>Ga0137384_10005224_pt1 | contig 10402 bp, 10 predicted proteins | sample SagtaG_2_FD_104922 | JGI IMG/M metagenome (GOLD analysis project Ga0137384, IMG submission 104922) | Vadose zone soil microbial communities from Sagehorn Ranch, Mendocino, California, USA - Sage2_R_60_16 metaG | ecosystem: Environmental > Terrestrial > Soil > Vadose zone | place: USA...
AATCCGGACGAGGCTCAAGGAAGTCCTCAAAGTCCGCTGCCGAGAAGACGAGCATTTCGCCCGCGCCATTGCAGCGGAAGAAATCGTCGCCCTTGCCTGGCCCGGTCATTTTGATCCAGCGCGCGAAGTCTTCTTTCTCCTGCTTTGGTTTCTGGGTGAAGAGATTGTAAGCGACGCGCAACGTCATCTCCCCGCGTCTGTGCAGTTCCTCGATGACAGCGTAGTCCTCCGGGTAATTCTGAAACCCGCCGCCTGCGTCAATGACGCTCGTCAAACCGAGCCGGTTAAGTTCGCGCATGAAATGGCGCGTCGAGTTCATTTGCTGCTCGGGCGGCAGCTTGGGTCCTTTGGCGAGTGTGGCGTACAGGATTGTGGCATTCGGCCGGGCGATGAGCAGGCCTGTAGGATTGCCTTTGCTGTCGCGCTGAATTTCCCCGCCGGGCGGATTGGGTGTGTCTTTTGTGTAGCCGCAGGCGCGCAACGCGGCCTTGTTCAGCAACGCCCGGCAATACAGGTGCAAAATGAAAACCGGCGTTTCGGGGGCGACGGCATTGATTTCCTCCAGGGTCGGCATGCGGCGCTCGGCGAATTGAAACTCGCTCCACCCCCCAACCACTCGCACCCATTGGCCCGGCGGCGTCCGCTGTGCTTGCTCGCGCAACATTCGCAGCGCGTCGGCGAGGGACGGCACGCCGTCCCAGCGCAATTCCATATTGTAGTTCAGACCGCCACGGATGACGTGCAGGTGCGAGTCATTGAGGCCGGGAATCACGCGGCGGCCTTTCAGATCAATCGTCGTGGTGTTTGGTCCGCGTTCGTAACTCTCGGCGTCGTCCACGGCGACGATGCGGCCGTCTTTGATCGCGACGCTTTTGGCTTCGGGATGATGCGGATCGAGTGTAGTGATGTGTCCGTTGTGAAGGATGAGGTCGGCTGCCTTTTTTGTGTTCATGGTCTTTCCTAGGTTAGAAGCGAAAAGTTATCCAGGTTGAAAAGTAGTTCACGTCCTTGTCGGGCGGATTCTCATGCAGAAATGCTCCGGCGAAAAAGTGGGCGTAGTTCGCTGTCCACGTCAGATGCCGTTGCAAACGCCACTCGATCTGTGCGGTGGCTTGCGAACCGATGTAGCTCGAACCGCCGTTGCCGTCGGAGCGCGCGACGGTTTGTCCGACGTTATACACGCCATCATGCGTGCTCTCGCGCCAGAAAAAATCCGCGTCCGCGTTCAGCGTGACCGTCCGCGTCGGATGCAGCTCGATGCCGGGATGCACGTCAATGTGGTTCTGTGGCCCGATGAGTGACGTCTCACTGAAGTAAGCGCCTTTCGGAAACAGCGGGTTGAACGTCTGCAAATCCTTGTCGTTCGGATTGCGGTCGCCACTCGTCACGTCGGCTTTCAGGCCAAGGCGCGGCGTCCACGGCGCATGGGCAAACGTGTAGCCGGTGTCGCTCGCCGCCGTCCACGCCGAAATGTCGCCGTCGCCAAACGTGCCAAACTGATAAACGAACTCGAAGTTCCAGTCCCAGCCCGAGTGATTGCCCCATAGGCGCGTGCCGATGGAATGACGAAGTTCGCGCGCCGTGCCTTGGTCGAAACGTGCTGAGTCGCGTTCCACACCAAGGTAGTAAAAATCCGCCTTGCCGCCCGCGAGCAGCGGAAAAGGTGCGACGCTATAGAACCCCCAAAATTTCGAGTGCGGATCAGGGCCGTCGTCGAAAACCCCGGTTTTTGTTTCGACGGGCCGCGTGGCGAAGGCGTCAAACTGCCACTCGTTCCACCGCAGGGTTGCGCGCGCGCCATCGAAGCTCTGCCTCACGTTGGGTGATTCGCGCACGGAGACGAGCCGCTGCGTGCCGAACGACAGTTCCTGCCGGCCCACACGGAGCGTGAGCGAATCCTTTTCATCGAATGGCACGCGCACGTCGGCAAACAACTGGTGCGCGTCAAACTCGTCACGGTCGGTCGGGCGCGGCCCGCCGTTGCGCCCGTCCTCCAATCCGCTTTTGAATTGCGTGAAGACACGGAAGTTTTCGCCGATGTGTGCGTCGGCATGAATCATGTAACGCTGGAGCAGGTAACCGTTGTCGTCCTGCGGGCCTTTGCCCCAGTTGAAATTGTCAAAGTATTCGTAGCGTTCGCGCGCCTCGCCGCCGAGCGTGAGCCATGACGAACCGTCGCGGTTCAGGGGGATGAATTTCACAGTGTCGAACGCATCGGTGCGCAGCGCCGGGTCGCGCAAAACTGACCAATCCTCATCCTGCCGCGACAGCTCGAACCGCGGGTGGAGCGGCGCATCGCCAGCCCGCGAATTGTTCGCGAGCAGCAAAGGCGTGGCGACCATAACGCAGAGCAGCTTCTTCATTCAGGTGAGTGAAGCCAGCCGTGCAGCGCACGCGTGACTAGGGGCATGACAATCCAAGTGAGCAGCGCGACCATCGCGGCATTGAACACAACGCCGCTCACGACAAATGGCCAGGACCGAATCGCCGGGCCGAGCGTCAGATTCAAAAGCGTGGCCGTCGGAAAGACTCCCAGGAATGTTGCAGTCGCCATTTTCCAGCGCGGCGGCGGGTTTTGCGGTGAGCGAAACCACGCCTCCAATCCATGCAAAGGCCGCTGCGTCCACGAATTGCTTTCGGTCAGCGGCTCGCACTTTTTCTCCCAAGCCTTGAAGATGGGCGATGCGTAGAAGTCGTCTCGCTCCTTCTCATTGGCGAACGTGCGCAGGATGCCGAACTCGCGCGAGTCCGAACCAGGCGGCGGCACAATCATAGTCGCACCCAGTACCCCGCCGTGAGCGAACGACGCCTGGAAGAATTCGCGCAACGCCTGCTGGAACTCAGTTTCACAACCGGGCCGCACACGGCGAGTGATGGCAATGTGAATGGGCATCTTTGGCGAAGTGTTTTCAGCGCGCGAAGCCGCAACGGGAAAGGCGCCGCTCTTTCGGGCTTGTGAGCGGCGCCTTCTTCCGAATATCACACACCCACCGGGGTGGTTTGACGCCGTGGAGCCGCCGGCGCGCTATCCGCTTTCGCGCGGGCAACGGCCTGCGCCTTATTGTAGCTCTCCATCACGGCGCGGTAATTGGGCGACACCATCGTGTAAAGCTGGGCGAGTTCAGCGGCGTCAGGACGGTTCCAAGTACGATGCACTTCGCAAATGACGGCATTGGCGCTGGTGGGAATCACGCCAGCCTGCGTGAAGCGCGCGAGCGTCGTTCTCGATGCGAATTCGCTCGGGTCGCCGGAAGCATCCATTACTGCATACACTTTGAAGCCTTCCGCTTTCGCATCCAGAGCCGGAAACATGACGCAGACGTTGGTCCACACCCCGGCCATGACCAATGTTTTCTTGCCCGTTTCGCGCACCGTTTTGACGAACAGCGCGTTGTCCCAGGCATTGACCTCTCCTTTGCGCGGCACATAGACCGCGTGAGGCGCCGCTTCCTGAATTTCCGGCATTAGCGGCCCGTTCGGACCATCCGGGACTGAAGCCGTCGTGATGACGGGGATCTGACACAACGCCGCCAGTTTCGCGAGCGCCGTGGTGTTGGCGCGCAACTCGGCCACGGTGATGTCTTTGACGTTTTGGAACAGACCGGACTGGTGGTCCAACAGCAAGAACACAGTATCGGTGGGATCCAGCAGCGCCTTGCCACCACTGGGTTCATGTTCGATTCCGTCGTGAATGGCGTTTTTGCCATCGGGTTTGAAGATGTTTCCGTTTCCTGTACTCATACGTTTCCTTTTTGTTTCTGTGGTTTCTGTTTTTGTTTTTTGGTTTTTGACGCTACAACTTCTTAGTCAAATCGGTTGGCCAGGAAAGACGTCGAGCAACTGCGGCCAGACGTAGCCGCCGAACGATTCGGTTTCGACGGCCGTGAGGACCGCGGGCACGTTGAACTCCTTCGCGACTTTGGCGAGGAGTGTGACGTTGTTGATGAGCGTCGCGCGGTCCGTGTTGGCGACGCCAAACGTCATCTGCGGCTGTTGGTCAATGAAGACGACAGCGCTGTCCTGGGGAGTATAGAGCTTATGGTAGTTTGACATATAGTTTTGCTTTCTTTTGGTTTGTTCGGTTGGCGTTACAAATTCTGGCCACTGCGGATGACATGGAGGTGCGAGTCATTCAGGGCGTGGGATTACGCGGTGGCCGGCGAGATTGGTTGCTTTCGCCGCGATGGCTGGAGTTCGCGCCAAACACCCCCAATGTGCCACCGATATTTGTGGTCATGGCAGAGGCAGCGCAGGTGTAACCGGACGCGGTCGAAACGAGTCAAATCATCGTTAGTGTGTCTCAAGTAACTTTTCATGCCGGTTAGATTAGCATGACCCGCGGCTGTGTGAATTCCTCGACTAGGCTAACGGCAGATAGCTCTTTAGAGTTACGTTGCGAACGTCGGTTCAGAGAGTCGAAGATGAGCCGGAAGTGAGAGATGAACGAAGCCGCGTCGCACGCCTCCTTACCGGAGCGGCACGCGCGCGCCGCGCAATTCTTCGAAGGCGCGATCCGAGGCAAAAGCCGTTTTGCCAAAGTTGTATTGGAACATCATGCCAGCGTTGTAGCCGCCGCGGCCATCGCTGCGGATGGCGTCGATGCCGTATGCGGACGTCACCATCATGCGCCAGCGCCGATTCTTCGCCGTGTAGCCAACGCCGCCGCCCACGCCCGAACTCCAGTCGCCGGGTTGCTTCAGGCCATGCACGTAATCCACGAGCGCAGTCGCGGCTATCGCCATGACGTTCCATTGTTTGGAGGGGCCGAAAGGAATGGAATACATGCCATACGCGAGGCCGAAATTTTTGGCTGAGAGTTCCTGGTAAAAATATCCCGGCAGATACAACGGAAATTCTGAAGTGAATGGCAACGCGCCGCCGATGCGGAAGGCGCTGAAGCGATCGGCGTTCAACACCGCGCCGCCCATCAGGCCGACCATGAGGTTGTGTTCTGAGCGCGGCAGCGTGTAGGTCAATTGAGCGCGTCCCAAAAATCGGTGTGACGTTTCCTCCAATTGGCGATCTCTGGCGAACCCGTATCGGCCTCCGTCAGTCCGGTGTTCCAGCTCGTACCAGGCCGAGATTTCCATGCCGAGCCGAGGGAAAAGCAACGGTTCCTGGCCGCCGTAACGAAAGCCAGCGCGCAGCGTGACGAATGGCTGATCGTTGGGGAGCACGAATGTTTTTGCCGTGTCGCCGGTATCATCGAAGGTGCGGTAGTCCACACTCGCGCGCAGCACTCCGTTCAGCGGCACGGTTCGGCCCGGATTGAACAAGTGATACACGCTGACGTTCGCCCCGCCGCCATGCCCGTCGAATGATTCGTCGCGAAAATAATTTCCTCGGCGGACTTCGTCGTAGCTGTTCGCAAAACCACCGCCGAACACGCCCACGCCCAGATCCGTATTTTCTCCGAGGACGCCTTTGAAACCCAGTTCGCCATCCAGGTAAGTCGGCGCGATGGCCAGGCGCAAGACCTGGTTCGTCGAAGGAACGTTCGGCATGTTCCAATAGTAAAAGATGTATGTTGCTGAGGGCCCGTCATTGTGAAGCGGTTGATTGTAGCCGATGTGCAGAAGTTGCCGCGGTTCGGGATCCAGTTGGGCCTGTGTTGTTGAAGCGGCGATCAAGCTGATGCCACAGAAGAAATTGAGCAGAAAATTTGGACTCTTCATAACAACCACCGTCGAATGAGGATTGCCAGCCACACCAGGAAAAATATGACCGGGATGAAAACCGGACCGGTTAAACCCAAGCGGCGCTCCAATGCGTCCGCTTGCACCGTCGGCGCGTGGGCGGGGTGAAAACCATGGGCCAGATTTCGAATTTTCCCCATCCGGAGGATCGCAGCCCAAATCGTCACGTAGCTGGCCGCGTTGGTTACGAGGCCCGCCAGCGGCAGGGACGTGAAAAGAACCACATTCAACTTTGCGTAAACGGGGAGAAGTCCAAGAGCGTCGTAGCTGACCAGCACCTGACCGTCGCAGTGCGGTCCTGCCCCAATGCCAATCGTGGGAATCTTTAGTCGGGAAGTTACGGCTTCAGCAACCGTATCTGGAATCGCCTCCAGCACGACGGCAAATGCTCCGGCATCTTCAAGTGCGAGCGCATCGAGAATCAGTTCCTGCGCCGCTTCTTCATTGCGCGCTTGTCGCCGCAGTCCTCCAAGGCGATGCACGTGCTGAGGAGTCAGCCCGACGTGTCCCATGACGAGAAGACCCGCCGCCGTGAGCCTGCGAACCGTGTCCGCCACGGCGCGTCCGCCTTCCAACTTCACCGCAGCCGCGCCGCCTTCCTGGAAGAGTCTCGCCGCGTTGCGCGTCGCTTGCTCTGCCGAAATCTGATAAGTCAGAAACGGCATGTCGGCCACGACCAAGGCGCGACTCGCGGCTCGCGTCACCGCGCGCGTGTGATGAATGATTTCATCCAGAGTCACCTGGATCGTGGTGTCCAATCCGAGAATCACATTGCCGAGCGAATCGCCCACCAGCAGCAGATCGATACCGGCTCGGTCGAACAGCCGCGTCATCGTCGCGTCGTAAGCGGTCAACATGACGATCCGCTCGCCGCGCGCTTTCATCTGAGCGAGGTCTGGCACGCGAACAATCTTGTGGGCAATGCTCAATGTGCTGCCCTCAACTCTTGTTCCGCCGCGCGGTTCGGATTGAAACGCGGGGAGATTTTCGATTTGCGGTCCAATTCCTTTATGACGCGACGTTTCACTCTTTCCCGGGAACGAATCGAGGCCAGCAGTTGTCGGCACTCGCTTGCACCCCGATTGTTCCACAGCCAGCCAAAATACAGCGCGGCGGCGAAAAGAATCATAATTAGCCCTTCCATAGGAACTATGTTTGGAATACTGCGCGCAGCGCCATACGGATTCTTTCTTGTGGCGCGGAGAGAGTGCTTTCTCGAAGTTCGCTCCGCGCCAGGGGGTGACAGAGCCTCTCAGCTCCCGTACTTGAAGGACAACAGCACACGCGTGCGATACGCCTTCACTTTGCCGTGCTCAACCTTCAAGTCCTGCTTTACAACCTCGGCAATTCGCAGGTCACGCAGCGTGCCAGACGCGGTTTCCACCGCATTCTTTGCGGCGTCCTCCCACGACTTCGTGCTCGTACCGATTACTTCCACGACTTTATAGACCGAGTCCGTAGTTCCACTTTGTTTGCTCATAACTTTTCTTCCACGCTTGATGTTGTTTTCGACTTCGTCGTCATGTTGAAAATCCTAGCTCGCCTTCACAGCCCCGTGAATTCCTCGACTAGGTGAACGATGGCTAGCTCTTTCGAGTTATCCGCAGTTCACCCAGTCGTGGAATACCAGTGACCGCACTCCGGGGCTAGGATGTCGAGGCATGAAAAGAGCGATGTCGCGAATACTGCAGGCACATATGTGTCTCGCAGCAGTTGCGAGCGTTGCAGTCGATTTCTCCGTCTTTGGCGGAGACCGCGCGCCGCCTTCCCCAGACAAGCCGTGGTATCCGCCTCAATTGCTCGAATACGAGAAAAAGCTGGCGCATCGAGAAGTTGGCGAAAGCCCCTCCGGCACACCCATTGCGATTGACCCCGAAAAGGTCTATGACCTGCCGGAGTTGATTGATATTGCGGAGCGGACAAATCCTGAGACGAGAATCGCGTGGGAACGCGCACGTCAGGCCGCAGCCGCTGTCGGTCTCAGCCAGAGCGCCTATTTCCCATATCTCGTCGCTTCCGCAGGCGCGGGGTATGAACACGCCTTCATTCCGTTCCCAACGCTGAAGCAAGGCCCTGGTCCGTCGGATGTGTCGGTGACGGGCGGCGGCACGCTTGCGACCGATGCCGTGGGCGAACGCGCCGCTCTGGGTGTAAAGTGGTTGCTATTCGACTTCGGGGAGCGCAAAGCCGTCACCACGATGGCAAAGGAAGGGCTGATGATGGCGAATGTGGGCTTCAATGCCGTCCACCAGCAGATAGTTTTCACAGTCACGCGGCGCTTTTACGAACTGAACACAACGCGGCAAAAAGTGGCAGTCGCTGAAAGTTCCCTGCGAGCAGCGGATACCGTGGCGCAAGCGGCACGAGCGCGCCTCGACAATGGATTGGCGACCAAGCCGGACGTGCTTCAAGCGGAGCACCAGTCTGCGCAGGCGGCATTCGAACTTGAAGCGGCGCGTGGGGCGCTGAGTGACGCGCAAGTTGCGTTCGTGGAAAGCCTGGGAGTTTTGCCCACTACCAAACTGGAAGTCGCAAACGTTTCGGAAAAATCATTTTCGGAAAATTCCGCGGAGTCACTGGATGACTTGCTGGATCGGGCGCTCTCACAGCGCCCGGACCTCGTCGGCAAGCTGGCCAATCTCCGCGCCAAGCAAGCGGGCGTGCGGAAGGCGCGTGCGGCGTATTATCCGAAGGTCTCCCTGGGCGCGAACGCCGGGTGGGCGGAAATGGATGTCAGCGTCAAAGATTCTCGATACTTCGGCGGCAACGAACCCGTGTACGGCGCCGGTGTCGCGATCGAGTTGCCGATCTTCGACGGTTTCGCCCGGCGCAAACAACTCCGCATTGCCGAATCGGAACTGCGAGCCGCCGAAGATGAATTGGTCCATTCACGTGATTCTGTCATTCGCGAAGTGTGGAAGGCCCGGACGGATTTCGAGACCGCACTTCGCAAACAAGATTCCGCGACAAAATTGGTTGCGGCTGCGGAAAGCGCCTTCGCCGCGTCCCTCGATGCTTACCAGCACGGCCTCGGGACTTATGTGGACGTGGCGAATGCCCAGCGCAATGTGACCGCTTCGCGGAGTGTGGTGGCGGACACGCGCTCGGCGATTTACACCAGCGCTGCAGCTTTGGCGCTGAGCGTCGGAGACCTCGCCAGGCCAGCCTCCGCCTCCGCATCCCACCAAAAATGACAGCTCATTCGCCAACGCTTGATGTTCTCGGATCTTATTTTCCGGCATGGATGGTGTGCATCATCCTTGGTCTCGTTCTCACCGTTGTCACTCGCCAACTTCTGATTGGCCTCAAGCTCAACGCTCATCTGCGTCCTGTGAGTCTCGTTTACCTTTGCATGATGATCCTCTGGACCATGGCCGTATGGCTTATCTGTTTCAAAACCTGATACTCTTATGGACACCTCAGCAACACCGCCAAGTGCTTCCGCGCCTGCCGCACCGCCGAATTCAGAGCCGACGCCAACAGCAAAACCTGCGAAGCCAAGCGAATGGCGCAAGCCGATTGGCCTGATCATCAGCATCGCGGCGATTGTTGGAGCGATTGGGTTGACCCTCTGGGTCTGGACTGTCATCGAGCATCATCCCCGCACCGATGATGCCATCGCACGGGCGAACGTCGTCGGCATCGCACCGCGCGTGCGAGGCCAAATCATCAAGCTCAACGTGCAGGACAATCAGGCGGTGGCTGCCGGCGATGTGCTCTTCGAAATTGATCCCGCCGATTACGAACTGACTCTGCAAAAAGCAAAGGCGGCCCTCTCGACGCTCGACCAGCAGATCGAGGTGGCGCGAGCGCAGGACGCGCAACTGAAATTTCAGGTCAAGGCCGCGGAAGCCGGCGTGGAACGCGCGAAAGCAGAGTTGAAGCAAGCCGGCGACACGCTCCAGCGATTGCAGCCGCTTTTGACCAATGGCTTCGCGAAAGCCGACGACGTGGACCGGGCGACAACGGCAAAGCACGTCGCCGCCGCCGCGCTGGCGGCGGAGGAACAGAGACTGAACCAGGCCCAGGCAGCCCTCAGCACTCTGGCGACGCTGATCGCGCAACGCCCCGGCGCAGTCGCCGCGGTGGACCTTGCCGCGCTCGAACTTTCCTACTGCAAAGTCACTGCTCCATTTCCTGGCCGGGTCATCAGCCTGAACATCGCTTCGGGCGCGTACGCGAGCGCTGGCATTCCCGTGTTCTCTCTGCTGGACACGCGCAAGTGGTACGTCATCGCAAATTTTCGCGAAGGCGAGATTCGCCACATGACGCCGGGCACGGCGGTGGAGGTCTATCTCTCCGCCATGCCTGCGCGTCGCTTTGTCGGTCAAGTACAGGGAATCGGCTGGGCGGTCCAGCCAACCGACGAGATTGATATTCCGCATGGCTTGCCTTACGTGAAGCGCGAGTTGAACTGGGTTCACATCGCGCAACGATTCCCCGTGCGCATTGAAATCGAAAAGCCTGACCCGGAATTGTTCCGCATGGGCGCTTCTGCGGTAGCCATCATCAAGTGAGAATCGGAACAGAATTCCTCGCCCCGTTTCACCGGCCAACCTCGTCATCCTGGCTTTGGCGCGAACTGGCTCCTTTCCCCGGTCGCGCGACCATGACTCTGCGACTGGTGCTCGGCGTTGTGGTGGTGACCATCATCTCCATGGCTCTGGAAACACCGTTGACTTGGATGTCCGCCTACATGGTCTTCT
>Ga0137384_10005231_pt1 | contig 10396 bp, 8 predicted proteins | sample SagtaG_2_FD_104922 | JGI IMG/M metagenome (GOLD analysis project Ga0137384, IMG submission 104922) | Vadose zone soil microbial communities from Sagehorn Ranch, Mendocino, California, USA - Sage2_R_60_16 metaG | ecosystem: Environmental > Terrestrial > Soil > Vadose zone | place: USA: California...
AAGATGCGCGTCGAGCACCTCGACCGGGCTGACCTTGCGGGTCGCGATCAGCGACGCCAGTTCGACGGCCGTCTTGCGGTTCAGGGTTTCGGTCATATTCGATGTCCGTTGCTCGTTCAGCTACTTACCCGACCAGTGCACGAAGCGCCGCTCGATCGTGAGGAACACCAGGTTGAGGCCATAGCCGAGCGCGCCGGCCCCGAAGATCGCGGCATACATGTCGGGCATGTCGAACAATTGCTGCGCCTCGAACACGCGCTGACCGAGCCCGTCGGTGGAGCCGATGAACATCTCGGCCACGACCACGATCACCAGCGCCAGCGACACCCCGTTGCGCAGCCCCACGAAGGTCTGCGGCAGCGATTCCAGCAGCATCACGTCCCAGAGCACGCGAAGGCGCGATGCGCCCATCACGCGCGCCGCCAGGATTCGCGTCTTGCGCGCGTTCATCACGCCGTAGGCGACGTTGAACAGGATCACCAGCGCCGCGCCAAAGGCGGCAACCGAAATCTTGGTACGGTCGCCGACGCCAAACAGCACCAGAAACAGCGGGAACATCGCAGAAGCCGGCGTCGAGCGGAAGAAATCGATCAGGAATTCGACCGAGCGATAGACCTTCTCGGAGGATCCCAGAAGGATGCCGAGCGGAATCGCGATCACCGACGCAATTGCGGTCGAAAAGATCGTACGTTCGACCGTCTTGAGGAAATCGGCGCCGAGCTTGCCGCTGGTCATCCCGATCCACATCGCGCGAAATGTCGCGATCGGCGACGGCAGCAAGACCGGATCGACGACGCGCGCCCACACCGTCAGCGACCACACCGCGAGCAGCACGGCGACGCCGACGAACGGAAGCAATGGCTCCAGGCGTTTCATCGTGCATTCATCCCTTGCGCACTTCGCGCTGGAAGATCTCGAGGCAATGCGCCTTGGTGCTGATGAAGTCGGCTTCCGACATCGTCTTCAGCGTGCGCGGGCGTGGCGCGTCGTAATGCACGAACTCGACCGCCCGGGCGGGATGGCGCGATAACAGCAGGATCCGGTCCGAGAGATAAACCGCCTCCTCCAGATCGTGCGACACCAGCACCGTGGTCGTCGCCGTCTCCACGAAAACACGCTGCAACTGCTCGCGCATGAACAGCGTCATTTCGTAGTCCAGCGCCGAAAACGGCTCGTCGAGAAACAGGATTTCCGGCTCCACGATCAGCGCCCGCATGATCGAGACCAGCTGCTGCTGGCCGCCGGACATCTGATAGGGATATAGATTGAGATCGATCTTGACGTTGAGGTTGGCGACGAGCCGCTCGACCCGCGCGGTGCTCTCTGCCTTCGCGACGCCCATCAGCTTCAACGGATAGGCGATGTTGTCAAAGGCGCGCAGCCACGGAAACAGAGCCTCACGATAATTCTGGAACACGTAGCCGAACCTGATCCGGCTGATCGGCTGTCCGTCGAACAGGATTTCGCCGGCATCGACCGGAAACAGCCCCGCGATCATGTTGATCAGCGTGCTCTTGCCGCAGCCATTGGGGCCGAACACCGAGATCAGCTTGCCGCGCGGAATATCGAAATCGAAATTGTCGTAGATCGTGGCGTCGGAAAATCGCTTGGTCAGGCCGCGGATCGTGACATGCGGTGCCGTTCGATGCGACGCATCCGAAACCTTGCCCGCCAATCCGGCCTTCGCCGCTATTTGAGCTCCGGCCACGGCTGTTCGCCTTCAGAACTTTTGCAGGACTTTGGTGACGTCGAGCTTTTCGGGAACGACCCCGATCGCATTGCCGAAGTCGGCCAATTTCTGCAAGTCCGCGATCTGCTTTGCGCTCATATCGCCGGCTATGACATAGCCCAGCATCGAAACCATATCGACGACGTTGTCCGGCGTGAACGTGTTCTTGGCGAGATATTTGCGCGCCTCGTCGGGGTTCTTGTTGATGAAGTCGATCGCCTTGCCCCACGCCGCGGCGAACTTTTTTGCAACGTCGGGCCGCTTGGCGATGAAATCGCTGGTCATCGCGCAGCCGGCGGCATAGGCGTCGGCCTTCTCGTCGCCGAGGATATATTTCGAGATCACGCCGGCCTCGAGCGAGCGCGCGACGCCGGCCTTGATCATCATCGAGGCATTTGGCTCGAGCGTGTAGCCGCCGTCGAAGGTTCCTGCTGTCATGGCGTTGACGTGCTGGCCCATGTCGAGCTGGTCGATGGTGTAGTCACCCTCCTTCAGACCGTTCTTGGCCAGAATGGCTTTTGCGGTGTTGAGATTGGCCGGCCCCGGCGCCGACATCAGCTTGGCGCCTTTCAGATCGGCAATCGTTTCGGCCTTGAAACCGTTGCGGACGACGAACTGCTCCATCTTCCAGACCTTGGTCTGGCTGTTGAGCGCGATATACATCGCCACACCCGGCTTCTTGACGTTGGCATTCAGCCCTTCGAGGGTGACGAGCACCGCCGAGACCTCGATCTGGTTGGTCATCATCGCCGCGACATTCGGCGGACCACCCATCAGTTTCGTCATCTCCGGTTCGATGTTTTGTTCCTTGAAGAATCCCCGTTCCAGTGCGACGAAATAGGGCAGCGACGAACTGACCGGAAACACGCCGACCGAGACCTTGTCCTGCGCCACGGCCTGACCTGACGCGGCCGCGCTCAGGGTCAGGGCTGCGATCGCGAATATCGATAGCCTGCGCAATTTCATCATCCGCTCCCGCCATCTACCTCATGCGCGCCTGCGAGCGAACCGCCGCGGGAGCCGATTTCATAGCAAGGAACGTGCCGAGATCGCGAGCCGCGAAGATCATGCTCGGATTCATTCGTCCAGTTCGACAATCGCGATCACCGGGCCGCCGCCATGCGGGCCCTGATGCATGGCATCGACCGACACGAACACCGCCGGATCGCCAATTGCGGTCGCCGCAACGCCACCCACCGCCGCCTTCGCATGGCGATGATGGTGCACGTCCGAATCGTCGAGCATGATCTGCCGCCGGCCGCGCAGCGTGCCCCTGCGGTCAGCCTCGCACTTCATGAAGCAATTGACGACGCGCCCCTTCAGATCCTCCGCCCGCGGCCGTTCCGGCAATGCGATACCGGCGTCGCGGATCGCATCATAGATGCCGTCGATATCAAGCGCATCGCGCATCACCGAATGGCCGATGCGGTAGCGGCCGCCGGCGCCGGCCTTGTTGCCGAGCAGCACGATCTGCGCCTGGGTCAGTTCCACGCCCGAGGAACACGAAGCAACCGACGAATACAGGTCGAGGTCTTTGCAGATCTGCTCCGCCTTCGGCATCGGCACTTCGCCGAGCGCCACCGCAATGCCGAGCGCGGTGGTGCCGTTGGAGACGCCCATGGAGTCGTGCACCTCGCAGGCCAGGGTCTGGTGACGCGATTCCGCATCGCGGACCGAATCGATGGTCAGCAACGGCGTCTTGGTCTGGACGTAGTGGACATCCTTCGGATCCGTGATTCCTGCATCCTTCATCGCCGCCTTGACCGCGTCGGCAACCTTTTCGACCATGGCCGGCCGTCCGATGTCCTCGGGCAGCAGTTCCGCGCTCAGCGCCGTGCCGATCACAAGCCGCGACTTGTCCGCTGGACCTGTCTTGTTGTTGCGCGCAAAAACCGTGGCGTGCGGCGTGATGACGCCGTCGCAGCCGCCGGACCACACCATCGGCACGTTGTGAATCTCGGCCTCCGAACGCGTGCCCTTCTTCTGCAGCACGCGGCGGAAGGCCTGATCGGCGAGAATACGGGTGAAGTCATTGACGCCGCCATTGCCTTCGGTTTTGCCGATCACCGCGATGACCTCGTCGGCGCGGAACTTGCCGGCCGCGATCAGGCTCTCCAGCCCGCTCGCGTCCTGAACAGTCTTCAGTTCGACCTTCGCAACTTCGATCGCCATTTGCCGGAAACTCCGTTGTCTCGCTTGTCTACGGTCGAACCTGTGGTCTCACCGCAGGCGCGGCCGATGCTCGCCGCGCAGCATCTTTTCATAGCCCTCGCCACGGTCAATCATCGGCAGCGGAGTTTTTCGCGCACTTGCCAGTTCAGCACGGCGCTGTTTGGTGGCCGCCTCGTCGATCACGGGTTGGACGGGGCCAGAGACCGCCTTGAACACGACGCCATAATCGGCTTCCGCAGCTGCCAGCGAAACCCTGCCCTCGATGACATCGCGCAACACCAGGTCCAACTCGCGCTGCAGCGGATCGCCCCAGCCACCGCCGCCGGTCGTCACCACGCGCACGACCTGCCCTTTCAATACCAGTTCGCCATCGACGAGACCGCCGAGGTCATAGCCCTCGCCTTCGGCATCGACCGTGACGCAGAACGGCTGGCCGGCCTTGCCGCCATTGAGGCCGTAGCAGCCGAGCCGCACCCGGTCCGCGGTGACGATGGTGCGACAATCGACCAGCGCGCGATAGTGCTTTTCGTAGCCCTGCCCGCCACGGCGCAGGCCCGCGCCCCCGGCATCGGTTCGCAGCGCCAGCTTCTCGACCAGCAGCGGAAAGCGCGTCTCGGTGAATTCGGCGGGCTGGTTGCGCGAATCAGGCACGATATGGATTGCGTCGTTGCCGTCGGCGTAGTAGCGGCCGCCCGAGCCGCCACCGAGCACCTCGCGCGACAGGAATGGCTTGCCGTCGAGATCGGCGCCGAAAAATCCGGTGTAGCGGATGGTTTCCTGATCGGCCGGCATGCGCCCGTCCACCGCCTGCGCGACCACGCCGGCCAACAGACCAAGGCAACGCAGCAGCACGAAGGACCGCGCATTGGTCGCGGCCGGCCATTCCGGCGTGATCAGCGTACCCTTCGGAGGAAAGATGACCTCGAACACGTCGCACACGCCCTCGTTGACGTGGATTTCCGCGGCGCGTTCGGGCGTGTCGGCGAGGTTGCGCAGGATCGGCGCGATCCACTTGATCAGGAAGGCGCCGTCGGCATAGTCCGCCGGCCAATTGATCGGGCCAGTCGACTGCGGATCGGTGCCGTTGAAGTCGAGCGTGATCCCGCCGCCTGTCTTGGTCATCTTCAGCGCGATCTTGTGCAGCTTGGGATCGGTGATGCCGTCGTGCTCGACGTAGTCTTCCCAGGCATACTCGCCATCGGCGATCCTTGCGAGCAGTTCGTTGCGATAGATGTCGCGGCATTTGTCCAGGATCGCCTGGAAGCAGGCCTCGATCTGCCCCTTGCCGAAGCGCTCGAACAAGGAGGCCATCCGCCGCGCCCCCATCAGGCAGGCCTGCAGCTCGCTGTCGAGATCGGCCGATAGCATCTCCGGTACGCGGGTGTTGCGCCTGATGATCGTGAACACCGCGTCGTTGCGGACGCCTTCGCTGTAGATTCTCACCGGCGGGATGGCGATGCCTTCCTCGAACACGGTGGCCGCCGTGCCCGGCATCGAGCCTGGCACGCGGCCGCCCACATCATCATGATGACCGAAGGCCTGGATATAGGCGACCACTTCGCCATCGCAGAACACCGGCACCGTACTGCACAGGTCGGGCAAATGTCCGATCGAGCCTTCGGTGAGATAGGTGTCGTTCATCAGAAACACGTCGCCGGGCTTCATCGTCTCCGGCGGGAAATCCCGCACCACGGCGTTCGGCATGGCCGAATAGGAGCGCCCGGTGAGCTTGCGGCAATAGCGGTCGAACAGCCCGACGCGAAAGTCATGGGCTTCGCGGATCATCGGGCTCCGCGCCGTGCGCTCGATGGCATATTCGATCTCGGCCTCGATCGAATTCAACGTGCCCTCGACGATCTGCAGCACGATCGGATCGACGGCGACCATTTCGCGCAGCGGCGCGGTCGGCCAGGGATGTGCGGTCGAATGGATGTTCATCGCGACGCCTCCTGCGCCGATCCCGGGCGGATGACGAGAATGCCGTGCGGATCGACCTCGACATATTGCCCGGGAAACACCACGGTCGTTGAACCGAATTCCTCGACGATGGCCGGCCCGTCGATCCGGCTGCCCGGAGGCAGTGAAGCGCGCGCGTAGATCGGCGTGTCCTGGAATGTCGTGCCGAAATAGACCGGGCGATGAGATACCGGCGCGAACGCGCCGGTCTGCGCGACAAGCTTCGGCGTCTGCGGCCGCTCGATCAGGCCGAAGCCGGACACGCAGAGATTGACCAACTCGATCTTCTGCTGGCCGGCATAATTATAGCCGAAGGTTTTCAGATGCGCGGCATTGAAGGCGCCGATCAGGCCGGCCAGGAACGCCGCGTCAACTGCGCCGCCGGGCGCGGTGACGCGCACCTCCATCGACTGCCCGGCGTAACGAATGTCGGCCTCGCGAACCAGCCGGATGCGTGAGGCCTCGATGCCGTCGCGCGTCAGCGTCTCCGTCGCCTCCCGCTCCAGCGCGGCATAGCGCGCGGCGACCTCGGCAAGATCGATCGCGTCTTCGTGCATCACCTTGGTCACGATATGGTCGGTCCGCCAATCCACCGCGAGCAGGCCAAAGGCAGAGAGATTGCCGGGATTCGGTGGCACGATGCAGGCCTTCATGGCGAGCAGATCCATGACCGCGGCAGATTGCGCTGGCCCGGCGCCGCCGAACGACAATAGCGCGAAGGCGCGCGGATCGATGCCGCGCTGGATCGTCATCTGCCGGATCGCGTTGGCCTGGTTCCAGTTGGCGATCTCGATGATGCCGCTCGCAAGCTGCTCGACGCTCATCTCGCCGGGCAGGCGCGCGGCCAGCGCTGCGATGCCGCCGCGCGCCCGGTCGACATCGAGCGCAATGCCGCCGCCGATCAGCGCTGACGGGATCCGTCCCAGCACGAGATTGGCGTCGGTGATGGTCGGCTCATTGCCGCCGTTCGGATAGCACATCGGGCCCGGCTCGGCGCCGGCGCTGCGCGGGCCGACCTTGAGATGACCCTCACGGCTGATCCAGGCGATCGAACCGCCGCCGGTGCCGATGGTCTCGATGTCGATCATCGGGATGCGCACCGGAAATGGCCCCACTGACCCGCCATTGGTGACCTGCGGCTTGCCGCCTTCGATCAAACAAAGATCGGTCGAGGTGCCGCCAGCATCCAGCGTCACCAGATCCGGAAAACCCGCAATCTCGGCAATGACGGCGCAGCCAAGCGCGCCGGCCGCCGGACCCGAGAGCGCGGTCGTGATCGGCTTGCGCACCACCTGGTCGGCGCTGGCGACGCCGCCGCTCGACTGCATCACCAGGAAAGGCTTGTCCTGCAGGCCCTTGCCGAGCTCCTGATGCACGCGCTTGAGATAGCGCTCCATATGCGGCTTGACGAAGGCGTCGACCAGCGTCGTCACGGCGCGCTCATATTCGCGATATTCCGGCAAGACCACGCAAGACAACGACAACGTCGCGTCCGGATATTCCTCCATGACCAGCTCCGCGGCGCGGCGCTCATGCGCGTCGTTGGCATAGGAATGCAGGAGACAAATGCCGACGGCGCGAATGCCTTGGTTGCGAAAATATCGCGCGGCGTCGCGCACGCTCGCCTCATCGAGCGGCCGCAGCTCGTTGCCGCGAAAGTCCAGCCTGCCGCCGACCTCGCGGACGAATTGCAGTGGCACGATCCGGTCCGGCTTCACCCAGAAATAGGAATTGCCATAGCCCTCCGGCACCGACTGCCGCGCGATTTCGAGGATGTGCCTGAAGCCTGCGTTGACGATCAGCCCCAGCGAATTGATCTCGCCCTGCAGAAGCGCGTTGGTGGCAACCGTGGTGCCATGGGCGAGGCCGACGACACTGTCGGCGGTCGCTCCGGCAGTCGCCAGGATCTTGTTGACGCCGCGCAGCAGGCCGATCGCCGGATTCGAGGGCGTGCTCGCGACCTTCGTCACCTGCGTGGCGCCCGAGACGATATCGACCGAAACGATATCGGTGAAAGTGCCGCCGGTATCGATGCCAATGCGAAGGTGTGCAGCAGCAGACGGACCGGACATGCTCGCGCCAATCTCAAGAGACCTAAGGGAGAACGCCAGCCTATGCCGGCATCATCAACGTCGTCGTGTGCCGGGCAGAATGGGTCAAGCCTTTCGGTCGTGTCAAAGGCCGAATATCGATGCAGTCATCGGAAAATCCGATCCCTAAAATATATCGGAAATGCCTATGCTTTCAGCATCTCGCGCAATCTCTGCAACGCCGCTTCCTTGCGCCGCGACATCGGCTCGCGCCGCCGAAACAGGCTGAAGACGACATTGCGCGCCGGTGCAATCGAAAGCGCCTTCAACAGTCCCAAGGTCACTTCATTTTCCGCGCAGGCGCGCGGAACGATGGCGATCCCGCCCTCCGATTGCACGATCATCTTGATGGTCTCGATATTGTCGACCACCGCCAGAATATTCGGCTTGATGCCGAGATCGGCGAACAGGGAGAGGACGAGCTGACCGTAGCCCACGGTCAATTCGCTCATGATGAAGGGTTCGGCGACCAGGCGCCCAATATCGACCGGCTGCTTCGAGCGCACCAGCGGATGCTTGGGATGCGTGATCAACGCCATCTCGGCATCGATCAGGCGATCGAAGACGAGGCCGGCCGGCAACCGGTCGGGGTCCGATTCGATGGCGATGCCCGCATCGAGCCGCTCTTCGTGCAGTTCGTTGAAGATATTCTTGGTTGGCGCCGTCAGGATATCCAGTCTCAGCCCTGGAAGATTGTTCCTGAGATCGGCAAACATGCGCGGAATGAAGATCTGGGCCATGCCCGATCCCATGCCGATGGTCAGCGTGTCCGACAATGCGCCGCGCAGCCGCCGCGCGGTGTCCGAAAGCGTGAGCAGATCGCTCATCACGCGCTCGGACTCGTAGAGAAAGGTGCGGCCGCGATCGGTGGATTCGATGCCGCGCGAGGTCCGGCGGAACAGCTCGAAGCCGATCTCGTCTTCGAGCAGCTTGACCTGCTCGCTGACCGCCGACTGCGAGATATTCAAGCGCTTCGCCGCCTTGGTGAAGCTGCGCTCCTTGTAGACCGACAGCGCGTAACGCAATTGGCGGAAATCCAAATCTCGCAATCCTTCAAATGTTGGGCGCCGCCGGAATAGCGAAATAACGACGCGCCTCAAGGCTCGTTTCGGCGATCAGCCGGCCCTTGCGGATCACCCAGCGCCGCGGCGCCCGGGTGGCGAAAGCCTCGCGGGCATCGCGGGCGTCCAGCACCACCAGATCCGCAACCCCACCGACCGCGACGCGATGATCCGGGGCGCGCAATGCCTTTGCACCATTGCCCGTGACCATGTCCATCACCGTGAGAATCTCGGCCGGCTGGCTCATCTGCGAGGCATGACACAACAGGAAAGCAATTTCGAGCGGATCGTTCTGACCGAAGGGATAGAAGGTATCGTGGACACAATCCTGGCCACAGGCGACGTTGACGCCGGCCGCCAGAAGCTCCTTGACCTGCGTGACGCCGCGGCGCTTGGGATAATCGTCGAGACGGCCCTGCAGCATCAGATTGGTCGCCGGGTTCGCGATCATATGGATGTTGGCCTCGCGCAGGCGACCAATCACGTGATCGGCATAGTCGCGCGGGTAGCAAGCCAGGGCGCAGGTGTGGCCGGCGGTGACCCGGCCCTGCCAGCCATTCCTGATCGTCAACTCCGCCAGCACTTCCAGCGTGCGCGCCATCGGATCATCGGTCTCGTCGACATGCATGTCGATGTCGGCGTCAAATTCGCTGGCGATGTCGAAGACGATCTCGATATGCCGGCGGCTGTCTTGCGGAGAGGCCTCGTTGAACGGCATGCCGCCGACGACGTCGACGCCGAGCTTCATCACCTGCCGCATCAGCGCCTCGGTGCCCGGCGACTTGACGATCCCCTCCTGTGGAAACGCGACGATCTGGATATCCATCAGATCGCGAAAGCGGTCGCGCGCGCGGATCAACCCTTCCGCCGGCCGCACGCCTCCGATCGGATCGACGTCGACATGGGTGCGCAATCTCAAGATGCCGTTCGAGAGGGCTTGTACGAGAACGCGCGACGCGCGGTCGGCAATTTCCTCCACCCGATAGTTGCGCTTGATCTCCCAGAGAATTTCGATCGCTTCCGTCAAGGTCCCCGAGACGTTGACCGGCGCGCGCTCGGAGATCAGCGCCTTGTCGAGATGAATATGCGGTTCGACAAAGCTCGAAACGGCCATCCGGCCTTCCGCGTCGAGCGTGACGGTCGAGGACAAGGACGTCAGGCCTTCGGCGATCCGCGCGAAACGGCCATTGGCGATCGCAACATCCCGCACGCCCTGCGTGCCCCACAGAGCGACATTCTTCACGAGAATATCCACGACCATCATCACGACCCCGCACCGACCGCATCGACCAATGTAGTCGATCGACGGGTGTCAGGCGATATGCGCTTGCAGGCCCGGCACAGCGGAAGTCGACGGCCGGGGCCTTCCGGCGCCGGTCGCGTCCAAA
>Ga0137384_10005233_pt1 | contig 10393 bp, 8 predicted proteins | sample SagtaG_2_FD_104922 | JGI IMG/M metagenome (GOLD analysis project Ga0137384, IMG submission 104922) | Vadose zone soil microbial communities from Sagehorn Ranch, Mendocino, California, USA - Sage2_R_60_16 metaG | ecosystem: Environmental > Terrestrial > Soil > Vadose zone | place: USA: California...
CGATAATGACGATCAGACTGCCGTGTCCGATGATGACGATCGGGCTGCCGTGTCCGATGATGACGATCGGGCTGCCGTGTCCGATGATGACGATCGGGCTGCCGTGTCCGATGGCGACCTGCCCGCATCCGCCCGCACCGAGACCGAATCAGCCCGCAGCGCCGAGGGGGAGTGAGGCTCCAATGCCCATTGACAGCGGCCTGGCCCAGCTCAGCAAGGATCTCCTGCTGTCCACCGTTTTCATTTACGCGATCGCGATGCTGGCCTGCGCGTGCGATTTTGCCTTCGGGCGGGTGCGGATCGCCCCGCCGGTGCCGGTCCTGGCCGGCCGGGCGGCTGGCGGCGGGACGGCTGGCGGCGGGACAGCAGGCGGCGAGGCCGGCGGGCTGGCTAGCGGCGGCGCGACTGGCGGGGCTGATGGCGCCGCGGCGGGGGCGGCTGCCGCGCGGGCCGGGTTCGGTGCCGACGAGCCGGGCCCTGGCCTGTGGGGACGCGCGGCGTTCGTGCTGACCGCCATCGGGCTGATAGCGCAGGTCGCCGGGATCGCAACCCGCGGTATCTCCGAGGACCGGGTGCCATGGGGCAACATGTACGAGTTCATCACGGCGATCACCTGCATGGCGATCATCGTGCTGCTCGTGGTAGCACTCAGGTACAAGGCCTACTACATCGGGCTGTTCGTGCTGGTGCCTGTGGTCTTCTCGCTCGGCCTGGCCCTGACGGTCATCTACACGCCGGCCGGCGCGCTGGTGCCCGCGCTGCAGTCCTACTGGATTGCCATTCATGTGACGTCCATGATCGTGGCCTCCGGGCTGTTCATCGTCGGGGCAGTCACCACCGCGATGTACCTGGCAGCTGACCGGAATGAACGTCGCCTGGCAGCCGGCCAGTCGTCCGGCACCGCCGGAATCATGGCCCATTTGCCGCGGCCGCTGGTGCTCGACCGGCTCTCCTACCGGACGATCTTGTTCGCGTTCCCGGTGTGGACCTTCGGCATCATGGCGGGCGCGATCTGGGCGGACCAGGCATGGGGCCGGTACTGGGGCTGGGACCCGAAGGAGACCTGGTCCTTTATCACCTGGGTGGTGTACGCGGGATTCCTGCACGCCAGGGCGACCGCTGGCTGGCGCGGCCGCCGGGCCGCCTATATTCAGCTCGCCGGGTTCTGCTGCCTGATGTTCAACCTGATCGGAATCAACCTCTGGGTGACCGGCCTGCATTCTTACGCCGGCCTGGGCTGAGTTTCCTTCCGGGGCTCCTTCGGGGCTGGCGCTGACCGGCGTCTGACTGCGCTGGACCGGCGGCGGCTGCCTGCGCCGGACTGACGATGCGCGATAGTTGACCGGCGGGCAGGCATGCGCGCCGCCTGCGCTGGACCGGCGGCGGCTGCCTGCGCCGGACTGACGGCGCGCGATAGTTGACCGGCGGGCAGGCATGCGCGCCGCCTGGTGCCGTAAATAAAGTCGTCGTCCAGCGCCTTTGATCAGAGATCGTCGTGCTCAGGCCCATTCCGGAACCTGCGGTCAAGCTCGCGCAAGAACTCCGGGTCATCGTCTGGCCCGATCGGCCGGAGGCTGTCGGCGGCCGGGCAGTCCCATGATCCCGGCTGCCCGTCGGCGCCAGGGTCCATTGCCCGCCCCGCCGGATGCCGCCTGATGGCCTCCTGCGGTCCGAGCCTCGGCATGCCCGCCAGATGCGGTGGCCTCATCGGCGTCCGCCAGTGACGGTTGGGCCGGCCGGCTAGCAGCCACGCGAGCGCGCCGATGACCGGCAGCACAGTGATCAGGAGCGCCCAGCTCATGGTGGTAAGGCTGCGAAGCTCGTCCTGCGGCGTCATGATGGCATCGATCAAGCAGTATGCCCAGACCCCCACCGCGAACAGGACAAATAGCACGCCAAGTGGCAACATGGCCGCAGCCTAGCCTCTGCCGTGGGTCACTCGTCGGTAAACTGGACTAGTCATCCTGGCCTGTCCGCACTGGCCGTAATACCTAACGTTCGGTGACGGGATATGACGATTGAGCTGATCCGGCATAACCTGTCGGCCTGACGCAATCCAGGGAGTGACAGGACATGCGGCTGCGGTTATTCGATCGGCTCCGCCGCGCGTACCGTCGGCGGACGGCAACCGGCACTCGGGCGCGAACGCGGCCCGAGCCAGCCGCCAGATCTGCGCGGCCCGGCAGGTCAGCCGGACAACCGAGGGCGCCCAAGCCGGCCGGGTCGCCTGGGCCATCGGGGTCATCCGGGCCTAGCGCGCCGCCCGGGCAAGCCGGGCTTGGCGGCCATGTCCCCGGCAGTCACCGCAGGGTCGGCCCGCCGCCATCGGTCCCCGATGCGGGCAGGCGAGCAGGCGGGCCGGCCGGCCCGGTGGCAGGCCAGCTTCGCGAGGGCCGGGCGGCGGCCCGCACTGCGCCGCGCCGGTGGGGGGTCGCGAGAGCGGCGGTCCGGTCGCAGCCAGCCGCTGACGCCAAGGCGATCCCGGCAGCGCAGCAGCGGAAGGCCAGCCGGGAGGCGGTGGCGCGGCGCCCGTGGTACGAGGTCGCGCAGTCCAACCGGACAGTCGCGGGACGCAGGCACTGCGGCAGGCTCGAAGAGGTGGTCTGCCGCGACTGGGCCGAGGACGCGGTGCCGTCGCCTGAGGTTGTCCGGGCCATTGACCGCCTTGCCGAACTGCCGCAGCTGATCAAGGAGAAGCTGGCGGCCGGCCTCGACGCGATCTATGTGGGCGACGGCGGTGTTCCCGATCTTGATGACATGTCCAGGCTGAGCGGCGTACCGTTGCCTTCAGGCCGGGCTACCTGGGATGCGTGTGCGGGAGCCTACGGCGAGCGCAAGATCATCGTCGGCTCGCGGCCATCGCCGAGCCCGGATGTCATGTGTCACGAGATCGGGCATGCCCTTGATGACATCGACGGTTCAGACGTGCAGTGGCAGTCGGACTCCGCTGAGTTCCGCGCGCTGTACGAGCAGTGCGCGCCGCATGTGGTCAGCGACTTTCATCAGCAGCGAGGGATCCTGGGCCGCCGGGAGTTCTTCGCTGACGCGTTCGCGGCGATCGCATCGAGGCAGCGGCCCGCCCTCGTGGACATGCTCGGCGGCGACACCAGGGCAGCACTGAACGTAATGCTTTACTTCAATGTGCGTTACGGCATCTAGGGTGTGTGGCGATGTTCGTGATACGGCTGCCAAACGGCAATCTGATGGTTCCCGAGTCAGCGATGAGCGACGGCGGGCAGCTGATGAGTGATGCGTACGTCGAGATCGGGCCCGAGGACGTGGACTATGCCCGGCTCGCTGCCCGCGCTGTGACGGAGGAGGAAGCGGAAGAACGGCGGCGCAGATGGCAGGAGGGGGACGAGCCGCTGCGGCGGGAGTTCCTCGATTTCCTCGCGCGGCACGGCCATCCCGGGCGCGGGTCTGGTGCCGGGGACGGCAACGGGCCTGCCTGAGGCTGGGCGGGCCTGTTGCAGGCTGGCGGACCCGGGCCGGAGCGTCAGAATCGGGCCGGGCTCGGGCGAATCAGGCAGCCGCCCTTCATGATCGCGGAGAGTTTCGGGGGCCGACGCCCCGCAAAGCCTCCGTGATCAGCCTTCTCATCCGCGGGGCGTGCCCCTTTCGCGTCGCAGGACCGGGCGTCGCGTCACAGGACCGAGCGGCCGTCCGCAGTCGGCCTGGCGTCACCGCCGAGCAATGCCCGTACTTCCGACTCCCGGAACCTCCTGTGCCCGCCAGGTGTCCTGATGCTGCTGATTCGCCCCGATGCCGCCCAGCGGGTGACGGTCTTGGGGTCTACACGGAAGAGAGCAGCGACTTCCCCCGGAGTGAGCAGGCGCTCACTGTTGCCGTCCATTGCGATGCCCTCCCGGTGGCCGATACAGCTTGTCCTAAGTGTTGCGACAAACATCGGTTTTATCCCTAGTTTCCGGAAAATCTGGTCTGGGAAATCTCGTTTCTCGGCGCATACCTGAGCCTCATCCATCAGGCGGAACGCCGTTCCGGCTGCTGCCGGAAATGGGCATCGAGGACTCAGGGACAGAAAACGGTCACCAGCGCCGGTCCTGCGCGGCCTGCGCCGCCGCACTCGCCGCCGCGAGGCGGTCCTGGCCCGACTGCAACCCCGTTGAAACCGGAGTTCAACGGCACCCAGCCCGCTCAAGCCCATATCGAACGGGTTGCCAGGTGTCGGCCGCGTGCGCGGCCCAGCACGTCCGCGGCGGCTCGGCGCGTCCCGCGGTGGCTCGGCACGTCCCGCAGTGGCCCGGCGCGGCCCGCGGTGGCTCGGCACGTCCCGCGGTGGCCCGGCGCGGCCCGCGGTGCCTCGGCACGTCCCGCACGGCGTTACCGGCGACGGTCGTAGGGTGGGGCGGTGCCGGAACTGGTTTCGATTGATGAGATCCGGGCCGCCGCGGCGCGCCTCGACGGGGTGGCGCTGCGGACGCCCCTGGTGCCCTTTCCGCGGATCGAGCCGCCGCTGCTGCTCAAGCTGGAGTCGCTGCAGCCGACGGGATCGTTTAAGCTGCGCGGTGCCTACACGGCGATCTCGGCTCTCTCCGCCAAGGCCCGCCGGCGCGGCGTGGTGGCCCATTCCAGCGGCAACCACGCTCAGGCCGTCGCCTACGCCGCAGCGCTGCTGCACGTCCCGGCGACGGTCGTGATCCCGGCCAATGCTCCTTCGGTCAAGATTGCCGCGACGCGGGCGTGCGGAGCTGAGGTGATCATCTCGGAACCGGGCCTGCCCGCCCGGCTCGCGGCGATCGACGAACTCGTCGCGCGGCACGGCTACACGATCATCCCGCCGTTCGACGACCGCGGCGTGATCGCAGGGCAAGGGACCGTCGGCCTGGAAATTGCGGTCGACTGCCCGGCAGCCGATCTCGTCCTGTGCCCGGTCAGCGGCGGCGGCCTGATCTCGGGCATCGCCGCCGCCGTCAAGGCGCTGTGCCCGGCAGCCAAGATCATCGGCGTAGAGCCGGAACTCGCCGCGGACGCCCGTGACTCGTTCCGCCAACGGCAGCGGGTGGCCTGGCCGTCAGCGCAGACGCAGCGCACTGTCGCCGATGCGCTCCGGGTCGAGCAGATTGGCGAGCTTCCCCTCCAGCACATGCTCAGCTTCGTGCACGACGTTGTGACGGTTTCCGAAGACGAGATCCGCGAGGCGATGCGCAGGCTTGCCCTGGAGGCGCGGCTGGTCGCCGAGCCGGGCGGAGCGGTGGCGGTCGCCGCCTGCCTGTTCCGCACCAGCGAACTGCCCGCCGCGCGGATAAGGGTCGCGGTGCTGTCCGGGGGAAATATCGACCCGGCGCTGCTCGCTGAGATCCTCGGGCCGACGGAGTAGCCAGCGCGGTGATGAGGGCTGGCGGCTAGCCGTGCCGGCTCCGCGGCGGCCCGGCGGCAGGCTGCGCGGTGATGAGGGCTGGCGGCTAGCCGTGCCGGCTCAGCGGCGGCGCTGTGACGGCCAGGCTAGCCGTGCCACAGGGCCGTGATATCGGGGCACGCCAGCAGTGACTAAGCTGGTCCCGCCATGCGTGCCACGCTTGCTTACACCTCTGCGCGGATCCTGTTGTTCCTCGCCGCGCTTGGCCTGCTGTACCTCGCCGGAGCACGGCGGCTGCTGCTCGTCGGGCTCGCGCTGGTGGTCAGCGGCATCGTGAGCTTCGTCGTGCTGTCCAGGCAGCGGGACGCGATGTCCGGAGCGCTGGTCTTCCGGTTCCACCAGTTCCGCAGCCGGCTGGACCAAGGCACGCGGGCCGAGGACGACTGACTCCGCGAGCCAGGCGCACCGGCCAGGCCGTTACGGCTTGGTGGCGGGCAGCCAGCCGCCGGACGTGAGCAGGCCTAGCACCGCGGCGGTTGCCTCCGGCCGGCCTGTCACCGACGTGTCGATCACCAGATCGGCATCGGTGGGTTCCTCATACGGGTCGGACACCCCGGTGAAGTGATCGATGAGGCCGGCCCGCGCCTTGGCGTACAGGCCCTTCCTGTCCCGTGCCTCGCAGACTTCGACCGGGGTCGCCACGTGGATCAGCAGGAAATCGCCGGTCTCGCTGACCATCTCCCGGACCCGCGCCCGCGCCGCCGCGTAGGGAGCGATCGGCGCGCAGATCGCGATGCCGCCGTGCCGGGCGATCTCGGCGGCCAGGTAGCCGATCCGCGCGATGTTCAGGTCCCGGTCCTCGCGGGAAAAGGTCAGGCCGGCCGACAGCAAGCGCCGGACCACGTCACCGTCGAGCAGCGAGACCCTGCGGTCGCCTCGCTCGGCCAGGGCGTCGCGGAGGTCCCTGGCGATCGTGGACTTGCCTGATCCCGACAGGCCGGTCAGGAACAGCACGAAGCCTCGCTGGCTGCGCGGCGGGCGGGCATGGCTCAGTTCCCGCGCGATGCCGGGCGGGGTGAACCAGGCCGGCACCTCAGCGCCCGCGTCCAGCAGGTCGCCGAGTTCGTCGGGCGGGAGTTCGGCCCGCTCGGTGCCTGGCTCGATGAGCGCGAGTGGCCGCCACACGTCGGCTGCCGGGTCATAGGCCCAGTCGCCTGCCGAGACGACCGGGATTGCCGTAGTGACCGCGAGGGTTGGGACCGCCGCTGCTTGCAGCGCGCCCGAACTGCCAGCGTGGCCGCCTGCCCACTCAGCTCCGCTGGCATGGACGCCGCCGCTGGCACTGTCGCCGAACAGATGCGTGGCCCCGTATGCGGCAGCGACCAGGGCACGGGCCGCCAGCTCAAGCCCGGGCCCGCTGCCGCGCGGCGCCAGCGGGACGGGCACGACCATGGTCCGGGGCGGCAGGCTTGCCGTCGCGGCGAGCATGACCCGGATCAGTGCCTCTGGCGTGGTCACCACCTCGGCCGGTCCCGAGATCAGCGGCAGCAGCAAGATCCTGGCCTTAAGCTGCCCGGCCAGATGCCGCAACTGCCCGATCTGGCGGCTGTTCAACGGACCGCGGGTGGCGAAGGCGAGCACGGGCTCGCCGCCGAATTCGGCCCTGACCTCGGCCGGGCTGCGCTGCAGCCGCCGGAACGGGCCATGCTCAGGTTCCCGGTGCCCGGTTACCTCGCCGTCCAGCCGGATTACCGGCCTGCCGTCAGTTACCGGCCCGGCGACCAGGCTCCGCCCGGCCACCTTAAGCACGGCCAGCGGCGTGCCCTCGGGATCGTGCAGCAGGACGTGGCTGGCATCCGGCGAAATCGCATCCTCGGCTACTTCGAGCGTGACGGGAAACGGCCACGGGGTACCGTCGGCCAGGGCGGCGTGCTCGGCGACCGAGGCGACATCCGCTTCGCCCATGAAGCCGGTCAGCGGCGCGAATGCCCCGGACAGCAGCAGTTCGGTGTCCGCGAGCTGCCGCTCGCTGAGTGTCAGGGACGGCCACCTGGCAACGTCGGTGGCGGCCTCGGCATGGACCCCAGCAGTCACGTCATCCTCCGTCCGGCGCGGCGCCCGCTCCATGGCACCCCGCTCCATCCCGCCAGCCCGCGGCGCCTGCGCGCACGGCACCAGCCTCGCGGCGCCCGCGCCACGACTCACCGGGCCTGCCGCCAGAGATGCTCGGAGCAGCCAGGCACCTGAGGTTACACGGAAGGTGCGGCAAGGGCAGCGCAGCAGCCGTCGTGTCCTGAGCTGACTGGCCGCCCGGCCGGTCAGCCAGGGACCCGGCTATCGGTGGAACCCGTACACTGGAGATGTCCCGTGTCCCGGCTTCCGGCAGTCCCGAGGGGCCACTTGGGGCCCGCCTCTCGCCGGGCACGGGCATTTCGTGCTGCCTATGCAGGGACGCAATGAGCCTCTCCGGTCTCCTCAGAGTCATCGCAGATGATCCGCAACTACGGCGCGCGCTCGAACTGGCCGACGGCGAGACCAGCCATCCCGCCTTGTCCGCCACCGCAGGCGCCGACCTCGTCGGGCCGCCCGCGCTCCGCCCGCTCCTCGCTGCCGCGCTCACCGGCCAGGGCGGCAGCAGCCCGCGCGGCACCGGCCAGAGCGGCACTGGCCCGGGCCTCACCGGCGAGGGCGGCACCCGCCAGGGCGGCACTGGCCCGGGCGGCACCGGCCAGGGCGGCACCGGCCAGGGCGGCACCGGCCAGGGCGGCACCGGCCAGGGCGGCACCGGCCAGGGCGGCACCGGCGCGCTCGGCACCGCCCAGGGCGGGGGAGCCGGGCAGCCGCCGGCCGCGGGCAGGTTCGTCCTGGCCGTCACCGCCACCGCCCGCGAGGCCGAGGAGCTGACCGCCGCGCTGAACTCGCTGCTGCCCGCCGGCAGCGCGGCCTACTTCCCGCCCTGGGAGACGCTGCCGCACGAGCGCCTGTCGCCCCGCTCCGACACCTCTGGGCAGCGGATCGCCGTGCTGCGCAGGCTGGCCCACCCCGGTGACAACAGCGACCCCCGGTCAGGGCCCCTGTCGATCGTCGCCACCCCGGTCCGCGGCCTGCTTCAGCCGATCGTCGGCGGCCTTGGCGACCTACCGCCGGTCCGGCTGCAGGCCGGCCAGGAGGCGGACCTCGACGAAGTCGTCGTCCGGCTGGTCGACATCGGCTACGCGCGGACCGACCTCGTGGAGAAACGCGGCGAGCTGGCAATCCGCGGCGGCATCCTCGATGTCTTCCCGCCGGCCGAGGAGCACCCGGTACGGATCGAGTTCTGGGGCGACACGGTCGAGGACGTGAGGTTCTTCAAGGTCGCCGACCAGCGCAGCCTGCAGACCGCCGCCGACGGCCTGTGGGCGCCGCCGTGCCGTGAGCTGCTGCTGACTCCGGCGGTCAGGGAGAAGGCCAAGGAACTCGCCGCCGAGCACCCGGGCCTGTCCGAGGTGCTCGGCAAGCTCGCCGACGGCATCACGGTGGAGGGCATGGAGGCATTCGCCCCGGTGCTCGCCGACCGGATGGACCTGCTGCTCGACTACCTCCCGCGCGGCGGCTGCGTGCTGGCCTGCGATCCCGAGCGGATCCGGGCCAGGGCGGCCGACCTGGTCCGGACCAGCCAGGAATTCCTGGAGGCCTCCTGGGTGAACGCGGCGGCCGGGGCGGACGTCCCGATCGATCTCGGTGCCGCCGTGTTCCAGCCGATCACGCGCGTCCGCGCGGCCGCGGCGGCACTTGGCTTGCCGTGGTGGACAATCGCTCCGTTCCAGTCGGAAAACCCGGGGAATACGGGGCCAACGGCCGACTCAGACCCCGATCTTGCTGCTGCCGACGCGGGCGATGAAACCAGCCGCGACTCGTATCGCATCGAAGCGAGCCCGGCTGAGGCCTACCGCGGCGATACCTCGCGCGTGCTCGCCGACGTGCGCCAGTGGCTGACCGGGGGATGGCGGGTCGTGCTGGTCACCGAGGGCCACGGACCGGCCCAGCGGCTGGCCGAACTGCTGCGCGGCGAGGGCCTCGGCAGCCGGGCCGGCGATCTCAGCGAGCCGCCGGAGCCCGGCGTCGCGCACGTTGCGACGGGGATGCTCACCAGCGGGTTCACCTGGTCGTCGGTGCGGCTCGCTGTGCTGTCCGAGAGTGACCTGGCCGGCCAGCGCGCGGGCGGCAGGGACGGCCAGCGGATGCCGAGCAGGCGCCGCGGCGGCATCGACCCGCTCCGGCTGACGCCCGGCGACTACATCGTGCACGAGCGGCACGGCGTCGGCAGGTACCTGGAGATGACCAGCCGGACCGTGCAGGGCGCGACCAGGGAGTACCTGGTCATCGAGTACGCGCCGGGCAAGCGCGGGCAGCCGCCGGACCGGCTGTACCTGCCCACCGACCAGCTGGACGAGGTCACCAGGTACGTCGGCGGCGAGGCGCCGAGCCTGCACCGGCTGGGCGGCGCCGACTGGGCCAAGACGAAGGGCCGGGCGCGCAAGGCGGTCCGGGAGATCGCGGCCGAGCTGATCCGGCTGTACTCGGCCAGGACCGCGTCCCCCGGGCACGCGTTCGGCCCGGACACGCCGTGGCAGCGCGAGCTCGAGGACGCGTTCCCTTACGTGGAAACCCCGGACCAGCTCGCCGCGATCGACGAGATCAAGCGCGACATGGAGCGGCCGGTCCCGATGGACCGGCTGATCTGCGGTGACGTCGGCTACGGCAAGACCGAGATCGCGGTCCGCGCGGCGTTCAAGGCCGTGCAGGACGGCAAGCAGGTGGCGGTGCTCGTGCCGACCACGCTGCTGGTCCAGCAGCACACCGCCACCTTCGGCGAGCGCTACGCCCCGTTCCCGGTGCAGGTCAGGCCGCTGTCGCGGTTCCAGAGCGACGGCGAGGTGGCGGACACGCTCAGCGGCTTGGCGGCCGGGACCATCGACGTGGTGATCGGCACGCACCGGCTGCTGTCGCCGGAAACCAGGTTCAAGCGGCTGGGGCTCGTGATCATCGACGAGGAGCAGCGTTTCGGCGTCGAGCACAAGGAGTACCTCAAGCGGC
>Ga0137384_10005237_pt1 | contig 10391 bp, 7 predicted proteins | sample SagtaG_2_FD_104922 | JGI IMG/M metagenome (GOLD analysis project Ga0137384, IMG submission 104922) | Vadose zone soil microbial communities from Sagehorn Ranch, Mendocino, California, USA - Sage2_R_60_16 metaG | ecosystem: Environmental > Terrestrial > Soil > Vadose zone | place: USA: California...
CCCCTGTGAGATATATGTTTGGGCTTCAGGTGCGGTCGATAGACCCGGCCGGTGCTGAGTGCTTATGGCAATGGTCAATAGAAGCACACCCGTCATATTAGTGTCTACTGGTTGCCCACTCTGTGGATCGATGCGTAGCACCTGGCCATCATGTATGCCGGGGGGAACCTGCACAGGCATCTGTCTTCCTCCTGGCAGTGTCACCATGCGACCGGTGCCGCTCTGTGCCTCTGCTACGCTGATAACGAGCGTTGCCCGTGGCAGTTCTTGATAACTCCCCATACCCGTTTGTTGCTTCTGGTTGATTGTCTGGGCATCGCTGGTGACCGTGGCCGCGTGTTGTAGTGCGCGAGCGAAGTCACTGATCGAAGCGTAACGCTCCTGAGGATCTTTCGCCAGTGCTCGCAACAGCACATAATCGAATGCGCGTGAGAGCCGTGGATTGAGGCTGCTGGGTGGCGGTGGTGGCGTATGCATATGGGCATACATAACTTGCGCCAGCCCACCCTTGAAAGGTAGCGTGCCAGTGAGCAGTTCATAGGTCATGACGGCCAGCGCGTACTGGTCGCTGGCCTGCACCGCATGCCCCGTCCACTGTTCCGGTGCCATGTACAGTGGGGTGCCCCGCGACCCGTTCGTGTTGGCCGAGGTGGATGTGATCAGCCGGGCGATACCGAAGTCGGCCAGTTGAATATCAGGCTGTCCCGCGTTCTGCTGACCTTCTCCATTGGCTCGTATCAGAAAATTGGAGGGCTTGACATCCTGGTGAATGAGATGATGATTGTGGGCGTACTGTAAGGCGCTGGCGGCCTGCTGGATAAACTGTGCCACTTGCGCGGGAGGGAGCGGGCCGCTAGTGTGCTGTCGCAGCCAGTCGTTTAATGTGCCTTCGGGTCGGTAGGGCATCACCAGGTAGGTAAGATCGGCACTGCCGCCGCGCTCTTCACCGTAATCATATAGTGGTAGGATGTGTGGATGATCCAGCATGGCGATAGCCCTGGCCTCGCGTTGAAAGAGCTTTGCAGCCTCCTGTACTGTGTCAGAATTCGGATAAGGTGATGGGTCTGCACGGATTACCTTGATCGCCACCTGCCGGTTGAGCGTGCTATCATTGGCGAGATACACCTCTCCCATTCCCCCGCTGCCCAGCAACCGCGTCAATCGATAGCGGCCAAGCTGCGTACCCTCAAGCGCCATATCTCACCTCAATGCTTGTTTCTCCCCACCGTGGCAGGGCCAACGTAATAACAATCGTGCATCTATCGCGAAAAATTATATCATATGCATCCAATGCCCAGATGGCATATCACCAAATTGGCCATGACGTTACACAAATAGAGGATGTATCTGGGTTTAGCGGGTTTTGACAGCGATGGCGAACGAAGATGGCGGGTGGTGAGGCCGTGGGCAGGACAAGCCACAGCCCAAGAGGCGTCAAGGTAAGCGAGGGAGATCTGTGCTGACCAACAGCATGGTCGTGGAGCGAGAAGCCTCCTAAAGATCGGCCCTACACCAACGCAGCACTGCGTTGGTGTAGGGCCGATCTTTAGGAGGCTTCTCGCACTACGCTCTCCGTTCCTCGGGCACGTCCCTGCCCACTATCTCGCCCGCGCAACTAGGACAACTGCGTCAAGAGTGCGTTGAGCCGATTAACAAACGCTATGGGATCGGACAGCGTTTCCCCGCTGCTCAGTACTGATTGGTCAAACAGAATATTGGCCCAGTCTGCGAAGCGCTGCTCGTCCTGCTCGTCTTTCATCTTACGCGTGATGGCGTGCAGCGGATTGACCTCCAGAATAGGCTTGTCAAAGGGCACCTTCTGCCCCGATGCCTCCAGCAGGCGCTTCAGGCTGGGGTCGATGCCATATTCATCAACCACCAGGCAGGCAGGAGAGCTAATCAGCCTTGTTGTGACGCGCACATCCTTGACTTTATCGCCCAGGACGGTCTTGAGGTGTGCCAGCAGGTCTTTGGCCTCGTCGGCTGTTTTCTGCTGCTCCTCTTTCTCCTGCTCGTCCTCGAACTTGCTGAGATCGATCTCGCCCTTCGATACCGACTGGAACTGCTTGCCCTGGAACTCACGCAGTTCGGGGAAGATCAGGTGGTCGATGGGATCAGACAGTAACAGGACCTCGATATTCTTCTTCTTGAAGATCTCCAGCAGTGGACTATCTTTCGCCGCCGCATAGCTGTCGGCAACCATATAGTAAATGCTGTCCTGTCCCTCTTTCATGCGACCGATGTAGGTCTCCAGCGAGAGATCCTGTGTGTCGCTGGGCGAGGTGGTTGAGCTGAAGCGCAACAGTTTGGCGATGGCTTCGTGGTTGTTGCGATCCTCGACGATACCTTCCTTGAGCACGCGTCCGAACTCTTTCCAGAAGGTGGCATACTTCTCGGTGTTGTTCCTGTCGAGATCGCTCAACAGCCCCAGCACTTTCTTGGTGGCATTAGAGCGAATGGTATCGATGAGCCTGTTTTGTTGTAACAATTCGCGTGACACGTTCAGCGGCAGATCGTTGGAGTCCACCACGCCGCGCACGAAGCGCAGGAAGCGCGGCATCAGCTTCTCGGCATCATCCATGATGAAGACGCGCCGCACATAGAGCTTAACGCCATGATGATGCTCACGCGTCCACAGGTCGAACGGCGCCTGCGAGGGGATATAGAGCAGCAAGGTATATTCCTGCGTCCCCTCCATCTTGCTATGCACGTAGGCCAGCGGATCATTGTAATCGTGCGAGATATGCTTGTAAAATTCGTTGTATTCCTCTTCGCTGATCTCGCTCTTCGAGCGTGTCCACAGTGCGGAGGCCGAGTTTACTACTTCATCTTCTGGCTGCTCTTTGTCTTCGCCACCCTCTTTCTTCATCACGATGGGTAGCATGATGTGATCGGAGTATTTGCGGATGATTGAGCGCAGTTGATAGCCATCCAGGAACTCGTCATTGCCCTCACGCAGGCGCAGTGTAACCTCGGTACCACGCGCTGGATGCTCAAGCGTCTCGATGGTATAGGCTCCCTGCCCCTGCGATTCCCAGCGCACACCCTCGCTGGATGCCTGCCCGGCCCGCCGCGTGGTTAGCGTTACCTGGTCGGCAACGACAAAGGACGAGTAGAAACCCACACCGAACTGACCGATCAGGTTGGCGTCTTTTTGTTTATCGCCCGTTAATGACTGGAAAAATTCGTGCGTGCCCGATTTGGCGATCGTGCCGATATGCTCGATCACTTCCTCGCGGCTCATCCCTATGCCGTTATCCGAGATGGTAATCGTGCGCGCTTCTTTATCATAGTCCACACGAATCTTAAATTCGGCATCCCGCTCATAGAGAGATGCGTCCGAGAGCGCGTCGAAACGCAAGCGGTCGATGGCATCCGAGGCGTTGGAGATAAGCTCGCGAAGAAAAATTTCTTTATTGCTATACAGCGAATGGATCATCAGGTCGAGAAGCTGTTTGACCTCTGCCTGAAAGCCCAGCGTTTCTTTATGCGTTTCTACCGCCATAACAGTATTCCTCCATAACAATGTGTGGAGATGCCGGATGCGTGCGCGACGATAACGCGCCACACCTTGCATCTCCACACAAAAACACAGTCAACGCCTGTCGCTTAGTACTCCGGCATTGGTGCGGCGGGGGCCTGTTCCTTTTCGGGGATATCGGTTATCAGAGCCTCCGTGGTCAGGATCATCGCTGCGATGCTGGTGGCATTTTGCAGCGCCGAGCGTGTGACTTTGGCGGGGTCGATAATACCGGCCGCGACCAGATCTTCGTATCCGTCGGTGAGGACGTTGTAGCCATACTTGATGCTGTTGTGCTCACGTTGTGCGCGGCGAACGCCTTCGACAACGACCGAGCCATCACGTCCACCATTGATGGCTAGCTGACGCAGTGGCTCTTCCAGAGCGCGCCGTAGGATCGTTACGCCGGTCGCGGCATCTCCGCTGAGATTCAGGCTGTCCAGCGCGCTGACGGCGTTCAGTAGTGCTACGCCACCGCCCGGTACCAGTCCCTCTTCAACGGCGGCGCGGGTGGCCGAGAGGGCGTCCTCGACGCGCGTCTTGCGGTACTTCAGCTCAACCTCTGAACTGGCACCTACTTTGATTAGTGCTACGCCGCCAGCCAGTTTCGCCAGCCGCTCCTGCAATTTCTCGCGGTCGTAATCGCTGGTGGTCTCGTCGAGCTGTGCCCTGATCTGTCGCACGCGAGCCTGGATGTCTGCTGTCTCTCCACGTCCCTCGACGATGGTGGTGTCGTCTTTATGCGATACCACGCGGCGCGCTGTGCCCAGGTCGTTGATGGTGGCGCTGTCCAGGCGACGGCCCATCTCTTCGCTGATCACTTCTCCGCCGGTCAGGGAGGCGATGTCGCGCAACATCTCTTTACGACGATCACCAAATCCGGGCGCTTTGACTGCTAATACATTGAGAATACCGCGTAACTTGTTGACCACCAGCGTGGCCAGTGCCTCGCCATCGACATCCTCGGCGATAATCACCAGTTCGCGACGACCAAGCTGGGTGATCTGCTCCAGCAAGGGCAGGATATCCTGTACAGCGCTGATCTTTTTATCGGTAATCAGGATGTATGGGTCGTCGATGGAGGCTTCCATCTTTTCGGTATTGGTCGCGAAGTAAGGCGAGATGTAGCCGCGATCGATCTGCATACCCTCGACATATTCGGTCTCGAAGTTGACGCCGCGTGACTCTTCAACGGTGATGACGCCGTCTTTGCCGACCTTGTCCATGACCTCGGCAATCAGATTGCCGATCTGGTCGTCTGCTGCGGAGATGGCGGCTACCTGTGCGATTTCGCGCTGCCCCTCGACGGGGATAGACATCTCGCGGATGGCTTTGACGATGGCCTCGGCTCCCTTATCGATACCCTGTTTGAGCTGCATGGGATTGGCACCGGCGGCCAGGTTCTTCAGTCCTTCATTGACAATCGCCTGCGCCAGCACAGTGGCGGTGGTGGTGCCATCACCGGCAACATCATTTGTCCTTGTTGCCGCTTCTTTGAGCAACTGCGCGCCCATATTTTCAAATGGGTCCTCAAGCTCTATTTCTTTGGCCACGGTCACGCCATCATGCGTGACGTTGGGGGCGCCGAATTTTTTATCGAGTGCGACGTTGCGGCCCTTAGGGCCAAGTGTAACCTTGACGGCCTCGGCCAGTGTGTCGATGCCCTTCTTGAGGTTACGACGCGCCTGATCGTCAAATACTAACTGTTTCGCCATTGATTAAACTCCTTCTACCTGAACAAATGTAACATTAACTCAGCACTGCGAGAATGTCGCTCTCTTTCAGCACCAGGTATTCTTCACCATCCAGCTTGAATTCCGTGCCGCCATATTTGGCGAATAATACGCGATCTCCCTCGTGTACGTCAATCGCTGCGCGGTCGCCATTATCCAACAGACGCCCATTGCCAACGGCGATGACAGTGCCTTCCTGGGGCTTCTCTTTCGCTGTATCAGGAATCACAATACCGCTACGTGTCATTTCTTCTCTCGCGGCGGCCTTCACGACCACGCGATCGCCAACCGGACGAATACTTGCCATATGTTATTTCCCTTTCCAAAATAGGCTAATTCTACATTGTTTCTATGATAGAGGTTGTGGCCACGGGCGGGGGCAAGCCCTCAATACCGCTCCCTACGAAGGAGGTGGCCTTGTCTGCGCATGAACTTCTCCTTCTTTGAATGGTATTGGGGTTTGCCCGACTGACTCTCTTCTCGCCATATGTTATGCCACACTCAACGTTAGAATGACGTATGAAGAATGTTAGAGATGTGTTAGAACTTCTCTCTTTGCTCCTCCATCCTGTTATCTCACCATTGTAGCCAGCGCTTAATATCGAGATGTTACAATATGATAAAGCGCAATAGCATATGACACCCTCGCTGTGATTGATGGTGAGGTGGAGGTGCCTGCCGTCGGCAGGCACCTCCATCTCACCACCAATCACAGCGAGCGCCGCTGGCGCGAGGAATCACAAAGCAAACAAAATCATGGAGGAGCAACAGTTTACTATGACACATCTCTATCTCATACGCCACGGAGAAGCACTCAGCGCCATTAAGGGTCTTATTGGGGATACTGGCCTCTCGCCACTCGGAATACTACAGGCTGAGCGCTTGCGCGATCGCCTCGCAGCTACGAAAGAGATCGAACCCGATGTCTTGATTGCCAGCACCCTGCCACGCGCCCGCCAGACCGCCGAGATTGTGGCACCCGCGTTCGGCGCTCTACCCCTCCTGCTGGATGACGAGATTCAAGAGCTGCGTCCCGGCCTGGCGGATGGTATGACCGAAGAGGAATATGATAAAAAATATGGCTTCCCCGATTTCACAAACAATCCCTTCCAGGTCGTAGCCCCTGAAGGCGAGAACTGGGGGCAATTTATGCTGCGCGTAGGCACCGCGCTCGACCGCATTATTCGCGAACATGAAGGCAAAACCATCGTACTTTTCTGCCACGGCGGCATCATTGATGGTTCCTTCCTCTTCTTCTTCCGCATGAGTTCCTTAAGCGTTCCTCCCGCTGGCTTCTACACCCGCAATACCTCTATCACACACTGGCACCGCGTCACCTGGAAACGACGCAACGACCAAGAATCTACCCGCTGGCGCCTCATCAACTACAACGATGCCGTTCACCTCTACGATATCGGCACACCCGAGCGTATTGCCTGGCATAACTTGCTAAAAAGGCCCGCATCGGACGGCGATCGCCCCACGGTCCCTCTCGAAACCGAATGATCATTGCTATCACCGCTGTGGGGGCAGGTAATGTCCCCAGCCATGCTGTACATCTCTTCTATCTTCTTTCCTACCACAGAGAAGTCAGGCTGAAGTGGTCGTTTCTTGCGGGCGTGTCTGTGGCTCCTGATCAGCGGAGGTCCCGCTTCGAAACACACGTCGTAGCAGACGCTCAAAAAGGGACCCCGGTAGCAGTCGCTTGAGAAGCATGAGCACCTTCGCGTCTCGCCCAACCAGGTAGCGCAGATGTGATCGGGTGGTGGCGGCGCGCAGAATGATATGTGCCACTTCGCCTGGCTCCATTCCATTCTCGACGCTCGCGCTGAGGATCTGCATTGCTGCCTGTCGCCCCGGAGTGTAGGCATCAATTGGATTGGTCGGCTGCTGACTCACGATTTGCGTCTTCACGAAGGATGGCTCGACCAGCGACACTGCAATCCCGAACGGTCGCACTTCCTCGCGCAAGGCCTCACTCAACCCCTCAAGTGCGAATTTGCTTATAGCGTACACGCCCACATATGGGGGCGCGACCTGGCCGACCACCGAACTGACGTTGATGATACGTCCGCCGCCCTGCTGGCGCATCACTGGTAGTACCGCTTTGATCATACGGATGACGCCGAACAGGTTGGTATCGAACTGGGCCTGGATATCGGCGATACTACTCTCCTCAATCGCGCCGACCTGGGAATAGCCAGCGTTGTTAACCAGCACATCAATCCGCCCAGTCTGTGCAAGCAGAGACTGGATGGCTGCTTCCACGGAGGCATCCGAGCGGACATCCAGAGGTAGCCAACTATACGAGGCTACGAGCTTTTCGGGTGCGCGACTGGTTCCAAAGACGATGAAGCCGTTAGCTGCCAGCAACTCTGCTGTTGCTCGTCCGATTCCTGATGATGCTCCCGTGACGAGAGCAACCTGCTGAGATCCCATCATTGTCTCTCTTTCTGTTATCTCCGTTATTTAGGCGTATATACGCGTATCTGCACAAAAAAATTAAGCTTCATGTGTCAGTGCAGCCACAGTGGACAACTGGGTGAGAAACTCAGCTACCTGCTCTTGCCCCATTCCCACAACCATATGAGCCTGTGCCTGCTCCCACTGCGGCACAATACGCAGAAGAGTCTCCTCCCCCTGTGTTGTCAGCGTTACCACCCGCGTGCGCTGGTCGCTCCCCGCCGTGAGCGTCAACAGACTCTGTTGCGCGAGCGGTCTAAGATTGCGACCGATCGTCGTACGGTCCAGTGCCATCATTTCGGCCAACTCGTTAATCGTCTGCGGGCCAGCAAGATACAGAACGACCAGAACGATCACCTGACTCACGCGTAGGTCACTCACTTGTCCAAGTAAGCCATCATAATAATTGGTGACTGCCCGCGAGGCTCTCCGAAGATTGCTACATACGCACATAGCGGCGAGCTGGGCGATCCGCTCGCGCTCCTGCTGATCTGAATGTTTCTCCATAATTAAGAGCATATACGCCTATATCTCTTTTGTCAAGATAAAAAGCAGTGAAGTTCAGGGCGGTGAATTATGTCACTTCAATAATTTCGTCTGCACATGAGTTCTCCCGGTGACTCTTCAGGTCTTTGTAGATTGTACGTAAGTTTGGCTCTCCAGCGATTTGGTGCAAGATGTGTTTCTCTTCCAATGATCTGGAGACACATGAGCAGGACTCTGTGAACTACTTCATTGCTTTTCTGCCATCCTCGCACTAGTATTGATTCAGCCCCTCTGTTCAGAGAAGTAGCAGAATCAGAGAAAACATACCATGTTCTCTCCCAAGGGGCAAGAGAAGATGGTGCATGAGAGCACGTTCCTCCAGAGAACGGCATGCTGGCCGTTCTCTGGGCTGGCTGAGATACAGGTGAGGTGAAATGCTTTTGAGCAAGAGAAGAACCACTTTCTCCACAGTCGTCATCGCAGCAGCATGTGTGCTCCTGATCGCTGGCTTCTGTCTTCCCTGGTTTTCCTCCCCGGATGCGATCCATATGCTCATCGGGGACGGCCCCTTCAGGCAGAGCGTGCCAGAGCAGGTTTCGGGCCTGAATATGCTCTTTGGCGGCACCGTCTATGCGGTTGCGTACGCCCCCTCTCTTGTCCCAGAGGTCTTTGCTTTGCTCTGGCTTCTTCCCGTCTGTGCACTGCTGCTCACCGGGTTAGCTCTAGCTGAACTCTTTGACTTGTCGTGGGGCACCGACTGGGCCAGATGGGTACTCTCTACCCTGTTGTTCGTTCTCATGGGGATACTCCTTGGACCGATCATCATTGGACCCACTGGCCCTGCTGGCTATGAGGGAAATCGCCTCTTTGGCCTCTGGATCACGTTCGCTGGCTTTCTGTTGCTGTTGCTAAGTAGGTCTCTTCTGGTGGTGAGAACAGTCCAGAAGAGGTCCTCGGCTGCACAGGAGACGAAACAGACTGACCAGCAGACACCTCCGCTCTCGCGCCGCAGGGTGCTCTCCAGCCTGCTGAGCCTGGCCGCGATAGCTCCACTGGGCACCGGGAGCTATCTGCTGCGACGGTTGTGGGCTGCCCGTCATACCCTGGAGAGCTTTCCCCTGCTCACCTCTTCCCAGCAGCCGCCTGCGCAGATAGGGAATGAGGTCTTTCCTGTGCCCCGCATGGGCAGGGTAGCGTGGTCATCAGATGGAAAGCGAGTCTTCACCTTCGCCAATGTCGCGTACTACCCAGGGAGCCGGGACGCCTTCAGCGGGACCCATCTTCGGACCTATCTCTTCCCCACTCAGGACTTTGCCTTGTCGCTAGACAGCCAGTACCTGGCATTGCTTGATCCCAGGCGGGGAACCCCCGCGATTGTCAGGACGCAGGATGGCATTGCGGCTGCTGCATCCTGGACGCAGCAGGTTCTGGCGACGGCAGCAACCAGCTGTCTTGCCTGGTCGCCAGATGGAAAACGTATTGCCATCGGTGGGTCGCTGCAAAAGCCGAATGTGCCAACGATCGAAGGGGCGGGTCTCTTGTGCTACGATGTCTTCAGTCGACTCAATCAGCAGACGTACAGAACTGGCGTGCCAGGAGGAGGTCTGCGGACCGTGGCATGGTCTCCCAATGGTCGCTATCTGGCTGGTGCTGGTTCGGCGGATGTACGAGAGAACGGTCAACTCCTGGGATACGTGTTCGTCTGGGAAGCCGAAAGTGGACAAGTACTTTTCAAGGCACCAGCCAATTCCTGGTCCTCCATCGCCTGGTCACCAGAGAGCCACCATCTAGCAGTGGCCCACGAGAACATCGTTGAGGTGTGGGTTCCCTCCAGCGGACGCAAGAGTCTGGAATACCATGAACACCTCACGGAGGTCTGGTCGCTGGCTTGGTCACCAGATGGCACCCATATCGCCTCCGCCTCCGATGCTGATGGCCTTGTGCATGTCTGGGAAACCTCTACGGGGCGGCTGCGCTATCTCTATCAGGGACATGTCAGCTCTCAGGGGCATGCGAGTACCGTCACAGATATCAGCTGGTCCCCAAACAGCGCGTATCTCTTGACCTGCGATGAGCAACATAACGTTGTGCATATCTGGCAGCCTCAGATATAGGGGGTTGGGGCACCTAGGACGAGGATCTCTGCACTGCCCCACAGATGGTTTCGGAGAAAATGCTCTTCCTCATAA
>Ga0137384_10005238_pt1 | contig 10391 bp, 9 predicted proteins | sample SagtaG_2_FD_104922 | JGI IMG/M metagenome (GOLD analysis project Ga0137384, IMG submission 104922) | Vadose zone soil microbial communities from Sagehorn Ranch, Mendocino, California, USA - Sage2_R_60_16 metaG | ecosystem: Environmental > Terrestrial > Soil > Vadose zone | place: USA: California...
AACTCCTGAACGAAACCTTCAACGTCTTTGACCGGAATCCAACACGCGCCCAGGCGCGCGTCAATGTCGGTTGCCGGCAAATCCTCCGGCTGCACGGATTTGAGCGCCTCCACATTCTCTTTGAAACGTGGCTCGGCAATTGCGGCGGCTTCCGCCGTCTCAAGTTTTTCGCGCACGTTGCCCGAAAGGTACTGATCCTCGGTTTCCCACTCCTGGGTTTGGGGATTTAGAAACAGCACTCCGGCCAGTTCCGGCAAGAATTCCTCGGCGGGACGGCTCAACAGACGCGCCATGTGCGGCAAGTCCACCCGCCCCTTTTCGTTGAGGGAAACGATAAGAGCTTCCTTGGCCGAGTTGACCGATTTGATGGGCTTCTGCCGCCGGATCGTGCGCTCGCGGAAGACCGCCGTTTTGGTGGCCTTCTTGGTCTCGGCGTCATAGTTTTCGAGCGACATGAGCAACGGCAAGTCAGGATCACCTTGAAACACCCTGGCATTGGCGCGATCCGAGAGCGGACCAAAGCGAGAAATGAACCGGTCGTATCTTTGATTCAAATGAGCACGGGCAAGCTCCACGTCCGAATCGTGCTTGTCTTCCAGTTGGGTTCGCAGGCATTGGCGCACCGCGTCACGCACCTGAATCATGCCGCGAATGCGAAGTTTGGTCTGAACCGGCAAATGTTTGAGCGGCTTTAATCGGTCGCCGTCCCGAATGGCGATTTCATCATCGTGAACGGTGTAGGCGTTGGGTTTTACGTCACCGGGCGCGGGAATGATTTGCTCCAAGGCCGGGGTTGCAACTGCATGTTGCACCGGCTCATAGAGATTTTCCGGCAACTGCGAAACCGCCTCGGCCAGAGCAGCCGCAATTTCCTGTTTGGCTGCGACAAGAGTTGGCTGGTTGCGCTGGTACATCCGCCCTTCCAAGCGCATTTCACCGAGCATCATCTGCGGGCGCTCGACGAAATACTCGTTGATTTCGATGACTTCGCCCTTTGAGTTGGTGTGCGAGGCAATGTTCCGCCATGCAACCCCGCGGGCGCTTTCACCCGGACGGCGCTTTTTGAGAATTAGGATGTCCGTAGTGACTTCAGTGTTGGCATTGCGTTTGAAAGCGTTGTTCGGCAGTCGGATTGCGCCCAACAGGTCGGCACGGCCCCCCACATATTTTCGGAGAGAGGCGTCGGCCTTGTCCATCGTGCCGCGCGACGTGATGAACATTACCAAGCCGCCCGCTCGAAGCTTTTCCAGGGTGGCCGCGAAGAAATAATCATGAATCAGAAAACCGTGCTGGTTGAACTTGGGGTCAAACGGCTTGTAATCGCCAAACGGGATATTGGAAACGGCCAGGTCGAAGAATTCATCGGCCAACTTCGTGTTCTCAAAAGCCTGGTTGCGGATGTCCGCGTCGGGATAAAGGGCCTTGGCGATTTGTGCCGTCAGCGGATCAATCTCAACGCCGGTAATGGTGGAATGCGACCGCATCGGTTCGGGCATGAATCCGATGAAATGGCCGATGCCGCAGGCCGGTTCCAATATGCGCCCCTGTTTGAAACCCAGGCGTTGCAGCGCGGCGTACATCCCCTTGACCACCGGGCCGGAAGTGTAATGGGCGTTGAGAGTCGTGGCGCGGGCGGCGCGAAATTCATTTTCGGAGAGAAGTGACGCGAGTTCTGAATTTTCCGCCTGCCAGTCGGTGGCCGGGCTGAAAATCTGCGGGAGGCCGCCCCAGCCGACATAACGGACCAGCGCGGATTTTTCCGCGTTGGTGGCAGTCCGGTTCTCGGATCGGAGTTTGCGAACCAGCCGGACGGCGGCGAGATTGGCCCGGCATTTTTCCTTGAGCGAACCTTCACCGACGCGATCGGCGTCGGCGATGCGGTAATTGTTCTGATTGCGGACTACGCCGGCTCTTCCGGCGGCAACAAGATATATTCCTGTCTCACCATTTCCCAGGCTTGATCGTGGGCTTGCTGCGCGGTCAATCCCTGCGCCATCAACCGCGTGGTCAGGTCGTACATGTCGTCCTTGGTCTTCTCCTCCGCCGCCAGCAGCATCTCGTGGAGCCGCCCGTGGGCTTCCAGTCCCTTCACCATTCGCGGCAGGAATTCCCGCCAATGCTTCTCGGCCATCAAGCCGTACTGCGTCAGGGTAATGGGTGCTTCTTGCATAAGAAAAAAGGTCTAATTGCTCTTTCTCATCGGTCTGGTTTCGCTTTACGGCCATAACACAATACCCGATTTTCGCCGGAATTGCTAGCGTTCATGACCGCACGAGCGGCTCAACAATTCGGGTTTCAACGATTCAAAGAATCGTTCCATGCCAGTCAGTTCGCGGACCAACTGGTTGACTGAACGGGCGGTCGCGCCTTCTTCCGTGGCGATGGCGGCTTCGCGCAGATGGGCGAGAGCGCGCTCCATGTGGGCGCGGGTCGTCTCATCTTGAAAGTGGCCGTGAAGATTCTGTCGCAAGGCCATTTCAGCCACTTCCAGATTTACAAGCTGCCGGTGAATTTGGGCGTCCATGAGAACCTAGTGATGCGGTCGCAAGAAACTTCGCCGCGACGGCATCGCCAGCCGCTTCGTTGCTTCGGCAAGCGGCCCGGCAAAGTCTTACGAATGGAGCGAAGGGGCCGGAGTCTGGCGGGAGGCAGGGCAGACGGAAGGCGCCGGAAGCCTGAGCGGAATCGTAAGTCTTTGCCAGGCGCGCTTCGGCTAGACCGCGACGCCCACGCCGGTCGCTTCCGTCCTGGGCTTCTGTTCGCGCGGGGTGGTGATGCGAAGAACGTGCCTTGCCACCGAGGCCATTGCCCGTTCCCGCTGGTCTTCGGGCAGCCGTTTCAACAGCGTCTCGAAGGCTTGCCGGGCCTCCGGGTCGCCATCGAGCTTTTTCATGATGCCCGCATTCATCTTCTGCTGGCGTTCGTACTTCTGAATCTCGTTCAGAACGAGTTTTCGCGCCGCCCGTTCCGGCGGCAGGTTGCTGAAGTACGCCCAGCGTTCGGGATTGGCCTTGATCCAGGCGTCGATCTTCTCGTTGGTTTGGGGGTTCTCGCTGTACGGCTGCGGCGCGGTCCCATTTTGGGGCGAGGCTGTGGCAGCCTCTCGGGCTTTTAGCTTTTGCATGATGCTGATTTGGGTTTGTTGTTTGTGTTACCAGTCATTCGTGCCCTGCTTCAGCGGGACGGATGGCGTGGTGAACGTGGCTTCGGTCTGCTTTTGCCGAAATGCTTCCTCCAGCGCTTCCAAACGCCGGCCGGTCGTGCTCGCGGCGGTCTTGAGTTGGGTGTTGTCCTCCGAAATCTGTTTGGTCATGGAAACACTCTGGGAAAGTTGATTGAGCGCCTGATTCATACGCGCGCCTTGTTCGATCAACGATTGTGTCGCCGCCTTTTGGCGGTTTACCTCGGCCACGACTTCGGCGGTCACCGGACTTTCTTTGCGGGCCGGGTCAATGATGCCGACCACTGGTCCCACTGGAACATTCGCCGCTGCGTTGGGATGGAGATTCCACTTGGCGGTGGTTTCGACGCGATACACCGTGTGGGCCTCGTGCATGACCAACCCGTTATGGGGATCAACATAACGTCCCACCGGGTACGCTTTGAGGTTCTCGCCGTAACGCACGGATTCCATGTCGTCGGACGGGAGGGTCGTTCCCGGAATGGAATGGGGCATGCGCACGACGAAGGGTTTCTTGGAGGCGCAGGCGGGCAGGAATAGGAGGGGAATGAGGAGGATGATTCGTTTCATGGCGTGATTCCATTTGGGTTGACGGGGCCACCCGGCATCGGAAATGGGGCGGATGGCGCGGGGAGGGCCGAAATCTGATTCGTGGCCGGGGGCGGTTGCGGATCGCTTGGGCTGAAACGGGTTTCTCCCGGCGCCGCATCGGACTTGTCAATCGTCTGCGTGACGTACAGGTAGAACTGTTTTCCGGCCGGAACCCGAACGTAGAACCCGTCGCGCTGAATCGAATGGTAAATCTGCTGAGCGTAGGCCCCCAGCACGCTCTGCGCTCCTTCCAGTGGAGCATTGCCAAGCGACGGGGTCGCCTGGCTGCCAAAAATGGTTTGCTGCCGTTCCGCAAGCAGGCTCGCTGCTCCACTCAGGAACGTGGCCGCGAACAGCTTTATCTCGGCGAGGTCATCGGTTTTGATCAGCCGGCCACGGAGTCCCGCGCTGCCGTCAGTGATGCCCCAGCCTTGGCCGTCAGGATTGGTTTCCCGGTCCAGGGCGATGCCGGAGAGCGTGAGTTCCTCCCCCGTTTTGCAGACCAACGTCCAATGGTTGCCGCTCGCGATGCGCTCCCGGTTGCGGTCAGTCTGGGCAGTGCCATGCACTTCCGTTCCAGCCGGGATGATTAAGCGGCCGCCATGATAAACATCCTCGGTGATGAGACCAATGATGGGTGTTCGGATCGAAGCCGAATCGACCGTGACGATTAGTTCGCACGAGATGAGGCGGCCATAAGGCGCGTAATGCTTGCCGAGTTGCTTCGGCTCCGGCTCCGGCGTTTCCGCAAACAAACTCAACGGCAGAATCTCCGGCGCGGGCTGGCCTGCGTCCTTGTTTGGCTGCCTCTCTCGCTGAGGATCTGGATTGGTGGTTGCCGGAATTTTCATCGGCGTGAAATCCTTGTTTTGAACCGTCTGCACGGTCTGCGGCGGCGGCACAGCCGCTGAAGCTTTCGAGCTCAAGGATAAGGAGGATGATTTTGGCTTGGCGGGTTGAAAGCCTTTCACCAGGAACAGGGCGAGTCCGAGCAGGAGGCAAAAACCGAGAAATGCCCCGGTCGGGCTCTTGGCGAAATTGACGGCATCGCGGGCGTTCATGGTTGGTCGTCCTCCGGCGGTTCGGCTGGTTTCGCCTCCAGAATCACAAAGAAATCGTTCTTGAGGGAGATGTCGTTGTGATCGCCGTTCGGCGTTCCCGTGACCGCGAAATAGGCCGGAACGGCTCCATTGGGCGGAATGACGCCGCTCGCGTCACTGATGGATTGCGGATAGGTGCGGTCGCCCACCCGCAAGGAGAACCCGTTCGGGGCAAAACGAAGCTCCTGGTCGGTCTGGTTGTTGAGGATGACCCGAAAGATGAGAGTGTCCTCCGGGTCGAATCGGAAGACTTCCGCGATCTGGATCGTGTAATCCTTGCAATCGAGAATCCGCGGCTCCTTTGCGTAGCTGCGATACTCCACCTGGACGACGGCGTCAGGGTGATGGGCCCGCAAAAGCGGATAAGCTTTGGCTTTGTCCAGGAGCGCGAGCAGACGCGAAGGCGTGACCGGCGCGGCTTGAATCACTCCCGTGCGATCGGTTTGATATTGGAAGATGATGGACAGCAGGGGTTCATCGCTCTCGACCAGTTCGAGCACGTACGTCTTTTTGTTCCACCGGACGTTGACATTGGTCACGGCTTTCTTTGCCAGTGCGCGGACCGAGAAAAACGACGAACCCTTTGTGTGGGCGATCTGGAAGGCCGCTGGCTTCTTCGTGTCAATCGTCGCTTGGGCGGCGTCAATCGCAGAAATCGGTCCCGGAAAACTGATAGTCGTCACCCGGTTGATTGAAACCGGGATGTCATAGACCGTTTGTTGGTCCAGCGTGAATTCCTGAATCGCCTTGTCCGTGGCATTGGCCGCGAGGCAGACGGCGAGCAAAAGGCTAATTACGGGCGGTTTCATACTTGAAATCATTTACCGCCGTGGGGAACCGCCCGTTCTGTACCATGTTCGGGTTGCGCTGGAGGCGGAGCAGCAGCTTGAATCGAATCGCTTCGGTGAACGTCCGGTCCTGGAAGGTTCCATTCCGAACCAGCTGGCCGCTGACTTGGGTGAGAACGACATCCTCGCGGGTATTGAGCACGTCCACCTGGCTGACCTCGATCTTTTGATGGAGCTGCTTGGCTTTGAACTCCGGTTCCTCGGCGGCGCAGTAAGTGTTGGCCTTTTCCCAGGCGCGTTTCAGGAACATCTGCTTCAGCAGATCGTCGTTGTCGAACCCCTTCGGATTGCGCTGCAAGAAGGCAATGGCCGCCAGTGTGCTTTGCTGTGCGTGCAAATCTTTTGCCTCCGAAAATTTCAGGAGTGGCGAAACATAGAACGTGCTGGATGGATCAACGACAATGACGCGCTCGCGCTGCTTGAAACTTTGGACGAGATAAATCCGGTCAACGGCTGACCCGGCGAGCACCAGCATGGCGAAGCCGAACCAGAACCAGGTCAGGCGGTCTTGCTCGACGAAAATGCGTGTCGGGTTGAATCGCTTCCGAAGAATTCCCGCTTGGTGGCCGTTGCCGGTGCCCGGCGTAAATCTGGGTTCATTGCGGAGGGAGTCCATTGGTACCTCCGCTTTTTTGTGATTCAGGCCAAACCGGCGGGCTGGTGTTGAGCTTGAAGGTTTGGTTGTAGTTGCTGATGGCGGTCGGCAACTGGCTCTGCCGCGCTTCGCGGAGCCGGTCCTTTTGAGCGTTCGATTGAACGAGGAGAACCGTGATGGTGCTGCCCACCATCAGGATGGTGGCGGCAAGTAAAAGGAATTTGCGCTTCATGGGTTGCCCTCCTGGAATAGCGGCGGGTGCGTAATCAGGGTGAAATTCTTCCGGTAGTTCCCGAAGGCTTCGACCATTTCGGCCTTCTGTTCCTCGCTTCGGGCCGTCGCCTGCTTTTTGATGTCGTTCCGATTTTCGATGTCCTGCACCAGACTCAGAATGCCCGCCTGATCAATTTCCTTGTCCGTCGCCGCCAGCGCGGCGCTTTGGCCGATCAAAACGCCGGTGAGCTTTTGGACTTCCGACGCTGTCGTGGCCGCCTGGAGAGCTTCGGTGGTGCTGGCGATGCTGGCTTTCAACGTCTGACGGCGTTGCAACGCGAAGGCGGTTACGTTCGTATAGTTCTCCGTCGTCTTGTTCACCCCCTCATAGGGCCGGTAGTAATTCGTGTTCCGCTGGATTTGGCTGCCGGAAGGGGTGGTGAATGTCGTCCCGATTTGAAAGTAAAGCCCGTTGCCGTTGTACGTCAGGGCTTCGACGCCATCGGAACCACGTTCCAAAGTGGTGATGCTCCGCCCCACGACCGGCTGCTGCAAATCCTGAACCAGAGCGTTGGCCCCGGTCACATTGACAACGACCGACGGATCGCCGAACGCCTTGTTGTATTGCTGAAGCTGTTGAAGCTGCGCGGTCAATTGCTGGATTTGCTCCACCTGATTGTCGACCATCTCGACGTACTTGGCGATGTTCTCGGCCTGGTTAATGATCTGCTGCACGTTCATGGTCGGGTCATAAACAGTCCATTGAGCGCGAACCGGCAGGGCCGCGAGCAACCCGGCGATGGCGAATGACGCTTTCATATTCTTCCCTTCATTCTTCGATGCGTAGATATTTGGTGGTGGGTTTGAGAATCACGCCGTCAATCTTTTGTTCCGGGACGGGGATTTCGTAAAAGCGAATATCATCCCGCTGCGGCAGGGCGCGTTGTTGGTTGACCTGGAGCCAGTATTGCTGTTTGACGGCGTCGCTCCGCCCTTTTTCGTAGCCGTTGACGTATGACTTGTCGGATTGCCTTTTGCTGAGGTAAAACGCGCCTTCGCTCACGAGGACTCCCCCGGCGGCGCCCGCCGCCGTGATGGCGGGATCACCGTGAGAGAGGTCGTTGGCGAGATAACCACCGCCGCCAGCGGCGGCAATGTCCGCAATGGGGCGGGTCGCGGCGCAACCGATCAGGAAAAGGGGAATCACGAGGCAAAATATTTTCATGTGGTCTCCAATAGTTCAGGTTTGCGGGAATGCGTCAGAATTCCCTCGATGATGTTGGCCGAAGCGCGCAGTTCCTTGGCTCGCTTCTCGAAATGCTCCCCGCTCGAACTGGAGCAATAGAGCATTTCATCGGAAGCGATGTTGTGCGCCGTGCCGCAAATGGGCCGGTGGGCATCAACGTGCAGATACGTGAAGGCGGCATGCTTCTGCCCGGTTTGGTGGTCGGGCAGCGAATAATTCATGATGGTGTGTTTGGTGATTTCAGGGAGCGCGATGTCGTGCGCGATGTCTTCCAAATCGGCGCGGTCGTTTTGCCGCATCAGGTAGAACTGGCGGCTGTTGCCGAATACAGCGGAGCGAATCCGGCTTTGTTTGAACCGGGCGTATTGCTGGACGATGGAGATGTTCCAGCAATTGAACTTGCGAAGCTGGGCGTAGCTTTCCTTGACGATTTCTTCGCCGCCCGGAATGTCGAGAAAACGCGCGACTTCTTCGTACACGTTTCGCTTCCTCAAAGCTCGCGGCAAGGTGATGATGTGTTTGCGGGCGTGGTTGGTAATGAGGAAACCGGCGGCGGCCCGCAACTCCTTGGCCGCATCGGGGATGTAGCCCAATTCAAAATGGGCGATTTTGCCCGTGAGCGAGAGATTGCTCGTGCCATCGAACAACGCGCCGTAGTTGCCGTCGCGGCACCAGGGCAGTAGCAGCGTGGCAATCTCGACGATCTGGTCGCGCTCGGCTCCGCTGGCGTCCAACGACATCAATTCTTGCAACATGCGGTGGGTTGGGTATTCGTCCGGCCGGAAGCAGGCGAAAGCAATGTTGCGAACCTCCTTGTTGGTCGCCGGGTCTTTCAGGAATCGGAGCACGTCGGCCTCGGAGCACTGGCGCTCGAAGGCGAGCGCTTCGTCCTCCTTCGATTCGAGCCAATCGCGGAAGTCCGCGAACGCTTCCAGCATGGTTGCGCCCGGAGGCATTTTCTCTTTGCGGAAGCGGCTTAGGGTGGAAGCGCGACGGGCGATGATCATCATTCGGTGGTCGTTCTTGCGCGACCAGTCCTGAAACACATCCTCGTAGAGCAGGTTGATGTATTTGGCGATTTGCGCCTGCCGGAGCATTTGCTTGTCTTCGCTCTGGCTGAAACCAACCATGCGGGCGACGAGCGCCGTGGCGGCGCTCAGATGGTCCGGCGTGATGGTCAGCCCCTGCGTGTCGAGGTAGTTGATGGTGATGTCGCCGTCAGGCTGAATCACAATGGGTTTTGCGTCCGGTTCGACGGTTTGGGTGTAAATGCCGTAGGACAGCCCCTCCTCAATAATGACGGTGTAAGCGAAATAGCCTTCGGTCTGCGAGAGCAGGTCGCAGATCGTGACTGATTTGCCCGCCCCGCTCATTCCCAGCAATACGGCGTGCTGGGGAGATTGATTGCCGGTCGAGCCGGCGAACGTTTTGATTCCGACCAGATTTTGGTGCGGGCCTTCGTAAATGGCCTCGGCTGTGTCGAGGTGGCCGGTGAACGTCGAAACAACCGGAAGCATATCGGCGATGTAGCGATTTTCTCCGTAGAGCTTTCGCGCCCGATAATTGCCCCACGTCCAGCCCGGCCAGGTCTCGAAGAAAAGTCTTTTGGAAGTGCTCGGCAGCGTGCTCTCCGAGTACTGCGCGCTGTTCATGCCGTTGATGGCGCTCTTGATCGCCGTGGTTTTGGCAATCAGCCCCTCTTTGCTTTTGTCCCAGGCGCGAACCGCAAACAGCACGTGAAACGGAATGGTGTGCCCTTGCATCAAAGCCGCGATTTTGCGCTGCTTCTTTTCCATCACTGTCAGCAGCGAAAGTTTCTTCTCGCTGGCATAGTCCCCGGCGATTCGGTCGTGCTCCTTTTCTTCCTTGGAAATTTCCCGGCGGACCGGCAGTGGGTCAAGATTCACGGTGATCGTGTAATCGAGCAGACGCAGGCTGGTGAGCCGGTGGATGATTCCGGGGTAGGTCGCCTTCGGCCAGCGGGACAGGACGATGATGGAGTGATAACGCCCGTCCATGAAAAACCCGAAGTCGGCCTGGCCGTTGCCTTCGGAATGCCAGCAGTTTTCCTGAATCGACAACTGCGGGGTGAAACCCTCAATCGGATCATAGTCGAATCGGTCGGCCAGCGACGGGTTGAGGAACGTCATGTAATGCCGGTAGTGGTCGGCGTCCTTGCTGGGAATGATCCGCGCCCCCTGGCCGGCGAAAATCCCCGCGAGCATTTCGTGGACGTGCTCAAATTCCGCTCGCAACTGCGCCAAAAGCTGTTCGTAGTACTCGGTGAGCGCCGGCTGGGACTGAATCCCCCGGGGCGAGGTCTCGATGCGACGTGAAATGTAAAACACCAGTCGTTGCCGCCGCAGCCGGCGCTCGGCCATCATTCCCCAATACCGCTCGAACCTCTGGTTGCGGGAGCGGAGCGTCCAGACATTCGCCGCCTTCTTCGTTTCCTCATGATACCGCAACAACTCCCGGCGGTAATCGGAATCGCAAAAGTATTGGATTTGCAGCCGTTGTTGTGCGCCCAGCGAGGCGAGCATCAGCGAGAGCTGGTCCTGGAAGTCGTTGAGTTCGGCGACCGGCGCGTTCGTCAGGTCGGGCGCTTCAAAGACGA
>Ga0137384_10005240_pt1 | contig 10388 bp, 10 predicted proteins | sample SagtaG_2_FD_104922 | JGI IMG/M metagenome (GOLD analysis project Ga0137384, IMG submission 104922) | Vadose zone soil microbial communities from Sagehorn Ranch, Mendocino, California, USA - Sage2_R_60_16 metaG | ecosystem: Environmental > Terrestrial > Soil > Vadose zone | place: USA...
CCAGTAACTGCCGCCATTCACGCTGAAGACAACCTTTGGAGGTAGGAAAAAACCGATATAGACACGTTGTGAATTTTGAGGATTAACGAGGAGCACAACGAAATCTCCTCGCTCAAAGTGCTGCTGCTTTGTCCAGTGTAGCCCTGCATCATTGGAGTACCAGAGATCATGATCGGTCAGAGCATAGAGCACCTTCCCCGAGGCATCGGACGCGATGCGGGCAAATGAAGTCACTCCATCTGAGGGTAGTTGCATTGCCTGGATTGTAGAAGATGTGTTCTGTTGCCACTTAAAAAAACCTTGATCGGTAGCGCAGTAGATAGTAGCTGGGCTTTGTGAGGATGCTGTTAGCGCCTGTACAGAGCCATGAACGGATGTAAGCTGTGTCCAGTGTGTCCCATCATCCTTGCTCTCAAAGAGACCTGTATCACCTCCCAGCAATAGATGGGCCGGGTCTCCTGGGAAGGTGAGTATGAGCCGGTTTTGTATATTGGATGGCATGTCACCTGTAATTGATTTCCAGTGTAGACCGGCATCGCGTGTCTCGTACCAGCCTGCATAGAGATAGAAAGCATAGAAGTGGCCTGAGCCAGCAGACCCTGTATGCACTGTGAATGGATAGGCTAAGTCTGGTAATGCAGCGGGCTGGCGTAAATTCCAGCTTGTGCCGCTATCCTGGCTAAAGTAAATGCCTGCTTGCGCGCTTCCGCTGGCACTAGGGATTCCCACAAGCGCCAGCGATGATGCATCTTCTGCATTGATAGCCACAACCGTGATCATGAGCGACGGAAGTATGCCGCGAGCCTGAGGCCATGAACGCCCGCCATCGTTGCTGGTAAATAAGCCATAGTGTGTTCCTAGGTAGACCACGCCGGGCTCGCCACCAAGCGCGACCGTGTACAGGTGCATCTGAGGGTTGGAGAGCGGTCGACCAGGAACCCTGGGATCGGTGCTGTTTGTTCCTACGCTGAATAGCTGCCAACCGATCAGGAGAGCCACACTAATGAGAAGAAGGAGTAAGAGGGGAACAAGGCGCGACCTCTGGCGTGGTTCTTGTCCATCTGGTAACTCCACTACTTTCTTCACATCGGAGGACGGTTGTTTAGCTGGCATGGCGCTACTATGCATCTTTCTAACTTATAGATCTGCGTATCAAGAAAGCCATTTCTCTACTGATCACGATAATAGATAGGTCAATAGGTAGTACTCCCTAGTGTGGGCGAGACTTCTCAGCACCGAAGGTGCTTCGCAACTCTGTTTGCGTGGTTACGGGTGGTGTCGCTAGCAGCGACACCACCCGTAACCACGCAAACAGAGCGCGCCGCCGCAGGCAGCGTGAAAGGGCACCTGAATGGTCACTAATATACTATACTAATGTGTAAGCATATTGAAGGAGGGATAGGCAACCAATGATGGAGGAAAGATGGCCTGTCGCTCTGAAGCGGTGTGGAGAACTATTGAAAGGTAAAAGCTCATGATGGAAGTAAAGAGTATCGTGCTCTTTGTGCCTGACATCAGTTGCGATCACTGTGTAAAAGCGATCAGTTCATCGTTAAACGCACTGAACGGCGTAGAGAACATTCAAACGGATATAGAAACAAAAACTGTCCATTTGCGTTATCATCCAAACCAGGTTACCCTGGCTCAGATCGAGAAAACCTTGGACGAGTCTGGCTATAGGGTCGTCAGATAGCAAGAAGTGTCTAAAAGAGCCTATCTGGATGGATGTCATCAGGCAGGCTCTTTTTCGTACACATTTCTTACGATGGCGTCTCCCCAAATTGCTTTGCATCTTTCTCGTTTATTCTCACGTACCCTAAATAAATAATCAATAACTTCAACAAGTGGCCTGGCTACTTTTGTGAATCTCATGGGCAGTCCTGATGTTGCTGTTGTTGTGTTTCTAGGAGAAGAAGGATGTCTGATGGCCTGGGCACGCGCATGGTTGAGATGGACGAAGCGAAAACGAGCGAAAGTGATACTCGAACAAAACGTCTACAACTGCTTATTGGCGGTATTCTCTGGTGCGTAGCGGTTGTTTGTATGATTGGTCTATCCTGGTTCGCTCATATTCAGCGCCAGCCACTTGCTTTTGAGCTAACATTGAGCAGAGCATTACAGGACATGATTACTGCCCCCTGGATTGGTATGCTCTTCAGGTTTCTGACTGCTATTAATGATCCCTTGCCTGATGCTATAACTGTAGTGCTTGTGGTGGTGATTTTTGCGTTATTTCACTGGTTCCGTCAGGCTATCTTTCTTGCTCTATCAGTAATGGTGGGCAACGGCATTGATGCCCTTATCGGTGATTATGTTGGTCGCCCTCGGCCAACTGCTAAACTGGTGCATGTGGATAGTCATCTCATCTTCAATAGTTTTCCTTCTGGTCATAGCTGTCACATGATGGTCTTTTACGGTTTTATCCTCTTCCTCACCTTTACCTCGTCAGTACGGCAATGGCGCTACCATTGGCTGGTATTCATCGTGCAGTGCTGGGCCGTGCTCAATATACTCATCGTCGGTTTCGCACGTCTCTGGGAGGGGGAGCATTGGTTTCTCGATGTTGTTGGCGGCTATCTTGATGGCGTTATATGGATGACTCTTTTCATCTTTCTTTACCAGATAGCCACAAAGCACCATTGGCACCTGTTCCACAGGAAATCTCTGCTATCACAGCCCTCGTAAAATGATCAATGGCCTTTTGCTTCCATCTGTTCAAATGCGTAACGTAGTGATGATGGAACGGGATGAGGCCGCCCGGTTTTGTAGTTACACCAGACCATGACCGATCGGCCGGTAGCAAAGATGCTCTCATGCTCATTGATATCGCGTATCAGGTGTTCCATCGTGAAACTGGTACGTCCCACACGTGCTACGTGTGTACCCACTTCAGCCTGATCTGAACGTATCAGTGGCAACTCATAGGTGCAGGTGGTCTCTTTGACGAGCACGCCATAGTGGCTTTCGTTGGGGCGTGTCTGAATACGTGGGTTATGTGGCGGATGTGACACTATGCTTGCCGTCTCCTGGTGCTCCTCGCGTGAAGGCCACTCGTTGAGCCATGTTTCAAGCTGATCGAAGTAATAGCTTCTTGCTTCCTCGAAATAGGTGAAGTACACGGTGTTGTTCACATGGGCCAGCGGATCAAGATCCCGAAAGCGAATTTGCAGCGGATACCAGCAAGGAAAATCATTACTCATAACATTCCTCCCACCTCTTTACAGATTCTTCTTGATTTAAATCTTACCAGAACTGGCTTACTGAAGACAATAGCTGTACATATATCCCTTATGGTTCATCCAGAGGGATCTTGCCCAAATCGCCCATAAGATAGAGTTTATTGTGTAAAGGATCGCTGTTCGCATTAGTTATTCAGGTATGTTTACAGAGAATAGCACTATTGTACTGCTTACTTTCTAAATATGCTTGAATGTCTGTGAGTGCGTTATACTGCGTAAATAAACACACGCGGATATATTTTAACGAGGTCAGGGTATGTCATCTGTGATTGTCATGGCGCTGCTGTTTGTCGTCATGCTGCTCATTATTTCTAGTCTCCTGGTTGGTGTTTGGCAGGAGAAACGACGTTTTAAGCAAGCTCTGGGACTTGAGGCACGACTGTCTCCTCATGCGGTTGACCGGCATAGCATGGGTGTTTTGCCATTGCAGGAAGGCCGCCTCGTGAGTGTTGCGGAGGCAAAAAATCAACTGCTATTTACCTTACCGGCTGCATGGTATAATCGACGCCGCTCATTTGTCTCGCTGGGGTTGCTCCTGATGGTATGTTTGACCCTCTCTGTGCAGAGTGGGTTAGCAGGAGGAACCATACAAACCGTCACAAAGGGCCTGGCATTTACGTTTCTCAGACCAAATGCTCCGATCGATATCCAACCTATTGCGCATCCAATTGTATTGACTGCCAGCGCCCACCTGGTGCGTATCGACTCGGCAGACCGTAATCAATATTATACGGATGACCAGTGGCGCACGTGGAGCTACTCTTCCTGCTCCGGCATTGCGATGGCGATGGTGATGAACTCGTATGGTCGTCATTTGATCGCGGCTGATGTCTTGCAGAGAGAAGCCAATCTAGGTGTGTGGGATGTCAACCTCGGCCTGCTGCGAGATGATGGTATCGGCATGACGGCAGCGTATTATGGCTTTGATAACGATACCAGTCACAGCCGTACGTTGCAGGACGTTATTGCGATTGCTAATAAGGGCAACCCGGTTATCGTCAGCGTACGGGATAGCTATTATTTTCCTGGTGGTCATATTTTCGTAGTGCGCGGCGGGGATGGTCAATATGTCTCCATCGCCGACTCTTCGCCCGGAAACTTCACGCGTATGTCGTACGCCATGTTCCAGGGCATGTGGCAGGGTCTTAGCGTTGTGCTAACGCCGCGCAAACAGTGAACATTGGTAACTCCTCAGGTCACCTCGGCACCTGCGGTGCCGAGCATGATTGTGTGGGTGGTGGGCCTGGCGGCCTCAGGCCGCCAGGCCCACCACCCACACAATCATCTGCGAAGCGCCGTAGGCGCCGAGGAGTCTTTAGTAAATGATAATGCTGGTGTAGACTTGTACATAGTTAAAGAGCCAGCCTGCATTGCTTTTTGAGATGTTGACGCAACCATGCGAACCTTGCGATGAAAAGATATCGCCGCTTGAGTCCTGGTGAGGGAAGTTTGTCCCTGGACCGTAATCGTTGCGCCACCAGCTATCGTGAATGAAGTAGCCGTTGCTATGATACTGCATGGCGAAGTTGATGGGCGTATCGGGATAGTAGCCAGGGTCACTTTTTGGCACACCTGCCTTGAATACTGTATGTGCTTGTTTTCCCTCTATCCACCATACGCCGGGAATGCTAGGGCGATCTGGTCGTCCAGTTGTGACCAGAAAGGCATTTACCAACTTACCCTTATCGTAGACACGCATGGCCTGTTCTTCCAGAGAGACGACGACAACCTTGCCTTTGAGCTTGTTATAGTGCTTCATCAACTCAAGATCACTTTTATGCGGCAGATTATAGGCCGTCTGATCATGGGTGTTGTCCGTCATCGCCTGGAAGTTCGAGAGGTACATTTGTACATTCTCAATGGCTTGCTGATAGTCGGCCAGCGTCTGCGCGCTGTTTAAATCATCCTGTGCCCAGCCCCCGATACCTTTATCGTCGTATTCATACCCAAGAGGATAGGTCGTATTGTCATAACTATTATAAAAAGTATGTTGTTTCCCCCAGCGCTGTACCTGCTGTTGCAGTTTATGCTGCAAATTCAGGTCTTCGGTCTTCATCGCTGGAAACTTGATCGCGTCTACCTGTGTCACCAGGGTATTTAGCGTAGTGGTATATGCCTGCCTGGTCTTTGCATTCTGTAGTGCCAGTTGATCGGTGTCGTATTGTTGTTGGTATGTGGTTGTGTCACCACCATTTTGTTTTACGAGGGTAATCCATTGCTGAAACGTCTCCAATTGCATGTTCCCTTGACTTTTTAAGGATACATCGATAACAGGCATATTGAGAGATGCCGAGCTATAATTGGGGGGAGATGAGGTAGTCTTCTGTGTTGAGCATGCGCTCAACACGATCATCATACACAGCGTAAATATCGCGAGGAGTGAAAACTGCCAACGCCCTATGATCCGCTTGTGAGGCAATATAAGCTGCTTTTTCATAATATTGTTGTTCCTCTACGTATTAAAAGTAATAATAGCCTGCAGTTGGCATCGCATTGTATACCATGTAATATAGAGGTCTCTGTATAAGTATACACGAGAACTCAAGACGGTACTATGCACTAATGAACACTGATTTTGTTAATAAGGGCCGTATGAAGTTTTTTCGTACTTGCGACCACAATGGAGTAGCCTGCCGTCAAATTGGGGATGGAGCGCAGTGGCTTACCATGTCGATCGCTGATCTGGCCGCCTGCTTCGAGTACAATGCTGGCGGATGCCAGGAAAGATTCACCAGTAAGCACATCCCCGACATCGATATATGCGTCGTAGGCACCACTGGCAATATAGACTACATCGATGGCCGTGCTACCAGTACGTCTTACATGAGCTGGAGTGGGTTGGTGTGAAAAGAGAGCTTCAAGAGTAGGTATATCACGACTATCCAGGTTGATGCCGAGTACACATTGTTCGATATCGGTAACGTGGCTTACCTGGCAGCGTCTGCCATTGCGAAAGGCGCCCCCACCGCGTTGAGCCTGGTACACTGTGCCGCTAAACAATTCTCCTACCAGCGCCCACTGTACTTGTTCGGGGACAACTTGTGCGTTGATGGGCAAGACTGCCAGCGATATCGCGGCCGTCATAATGCCTCGTGCAACGTTATCAGAACCATCAATGGGGTCGATAATGATGCGATAATTCGGCCTTTCAACCGTTGAGAATGTGGCACGTTCTTCTGTGATAACCTCGAAGCCATGACCACTATCTATTAATCCTTTGATGATAATATCTTCCGCATCACGATCAAATTGCATGGTGGTATGCCTGGGGGATTGGAGGTAGACCCGTTCGCGGTCGAGGCGCTCAGATTGTGCGTAATTACGCACCTGGCGAAATAGTTGTTCCAAAAGTTCTAGCATAATTGATCATTCTAGCCTATCTCTTGAGCATGCTATTCATAATATACGTTATTATAGCATAGCCAACTGTCCAGGATTACTCGCACTTCTCTATTCTATCGTTGATTGATCTCAATGCGCCAATTGTAGCCTATAGCTAACCTAAAGGTCCCAGTTGTATAAAAGATCTCGTATAGCGCCTGGTTGTTTGTTCCATTGAGAAGGAGTGCAGCTATATATCTGCAATGACCTGTTGTAGGACAAATGGATGATTGAAGTCCTTTTGCGTCAGGCGCTGATTTGTAAGCGCAATGGCCAGTTCACTTTGATCGCAGGCAATCCAACGGCGTTCATTGCGGTCGGCGACAACGGGGGTGACGCCGCTGCCGCAGAAGCAATCAAGCACTAGATCATGCTCTTCGGACGAGGTCAGGATGATGCGCTCAAGCAGTGTCGCAGGCTTTTGTGTCGCATATCCGACACGCTCAGGATCGCGCTGATGGAGATGACTGATATCGCTCCATACATCGCTGGGAGCCATAGTGGTGTCTTCATGATAACTGTAGGTACGACCGCCGGAGCGAATCGTCCACAGAACACGACCATCAGGACCAATCTCTTTACGCATATGGTTGCGCTTATGGGCTCCGCGTCGCTCGGCGACGCGCTCGCCATGAAAGCAGTATTGTGCGGATTTCGTATACAGCAGAATAACGTCGTGCTTGCGTGCATAGTATTTTTGGAAGTTGCCGCCCGATTGGTAGTGCCAGATGATTTCGTTTTTGAAGCCCGGTCCCTCGCCGCGAGGGTTGAAACCGAAGATCTCATCCAGAACGATTTTTGCATAGTGACAGACACGCCAATCGAGATGCACATAGAGGCTACCAGTGGTAGCCAGCAGCGCGTACAACAATGTGAACGTGTCGTATAGCCATTGCAAGTACGTGTCGATGTCATTATTCCAGGTATCGCTATACGCTATCTGCTCGCCCTGAGGCCCTCCAGTAAAGGTTCGGCCTGTCATAAATGGTGGATCAATGTAGATAAGATTTACACTGCCTGCGAACTCGGCAAGGAGGGCCGGTAATGTTCTGTCCTTATCGCCGAGGATCAGCCGATTATACCAGTTGTCTGCTGCATGAGGGGATGGTTGCGCATCAGTAGAGGGTGGGGCGTGCATTTCTTTTGTGATGAGCTGATAAGGTGATGAAGTAGTGGATTGCTCGTACCCTGATAGGCCGGATTGTATGCGCTGCTTGCCTTTCCACGCCAATTCTGCCATGTCTCTGCTCACTTTTGATTTTTTCTTGCCAGCTACGTCCAAAGAGCATGATAGGGGAGATGGCGAGTGGTGTCAAGTGCACAAATTACTAGTACGTAGCTGGCATTATGAAGTAATGTATAGTGTGAAATGATACAATTGGCGTTGAAGGCGAAACCTGGTTGTAGGATGCCAGTAACATACTTCCCTTCACCATAATCATCTGATATTACTAGAGGATACTATACATGCAATATACCATATGGATGCTTTTAAGTATTATCGCGTATGCCAGCGGCCTGTTTGTCATTATAAAAGTGACTCCGCGCCTGCTTTCGCGCTCTTTCGATGAAGTAATATTTATGGGGATCGCCTCTTTAGATATTCTTGGCGCATTGCTGGCTTTCGGTGGCGTGGTGATCGCTTACTTCTTATTCAACGGCGCGCTGGCCATAAAATTTCTCACCTTTTTCCTGGCCGTTGGCATATTCATCGTGGCTGTGCGTACATCGCTCTATTGCTTTCGTGGCGCGGCGATAGGCGCTTTTCGGCTATCGCGCATTATTGCCGGAAGCTATGGGCTTTTTCTCGCCGCCGCGGCCGTATTCTATATTGTCCAACTCTTCCTGTAGCGCTGATCGGATATGCTATCATAAAGGAGGATGACTGTGATGTGCTGTCGTACGGAGCGTGGTAGGGGCGATCCACGCACCTGTATGAGGGAGAGTAAGCTGTGATCGTGCAAGATATTATGACAACCGGGCTGGTAACAGTCGCACCCGATGACACGCTGGCTCATGCCGCGAATCTGTTGCGGCAGCATCAATTCCATCACTTGCCGGTGGTACATACAGTCTATCTGGAACAGCAGCCAGGCGAGAAAAAACGCAAGACCCATCTGATCCTTGAAGGATTACTCACGTCCCAGGATATTGATCTTGCGGCCGCGTTGGGAGAACAAAATACTGGCGGGGCGACGCCGACGGCAAATTGGATGGAGCGCAGGGTGGTCGAGGTGATGCATCGTGCGCTCATGCGTGTGACACCGACCACGACGGTGGCATCTGCGGCCAGGATGCTTGTTGAGCGTAATCTGAATTATCTACCCGTTGTAGAATATGATGAGGTTGAACAAGAAAGCAGAGCCACCCTGGTTGGATTGGTTACGCGCAGTGATCTATTGATTGCCCTGGCACGTGCTATGGGCTCGTTTGAGCCAGGTATGCAATTAGGTATCAAGTTGCCGCTGGGCGATACCACTGCTCTAGCACGCACACTTTCTCTCGCCTCTGAGCTGCATGTAAAGATACGCAGCATTATGGCTGTGCCATTGAGCGAAGGGGTTCCCAATATGGCCACCCTGCGCCTCGGGACGATCAATCCCGCGCCATTATTGGTCCGTTTACAGGAAGAAGGGATTCACTATTCCTTCGGCAATCCCATATTAGAAAATGATAGCAAGTAGCGAAAGGGCGTGTCATGGCTGAAACAGGCTCACAACAGCGCGCGCGACTCATATTTGATCCTAAAGAGTTGCGCTATGACTTTGGCGAGCAACATCCTTTGCAGCCAGGCCGCCTCCGAGCACTGATGCATCTTTTAGAGGCCAGCGATCTCTGGCATCAAAGTGATGAACGCGCCAGCTTAGAACTGCATCCGGCCACGCTCGAAGAATTACAACTCGTGCATACGCCTGACTATGTTGCTGCCGTGCAGCAATTGGGCGAGCAGGAGAGTGCCGCAATGAGCGAAGAAGAGCGCTTGGAGCGTGCCAGACTCACGCTGCACTACGGCTTTGGGGATGGCGATACACCGGCGCTGCCAGGTATGCATGAGATATCTTCGCGTATCGCAGGCGGTACGCTGGTGGCTATGAGCGCCGTTATGGGCTTGCCCGAGGGCGGTGTATTCACTTCAGAAGCAGGGCGACCGCTCCACGTCTTCCATCCCGCAGGAGGGCTGCATCACGCCTGGGCCGAGCGTGCATCTGGCTTTTGTATTTACAATGATATCTCCGTGGCTATCGCGCATGTCTTACGCTCCACAGATGCGAAGATTCTCTATCTTGACTTTGATGCACATCATGGAGATGGTGTACAGCGCTCATTTTACGATGAACCGCGTGTAATGACCATCTCACTGCACGAAACGGGACGTTATTTGTTCCCTGGTACCGGAGATGTATTAGAAACGGGGAATGGCAGCGGAAGAGGTTACTCCGTCAATGTTCCCCTTGAGCCGTTCACCGAAGATGACTCATATATAGAGCTGATGGATTTACTGCTATCTCCCCTTGTGACTTCTTTTGCTCCTGATATCATCATCACCCAGCATGGTTGTGATACCCATGCCTGGGATCCGCTCACGCACCTCAGCCTGACGATGCGTGGTATTCGCGCGCAGGTACAGGTTGCTCACCGGTTGGCGCACAGCTACTGTGGTGGTCGCTGGGTGGCAGTGGGTGGTGGCGGCTACGACCTCTATCGTGTAGTACCGCGTGCCTGGAGCATCCTATGGGCAGAGATGTCGGAGCAGGCTGTTCCTGAACA
>Ga0137384_10005245_pt1 | contig 10385 bp, 9 predicted proteins | sample SagtaG_2_FD_104922 | JGI IMG/M metagenome (GOLD analysis project Ga0137384, IMG submission 104922) | Vadose zone soil microbial communities from Sagehorn Ranch, Mendocino, California, USA - Sage2_R_60_16 metaG | ecosystem: Environmental > Terrestrial > Soil > Vadose zone | place: USA: California...
CTAACAGGCGCTCGGGCAGCGACGTCAACCTCCGGACCCGGATTCTCGCTAATGGTCGAGGGTCTAGGATGGGCAGGAATGAACGAGGTCCCGGTTGTGATAACACAATACTCTCGCGGAGGCCCCTCTACTGGACAGCCCACTCGGCACGAGCAGGGAGACCTAAAGTTCGTCCTCAGCGCATCGCATGGAGAATTCCCGAGAATCGTGCTCTGCTCAGGCGATCTAGAGGAATCGTTCTACGATGCAATCAGGATCTTCAACTATGCAGAACGATACCAGATGCCTGCGATACATCTCATCGATAAACAGCTCGCCAACAGCAGCGCTACAATCCCTCAGCTACGATCGGACATGGTTCCGATTCAAAGAGGAAAACTGCTCGACAACGGCCACCAGGCCGACGGCAACGGCGAGTACAATAGATTCGCATTTACCGACGATGGCGTGTCACCCCGAGCCGCGCTAGGCTCTGGACACAAGTTCTGGAACAGCGGGGACGAGCATGATGAGGCTGGACATATTGAAGAGGACCCTGACAACAGAATCAAGATGATGGATAAGAGGATGGGTAAGCTTGAGACAGCCGCTCGCGAGATTCCTGAGGAGGAGAAGTTCAACTTCTTCCCATCAGCCAAGAAACAGGCCGACGTCACCCTAGTAAGCTGGGGCTCTACCAAGGGACCGATCTTGGATGCTATGCGATTGCTCGAAAAGGACGGCATCGGTGTCGAGTTCCTCCAGATTCGACTCGCAAGTCCGTTCCCGACAGAGAGCGTAAATGAAAAACTGTCAAAGGCAAAGCTGCCAGTTGACATCGAACAGAACTATTCTGGCCAGATGGCGGCTGTCATCGCTGAGAAGACGATGATTGATATCAAGAACAAGATTGTCAAGTTCAACGGCAGACCCATGTCTCAGGATGAGATCTTCCAGAGCGTCAAGCAGGTTATCTCCAATCCGTCACAGAATAGGAGGATCGTGTTGACCCATGGCGCTTAAACTCTCAGATCTCAGAACAGACGTTCACAACGACTGGTGCCCAGGCTGCGGCGATTTTGGGATAGAAGCCGGACTGAAGATGGCGCTGACAGAGCTGCCTATCGATATCAACAAGCTCGTCCTCTTCTCGGGAATAGGTTGCTCCGGCAAGATCGTACATTTCACAAATGCGACTGGCGTACACACGCTCCACGGTAGAGTGCTCCCGTTCGCCCAAGGGGCTAAGCTGGCAAACCCGGATCTGGAAGTTATCGCGATAGGAGGGGACGGCGATGGCCTGGGCATTGGAGTTGGCCACTTCGTCCATGCCGGACGAAGAAACATCGACATGACCTACATCATACACGACAACGGCGTCTATGGACTAACCAAAGGACAAGCCTCCCCCACGCTACACTTAGGAATGCAGACAAAATCCCTGCCCATGCCGAACATCAACACGAATATCGACCCGATAATGCTCGCGCTCTCAGCAGGCTTCACATTCATAGCCCGAACCTACGCCTACAACACGAAGCATCTCAAGGAGACAGTCAAGAAAGCAGTAGCCCACAAAGGCTTCGCCCTAGTCGATATTCTCCAACCATGCCCCACCTACAACGACATCAACACAAAGGAATGGTACGGAGGCGAAGACCGAATAGACCCAGCCACGAAGAAGCCGACGCCACGTCCCTATGAACTGGAGAGCACAGGCTACGACGGAAGAATAACACCGATGATGAGCGAGGAGGACGTAGAGAAGAAGATGTTGCAAATCATTGAGAAATCGAGAGAATGGGGGGACAAGATCCCTGTAGGCGTCTTCTACCAGAACGAGACCATTCCAACATACGAAGACCGAATAAAAGAACGGCTGCCAAGCTATCTGGAAGTGCCTCCTTCAGGACAACTGCTCGCTAAGCCAGACGGCACCTCTCCCGTAAACCTAGAAGCTCTCGCCAAGAGCCTTCTTTTCGAGAGACTCGTATTAGCCCAGTAGAGTCTTCGAGCTGCCTACTTCAAGAGTGGCCAGACATACGTCCAAGCTAGGAACAGTATTGCCAAGACGCCTGTGGCCATGAGGGCGACCGAAACGCGACGACCCCATCTGCCCCGATGTACTTTGGGCTGAGTGTTTGGTTTTTCCGCGACCACGGATTTCCTCTTAGGCTCATCAAGCTCAATGGTCGGTTTCTTTTCAGGAGTTGTTGTCTCCACAGCTGGTGCCTCTGAAGACTCCTTAGGCCCAACATTTCGCAGCAGCCATTTTGTGGAGACCGACGGACGTGGAACGCGGAAGACTCCTGAGCCTGTCTTTGCCACAAATGCAGTCCAAGCCAGTTCTTTTCTATCTCGTAAGGCATCGACCTCATGCTGTCGCATCGCGTAATAGACAGTAGGTCCTAACATCCGTTCGACCTTGTTCGCATCAAAGGTGCCAGGTGTCCCTGTGCTCCTGACGAGCAACAGATCCGCGTCAGCTCGAAGATCGATGTCGCCACCATAGAACCGGTGGAGGGCGGCAACCATGATGACGAGCCCTTGCCGCATGCCGCGCTTGAAGAGTTCTCCCCGAATATCGTACCATTTGTCAAGCCAGTAATCGACCTTCCTCATCTTCTGCTCCCCTCCATTCGCATCCCTTACAGTGACTGTCCCGGAAAGTTTCTTCAACGCTTTCGTCATATCGTCCGCGAACAGCAGAATCGCCCTAGGCGGTTTCCGAAATCGCCCGAAGAGCCTGTCAATATTCTCGAATAGGGCTGGAAGGTCCCGTGTAGAGCGTAAGGCCTTCACATTTCTCTGACCATATCTGCGTGCCAGACCCCGGGCTAGCGATTCGGCCAGAGTAGTCTTTCCAGTGTTTGGCTTACCAAAGACTATGATGTTGAGGTGATGAATCGCATTGTCCTTACCACCCGACTCCGGAAGCGGATCAGGAATGAGCCCGTCTAAGATGGTATCTAGGTCAAGCTTCCAATAGGTGACGCTAGCGAGCAAGGACTCGTTTGGAATGGTTTGCTTGACAAGAGCCGAATTAGTCGTGGTGATTTCTGTACGTGAGCGTACAATACCGGTTGGCGAAGGCACGATATTCGTTGGTGCGGGTATGATGTCGGTCTCTTCTGGCTCCGACGTATGAGTCTCCTAACCCCTTCAGGGCCTCATCCGTATAGTCAAGGCTTCGCTCGGGCCCTGATACCCGCCGTGTTTGTGTTTCTGGGGTTTACTGCGGTCCCGGCGAAAAACCCGGGCCGAATTTCGGCTCCTTTATCCGGAGTGCAACAAACACTCCAAGCACTCCTAAAAGCGCCGCGGTAGCGATAGCAAATTGGAATCCCCTAACCACTCCGGCAGCCGCAGCGGCTGCGCTGGCCGGACCTGTTGGCACTGGATCAGTTGCGCCTGCTACTGTCAATAGTGCTGCGAGACCAAGTGGGAAACCCAGTCGAGTCGAGGTAGTTATCAATCCTGAGGCAAGGCCTTCCTCTCCCGGCTTAGTGCCGGCGATGGCAGCGACATTGATTGCTGGAAATCCGATGCTGGCACCCAAGGACCAGAGAATCATGCCGGGCAGTATCCCGAGATAGTTTCCTTCCGCGGAAATTCCGACGAGAAGGGCGGAACCTGTCGCGATAAGTGTCGCAGACGCTACGAGTACGGGCCGAACACCATACCTGTTTACCAGGCGAGATGCGCCCCAGCCTCCCACCACGAAGAAAATAATTGCACCCGGAAGGAACCCCGCTCCAGCCTCGGACGCGGAATATCCCAGTATCTGTTGGAGATAGATTGTCAAGATGAATGAGAGACCAGCTACGGTCGCTCCCAGGATCAGGGAGAGGACGTTAGCGGTTAGAACGGTGCCGCGACGCAAGAAACTCAGAGGCATCAAGGGGGCCTTCGAGCGAGATTCGATAGCTACGAACCCTCCGAGCACGATTATAGAGATTGTTAGAGGAAGGATAGTCAAAAAGGAGGATATGCCGTAGGTTGCGCCATTTGTAAGAGCGTAGACCAAGGCAATCATTCCTCCAGTAACGGTGAGCGCACCCGGCAAGTCCAAGTGACCATTGACAAGTCTACCAGCAGCATTGGGCAGGTATTTCTGAGAGAGAACTGCCGCCACGATGCCGATAGGAACGTTGACGAACATTACAGACCTCCAGCCGAATGCAACTGTTAGGAAGCCGCCTGCTACAGATCCAGCTGCGAATCCGGCGGAAAGGACGGCAACGAAGATTCCTAGTGCTCTGTTCCTCTCTTTACCTTCTGGGAACATTTCGATGAAGATTGCGAAGGCTGTGACAGATGAGATGGCTGCGCCGATGCCCTGTATGGCCCTAGAGATGACTAGGGATAGCAACGACGGGGCGAAGCCTCCTGTTATCGAAGCGAGTGTGAAGAGGACGATTCCTGAAATGAACAGTTTCTTTTGACCGTAGATGTCGCCTGCTCTTCCGCTGAGCAGTAGGAAACCGGCCATGGTAATCCCATAGGCACCGACTATCCACTGGCTATCAGCGAGAGACACTAGGAACTCCGTTCGAATCGAGGGTAAGGCTACTTGAACAATTGAGAAGTCTACAACGTCCAGGAAGACCGCAGCAATGATTAGAGCAAAAATCAGTCGACTGTGGGATGCCAGGCGCTGAATCGGACTGGATGCGACATCCTCTCTCCGATTCGTCCTTTGACCCGGTTCCGCTTCTTCCGCGGCTAACATACCGCTCGGTATCTTAGGAGTCGATACTTAAACGTGTCCTGAGCATAAGTCATCATACCGAATGGTATATTAAGCAACTCAGAGTACGCTAGAGCAAGCAAAAATTGCGAGATCCCGAGAAGACACGAGCGAGTATTCTAGGAGCAGCATTCGAAGAAATCTATCATCGAGGATTCCACGATGCCAGCGTCAACGACATAGTCGCCAGGACGAGCCTGACCAAGGGTGCTTTCTTCCATTATTTCTCAACGAAAAATGACCTGGGCTACGCCATTGCCGACGAAGTTTTAAGAGAAATGGTTCTTGATAGATGGATACGGCCACTAGCTGCCTACAAGAATCCTGTTCAAGGGATCATTAGCCGCTTCCGGAAAATAATTGAGTCAACACCTGATGAGCACATTGCGCTGGGTTGCCCTCTCAACAATCTGACACAGGAGATGTCATCGGTAGACCCGGTTTTTAGGGAGAAGCTTCTTGCTGTGATCCAGCTCTGGATCTCGGAGACGGAGAAATATCTCAAGAAGGCTCAAGCCGAAGGTTACCTCAGCCAGGATGTTAACCCTAGACAAGTGGCGGAGTTTGTCGTGATGGTGGAAGAAGGGGCTTTTGCAATGGTGAAGAACCTCAGAGACAAGAAGGTTTACTGGTCACTCTACGATTCTCTCAAACGGTATCTAGAATCGATAAGCGTAAAGCCAGCGGATCGCATTCCCGCTTAGGTTTTCGCTCGCTGTGACAAGTGCCCAAGCAACGTTTGGCTACCGTTGGGCCGGCTCGAACAATTCGATGGGATTCCCATCAGGATCCTCGATCTGAATCTGTCTCCCGCCAGGACCTACTTCCATCTCATTCCGAAAACGTAACCCCGCATTCCTCAACTCGTGAATTCGCTCAGGAAGATCTTGAACCTGAAGAACTATCCGGTTCCAGCCTCCTGGTTCTTGACTGCGACCATCCGGCATCGGACGGGAGCCTGAAGTGCCCGGACCGCTAAGGATGAGTTTGAGATGACCGACCGAGACCTGTGCGAATGCTGGAAGATTCTGATGATCGAGTTTGAACCCTAGTCTCTCAGTGTAGAAGGCCACGGAGCGAGTTACGTCTTTGACCTGATATCGTACACCCAAAGACCCAGCACGAAACTATCATTCCTATCCTTCAAGATGATTCACCTGTCGATTCGGTCGGTCTCCTCCTTTCGATGGAAAAAAGAGGAGGAAGTTGGTGGTGTGGGCTTGCTTGTCTACATTTTGCCCTGGAACAGGGCGAAGCCGTTGTTGTCTGGGTCCTGGAGGATCGCGAACCATCCGATGTTCGGAATCTCCTGTTTACCCTTGACAACCTTTGCTCCGAGATCGGTAGCCTTGGCGAGCGCTTGGTCGAGGTTGACTACGCTGAAGTAGTTCAGGAATCCGGTCTCGCCCATTGTCTTCTTGTAGAGGCCACCCATACTCTCGTTCTCACCAGAGTCCTTGTGGGAAATGAGCCAGTAGTCCATGTCTCCGCCTGGCATTTTGTTGAACTTCCAGCCGAATAGTTGCTCGTAGAACTGAGCGACCTTCTCCGGCGAATCAGCGGGAATCTCGAAGTGCACTAATGTGTGTTCTCGTGGTTGAGGTCGGGTTGTGGTTGTTGCCGCTTCCATTAGAAACCAGCAAGACCCTTGGATTGGCTAGAACTAGTTAAACTTGACAACATTCCTTCGCATTTCCTCAAGTCTTGCGACGAATCAGCGGTCGCCGGCAGAGAAGTTATTTCCCGGCGGTCATTGACTCATCCAGATCTTCGTTGTCGAACCCGGCGGGCTACGTCACGAAGGGGCTGAGCCCTTCCACATGGCCAGATTTCGAGAGGCTGTTCTCTAAACATGGTGGGGTTGGAGGATGCTGGTGCATGTACTATCAACGACCGCATAGCGGGACCATGAAGAACCTGACATCCACCGAGAGGATCGCCAGGAACAAGCGCGACAAGAAATCGCTGGTTGACGAGGGAGAGGCACACGGAGTTCTCCTCTACGACGGCGATAAGGCGATCGGCTGGTGCGCATATGGACAGAAACAGGAGTTTCCTCGCATAGATAACGGAAGAAATTACAAGCGGTTGGACTTGAAGGATGACCCAGAGAAGCTCTGGCGCATCACGTGTTTCTTCGTGGATAGGAACTATCGGAAGAAAGGTGTTGCGAATCTTGCTCTGAAGGCCGTTCTAGACTCGATCAAAACCAAAGGCGGAGGAGTAGTCGAAGCATATCCCGTTACGCACAAATCCGCGAAAACATGGTCGAAATGGTCCAACTGGTTCTGGTTCGGAACAGAATCAATGTACGAGAGAGAGAAGTTCAAGGTGACTGGAACCTTGGGACCTCATCATCTTCTGATGAGAAGAACCGTCAGAGCTTAGCCAGTCATGGCTCTGGCTTAGAGCTAGGCTGTGCCAGAGCCCCGATTTCTGAGGGACCGGCCCTATCTGCAAATCTTGACGCCTCCGTTATTCTCGCCATCGTCTTGGTCATTTCACCGAGACGTTTGTTGACCATGTAATGAACAGAACCCGGCTCGTAGGTCCCATTCTTCAAATGCCCCGCCTTGACCCCGGTCAGAACCTCAATGCCTTCGTCGATCGTACCTACGGGGTAGATGTGGAACCTACCTTTTTTGACCGCTTCGACAACCTCCTCGTTGAGCATCAAATGTTGAATATTGCTCTTGGGAATGATGACACCCTCATCGCCCTTCAACCCTTTCACCTTGCACGTCTGGTAGAAACCCTCAATCTTCTCGTTGACCCCGCCTATCGCCTGGACCTCTCCCTCTTGGTTGACCGATCCAGTAACCGCAAGGTTCTGTTTTATCGGAAGCTCTGACAGAGCAGAGAGAATCGCGTACAACTCTGTGCTGGACGCACTGTCACCATCGACACCCCCATAGCTCTGCTCAAAGACGAGCCTGCAGGAAAGACTGAGAGGCTTGTCCCGCGCATACTTGTTCTCCAAATAGCCCGATATGATGAGAACGCCTTTGGTGTGTATCTGTCCCCCCAGCTTCGACTCGCGCTCAATATCGACGATACCTCTCCTTCCCAGCCCCAGGCTGGCCGTAATCCTTGATGGCTGCCCAAAATCAAAGTCTCCCAAGCTTATCACCGAGAGACCGTTTACTTGACCAACCTTCGAGCCAGAAGTATCGATAAGTATGATCCCCCGCTGGATCATCTCCTTCACCTTCTCGTCAAGCAGATTAGAACGATAGACCTTCTCATCGAGCGCCCTCTTGATGTGAGCTTCTTTGATCAGCTTGGAACCGTCCTGGGACGCGTAGAAGTTTGATTCCCGAATCAAGTCCGCGATCTGTGGAAACCGCGTCGACAATTTCGTCTGGTCCTCAGCAAGCCTCGACCCATACTCAACAACTCTCGCCAAGGCAGACGCCTCGAGATGCCCTAGACCTTCCCGCTCGCACAGCGAGTGAACGAAGCTGCCGTAGGTCTTCTGGTTATTTTCATTCCTCTCTATCGAGTCATCGAAATGCGCCTTGACCTTGAACAATATCGGAAAGTCAGGGTCCAGCTGGTAGAGCGCCTGGTATGTCGCATGGTCTCCCACGAGTATGACCTTCACATTCAACGGTATAGGCTGGGGCACAGGGCTCTTAGTTGAGGCACCGAGCCTCTGACCTATGTCCTCGACCTGGAGGCTCCCCGACTGCAACGCTCTCTTCAAACCGTCATAGGAGAACTGGTTCTTGAGAAGCTCATCAATCCCGACAACAAGAAACCCACCGTTCGCTCGATGCAGAGACCCCCCCTTCACTAGGGTAAAGTCTGTGACGAGAGCTCCGAACTTGGACTCGTATTCTATCCTGCCCAGGAGGTTGGTGGCGGTCGGGTTGTCCTCGGCAATGACCGGTGCGCCTTTCAGATCTGAATTGTCCACGATCACGTTCACATCGTACCGTCGAAAAGCCTGTTCCGATACCTTAGCTTCCAGTGGACCTGATTGACTGTCGCTCGGTTTCTCTTCCACTTCTCCCGGAGTGAAGACCTCTGCCTTGTCTAGGATGTCGTCCTTGACCTCGGTGAGATGCTGTAAGACTTTGGGCAGTCCCTCGTAACGGGATGTGAGGCTGTCTATCAGACCGCCTATGGCGTAGTGGACAGACTCGTCCCTCAGCTTCTTCAGCTCTTCTACAGTCTTGGCGTCGAGATCGTTGATCTCCTTCCCAGACTTGTCCAGCGCCGCTCTCATCAGATCGCGGTTCTGCTCATACTTCTTCTTCACACGCGGCGGTAGCGAGTCGAAGTCTTCCTGGCTAACGGGCTTCCCATCGACAACAGGAATTATCGAGATACCCAGCTGGGTCATCCTGACAGTGTAGCCAAGGGTCTCTGCCTGCTTGTTGAGATCGTTGAGAATCTTATTCCGGTCTGCAACAGCCTTCTTCGTAATATTATTGGTGCGAGAGACGAACTCGTCGCTCTGGAGAGTCGAGGGTATCACTCGCTTGGCCTGTTCCATGAAATTCTTCATATCCTTCTGGAAGACCCGGGCCTTCCCGGGAGGAAGCATTAACGCCGTAGGCTCGTAGGGATTCTGGAAATTGTTAACGTAGACCCAGTCCGAGGGCACAGGCTTCGTCTTCGCGATTCCCTCTAGAAAGCTGCGAGTCGCAGGTCTTTTGCCGGTGATCGGCGGACCGGCGGCATAGACATTGAACCCCTTGCCTTTCATCTCCATGCCAAACTTGAGCGCTTTGAGGGCACGGTCTTGGCCGATGATTCCCTCGACGGGTCCCAGTTCGGCACTGGTTTCGCATCCTACCTTATCCGGTGGGCATACTAGTCTCAGTTTTTCTGGAGGAAGCTCAGCAACAATCATTGGCCGCGGAGTGACGGGTAGGATTCTGTTAAGCCTTCTTTTAGCGTCGGCGCTCTCCTCGTAGGATTACTACGAGACCCGCTCCAGCGACTGCGCCGCCGACGAAACCAAACAAAAACCAATAGAGCTGGCCACGATAAACCTCGTGATGGCTACTCCTAGCGCCACTATAAGGACCCCGAGGACAGTCTCCCTTTTCATCTTCCGGCAGTGCTTGGGTCAACCAATCGTGCCCTCCCCGACATTTCGACTGTGTGTTGATTCTAGGATTTTCGATGAAAAATGTCCTAGTTGGACCCCAAGTCTACAGGGCTGATATTGTTGAAGTCGAGGGTAGAAGTTGGAAGGGAGAGTTCCAGCGATTCAGGTAGGTCGCCTTTGCCGAGACACTTGAACTCGCTGTTGTGACATTTCGGACACTTCAAGTCGAACCTCACATCTCCAACTTCGGCCTTCTCTTCCCGGACAATTCGGTAGCCACAGCCTTGTCGGGTACATTCGAAGACATAAGTCTCGCCGATTCCTCCATTACTTCTAGATCTATGAGCGGTCCCGTGTTGTGCGACCCTTGGTTTCCTCGCGCTTCCGGTTCTGGGTGATTTTCCCTTCTGTGAAGAGCTTCGTTTCAAAACATGCTTCTTACGAGAACTTGTCTTCTTACTCGTCTCTGGCAATTGCGTCTCTAGAAACTTGAAGCTCTCGACTTTCAGAGTAGTGTTACCGACACCAGATAACCAGCAGAAACCCAAATCCGCAAAGGGTTGGAATGCGGCGAGAATGTTCTCAGGGACGAGC
>Ga0137384_10005246_pt1 | contig 10384 bp, 9 predicted proteins | sample SagtaG_2_FD_104922 | JGI IMG/M metagenome (GOLD analysis project Ga0137384, IMG submission 104922) | Vadose zone soil microbial communities from Sagehorn Ranch, Mendocino, California, USA - Sage2_R_60_16 metaG | ecosystem: Environmental > Terrestrial > Soil > Vadose zone | place: USA: California...
AATCCACGCGCGCGGTTTGGCAGGTGCGCTGGAAAGGCACGCCAGAATTTGGCGATGAATTGAGGCTTTTCGGAAATGCGGAAGCAATCGCGCCTCCGCGAAATCCCGGCGAATTCGATATGCTCTCTTATCTCGCGCGCCGCGACGTTCGCCGCATTTTGTTTGTTCGGTATCCGGAGGACGGCGCGCTGATCAGGCACGGCGGTGGGAACCCGATTTTGCATGCGGCTCAGAAATCGCGTGCATGGATGCAAAACGCGCTTTGCCGGGGACTGGAGAACGCGCCCGAGGTGCAAGGTTTTATCAGCGGGATCGTGCTTGGTGTCAGGCACCAAACTCCCGAAGACATCGAGGAACCGTTTCAACAAACCGGCACGCTTCACCTTTTTGCTGTCGCTGGTCTGCACGTGGGAATTGTCGCCACACTTCTATGGATGCTGGCCATGGTCGCGCGACTGTGTCGCAAATGGGCAACAGCGCTCATTATTCCGTTACTCTTTTTTTACGCGGCAGTAACCGGACTGCACGTTTCGAGTGTGCGTGCTGCCGTGATGGCTTCGATTTTGCTCGGTGGCTTCTTTTTCGATCGCAAGGTTTTCGTGCTTAACAGTCTCGCCGCGGCCGCCTTCTTTCTTCTCTGCTGGGATACAAACGAACTCTTTTCGACCGGCTTCCAACTCTCGTTCGCGGTCGTGGGCGCGATTATATTGTTTGCTGATCCTCTTTTTGGATTCTTGCAGCGCTGGGGCGCGCCCGATCCTTTTTTACCACGGAGCTTATTGCGTGGGCCAAAGCGTCTGATGCATGCTGCTTTTGAATGGCTCTTCCGCGGCGCCTCTGTTTCGCTGGCAGCCTGGATCGGTTCGTTGCCATTCATCCTCTGGTACTTTTATATCGTTACGCCGATTTCATTGTTTGCGAACTTAGTTGTCGTTCCGATTGCCTTCTTTATTCTGGCGATCGCGCTGCTATCGCTTCTCGCGACCCCATTGCTGCCGTGGCTCGCGGTAGTTTTCAATAATGCGAACTGGTTTTTGGCACATCTTGTTCTCGGGATCGTGCAACTGTTCGCGCAAATTCCCGGCGGCCATTTTTATGTTGAACACCCCCAGTGGCCCGAAAAGCTCACGGCGGAGATCACAGTTTTGGACCTGGGCCCGGGCGCAGCTATTCATCTGCGAACGGAAGGGACGGATTGGTTGTTCGATTGCGGGAGCGAGCGGAGTTATCAGCGTGTGGTTCGCGAATATTTGCACTGGGCTGGAGTGAATCGGCTCTCCGGTTTGCTGCTCACTCACGGCGATTCGCTCCACATCGGCGGGGCGACGGAATTGCTGCACGATTTTCCGAGCGTCCGTTTGATGGATAATCCGGCGCCGGATCGCTCAACTGTTCACCAACGATTGCAGCGTCTATTTCGAGAACGCCGAATCAAGCCGGCCGATTTAGCCGCAGGAGACAGTTTCCGTTTGTCGCGCGAAGTCACTGCGCATGTCCTTTTTCCGCCACGGAGCTTCAACGCGCCGATCGCTGACGACCAGGCATGCGTACTGCAGCTTGTTCTCTCATCCGGAACACGCGTCTTGTTAACGTCGGACAGCGGAATCAAAACGGAAGATCAGTTGCTTCGTCGGAACGCAGATTTGCGCAGCGACATCTTGATCAAGGGACAGCATCATTCCGGAGAGTCCGGTTCCGAGGCATTCCTCGATGCTGTACGGCCGCGCTTGATCATCGCTACTTCGCGCGATTTTCCAGAGCACGAACGGCTCAGCGATAACTGGACCGAGAATGTGCGAGCGCGCGGCATCGAGCTATTTCGCCAGGATCAGACCGGCGCGGTCACCTTGCGCTTTCGCCGCGGTGGTTGGGAAGCGCAAAGTTATCTGACCGGCGAAACTTTTCGCAGCTCGAGCCAGTGAATCGGAATGCTTTGCGCTCGAAATTTCCGCTCAAATTTCGTGAGTGGACGATCGACATCAGCAGGTTCAATAATCGCAAGATTGGGATTTCCTCGCGCGGTCTCTGTGATTCCTTTAAAGTAATCAACGTGATCGGTCGCGATGAGTAGCCTTCCATTTTCAGCCAATGCCTGGCTAATTGCGCACAAGAAATCTCGAGTAGCGATCCGGCGCCGCCAGTGACGCCGTTTTGGCCATGGGTCAGGAAACAAGAGATAAAATGTTTCCACAGACTCGGCCGGGAGCAAATAACGCACCGCATACGAACTTTCCATCCGCAACAGCCTTACGTTGGGAAGGCTGGCGGCTTTGCGCGTCGCACTGCGGATCCGACCAAGTAAACGTTCGATTCCGAGAAAATTCTTCCCCGGTATGCGCTGTGCAAGTGCGCAAAAAAAGGAGCCGTCACCGCAGCCAAGGTCGACGTGCAACGCCGCTCGACGTCCGAAGATTTTCTCCAGATCAAGCCGATCGATCAACGAATCGACTTCGATTAACGGAGAGCCCCGAAAGCTTTCGGGGCGGTGAGTCGATTGAACCTCGCGCGCACGCACACTGAGGAGAAAACTAAGCAGTGGTCGTCTCAACAAGCCCAAAAAGAGCGGAACGAACGGCGAGCGGCATTGTCTAAGATCGGCAAGTATGAAAAGAATCCCAGCTCTTGCTCTGCTCTTAAGCGCCTTCGTTGCGCTTCTTGTCGCTCCTAGTCGCGCCCAAAGTTCGCCCCCTCCAGCAACCAAGGCGGCGATCTTTGCTGGCGGCTGTTTCTGGTGCATCCAGCCAGCATTCGACAAGGCAAAAGGCGTGATCAAAACCGTCGTCGGTTATTCGGGCGGGACGGAAACAAACCCTACCTATGAGTTGGTCACCTCAGAAAAGACTCGCTACCGCGAATCGATCGAAATCACGTACGATCCGGCGAAGATTTCTTACGACCAATTGCTCGACATTTATTGGCGGCAAATCGATCCCACGCAGGCGGATGGGCAGTTCAGCGATATCGGCTCAAGTTATCGCGCCGCCATTTTCTACGGAAATGATGACGAGAAAAAAGTTGCCGAAGCGTCGAAGGATAAGCTCGCGCGCTCGGGCAAATTCGATAAACCAATCGTCACCGAAATTCTGCCGGCGATGAAATTTTATCCGGCCGAGGCGTATCACCAGAAATACTACCAGCAGAACCCGGAACACTTTGAAGCATTCGAAAAAGGATCGGGGCGGGTTTCGTTTCAAAAGCAAATATGGCGCGATGGGCAGTGATGCGACCCCGAACGCTTTCGGGGCCGCTACTGATCCACAACCTGAATCCCTTCGCTTGCTGTGCGTTGCGCGTAGAGATCGCTCAGTCGCTTTGTCATTGGGCCGGCTCTTCCATCACCGATCTGGCGATTGTCGATCTTCGTGACGGCGGCCAGCTCGCCCATCGTACCTGTGCAAAACATTTCGCTGGCGCCGTAAACATCGACCAGTGACAAATCGGTCTCGACACAACGAATTTTTTCGGCTGCACAAATCTCCATAACCGTCGCACGCGTAATTCCTTCGGGACACGCCACGACGCGACTCGTCGCGAGTCCGCCATTGCGTGCGATGAAAACATGGGTCGCGTTTGTTTCTGCGACGAAACCGCGCGTGTCGAGCATGAGAGCATCGTCCGCGCCGGCGTTATTCGCTTCGATTTTCGCCAGAATCGAGTTCAGCAGATTCGCGTGATGAATTCGTGCATCGAGAATCTCGGGCGGCGGCCGGCGGATTTTGCTCACAATTAGAGTCAGGCCCGTTTTCGCGTAAACAGGCGCCTTATGTTCGGCGAGCACAATCAATGTCGGCCCGCTTTGGTTGAGCCGGGGATCCATTCCAGATGTGATCTTCATTCCGCGGGTCAGCGTGAGGCGAATATGCACGGCATCACGCATCCTGTTTGCTGCGAGCGTGCGTTTGATTTCCTCGATGATTTTTTCGCGTGGCGGAATTTCAGCGAATGACAAGGCGCGCGCCGAACGCTCCAGCCGGTCGAGATGTTCCTGGAGCTTGAAAATTCGCCCCTTGTACAGTCGCAATCCTTCCCAGACTGCATCGCCGCCCTGGACAGCCGAATCGAACGGGCTGATTCCGGCTTTGTCGCGATGGATCAGTTGCCCGTTGATATTGACCATCAAGTCGCGGTTTTTCTCGTTAAATTGCTGGAGCATAAAAATTCTTACTCTTGCTCATGCTCTTGCTCGTGATCGAATCAAGGTATTAGCCGCAGATTAATGTAGGCGATATTCATAAAGCCGTTGATAACACTCGCGGCAGCGGCCGTGAATTTCACGCAAACGCCTTGGCACGTTTTGGCGTCTCGGACGATGCGCTTGGAATGACGTCGATCTTGCCACTTCGCCGTACCAATGCTTCGCCCAAATGCCATCGGTCTCGCGCAAGCCAGGCGGCCACGAAAGCATCGATTCCATAAACTCGACGCCAACCGCATCGCATAATAGTTCCAAGATTCTCTTTGGATTTTCCAGCACATCGCGCGCATCAATGACTGGCGGCGCCGTACCCGTGCGGTCGCGCACCCATCGGAAAATTTCTGTCTGCTGCACAAAACCGAGGTCACCCAGCGTCGGATCCTCCTGTTTTTTGACGTATGACGCAATCACTTCGCGCGGATCACGAATAAGGAAACAATTCGTTACGCCGCTGAGCCATTCTCGATCCACTTCCGGTAACAGATGATGCGCCATTTGTTTCTGAAAACAAATGCCCTTCCCCGAGGGAACCGGGCCGGTCAATCGTGCCACCACTTTTCGCCAATCGGTTTCGCCGGTGGCAATTACTTCATCCGCGCCGGGGTGTTTTTTGCCGGTCGCCTTTAGGAAATACGCGTAAAACGGCTCATCGATCACCACCGAATCCGGACGATTGCCCCACGCGCGCATCAACGCGGTCGAGATATTTCGCGGGCCCGACCACATGGCGATGCGGAGAATTTTGGTTTGCGGCATGAGCACAGAATTCTAGCGCAGGCGGAACAAGCGCGAGATCGAATTTGCATTTCTAGCTCCATTTGGTCGTAATGTCGCGTCTATGCCAACCGAAGGTAACCTCAAGCGAGTTGCCACCGAGCCCCGAACGCTTTCGGTGCTGATTTTCGGCTTCAGCGCGTTGGCGCTGCTGGTTCACCTGCTCACAAACAGTCGCTATGGTTATTTTCGCGACGAACTCTATTACATGGCCTGCGGGCGACATCTCGCCTTTGGCTATGTCGATCAGCCGCCGCTGTCGATCGCGCTTCTTCGGTTGAGCCAACTTCTCTTCGGCGACTCGCTGTTTGCGATTCGTTTATTTCCCGCGCTTGCGGGCGCTGGCACAGTCGCGCTCGCAGGCATGATCGCGCGCGAGCTCGGTGGTCGCGCCTGGGCGGTCGCGCTCAGTTGTGCGGCTGCACTTTGCGCGCCGTTTTATTTGAGCGTCGGAAATTTCTTTTCCATGAACGCATTCGAGCCGCTCTGTTGGATGGGCTGCATCTATCTACTGGTTCGCATCATCAATGAACCCGCAGTTGCGGGAAAGCTCTGGCTCTGGTTCGGAGCAATTCTCGGTCTCGGGCTTGAGAACAAACACTCCACGGCATTTTTCGCCGCCGGCATTTTAGCGGGGCTGCTGTTGACACCTGAGCGCCGCCACTTTGCCCGGAAATGGATTTGGCTCGGCGGCCTTGTCGCGTTCGCCATGGCGCTGCCCAATGTGCTCTGGCAAGCGCGACATCACTGGCCCACCTATGAACTGCTCAGCAACATCGCGCACAGCAACAAGAATGTCGCGCTCAGCCCGGTGCAATTTATCCTGCAGCAAATCTTGATCGTGAATCCGGCCACACTTCCACTGTGGCTTGGCGGATTGATTTGGTTGCTCGGCTCGCGTGAGGGTCGGCGTTACCGGGCGCTTGCGATCGCATATCTGGTCACGCTGGGCGAGTTCATCGCGTTGCATGGCAAGAGTTATTATCTCGCGCCAGCTTATCCGATGCTATTTGCCGCGGGAAGCGTAGCCGTCGAGCGCGTATTTGCTGCCCGTTTGCAATGCCTCAAGCCCGCGCTGCTTGCCATAATTATCGCGCTGGGCGCCTTGCTCGTCCCGCTAACACTGCCAATCCTTCCCCCGGAGAAACTGGTCGCGTACATGCGAGCGATTCATATCGAGCCGCCGCGCACGGAGGCGTTGCACACCGCTGCGCTGCCGCAGGTTTTCGCCGATCAGTTCGGCTGGAAAGAAATGGTCGCCTCGGTCGCGCACGTCTATCATCATTTGCGTCCTGAAGACCGGGAACGCGCTGCCATTTTCTGCCAGAACTACGGGGAGGCCGGCGCGATTGATTTCTTCGGCCGAGAGTTCAATCTGCCCCAGGCGATTTCGGGCCATCAAAATTATTTTCTGTGGGGCCCGCGCGATTACACCGGCGAAGTTGTGCTGGTGCTCGATGAGCGAGCTGACCGTGAACGCGAGCAATTCGCTGTCGTAGAAGATCTGGGCCAGGTCGTGAGCAGCCCATGGGCGATGCCTTACGAGCGACAGCTGCATATCTATCTCTGCCGCGGTCTAAAAGTCAGTCTGCCGGAGTTTTGGCCGCGCTTAAAGAAATGGCTCTAAACAATCGAATTTGTCAGCCTGGGCGTTATGCCGACCAGACTTGGGCCTGACTGTGACCGGTCCGCGGCCAATCGCAGGGCGCGGACGCGCTCAAGAGTCCGCCGAACTACGGAAATTAATTCTTCGCGAAAACCCCGATAAGCGGCCGGCGCGACGGCGTTTTTGAACGGAAGTCACTTACAAAACCGCCTGGAGTACGAATCTCGACGTGCCCTGCCGCCTTTCTAGCGCCATAAACCAGCACAGCGCCGACCGGTGCTTCGTAGGGATTAGAGACCGCGAGCTTCTTGAAACCGTAGTCGCTAACGAGTTCCTGGCCGGCTTGTTTCGCTAACGGCGTTTTCGGCCGCGAACTCACTACGCCCGCGGCGACGAGCGCTTCCTTCACATAATGCCAGCACTTGGAAAGGGAGTGTGCGCGGGCGCGTTCCTCCGCGATCGTCGCAGCGCGGCGCAATTTCGGATCAATCTTTGAATCGTTCCCGGCAAACGGGTGCACGATCTTTTTCGGCTGATATTTGTCCACGATTTCAACCGACTGCTTTTTGCCGGCAGCATCCTTGTAAACAAACTTGGGTTTCGGCGCTGACATCACCAATGCTGCAGCCGGATGTGGGTAAAATGCTACGCAACAGAGACCGATAACGAGAAGCGGGGAGATTTTTCGCATAAAGCGCGCGTCCTATCGAACAGATCGGTTGCGTCCGCAAGCGGTTTTTTTGAAAAAATCGTAATTTTTTCGTGCTCGCGGGACTCCCAGGACCTCAAACCATGGTTCTGGCAGATTGGGGTGGTGCGACCGCTTGGTCCGCCCGGATGGGGCGGTCGCATTTCCTGTTTACGAGATGTGTTCTACAGCGAGGAAGCGATCTCAACCATTCGTTCACGCATCTTTGCGTCCGGAAGCCGCCCGATTCCTCCCCGCATGTTATCTTCGAGGTGGCGCGGTTTGTCCGTCGCCGGAATGGCGCAGGTCACCGCAGGATGTCCCACGATCCACTTGAGAAAAAACTGGGCCCAGGACCGACACTCAAACTCGGCGGCCCACTCCGGCAATGGCTTTGAGCGCACGCGGCTGAAGAGGTCGCCTCCTCCGAATGGTCGGTTGACGATCACCGCGATGCCGCGTTCCTGGGCAAGCGGGAGGACGCGTTCTTCGGCGTCACGTTCCATCAGCGAATAGTTGATCTGCACGAAATCGAGCTTCTCGTTGCGCATAATTTTTTCCACTTCACCGAATGCCCCGGATTCGTAATGAGTGATCCCGATATAGCGAATGCGCCCCTGCTCTTTCCATTCCCGCAGCGTCTCAAGATGTATATGGACATCGAGAAGATTGTGAACCTGCATCAGGTCGATTCGTTTTGTTCGCAATCGCACCATGGAGCGTTCCATCGAGCGAATTCCGTTCTCTTTGCCCCGGGTCCAAACCTTCGTGGCGACAAAAAGCTTATCCCGAATTCCGAGCGTAGCCGTGAGATCACCAATCACATCTTCGGCGTGACCGTACATGGGCGACGAGTCAATTACCCGGCCGCCAAGCTTCACAAAAAGCGAAAGAACATCTTCAAGCTGCCGCCGGGCATCCGATGTAAGATCGACATCGAACGTTTGCCACGTTCCCAGGCCGATCACCGGTAGTTTCTCGCCAGACGAAGGAATCGCGCGCGTCAACATCGTTGATGATTCGGTTGCCGCACGCATGCGCGACACACCGATCGGTAGAACCAAAGCAGCCGCACCCGCTGTAACCAACCGCGCGGCTTCACGGCGAGTAAGATTTTCAGTCATTGGCGGGGCGAGACTCTCTCGCCGGCCAAGCCGACGCTGTGCAAAGGCAGGAGCCGATCCGGATGCTCGCGCAATGGGTAGTCGACGATGATCGCCTTGCCGCTGGAGATCGCCTTGACCGAATCTCGTGTGTTGGATGGAACGATTCCGACGGAGCCGGGCCCCACGCGCTTGGTCACGCCGTCGATCGTGATCTCCAGTTCGCCTTCGACGATTTGCCACACCTCTTCTTCAGGATGGAAATGCTCATGAATCGACGAGCCTGCGTCGAATTCGTAGTGCGCGAAAGTCATGCTGGGAGAATCAAAATAACGGCCTCTCCATCCGGGCTTGCGTTCGACCACCGGCAATTGGTTGGTATCGATGAATGTCACGTAGGTAAACTGTAGGGCGTTTTGTGAAACGCCAACTAAAACCGACGGCACCTCATACAGACGCGCGACATCCAGGAATTGCACTCATGGAAACGGCAGCGATTATGCAAGTCAATGTCTACCACACGACGAACCTTCATCAAACTCTCCACTGCCGCTAGTGGAGCGTTTGGATTAGGAATTAGATCGACAAGGTTATTTGGTGAACCGTCCGTGAAACCTCTTCGTATTCTCATCCTCGGCGGCACCGGATTCACAGGGCCTTATCAAGTTCGTTACGCGCTCAGTCGCGGACACAAGGTGACTACTTTCAATCGCGGTAAAACGCATCCGGGGGAATTGCCGAGCGAAGTCGAGCAATTGATCGGCGATCGCAACGGCCAGCTCGACGCGCTGAAAGGACGCAAATGGGACGTCGCGATCGATAACCCGACAACGCTGCCGGCTTGGGTGCGTGGCGCGGCAGAGATATTGAAAGGAAATGTCGAGCGCTACGTGTTCACTTCGACGATTTCGGTTTACGCCGACACAAGCAAAGATGTCGATGAAACCGCGCCGCTCGCGAAATACGACGGCCCCGACCCGTACAAAGAGACGCTCGAGGCAATGAAAGCGTCCGGCTACAAAACGTACGGCCCGCTCAAAGCGCTCTCCGAGAAAGAAGCGGACAAATGGTTTCCCGGTAAAACACTCATTATTCGCCCGGGTCTAATCGTCGGGCCGCGCGACGAGACTGATCGCTTCACGTATTGGCCGGTGCGAATTGACCGCGGCGGAGAAGTGCTCGCGCCCGGTAATCCAGACGATCCAGTCCAGTTCATTGACGCACGCGATCTCGCTGAATGGACCATTCGCATGGCGGAGAATCGGCACACGGGAATTTATAACGCGACCGGACCCTCAAAGCCGCTTGGAATCGGCGATATGTTTGGTGAGATCAAAGGTGCACTTAACTCAAATGCGGGATTTACCTGGGGGCCGTCCAATTTTCTCGCGCAACAAAAGGTGGAAGCGTGGTCGGACATGCCCGTCTGGGCGCGCGACGAGCTCGGACTGGCGCCAACGAAGATCAATCGCGCACTAGCGAAGGGCTTGACGTTCCGCCCGCTCGCAGAGACGGCTCGCGACACTCTTGCCTGGTTCAAATCACAGCCGCGAGATCGACAATCGAAGTTGCGCGCCGGTCTTACGCCTGAACGCGAAGCGGAAGTGCTTACCGCGTGGCATAAGAAAGCTGTAGAAAAAGTCCTATGAAACCATTAGCTCGGTTCAAAACAACAACTCCACCACTTCTCATCGCGCTGCTGCTTGCCTGCTTTGGGCTTGCACCAATGGCGCAAGCGGTGGGTCCCGATACGGACGGTACCATACCCGGCTCCAACAATGGCGAAGGTATCGGGGTGCTCGTCAACCGAACCACTGGGGTCTGGAACACTGGCACCGGTTTCGAGGCGCTTAACCACCTCACGTCCGGCAACCAAAATACGGCGACGGGTCTTCGAGCCCTGAATAGCGATGTTAATGGCGGCTTCAATACCGCAACTGGCGTTTATTCGCTTTTTAGCAACACCAGCGGGTTTTTCAATAGTGCCACTGGCGCTTATTCGCTGGCGAACAACACCG
>Ga0137384_10005247_pt1 | contig 10384 bp, 10 predicted proteins | sample SagtaG_2_FD_104922 | JGI IMG/M metagenome (GOLD analysis project Ga0137384, IMG submission 104922) | Vadose zone soil microbial communities from Sagehorn Ranch, Mendocino, California, USA - Sage2_R_60_16 metaG | ecosystem: Environmental > Terrestrial > Soil > Vadose zone | place: USA...
CCGGTCTCGGGCACCGCACCCGGTGCCGCCGCGGTACTCCGCTGATCGCCAGCCCTACCCGGCTGATCGCCATCCCTACCCGCGAACTTCAGCTACAGGCCGGCACGACCTCGGCGTGCGACAAGGCTACCGCTTCGCCCGCGGCCTCGACCCGCCGCCACTGGCCAAAGCATGCCGGCTTGCGCTGAACGGTCGTCGACAGGCCTAGGACCGGAGCCTAAGCGCGCTCCGGTCCTAGCTGCCGTGGTTGATCTGGTCAGTGGCGGGAGTTCCAGTGATGTAGCGGCTGGCCGGACGAGCGGCAACTTATCTTCCGGCGGTGAACGGGGCCTGGCCGCATGGGAAACAGCGATACAAACCAGCCGCAACCGGCGGCGCCGGGCTCAGCAGGACGGCGTGCGGATGGCACATGCGACATGTCCTGCCTGCCCGAAGCCGTTCTTCGCGGCCAGGCCGCCCGCCCGTTCGGCTTCGTCAGAACGCGAAGCATTCCATGAGGTTGCCGATCTCGGGGATGCCGTCCCGCGGCGGGGCTGGCGGCCCCGCCGCGTTGCCCGCCGCGGCCTGGTTGTTGGGGCCGCCCGGGGTGGATTCGTCGAATCGGTGATTCACCGACGCGAGGGTCGGGAGCCCGAACACCGTCTCAAGGAACTTCAGCGTTGACGTGTGCTCGTAAACCGTGGTCTCCAGGTGGGACTTCCTGGCGAACGGCGAGATGACCCACGTCGGCACCCTGATGCCCGCGCCGTACGCGTCGAATCGCGGCGGCGGCACGTGGTCGAAGTAGCCGCCGTGCTCGTCATAAGTGAGGATGTACGCGGAACTCTGCCAGGCCGACGATTCCTGCAGGGCAGTGATGAGCCGCTGCTGGATTCCCATTCCCACCGATACGTCCGCCGGGGGATGCTCGTCCCATCCCCTGGCGAAGCTTGGGACGATGAAGGAGACCTGCGGCAGCCTGCCGAGTCTGAGATCGTTCAGGTAATCACCCTCGCTGCCACGGGTGCGCTGGTCGTGCGCCCATCGCTGCCAGAAGACGAAGACGTTGTCGGTGTTTCCGAACGGCACGCTGTCCCAGCCGATGTTGTAGACCTTCCATGTCACGCCGGCTGCTTCGAGTAGGTCGAGGATGATCGGGTAGTCGAAGACGCCGTAGCCCCAGACCCCGTTGGTCGTAATGCCTCCAGAAGTCCCGGCCGCGAGATAGAAACGGTTCGGCCAGGTCGGGCCGAGGAGCGAGCAGAAGTAGTTGCCGCAGAGCGTGAAGTCGTCGAACAGGCTGTAGTAATAGGGCAGCTCTGCCGCCGTGTAGTAACCCATGCAATTGATGCCATCCGTGGTGTAAAAGCCATCCATCTTCCCGGCATCCCACTCCGAATGCACGGAATTCCAGGAATGGCCGATATCCGGAGTCGTGAGGCTGGTGAACTCAAACGGCGCCACGTTCCCGCCGCTGCCGTCGGGCTGGGAGTATCCGGACGGAACTCCGCTGGAGCCGGCGAACGGCGCGAAGCCGAAGTAATGGTCGAACGAACGGTTCTCCTGGCAGTCGATGATGACGTGCCGCAGCGGCGTCGCCAGCGCCGCAGCCTGAGCTGAGCGGGACCTGGCGGTCACCTGAGCGAGTGCGCGGCCGCTTGACAGGACGGGCGCGGCGGCGCCGGCCGCGCCGAGCACGCCGACTCCCTTCAAGAAGGTGCGCCGGCCGACCCGCCGTGCAGGCGCCGGATCGCGGCCGTCGGGACGCTCATGCCAAGGGCTTCGCCGTTCGTGACTGGTCACGTGTTCCTCCTCAGGACCCGGTCCCCGCACGCGCCGAACGTTACGGCACGGGAGCTAATAAAGTCGGCCGAACGTTACGGACCGAGGGTGAACGCCGCGCGACGATCCCGCGATGGCGTGCAGAACCTCCGGTGAAGCCATGCAGATTGGCTGGCGGGGGATCCCGTTCATGTCCGACAACGACCTGCAGGCCGAACTCGGTAAGGCCGGCGTGCCCGCTGAACCGGAGCATTTGGGGCTACCTTGGACGAGCATGGGGGACTACCTTCGACCTATGACTATCCTGGCATTCTTTGGTCGCGCGACGGGGGCGGGGGCACTGGCCGCCGTCCTGGCAACCACGGCGGGCGTCGGCGTGGCCGACGCTAACGTCACGCTGACACGGGTGAGCAGCGACCCGTTCACGAACTCCACCAGCCAACACGCGACGGAAGTCGAGCCGGACACCTTCGCCGCCGGCGGCACCGTGGTGGGCGCCTTCCAGGTGGGCCGTTTCTTCAATGGCGGCGCCAGCGACATCGGCTTCGCTCGCTCCGGTGACGGCGGCGCGACCTGGGGGCCCGCTGGCTTCCTCCCGGGCCTGACCTTCAACTCGGGCGCTACGGCCAGCCCGTTCGAGCGGGTGAGCGATCCCTCGGTCGCCTTCGACGCGGTACACCGCACCTGGCTGATCAGCTCCATCCCGCTGCTTCCGAACACTGTGGTGCCGACCGTCTTTGTCAGCCGCTCCACCGATGATGGGCAGACCTGGAACCAGCCGGTGTCGATCCCGCCGCCGGCGTCCAAGACCGTCGACCTGGACAAGAACTGGACGGTCTGTGACAACAACACCAGCAGCCAGTTCCGCGGTCACTGCTACACCGAGATGGACAACTTCGGCGCCGACGACCTGGAGCTGATGAGTACCTCCATCGACGGCGGGCAGACCTGGAGCACGCCGATCCCGACCGCCGGGCACGACAAGGGGCTGGGCGGCCAGCCCCTTGTCCAGCCCGACGGCACGGTGATCGTGCCGTTCGAGAGCCTGAACGGGAAGATCGAGGCATTCCGGTCTACCGACGGCGGACAGTCGTGGGCCAAGGGCGTCGAGGTGAGCAGCATCCGCTTCCACCGCGTCGCGGGCGGGCTGCGTACCAGCCCGCTGCCGACGGCGGAGATCGACGGCGCCGGGACGGTGTACGTGGCTTGGGAGGACTGCCGCTTCCGTGCGCACTGCGCCGCCAACGACATCGTGTTCTCGCGCTCGGCGGACGGGGTGAACTGGACCCGCACCGCGCGGGTGCCGATTGACGGCGTCACCAGCGGCGTTGATCACTTCATCCCGGGCCTGGCGGTGGATCCGGCGACGTCAGGGAGCGGCGCGCACCTGGGCCTGACTTACTACTTCTATCCGAACGCCGCGTGCAGCGGCGCCTGCAAGCTGGAGGTCGGCTTTATCTCCTCCCCGGACGGCGGCGCGCACTGGGGACCGGCCACGCAACTGGCCGGCCCGATGGCGCTCAGCGAGATCGCGCTGACCTCCCAGGGCCCGATGGTCGGGGACTACATCTCTAGCTCCTTCTCGGCCGGCCGGGTCGCGACGCTCTTCGCGGTGGGCCTCCAGGAGCCGACGGCGACGACGTTCGACGAGGCGACGTACGCGCCGAGCGCGCCGCTGGCCGTCGCCACGCCAGCCGAGGCGACCAATGCCTCGAGCACAACCGGCGTGGTCGTTCCGGTCACCGGGATCGGCACAGGCCCGGCGCGCCAGGCCATCAGGAAGAACTGAGTCACCGGGCGGCCGTCAGCAACCGCTGACCTGCCAGCGGCTCCCCGCGCCGGCTACCGGGGCGGGGAGCCGTCCTGGTAGCGGGCACCGCGGCGTGACCCACCCACGGCACGGGCTGCAGGTGCACGACGGCTGGCAGCTGTCCTGCCAGGGGTGGGCGGCGGCTCTCACCGCCGTGCCCGGCCTTTCCGACGACGGCAGTCCAGGCGGCCGGTTCGCCGCCGCAGCCCGGCCGCTCCGGCCGGCACCGGCTGATAGCGGCGCGCGAGCCGCCGCCGCTTGCCTCCCGCGGCATGACATGTACGGGGCCGACGTCCGTTACGGTCAGGAACGGTCGTCGATGATGTCGAGGTCGTAGAAGGTCGGCGTCCCCTCAGCGAAGCTCATCATCTCCTGGGAGAAGCGCTGCGTTTCCGGCAGCTGCGAGTTCTGCATCGCTGACTCGTAAGAGTCGAAGAACACCACGTTGAAATAGCGGTTGCTTTCTGCCCGGTCGCGGCACAGGATGCGCCGGCCTGCTGTGCGCTTGCCTGCGGTGGCTTCCTCCCAGCGGGCGGCTACCGATTCCATTGCGTCCAGGTTCGACGTACGGAACTCGATAATCTGCATGAAGGCCATGTCAGCTTCCTTTCTCGGTGCCCGGCTGTGGTCCCTTTTCCGCTGGCCGGCCGGCCAGCCGGTGGCCGGGGCTGCGGATACGGCAGCGGTAACGGTAGCTGTGACACGCTGCAGTGTCGCGGTGACACGCTGAAGCAGGCCGCGGCAGGCCCGCCCTATCTCGTCGCCAGGCCAGCGTGCGCGAAGAGTGCACAGGGCCTCCGGCCCCGAGCGCCGCGGCTGGCGTCCGCCGTCAGCGATATCTCTTACGAGATCTCATTTTTGAGATATCGTAAGAGGTATGGATGATGACAAGAGCGGGCCCGGCGAGCTGCCGCTGCTGCCCGGATTCCGCGAGATGGCGCTGCGGCGGATGACCCGGCAGCGCCGCAGCCTGGTGGCCGGCCTGGCGGAGCAGCGCCAGTCGGCCGGGCTGTCACAGACCGAGGTTGCCGCCCGGATGGGCACCTCGCAGTCGGCGGTCGCCCGGCTCGAGGCGGGGGAGGCTGATGTGCGCGCCTCGACGCTTGAGCGATACGCCGCGGCCGTCGGCAGCGAGATCACCTGGCAGCTGGGAGACGGGCAGCCGGATATGCCGCGGCAGGGGGGATCGAGGTGACTCCGATGCTGGCTGGCTCCTTCCCGCCCCGGCCGCCGTTCCCGCCGGAAAGGCCGCTCCCGCCGGGACGGCCGGTGCCGCCGGAGAGACCGGTGCCGCCGGAGCGCCCTGCCCCGTTTCCGTACCCGGCCGTGGCGCCCGTGCGGGTATGGATGGATCCGCAGCAGTGGCCCGGGCGGGTGTACGAGCGGCTCTTCGAGCAGCGCATCGTCATGGCGCACGGTCACCTCGACGGCGAGGCAGCCAGCCGGCTGTGCGCCCAGCTGCTCACCCTGGACGCCGAGGGTGACGGGCCGATCCGGCTGGAGCTGCAGGGCCTGGACGCCGAGCTGTCCGCGGCCCTGGCGGTCATCGGCGTCCTGGAGACCCTGCGCGTCCCGGTCCTGGCGTACGCGGCTGGCCGGGTCAGCGGGCCCGCGCTTGGCGTGCTTGCCGCGTGCAGCCACCGGCGGGCCTACCCGAACGCGGTGTTCGCGCTGTCCGAGCCGAGGATGAGCTACGACGGCGCGGCGACCGCGATCACCGCGCAAGAACAGCAGGCCCGGGCCATGCTCGACGCGCTGTGGCTGCGGATCGCCGAGACCACCGGCCGCGAAGTGGACGATATCCGCGCTGACGCCAGCCGCGGGCGCTTCTTCACCGTCGATGAGGCGATCGCCTACGGCCTGATCGAGGAACCGGCCGCGACCCGGACAGGGTGACGCCGGCGCCCGCCGCGAGCAGCGTGGATGGGAATCTACTGTCGTTGTAACCGCAGCAAAGTCCCATCCACGCTGCTGCCATTCGTCCGGGCGGCGCCGGACCTGGCGTGCTTCACTCCTGCATCAGTACGGTCTGCTCGTCCAGGTAGTAGTCGAAGGCCAGCGGAGTGCAATCGCGTTCCGCCAGCCAGTCCATGAACCGCAGGTGGACGGGGTGGGCACGGTACTTGTTCAGCGCCTCGACGTCGGCGAACTCGGTGTAGAGCAGATACTCGTAACCGCGGGTCCTGGCCTTCGTCAGGTCCGTGCCGAACCGGCATTTGCCCATCAGGCCGATTTCCTTGGGCCAGCTCGCCACCATGTCGCGCATCTGCGCGGCCTCGCCGTCACTGAGCTCGCGGGGGAAGCTGAACAACACGATGTGCTGCAGGGACATCGCGGATCCCTCATCCTGTCCGCCGGCGGCGGCTCGTTGCTCCCGGTGGTCAGTAGAACTCGAAGTACTCGCGCATCTCCCAGTCGCTGACGTCCTGGCCCTCGGCGGGCGGGTTCTCGGCGATGGCCGCGTCGTACCTGGCCAGTTCCGCGCGCTTCATCTGGAGCAGGTAGTCGACCAGCGTGTCGCCGAACGCCCCGCGGAAGAAGACGTCCTGCTCCAGCGCGCCGACGGCGCCGGCCAGCGATGTCGGGAGCATTGCAGCCTCCGTTACATATGGATCTGCCTCGACTGGCGGCGGCGGGTCCAGCTTCCTGCGCATGCCATCAAGCCCGGCCGCGATGTTCGCCGCCATGTAGAGATAGGGGTTCGCGGCGGGCTCGCCCATCCGGTTCTCCACATGGCTGTTGGAATCACCCGGCGCGCCCTGCACGCGGATCAGCACGCCGCGGTTCTCCTCCCCCCAGCACACCCGGTCCGGGGCGAACGAGTACGGCCGGTAACGCTTGTAGCCGTTGACCGTCGGGGTGGCGAACACCGTCATCGGCATCGCATGCTCGATCAGCCCGGCGACGAACTGCCGGCCTTCGCCGGACAGCGCCTCGTCCGCGGTGGCGAACACGTTGCGCCCGTCCTGGCGGGAAAGCAGCGACTCGTGCAGGTGCCAGCCGGAGGAGAAGAAGTTCGGCAGGCCCGGGCGGCACATGAACGTGGCGAGCAGGCCGCGGCGCTGGCATATCTGCTTGACGGCGGAACGGAACAGCACGACCGCGTCGGCGGCGGCCAGCCCGCCGATCGGGCTGAAGCTGAACTCCATCTGCCCGGGACCCCACTCGTCTTCCATCGAGCGGGGCGGCAGCCCGACCGCGGCCAGGCCGTCGCGGATGGCCTCAAGCGTGCCGGTCACGCTGTCCAGCCGCACCTCGGACAGGTACTGGTAGCCGCGCTCGAAGATGCTCACCTCGGGTGGCGGCGGGGTGAACCCGGCGTTCTCCGGCGTGACCCGGTCGGAGTCGAGCTTGACGATGTAGTACTCGATCTCGATGCCGGCCAGGAAGTCGTAGCCGGCCTCGCCGAGGTCACCGAGCGCGCGGCGCATCAGGCCGCGCCCGTCCAGCGGCATCGGCTCGCCGCTGGAGAAGTACACGTCGCAGAGCATCCATCCGGTGCGGTCGGTCCAAGGCAATATCTGGAACGTTGCCGCATCCGGTACAAGTATTACGTCTGGGAACCCGGTGAGCTCGTCGATGCCGAAGCCGCCGCCTGCGGCGAAGGCAGGCACGAAAACCTGGTTGCCCGAGTCGAGGCTGTAGATCGCGCCGGAGAAGTCCAGGCCGTTCGACATGGCGGCGATCGCCACGTCGGGGGACAGCGACTTGCTCCGCGGCATGCCGTGCTGGTCGACGACGACGAGCCGGACGGTGCGCAGGTCAAGCTCGCGAATCCGGGCGGCGACGGCTTGCGCGGCGGCGGCCTGCTCATCGGTGTACAGGCGGTGGCGGGCGATGAAACCGTGCTGGCCCACGCCGTCTACCGCGGGCCGGCTGCCGTTCGGGACGGTGCTTCCCACCTGGCTAACCTCCGATCGGGTGCGGTGCGCGGCACCGTGACCCGGTAGTTGCTTTCCGGTGCTGGCGCCGGCGGTCAGGTCTTCTTGGTATCGCCCTTGCGCCGGCTCATCTGGTCCAGCATGGCGGCGGTGAAATTATCCGGCTCCACGTCGGCGAGGGACAGGAACGTCTCGGTCCGCTGCACCCCGTTGATCTGGAAGATTTTGGTCAGCAGCAGTTCGCGCAGGTGCGCGTGGTCCCGGACCCTGAGCCGTACCAGCAGGTCGAGGCTGCCGGTGACCACGCTCATGTCCTCCGCCTCCGGCAGGGCCCGGATCGCGGTGATGATCTCGCTCAGGTCCATGCCAGGCCCGGCAGTCACCGCGAGGTAGACAACGACAGGGAAGCCGAGCGCTGCCCAGTCGATGTCGACCCGGTAGCCGCGGATGGCGCCGCTGCGCTCCAGCCGGGCAAGCCGGTCCGCTACCGCGGGCGGCGACATCTCGACCTTCCTGGCCAACCCGCGCTGAGACTGGCGGGCGTCCACGGCGAGCGCGCGCAGGAGTGCCAGGTCGAGGTCGTCCACTTCGATCTTCGGCGCGGATGGCGAGGAGACCTCGGCCAGCTTGGCGAGCGGTGCTGACACGGTTGCCATTTGCCAGGTAACCCATCGTGGTGCCTAGTGATGTGGGTTATGCTAAGCGAGGTGGCGTTATCAATGTAAATCTGGCGTGGTGGGATTTTTACATTTGTAAGATCCGCTGTCAAGAGATGGGGCGGACGATGACCGCAGCCACGGAGCAACGCGACTGGAGCACCGCGCAACGCGACGGGAGCACCGCGCAACGCGACGGGAGCACCGCGCAACACGACTGGAGTGCCGGTCTCGCCCGGCGCACGCATTCCCTGGGTGGTGGCGAGATCACCGCCATCCTCGCGCTGGCAGGCGCGACCGACGTGATCACGTTCTCCGGCGGGTTCCCCGATCCGGCGACCTTCCCGACCGGGGTGCTGGCCGAGATCGCTGCCCGGCTGATCTCCGAAGACGCCGGCGTCGCGCTGCAGTACTCGGCGACGGAGGGACTCGCCGGGGTCCGCGACTATGTCTCCGGGCGGCTAGCGTCGCTGGAAGGCCGTGCGCCGTGCGCCGGCCAGCTGATGGTCACCAGCGGCGGCATCGACTGCATGGAACTGCTCGCCAAGAGCTTCGTGGATCCTGGTGATGTCGTCGCGGTGGAGGCGCCGACCTACCTCGGGGCGATCATGGCATTCCGCGGCTACGAGGCCGATGTGCGCGGCGTGCCCGTCGACGGCGACGGGATGCGCGTCGACGTGCTGACCGAACTGCTGGCCGACGGGCTGCGGCCGAAGATCCTTTACACGATCCCGGACTTCCAGAACCCGACCGGGCTGTCCATGACTGCGGACCGCAGGCGGGATCTGGTCGGCCTGGCGCGGCGGTACGGGTTCCTGATCCTTGAAGACGTCGCCTACCGGGAACTCGGCTTCGGCGCCGCGCCGCCGCCGAGCCTGTGGTCGCTCGCGCCGGATGTCGTGCTGCAGGCCGGGACGTTCTCCAAGATCTTCTTCCCCGGGGTGCGGCTCGGCTGGGCGGCCGGGCCGGAGCAGATCATCAGCCGCCTGGTCGTCGCCAAGCAGAACTCCGACCAGTGCTCGGGCGCGCTCGGCCAGCGGATGCTCGAGGAGTACGGCCGCGGCGGGCACCTGGACCGCCAGATCGTCAGGTCACGGGCGCTGTACGCCCGCCGGGCCGGGCTGACCAGCGACGCGCTTGCTGCGCATATGCCGGACGGCGCGACGTGGACGACGCCCGACGGCGGCTTCTACATCTGGCTGACCGCACCCGGCGGGGTTGACACGGTGGCCTTGTCGGCGGCCGCCCGGGCCCGGAAGGTGGCATACGTGCCGGGGCGGCCGTTCTACCCCGCCGGCAACGGGGCGACCCAGATCCGGCTGGCGTACAGCCGGGTCGCCGATGATCTCATCGACGAGGGCGTCCGCCGCATCGGCGAGGTCCTCCGGACCGCATTGGAGCAGAAATGAGCGACGCCGCGAGCCCCGCTGGCGGGGAAGGGGCGGCGTCCCCGGGCAACGCCGCCAGCCATTTCAGCACGGAGGCCCGCGGCGAGCCGGCCGGACCCGGGCGGTACGTCAACGTGGACTCGATCAAGCCGGTGGAGTTCCTGCCGGGACTCGGGTTCCGGCCGGTTCTCGGCCAGCGCGCGATGACGAATTTCGTCAGCTTCGAGCCTGGCTCACAGGCGCCCAGGCACGTGCACGAGGAGGAGCAGATCGTCATCGTGCTGGACGGGGAGCTTACCTTCGACCTGGACGGGGACGTGCGGACGATGCGCAAGGGAGACGTCGCGGTCGTCCCGGCCTGGGTGCCGCACGGGGCATGGACCACCGATAGTCATTGCCTGGAGGTTGACGTGTTCTGCCCGCCGCGGCAGAGCCTGCTGAAGCTGGCCGAGGCGCAGGCAGCTGGCGCGGACGGAGCCGGTGAGCCGGCCCAGGGTGCGCCGGCCCAGAGTGAGCCAGCACCGGGTGCGCCACCGCCAGGTGAGCCGGCGCCTGGCAGGCCGGCTAGCGGGGCCTAGATGGAACTCGGGCTGGCGGACCGCCGGGCGATCGTCACGGGCGGATCCAAAGGCATCGGCAAGGCGATCGCCGCGGAGCTGATCGCTGAGGGCGCCGTTGTTGCCATCTGCGCCCGGCACGCCGACGAGCTGGAGGTGGCGGCCGCGGAGCTGCGGAAGCAGGCGGCCGGAGCCGGGACCGGCGTAGCGCTGGCGGTGCCGTGTGACGTGACCGATCCGGATCAGGTCGGCGCCTTCGTGGCGGCCGCCGCGTCCGCGCTGGGCGGGCTGGATATCCTGGTGAACAACGCCGGCGGCGCCCGGCCTGGCC
>Ga0137384_10005252_pt1 | contig 10379 bp, 14 predicted proteins | sample SagtaG_2_FD_104922 | JGI IMG/M metagenome (GOLD analysis project Ga0137384, IMG submission 104922) | Vadose zone soil microbial communities from Sagehorn Ranch, Mendocino, California, USA - Sage2_R_60_16 metaG | ecosystem: Environmental > Terrestrial > Soil > Vadose zone | place: USA...
GCACACTGCGATTCGGTTGCTACGACGACGATTCGGTTGCCGGCCTTGCCAGGTTGGAGAACGAAATTGCGCCGGCGGTGGCCGGCGCGCTTCCATCCGACGGCATCGCAATCTTGCCGATTCTGGCTGAAGCCATCGCGCTCGGGGATGATGTGCACCAGCGCAATGTGGGCGGGCTGCTGGTATTGCTGCGATCTCTGCCCAAACTCGATCCCGAGACGCGTATCTTCCTGGCGGACCATCCACAGTTCTTCCTCAATTTCGCGATGGCCTCTGCCAAACTCGTGCTCGATGGCTGGTCCGGAATCGCCGGCTCATCGCTGGTGACGGCGATCAGCCGCAATGGATCGACCTGTGGGATCCGGTTGGCCGGAACAGGCGATATCTGGTTCGAAGCGCCCGGTGTTGTGCCCGCAGGCGGGATCTTTTTGCCGCATACGGCCGAAGACGCACAACCCGATCTCGGGGACAGCGCGATTATGGAGGCCTTTGGTCTCGGCGGTTGCATCGCCCACCTCGCGCCGGAACTGACCCGTGCACTGGCCGTCGATCTGCCGGACGCCATCGCTGCCGGCCGGCGGCAGCGAAAGTTCTTTGTGTTCCGCAATGATCGCCTCAGTCCGGTCGCCTCAGGCGAAGCGGGGATCGGCATGGGGCTCGATGCCCGTCGCGTGCTGGCGTCAGACGAAGATGTCCGGATTCACACCGGTATTGCCCACAAGGACGGCCGTTCGGGTTGGATTGGCATCGGGGTTGCACGGGTTCCACGTGCCTGTTTCGAGCAAGCCGTACGTGCCCTCGATACCAGGGCCGAGTGAACGGAGACCGCTGTTGAGCACGCCTAAGCGGCTGATTGCTACAGATCTCGCATTCGATCAGCCCGGCGAGGTGCGCATCACCATTGTGCCACCCGACGTTACGCCGGCCGGAGCTGCACAAAGCGACATCAAGCCAGTCGCGGGTAACTTCTCGCACGTGCTCGGCATCGGATCTTTCCTGATGGTCTGGCTGGTCGTCGGCTTGTTGTGGGAGCTGCTCGCGGCGAAAGGCATTCTCAATGGCCGCGTGCTGGTGCCGCCGTCGGGCTTCCTGCCATACCTGATACAGGGCCAGGGAGCGGCAGGCATAGGCTACAACAAAGTTACGTTCGACACGGCAATCCTGGCGACGCTGATTCGGGTATTGGTGGGATTCATGCTCGCGCTGGCCGCATCGCTGCTCGGCGCTATTCTGATTTGTGCCGTTCGGCCGTTCCGGCTGGCATTGCTGCCGCTGGCGCGAACGATCGCTCCGATCGCGCCGGTTGCCTGGATTCCGCTCGCCATCACGGTGGTTGGCCTTGGTTCCGGCGCGGCCATTTTTGTCGTATTCATGGGGATCGTCGGATCGGCGACGGTAGCGGCCGTCGCCGCTCTTGACGATGTGCCGGATGAATACCGCAAAGTCGCAAGGCTGCTCGGCGCAGCGGGCGCAAATTACTGGTTGCGGGTCATTGTGCCGGCCGCGGCACCGGCGCTCGTGACGACGATGCGCATGAGCTTTTTTGGCGCGTGGATGGCGGTGCTGGCCGGTGAAATGGCGGGAATAAGCTCCGGACTGGGCGCACTGATTATCCTTGGTCAGCAGCAGTTCAACATGAAGCTCGTGATGTCGGGTATCGTCGTGATCGGCCTTCTTGGGTTTGTCATCGACCAGTTGCTGGCCTGGGTCGGGCGGCGCCTGGTGTGGTGGGAAGGTCGTCAGCAACGGTGGAGCACACCGCGATGACCGAGCTGCAATTCCAGCATGTGAACAAGGCATTTGGTGCGACGCTTGCCGCCCGCGACGTCTGCTTCCGGATTCCATCAAAGTCTTTCGGCGTGGTGATAGGGCCGTCCGGATGCGGTAAGTCTTCGTTGTTATCGCTTGCCGCGGGTCTTGACGAGCCTAGCAGCGGCTACGTTTTCCTCGGCGGGAAGGAAGTTCGTGGCATCCGCGACGATGTCGCATTGCTGTTTCAGAATTATAATCTGTTTCCATAGATGACGGCACAAGCCAACGTGGCGTTTGGGTTGAGCATGCGTGGCATGGGGCAACGGGAAGCGATCGCCAAGGCTCTCGACTATCTCAACGACGTCGGGCTTGGCGCCTGCGCCAATAAGATTCCCGCCGAGCTCTCCGGCGGCATGAAGCAACGCGTCGCGCTGGCGCGCGCGCTGGCATTGAAGCCCGGCCTTTTGCTGATGGACGAGCCGTTTGCAGCCCTCGACTACCAGACGCGGAAAATCATGCAACGATATGTCCTTTCCACCCGAGAGCGAACCGGCGCCACCGTGTTGCTGGTAACGCACGATCTTGCCGAGGCCTTGACGCTGGCGGATCGCCTTGTTCTGATGTCGGGAGCACCTGGTTCGGTACAGGAAGTGATCGACATTGCCGCGCCGCATCCGCGTGATCTGTCCCATCCGGCCCTGGCTGCGCTGATGCGAAAGCTGGAAGCACATTTGGAGGCCGAGGCGGTCCTGAGCGAATTTACGGCAGACGAGCGTGGCCGGATGCTTGCAAATGATTGAGCGATCCAAAGAGACGATCCGCATTCCCGCCCGCGAGGGAGTCGCGCTCGACCTTCGTAAGGGATATCGCGTGAGTGTGGTTGATCTGGCAGGACATCAGGGCGCTGATTGTGTTGCGGTCACGCTTGGCGGCGCCGTCTCTTGCACGCGCACCACGCGCGCCAGGAACCGGAGGCTGTTTCCAAAGATCGGGCAGGCGATTTACGCCGATGACCATGAGGCGATGCTGACGCTGATGGAAGACACCAGTCCCGGGCCACACGGGCTTCTGGTGCCGCCGTGCGATCCAACCATGTACCGTTTGCGGGGAGCTGGCTGCGCGCACCCGTCCTGCCATGACAACTTTCACCATGCTCTCGCGCGGAAGGGGATTCAGCTTGGGCGAACCCCGCCATCGATCTGCCTGTTTCAGAACATCGTCGTGGATGAAATCGGAGCCATTGTGATCGGGGTCAACACCAGCAAGGCGGGCGACCGGCTGACCTTCCGCGCCGAGCGGGATTTGGTGTTTGTCGTCTCCGCGTGTCCTAATGATGTCTTCAAACGCCCTCCGTTGCAACCGACCGATCTGGAAATAGCGATCGATACCGCGGAAGCCGCCTGACGATGATGCTGTCCGTACGTTATCCGAGGCCATTGCCATGCACGCTGTCTGCTTCGCAGATCTGGCTGGACGTTGTACCAGCCGGTTCACGTCTCGATCTGACGGCGCACGGTCCCGGGGCAGGGGCTGCGATCTTTTCCTGGTCACTGGCCGATCCCTACGAACAGCTCAGCGACGCCTATACTTTCATGGAGCTGCGGCGCGTCCGGCCCGCGGTCGGCGATCAGCTTTATTCGACGCTGCGCCGGCCCATGATCTTGGTGGAACGGGATGATACAGACCATGGTATCGATCTTCTCCGACATGATTACTGGTGGCCGCGCGAAAAGTGCCTGGATGCGCTCGTGGAGGAGGCAAGAACCAACGCGATCCCGGCTCCGTTCCGACGTGACTGGCCCTATGCGGCGAACATCTTTGCTCGCACACGCATCAGTGAAAACGGCGATCTGATCGATGACCCCGTGGCAACGAAGGAGGGGGCCCGCATCGAACTGCGTGCGAAGTTTGACGTGGTGGTGGCGGTGATGGCGGCCGGAACGGTCTCACCCGCCATCGACATCCTCGTCGATCCGACGCCCAGTCCTGATCCGTTATAATCCATGCCGATTTGGTCAGCGAGCGGTAGTCGAGCTGGCGATGAAACCAGTAAACGTCGCCACCGACACCTTTCTGTGGAGCGACGCCCTGGATAGGGCTGGAAATAGTCTTGAGGGGGAGCGGTCCGCCGGGAAGACCGCCGCGCGGGTATGCGAGCTGACGGCTGCGGGCGGCTTTGCGCGTCAAATGGAGTCTTCGGCCCGCGCGGCTCATTGGGACACGTGGGCGAGCCTCAGTAACCCGGAGCTAAGGCGGTTTATTCTGATGCTATAGCAGATCGTCGCCGCGAACTCTTTGAAGGTCTGGAAGGGGACAACCCTTCCGAACTGCATTCCGACCAGGCTTGGCTTAGAATCTGTGCACCGTGCCTTGTAAAAGGCAGCAACGATCACCTCTACAGGCTCAGGACGAGTTGCGAAGTGTGCTTCGTAATTCCTCCTGGTGTGGCGGCCGATCTTGACGGCCTTTTGATGCCGTCTTCAGGTACATCGATCGGATTTACGGCGATCTCGCGCCAGACCACCTGGGCCAAGTCGTTCGCCGTTCGTTTGCCGAAGATCTGGCACGTCATTTGCTCGACCGATACCGATGAGTTGGCAGCTAGGGTTCCGCATCCCCTGGGGATGGCTGGTCCAAGAGCTGCCGCCTGCGCGGGAGAAATCCGTACGGGACACGGCGGGATAAAATCCCGGGAGACCTCAGTAGCCAGGAATTGGCGTCGCTCGGGTCTATGCCAATTCCAGAGTTTTGGACGTTGTGGAGTTGGCGATGGACGCTCTGAACTCGCGAGCCAAGGCGGAGACTGCCGCAACATCGCTGTTTGGCGAATATGCCGCCGACCCATCCGCCGCAATTACCATCCGCAATTCCGGGCGGAGGCCGAATTGATGTCGGCCTATGCGGACGCGATCGCACGCCGCTTCGGCGATGGCGGGTCCTCAGGGGAGGGCGCTGAAGACAACGAATTCATCCGCCGGGTTCTTTCGCGAAAGACCGTGCGCCGCTACGGCGACAAGGTGCCGGCGGAAAATCTGCTCGACCTGTTAGTTGCGGCTGCGCTGAGTGCGTCGGCAAAGTCGGATTTCCAGCAGGCCTCGATCCTGCGCCTGCGCAATACGGCGAAACGCGCGGCGATCGGCGAACTGTTCCCGGCCATGCCTTGGATCGCAAACGCGCCGGTGTTCTTCGTCTTCCTCGGTGATGCACGGCGGCTGCAGTGCATCGGCGAGATGCGCGGCAAGCCGGTTCGGAACGGAACGCTGAAAGGTTTCTTCAATGCCAGCATTGATGCCGCGCTTGCGATCCAGGCCATGATCCTGTGCGCGGAATCCGCCGGCCTCGGCACCTGTCCGATCAGCGTGATCCGCAACGAGGTCGACAAGGTCGCGGCGATTCTCGGTTTGCCCGATCTCGTCTTTCCGGTCGCGGGGCTCTGCATCGGTTACCCGCAAGCCGAAGGCTACGTCAGCCTGCGCCTCCCGCGTCTCGCCACGACGCATAGCGATCAGTACGACGACAGCGCACTCGCCGCAGCGATCGACGATTACGACCGCAGGCGAAATGCACGACATGCGATCCCGAGGGACCAGCAGCGCGCGAATGCCGCGTTCTATGGCTGGTCGGAAGACAAGGCGCGGCAGGCGGCGAAGGCCGAGGGCGCAGCCTTCCCGCCGTATCTACGCTCACATGGATTCAATTTTGATTGAAAGGACCGCGCCGATAACGACATCCGCACTCCCCGACTTGTCATCCATCGCAAAGGACGCTTATCATGCCAAAGTCTTCGATCACCTTCCGCAAGTCCTTTTCACGACGTTTGTTGCTCGGTTTGGTCGCTGCCCAGTTTGCCGTTCCGATGTTGGGAGGGGTTCTGCAGGCGGCGAGCCTCGACGAAATCAAGAAGCGCGGCCTCATCGTGGCCACCGAGGACGATTTTCGCCCGTTCGAATTCATCAAGGACGGCAAGCCGACCGGCTTCGACAATGAATTGGTCGAGGACCTGCGCAAATACGCGCCGTTCGAGATCAAGCAGGAGATTTTGCCGTGGACGGGCATTTTGGCCGGCGTCAGCACCGGCAAATACGATGTCGCCATCACCGCGGCGATCATCACCAAGGACCGAAAGAAATCGCTGGATTTCACCAGTCCGATCGCTGATGCGACGCATTATTACGTCAAGCGCAAGGACGACAAGAGCATCACCTCGATCAAGGATCTGAACGGCAAGACGGTCGGCGTTCAGGCCGGCAGCGCGCTGCTAGCGCGCCTTCCAGAGCTCGGCACGATGCTTGAAAAGGAGGGCGGCAAGGTTGGCAAGATCGTCGAATACACCTCCTATCCTGAAGCCTATCAGGATCTGGCGCTCGGCCGCGTCGATTACGTCGTCAACACGATCATCAATATCAAGACGCTCGTAGCTGAGAAGCCCGCCGTGTTTGAGGTCGGGCAGGCGGTGTCCGGAAGATCGTTCCCGGCCTGGGCCGTCGCCAAGGACAACACGGAGCTGCGGGACTTCCTGAATGGTTTCATCGCCAAGGAAAAGGAAACCGGCAGGTTTGCCGAACTGCAAAAGAAGTGGTTTGGCGAAACGTTTCCCGACCTGCCCGTGACGTTCGAGCCTGAGTTCTAGAATTCCTGCAAGCGGAAACGATCCATCATGACCGCTGGCGACGTGTTGGCCATTCTGCGGGGTGCCGTCGTGACGGTGACATTGTCACTGGTCGGCATCCTGATCGGCCTGCCGATCGGATTGGGTCTGGCGCTGCTGCGCTGGGCCAACGTCCCCGTCGTCGCCAAAATCGTCGCTGTCTATGTCAGCGTCCTGCGCGCGACGCCGCTGGTGACGCTGCTCCTGCTGCTTTTCTTTGCGTTGCCGAACATCGGAATTCCGGTCAATCCCGTTTCGGCCGCGATTCTCGCCCTCGTCATGAATACTTCCGCTTTCAATTGCGAGGTGTGGCGGGCGGCGCTGGTGAACTTCCCGAAGGACCAGTATGAGGCCGCGCAGTCGGTCGGCATGCGCGCCGGATTACGATTTCGCCGCATCGTCCTGCCACAGATCGTGCGGGTCAGCCTGCCGGGCCTTGTCAACGAGATGTCGCTGCTGATCAAGGTCACGCCGGTGCTCGCGGTGGTCGGCGTCGTCGACATCACGCGGGCAGCGGTGCGAATCGGCGCCCAGACCTACGAGCCGCTGCCGCCGTTTCTGGTCGCGATCGCGCTCTACGCGCCGATCGTGTTTGTGCTGGTGTCGTTGCAACGCTGGATCGAACGGCGGCAGTCGATCGCTGAGGCGGCGGCATGATTCACGATTTCGGCATCGTATGGGACGAACGCAGCCTGCTGCTCAGCGGGTTGGCCAACACGACGATCCTGTCGGTGCTCTCGGCGGCCGCGGCGCTGCTACTGGGATTTGTCGTGACACCGGCGTTGATGTCGAAGCGCCGGCCGGTGGCGTGGGCCGCACGCGGCTTCGTCGACGGCATGCGGTGCGTCCCGTTCCTGCTGTTTGCCTACATCATCTATTACGGACTTCCGTCCCTTGGCGTCCGGCTGGACAATTGGACCTCGGGCCTGTTGGCGCTGACGATCTACAACGCCGCCTACATGGCGGAGATCCTGCGTGGCGCCTGGGCGGCGCAGCCCCGCGAGCCGATCGAGGCCGGCACTGCCTTCGGATTCTCGGAAGTTAGGTTGTTTCGTCGCCTCATTCTTCTGCCGCTGTTGCTCGCGGCTGGTCCGGTGATCGGCAACCAGATGATCCAGATCATCAAGGACAGCGCCTTCCTGACCATCATCGCGCTTCCGGAGCTGACGCATGCCGCGAGTTCGATTCAGTCGCGCCACTACGTTCCGTTTGCTGCCTTCATTACCGCGGTGTTTCTTTATTGGGGCCTCTGCCTCGTTATCGAAGTGGGTGTCAGCTCGATCGGCCGCGTCGCCGACGCGCGGCGCTAGGGGGCGCGATGGCCGACGGAAGCAAGGTTCTGGACGTGGCCGGCGTGTCAAAACGCTTCGGCGATCTCGGAGTGCTGTCCGACATCAGTTTCCAGGTCGACAAGGGGGAGACAGTCTGCGTGCTCGGACCGTCGGGCTCCGGCAAGTCGACGCTGTTGCGCTGTATCAACTGGCTCGAACGGCCGGACGCCGGTCAGGTCTACCTGAACGGAACGCAAGTCGGCATCAACGGCGCCGGCGTCGTGATGAACGATCGCGATTTGTCCCAGACCAGAACCCGCATCGGCATGGTGTTCCAGCATTTTGCGCTGTGGCCGCATCTCACCGTGCTGCAGAACCTGATGGAAGCGCCTATTCAAGTGCAGCGCCGGCCGAAAGCCGAAGTCCGCGACGAGGCGCTGGCCCTGCTGTCGAAAGTAGGTTTGCTTGAAAAGCAGAATGCCTTTCCCGCAAAACTGTCCGGCGGACAGAAGCAGCGCGTCGGCATTGCGCGAGCGCTGGCGATGCGACCGGACTTGCTGCTGTTCGACGAGCCGACCAGCGCGCTGGATCCCGAACTGGTCGGCGAAGTGCTGCTGGTGATGCGCGATCTCGCGCGCGAGGGCAGGACCATGGTGATCGTGACGCACGAAATGGCATTCGCGCGCGAGGCCGCGACGCGCATCCTGTTCCTGGATCGGGGGCGCGTGATCGAAACCGCCGCCCCGGATCGCTTTTTCGCGCATCCCGAAACCGAACGTGCGCGGCAATTCGTGCAGCGTTACGCCGGCGACACCGGCGGGCTGCAATGGCAGCGACTGGGCAAGAGAAGTTAGGATAAGGAACGGTGTCCGCCATGACCGAAAGCAGAATCGAAATCCCGGCGCGACGCGGCAAGGCCGCCTTCATCGCTGCCGGTCAGACCGTCACCGTCATCAATACCCATGGCGAGCAGGTGGTGGACACTTGGGCGTTCAGCCGCGCCGATCTCGGCGAGTTCATGTCGAACGAACATACCCGCGCGCACAGTCTTCATCTGATCCCGCGGCCCGGCGATATCCTGCGCACCAACCGGCGCAGGCCAATCATGACGCTGATCGAGGATACCTCGGGCGGCATCCACGATACGCTGATCGCAGCATGCGACCGGCACCGCTATGCGTTTCTCGGCGTCGAGGGCCATCACGACAATTGCACCGACAATCTGTTTGCCGGGATGAACGAAATCGGCCTGGTCCCGCCGGAGGTGCCGAGCCCGCTCAATCTGTTCATGAACATCCCGTGGTCGGCCGATCGCACGCTCGGTTTCGCGGCACCGCCGCGACCGGTACCCGGTGGCTACGTCAAATTGCGCGTCGAGATGGACCTCGTGATCGCGTTCTCGGCCTGCCCGCAGGACATTCTGCCGATCAACGGCAAGGCCGGAAAACCGGTCGAGGCGCATTTTACGATCGGCTGAGGCGGGATTGAGGATGACATCGGGTGCGGGAGCAAGACAATGACTTCACTGGAAACTAAGCGAGAGGTCGCGGAGGCCAATCGGCGGCGTTACGAAGAGCTGCGTGCCGCCGGGCAGGAAGCGGCGCCCAAGGCGCGTCCGTCGGCGACAGCGCTGGACGCCGCTCCGATCCTTGAGGACGCCGTGATCAGCCGCGAAGAGATACCGGCCGATTGGTATGCGATCGTCCGCTTGCGGCGCGGGGAGGCGTTGCGGATCGCCGATCCGTCCGGCCGCTCCAGCGTGTCCATGATCGGCTGGCGTGACGAAGACACGTCCGAGCGGATCAATTGCGCCGATACCGTCAAGGTGCAATGGAGCGCTGCCGTTTCAAAGGGCCGCGTCATCCTGTCCGACATGGGGCGGGTGCTGTTCTCGGTGATCGAGGATACCAGCGGCGCCCACGATATTTTGGTCGGTGGATCGACACTGGCTTCGACGCTGGCGGCCTATGGCGCGGCCTCGCGCAACACCCAGGAGAATTTTATCGCCGGCGCCGCCAAGGTCGGGCTTGGCGTGCGCGACATTCCGCCCTGCGTGACGTTCTTTGCCCCGGTCTCGCTCGATGAGAATGGCCGCTTTGTCTGGAACCAGGACCGCAAGCAGCCGGGAGATTTCGTCGACCTGCGCGCCGAGATGAACGCGATCCTGGTGCTGTCGAATTGCGCGCATCCGCTCGATCCCGCGCGTCCATCCGCCGCCCAACCGGTCGTGCTGGTCCGCCATCGCGTTCCACAGGTCGCGGCCGACGACCCCTGCCGGACCGGATCGCCCGAGGCCATGCGTGCCTTCCAATTCACCGACCGGCTGTACGCCTGAGGAGGGATTGAATGACCGCTCTTGCCGCATCCTCGCTGCGAAACATTTCGAGCGCTATCTACACCCACGATATCACCGCGGAACGGCCCTGGTCGTACGTGTTGAAGCGTGGACAGACGTTGCGGATCGTCGATAGCGAAGGTCAGCAGGCGGTCGACGCGTTGCTTTATTGCCTTGCCGACCCGACGGAACGCTACAGCGCGCAGGACACGCTGCGAACGCAGGGTTCGGCCTATGTCGACCTCGGCACGCGGCTGGTCTCCAACAAGGGCCGCGTGATGGCGCATATCACGGCCGATTCCTGCGGGCGGCATGACACATCGGCCGGATGCTGCTCGTGCGAGAGCAACGCGGTGCGTTTCGGTGAGGCCAC
>Ga0137384_10005255_pt1 | contig 10378 bp, 9 predicted proteins | sample SagtaG_2_FD_104922 | JGI IMG/M metagenome (GOLD analysis project Ga0137384, IMG submission 104922) | Vadose zone soil microbial communities from Sagehorn Ranch, Mendocino, California, USA - Sage2_R_60_16 metaG | ecosystem: Environmental > Terrestrial > Soil > Vadose zone | place: USA: California...
CACCTCCTCTCGCAGGCAGATCCCCCCACAGCCATTCTAGCACTCAGCGATGTTATGGCTATCGGAGCCCTACAAGCAGCCCACGATAAGGGCCTGGAAGTGCCCAAACAACTCTCTATTGTCGGTTTTGATGACCTGGAGTTGGCACGTATGGCTGTTCCTGAACTGACAGCCATTCAACAACCTTTCCAGGAGATGGGACGTATCGGCGTCGATATGCTCTATCGTCTTATGAATGGTCAAAAACTCGATGCGGCACGCGTGGAACTTTCTACCAGGCTGGTGGTCAGACAATCTACTGCCCCGCCATATTCCAGCGACTATACTAAATTATAGCGAACAGTTTTCTACATCTGGAAAGAGAGGGATCATGCATATCGGCCTCGCTGTACACGGTACTCCCTTCAGTATGGGTTTACACCCCGCTTCTGGACGGCTCGCTATTCGGCCACTGCAATTGATGGACCAGGCACGAACAGCCGGTTTGGAAGGGGTTGAGCTTCCTATTGCGATGCTTCAGGGAGAAGATATCGATGCGATAGCGCGATACGCTATTGAACAACGACTTTTCATTACGCTTGAAACAGAGGGATATGATCCAATCAGGCTACAAGAAGCAATCGCACTGGCAACGCAACTGGGCGTACGAACAATTCGCACCTTCGCTGGAGGAGCCCGACTTGGAGGAGATCGCCGCCCTCTAGCAGGACGCTGGCAACCATTTCTGCAAACAGTCTTAAAAGGACTACAGGAAACGATGACGGTGGCGGAACAGGCCGGCATTAACCTCACACTAGAAAATCATCAGGATCTGGCCTCAGAAGAGCTGTTATGGTTATGTGAAACCATCGGCTCACCTTATTTTGGTATTACGCTCGACACTGGTAGTACATTGGCGACCGTCGAAGATCCTCTGGATTTTGTACGTAAGCTGATACGTTATGTGAAACACGTGCATTTGAAAGACTATCAGATCTATCTAAGCAAGGAAGGGTATTACCTTGTCCGCTGCTCATTAGGCCACGGTGTTATCGATTTTCCCTCGATTTTTCAGATGCTCTCTATGCACCCCGACACCACTATGTCAATCGAGCTTGGTGCGTTGGAGGCTCGGCATGTACGGATGCTCAGTGATGACTTCTGGCCTGAATATCCTCCGCGTTCACCAGCACAACTCGCCAATAATATGCATTTTATATTGGATCATGCACAATTCTCCGGGGATTGACGCTCACCGTTCGAGAAAAAAGAGCCGACGGAAACTATTATTGCCTACGAGCAGCAGCAACTCACGGAAAGTCTCGCATATCTGCACACTCTCAGTCAGAAATAATAACCCTGACTCCCCCTATTTTGCTATTTAGAAAGCGAACAATCAGCTATGACGACAGAAACACTCACGGGAAAAGTTGCTTTGATAACCGGATCTAGCCGGGGACTGGGCCGTCATTATGCCTTGCGCCTTGCCGAAGCAGGAGCGGATGTGATCATTCACGATGTAAACGAGCACGCAGCGGCAGAGTTCGGTGAGGCTACTTCTGGTTTTGCAGTAGCAGACGAAGTCCGTGCCCTGGGTCATCGTTCGGCTTTTTTCACTGCCGATCTGACAAATGCCGCTCAAGCACAGGCTCTCATCGATCAAGCGCTGGACACTTTCGGCCAGATAGATATTGTCGTTAATAACGCGGGCGGAGATATCGGCGCTCATAGCCCACGCCCTAACCCGAACGATGCCATAGATATAGACCCACATGACATTTGTTCTGTACTAGAACGCAATGTGCTAACAACTATGTATACCTGCAAATACGTCGGCGCTCATATGCGCGAGCGACGTAGCGGCAAGATTATTAATGTAGGGTCAATAGCAGGGCACATTCCCACTAACGATGGCATCATTTACGCATCAGCCAAAGCAGCTATCACCCACTATACGCGCTGCCTTGCCGAACAATTACGTCCCTACGACATCAACGTCAACGCTATCGCTCCTGCCCCCTGTTACACCGGTCGTTTCCTGGCAACGCGCACCGTCACCGGTCAAGAAAAGCTCTCCAGACTGCAACGGATCGCTCAACCCGACGATATGGCGGGCATTGTGCTCTTTCTAGCAGGTCCCCAGGCTGAGTATTTAACTGGCGAAACCATCGTCTGTTGGATTGGTTAGCTGACCACTGGCGAAAGGCTAACATTATCCCTCCACAAACGAACCTCCAGTTACTTTGCCCACCTCAGCCTGCGGTGAACGCATGCAGCTTGAGGTGGGCAAGCACAATCTCAGACTTGATCTGCTTTCATACATAAGCGGTGCCTGACTATGTGCATCGCTTCTCCATACATTTAGTGACACTCCGCATCGGTTTTAACCGAGCAGCTTCTGCCACTCCTCCGTAGTCGGCACTCTGAGTAGGTGAGGCGTAGCCTCTACTCGGTTTGACTGCCGTAGTGGGGGAGGAATAGCTCAGGGACGCTCATCCATCCTGAGCGTTCCCTGTTGCGCGGTGCCATGCGCGTTGCGTTCTCCATGCCTTGCCTCAGAAATAGATGGTCCCCTTTGGCGTTTGGCGTCCTGGGAGAGAACAACACCTGTCTCTTTCGAGACTCTGCCTGCACGTCGCACAGCAGTATGAGGCTTTTCTTTGAAGCGTTCTGCATAGCGCTCAAGCAAGCGCTGACCGATGCGCAGGCTGGCGTTTCTGTCGGCATGATCGCGCATCTGGCACTGTGGACAGTAGACCAGGGCAGCGCCGGGGGTATAGCCTTCCACGGGCTGGCCCTCGTTGTAGCGAATGACCTTGGCATGACAGCGATGGCATTCTCTGCTCGTATTGCGCGGGTTGATCCGACTGGTGATGATGCCGTCTTTATTCCAGGCCTTGTATTTGCTATAGCGAAAGATCCGCCCTTTCATCCAGTAGGCGCGTTTCGTATTGCCCCGGCGGCTATACTTGCCCTTTTGCGGTCGCAGGGTGCCCAGGTGCTCAAAGACGAGGATGCTGGCCTGATGGGCCTGCGCGAACTGGACAATGCGAGCGCTGACCAGGTGCGCGAGGTGTTCGTCAACGTGCCTGATTTTGGCCCAGAGGGCGGCATTGTCCTGTTCGTTTTCCGTCAGGATACCTGTCTGAGAGCGGTTGCGTGCAATGCGCCCAAGCAGCTTCTTCCTAAAAGCCCGCTATCTCTGGACCTTCTCCGATGAAGGAAGTGGCCAGGATGGTGCCTTCAACTGTCTGGACGCTGCACACGGCTAAGTACTGGTCGAGATTGAGATCCACCGCGCAGATGCGGGTCTGTGGATTGCTTGTGACCTGCTGCTCGACTTTGGGGGGAGCAGCGAACGTCTTTTCGATGGGAGTATGCAACCAGAATTTCTTGCCTTTGCGAACTAGGGAGGGGCTACCCCTCTCGAAACCTGCGGGGAGATCACGTGAGAGGAGACCCACCTTGAGCCAGGACCAACACGTTCCGGTCCAGACCTTGAGCATGATGCAATGACCACAGCGCTCTTTCCACTGGCTTGCGTAGAAGGGAACCGACTTGTTCCAGGTGCGCGGCGCGACTGGTGGGCGCTCCTTGAACAGCTTGCTCGATCCCCCCTTCCTGCTCTGTTTGGCTTCGTACTTCTCCTTGCGTACTCGCCATTTTTTGAGCGAGGAAGAGAAAGAGCGAGCAGAGCCAAGCGCCGCATTGATGGCGGCGCGTCGGAACGTCGTAGGGATATCAGGCGCGAGGTCTCTGAGTGGCGTAACCGGATTGGGGTTCGCCTCCGTGGCATGCGTGAGCTTCTCCAGGGCCGTGAGCGCCTCTTTGTTTTTGAGATCAAGCACTCCCTCATGCGCCTGAATACAAGAGAAGTAGAAGGCCACCACGCGATTGAAGAGAGCGGCATTCTCCACAAAGTAGTGGGCATACTGCGGCTGATAGCACAATGCCTCTCTGATTGTCGCGGTTGCCTTGGCCATGTCTGCTTCCTCCTTGTCCAATGGGTGGCTCCTGTTGCTTAGTATAGCATGGCTAGAACACACTTTCAACAAGCAAGGGCTAAAGCCCGGACACGCCTTACCACGTTCTCAAGAACCGTGGCTTGCGGCGGGCTAAAGCCCTATTCATGTCGGCTTGTGCTGGCTGGGAAGCCTCCTGTGCAATGACAACGTCCTGTATGGTTGTAGCGTCTCCTGCCTGTTTATCTTGACCGTGAATATACCGTTTGCCTCGTAACAGAGAGGCCAATGCCGCAATCAAACAGATAGCTGCCGACAGATAAAATGCTTCGTGCAAGCCCAACAAGAATGGAGGCGAGATCATGTAAGGGAAGAAGCTCTTACCCAGCAGATGTGCCTGCTGTGCTGCGGGTAAAGCATGCAGCACGTTGGATGGTAGAAGTGTTCCCATGGGATTGTAGCCCAGGAAGGCGGCGAAAAGTGCTGACGTTGGTGGGAGATGTGCGATCCGCTGCGCAACAGCCGTTGGCACCCCGGCAGCACTCAGTCCGCTAAACAGCGCACCAGGCAACGCCACAGCCAGTCCTGCAGTCACGATGCTAAAGAAGATGCCCATGCTGGCAAGTGAGGCAGCATTCTGAAAGGTCGAGCGCATACCTGAACCGGCACCACGCTGATCTGGAGGAAGGCTATTCATCACCGATGACGTGTTTGGAGCAGAAAACATACCCTGTCCAAACCCCATCATGAAGAGGATGAGGGCAAACCAGATATAGCTGAAATTGGCTGGAAGAATGGTCATCAAAATGAACCCTACAGCCTGAATTACCATACCAGTCGTAGAGAAGACACGTGCCCCAAAACGATCCGAGAGCCATCCGCTTATTGGCCCCATTAACACAAATCCAAGCAACAAGGGCAACAGGTAGATTCCTGCCCACAGTGGAGCCTCGGCATAATCGTAGCCATGCAACGGCAGCCAGATCCCCTGTAACCAGATGATCAGCATGAATTGCAGTCCGCCGCGTGCCATACTGGCGAGAAAGCTACTGATATTACCAGCCGCAAAGGCGCGAATTGCAAAGAGATCGAGTCGGAACATGGGATCGGCAACGTGCAATTCAATCCAGACGAAAGCAGCCAGCAGAGCGATACCTCCAACCAGCATACCTATCACCAGAGGGTTGCCCCAGCCCATCGGAGAGTTGCCATATGGCTCAATTCCAGAGGTAATGCCCAGCAAGAAAATGGTCAAACCGAACGCGAAGGTAATATTGCCAGCCCAGTCGATCTTCTGATGAGCACGAATGGTCGCTGTCTCGCGTAACATCAGATAGGCCCAGATAGTACCAACAACGCCAACCGGAACGCTGACCAGGAAGACCAGCCGCCAGCTAAAGTAGGCGAGGATGCCACCAAGAATCAGGCCAATCACCGAGCCAAGGATGGCCGCAATCTGGTTGATACCTATTGCCAATCCACGTTGATTCGCTGGAAACGCATCAGTAATGATGGCGGTGCTGTTCGCAAAGAGGAAACCCGAACCAATTCCTTGAATCAGGCGGAAAACGATCAGTTCGGTAGCCCCCTTGTTACCAGTATCAGGCGTTAACCACAGCAAAATGCTGCCAATGGCAAATATCAGAAAGCCGAGATTATAGAGCTTGACGCGCCCGAACATATCAGAAATACGCCCGAACGTCACCAGCAGCGTTGCAGTTACAACCATGTAACCGAGTCTGAATAGTTGCTCATTTCCCGGAAATTGTGATACGCTCTGCATATTCATGAGTAGTAGCTCGGCTCAAAATTCGTGCATTTTTCAGCCCTGACGTGAGCCATTTAGCTTAAAGGTTGAACAGTACTGGAGATTCGCTAACTGTTGAGTCGCGTTACAGCAGGACGCTAGAATGAGATAACGCCAGGTAACATCAAAGCTGATTGGAGGCGCTCCTAATGAGTCATGCATCTTACAATGATATTGCTGAGTGGTACGATAGCTATCTGCGCGAGAACTCCATCTATCATGGCGTTGTTCTCCCCTGTCTTTTGGAACTTGCTGGAGATGTTCGAGGCCACACCATTTGCGATCTCGCATGCGGCCAGGGCTGGTTCGCCCGTGAACTTGCTAAACAAGGCGCACAGGTGACAGGAATCGATCTTGCTGATCGCTTGCTCACGTTAGCTCGCCAGTATGAGGAACAGGAACCACAAGGAATTGCCTATCAGCAGGATGATGCTCAGAGCGCTTTTTCGCTCCCCAACAGCACCTTTGAAGGGGTAGTCTGTGTGTTAGCTCTCATGGATATTCCTGATCTCCAGGCAGTATTTCAAACAGCCCGACGCATTCTCAAACCTGGAGGATGGCTGGTTTTTGCCATTACCCATCCCTGTTTTGAGTTACCCCATGCCCAGTGGATAACAACCGAAAACGGCCAGATCGTGCGTGCAGTAAGAGGCTACTTCCAGGAAGGGAACTGGAAGTCAGACGGAGGCGGGGTACGTAGCCGCGTGGGAGCACATCATCGCACGCTCAGCACGTATCTCAATACTCTTGTTGCAGCCAATTTTACCCTTGAACGAATAGTAGAGCCAATGGCGAGTGGTGAACGTGCCGAGCAAGTACCAGGGAATCGAGAAGTTCCTTCACTCCTGCTCATACGCGCACATCTCCTCTAAGTTCGCTACGTGTTCGACCCTTGAGCTAAATGGCTCATGCCTGGGCTAAAAAATGTGTGAGTCTTGGGCCAAACTACCAATGGGTTGGTAGTTTCCCCGCAAGATGAGCACGTTTTTTAAGGGTATACTTCTTATGGAGGCAATTCAGTTCATGACACTTCACGCACAAGTTATCCGTGCTGCTGTGGTCCAGGCGGCACCAATTGCATTCGACCGAGAGCGGACCCTCGAAAAGGTTCGTGCGCTTACTACCGATGCGGCCAGTCAAAGGGCGCAACTTGTTGTCTTTCCAGAAGCTTTTGTTTCAGCATATCCTCGTGGCCTCGATTTCGGTGCGGTCGTCGGTGATCGTTCATCCGAAGGACGTGAGCAATATCGTCGCTATTGGGAAAGTGCCGTGGATATCCCTGGCCCCGCAATGGAGGATCTTGCTCGTATTGCAGCGCAGAGCCACGTCTATCTGGTTGTTGGCGTGATTGAAAGGGACGGTGGAACCCTCTACTGTAGCGTTGTCTTCTTCGCCCCTGATGGTTCCTACCTGGGGAAACATCGTAAGCTCATGCCGACTGCTTCAGAACGACTCATATGGGGCTTTGGTGATGGATCGACACTCCCTGTGTTTGATACTCCCATAGGACGACTGGGTGCCGTGATTTGCTGGGAGAATTACATGCCACTCTTGCGCATGACGATGTACAAAAAAGGGATACAACTCTACTGTGCGCCGACAGCAGATGGGCGGGATGGATGGATTGCTTCCATGCAGCATATTGCACTGGAAGGCCGTTGTTTTGTCCTTTCCTGCAACCAGTTCGCACGCCGCTCTGACTACCCAACCTCCTACGTCACATCATTTGGCGATGAACCAGAGACCATCCTTTCGCGTGGTGGCAGTTGTATTGTTAATCCCCTTGGACAGATACTTGTCGGTCCTAACTTCACGGGTGAATGTATTTTGACAGCGAACCTGGACTTGGGAGACATCGCACGAGGAAAATACGACTTCGATGTCGTAGGACATTATGCACGACCTGACATATTTCGCCTCCACGTAACTGAGGAATCTCAACCAGTCGTAGTTGGAGCGACCGATCCAATCCGCATCGATTGCAAAGAATGAAAGATATCCTGTAGGCGAGGAAACCACCAAAAATAGTAAATTCTTTAAAAGCTATGGCATGATCCATTACGAAACGGAACCCGGAATGGCTGTGGATCTATTCAGGATTAACGAAGATTTTCCGATAGCATCTCAGTTGACAGTTCATCTCGTGACAACTGAGGAACAATTAGAGCAATGGGTACGTGTCTGGGAATTTGAGAGTTCCGAAGAGATTATTCACTTGTGGTTGACTTTCTACTCCAGTTTATGTTCAGGCATAAACAGTCCATTGCTCTTGTATCTCGGAATGCTCAATGGTGAACCAGTCGCGACTTCCGCAGTGTTCTTTGGAGGTGGGGTAGCTTCGATTGGGCCAATAGGTACACTTCCCCACCATCGGCGGCAGAGCATTGGAGCCACGATGACACTCATGGCATTGCGAGAAGCTCGAAAACATGGATATCGTATTAGCGTGCTGACAGCCTCGCCAATGGGAATCAACATCTATCGTCGCATAGGCTTTCAGGAGTATGGTACATTTAGCATCTACCTGTGGCATCCTACGTATTAGTTTGACGACTGCCCATAGATATAGACAGGTTACAACTTCGTATCTATGTTATGAATATCGACGAACTGCTGAGTCAATCAGGGATATGGATAATATGTAGTTTTTCAAGGTCACGCAGAAACTTGACAACATCATCCTCGCGACGGCCTGTGAGACGTATCAACTCCGCAACAGATCGTCGCCCATCCACCAGGAGGAACATGTGATGATGAATACGTGAATACGCTGCTATCTTCAATAGCTGCAAAGCCTGATCATATGCTTCCGTGCGAGAGGGAACAGCCCCAGGAGACAAGGGTTTTGGAAGTACAATCAAAGCGTCTGTGTCCACTAACTTCTTTTTATTCTTCTCCCCCACTAATTTTCTCACCAAAGGAGGGTGTTTGAGTTCAGTTGTATTTCTCGCTGGGAGTGCCTTCGTCTCATGACTCAATACCTCTGGAGGCAGTACAGGGATATGCTCTGACTCCTTTGATGGGCGAAAAGAGAACGTGCAATCTTCCCAGGTGCTCATCCAGATAAGCGCGTCTACTCCCCTCCGATAAGCAGCCTTCGCCTCTACAATTCCCCCCCGGACGAAGAAAATCTCGCCTTCTTCAGAAGATCCCATATCATTTCTTCTTTTGGCAATCAAGTGTCCCGACATGCCTCCATTTGAGAGCGTTTGAATGATAGTAACCAGCGAATCGACCGTTGTTGTTACTGGGCGCAACATAATGATATCTCCATTTAACAACTGTTAATGGAGTTTAACAAATGAATCGGGGTTATTTTTGCGCTCACACTGCCTCACATAGCCCCGGTTACTCAGTTAAAATCCATCAATACTCACGTATAAAAGGCATAAAGATCCTCTGATTTCTCCTGGCAGGGTGGTTTTTTCCGCCCCCCTCTATGGTATAATCGCCTATAGAACTTGGATCACACTATTAAGGGGGGCAACCAGGATAGTACCTTTATAGTATGCCAGATAAATAGAGCATGGCTCAATGTCAAGCACAGGTCAAGTAGCAGACAACTTTGTTCATTCAGTCCAACATTTTCATCCCATACCACCACAGGCTCAACAACCTTATAATGTAATTAAGAAAGACACTAGAGGAAGAGCCACGTACGGGACGGAGTATTTAGCTATCGACACCTCTCAACATTGACCTGGGGAGCACTGTGCTCATTTGCTGCCTTATCTATTAAATCATCCAAATGGCAAAAGAAGCTGCCTTAGCTGTCACAGGAGTTTCTGTTGAGAAACCAGATGTGCTCTGCAATACAGGTTTATTTGAGTTATCTACTAGCACAGGCTATATGATACGCACGATCATCGCAACGAAAATGCTGCAAGGAAAGATCGTATGAAAATTCATCCATTAAAATATGAGCGAGAACTACGCGGGTGGTCGCAGGCCAAAGTTGCTGAAGAGATTGGAACGACCGCTAGAACTGTGAGTCGATGGGAACATGGCCTTGCTGTCCCCTATCCTTATTTTCGTGAGCAACTCTGCACCCTGTTTGGAAAAAACGCCGTGGAGTTAGGTCTGATACCAGAGGATGAACAGGAACCACCTGAAGATATGGATGCTCTTTCCACATCATCATCGCCAACATCAGGATCACAAACGGCACATATTTACGACCCGGCCATACCAGAAGCACTGGGAACCACCAGTTTAATTGGGCGCGATGCCTTGCTGACACAGCTCAAGCAGCATATATGTACAGGTGACAACCTCGCTTTGACCGCCATCCATGGATTGCCAGGTGCTGGGAAAACAGCGCTGGCGGTAGCTCTCGTTACAGATCGCGAGGTACAAGAACATTTTCGAGATGGCATCTTATGGGTAGGGCTGGGAACGCACCCGAATGTGCTGGGTCTGCTTGCACACTGGGGAATGCTTTTAGACGTATCTTCAAGAAGTATAGGAGATGTAAGCAGTTGGGAAGCCTGGGACATAGCCCTGCATGAGGCGATTAGTACACGACGGATGTTGCTGATCATCGATGATGCCTGGAAAATAGAGGAAGCTCTGGCTTTTCAAGTGGGGGGTCCAAATTGCGCCCATCTGTTAACCACGCGTATACCGCAGG
>Ga0137384_10005268_pt1 | contig 10367 bp, 13 predicted proteins | sample SagtaG_2_FD_104922 | JGI IMG/M metagenome (GOLD analysis project Ga0137384, IMG submission 104922) | Vadose zone soil microbial communities from Sagehorn Ranch, Mendocino, California, USA - Sage2_R_60_16 metaG | ecosystem: Environmental > Terrestrial > Soil > Vadose zone | place: USA...
CAATGATTGCTAGTGTTGGTCTAGCCAACGTTGGTGCTGCCAACAAATTGCACCGGCCCGGACCCCTGGGAGCAGCCATGTCTACCTATCCGACCCTCACGCCTCAGGTCATCGGCCAGGCCGAGAAGACCCTGAACGCGATCCTGGACCGGCTGCTGGCCGGACCGGGCCTGACCGAGGCCCAGTGGATAACGCTGACGCTGACCGCGGCCGGCGCCGGGGCCGGCGGCCGCGGCCAGCTCGTCACCCAGGTGGCCCACGGCCTGAAGATCGACGAGGCGAGGGCCCGGGCACACCTCGACAGCCTGGCCGCCGAGGGGCTGGTGCGGGACTCCGGCGACGCGGCGCCGGTGCGGCTCACCGCCACGGGCGAGCAGGTCCATGGGCAGATCAGGACCGCCGTGACCCAGGTCACCAAGCGGCTGTGGGGCGACCTGCCGATCGCGGACCTGGACACCGCGGGCCGCGTGCTGAGCATCATCACCGACCGGGCCGGCGCCGAGCTGGCCGGGAGCTGAGCCGCGGGTGGCCGGCCCGGGCCCGGCCGGGTGGCGTCCCGGCATTGTTAGCACTAACATTCTCGGCGCCGTTTCTCCCTTCGGTCTCCGGGGACCTCACTGACCGCCTGCGCGCCCGCCGGACCGGCCCGCTGTGCTCAGCACGGCCCGGCGCCTTCGCCGCGCACAGTCCATGCTCGGCATCGCCGCCGGATCCGCCAAGGCTCGTGCGGGGTACCGGATTCGCTTTACCAGTTGTCACATCCGGCTAATCCCGCACCAGTTCGTCCCCGTTCCCAGGTGGCCGATTGTGCGTTCCGCACAGCACTTGGCGGAGCCATGCGCATCCAAAACCTGCTGCCCGCCAGGAACGGTTTCTAGAATGTCGGCAGCGAAGGGCGGCGCCGGATCCAGGACCGCTGGGTGTACCGGTGTCACGCGCGATGGGACGCGAAGGCAGTGGTCCCCGTGGTCCGGGACGCACCGGCGGGCCTTAAGGCTAGCTGTTGATGCGCTGACACCGGGGAGGGATGTTCGGCCATCACTGGTTAGAAGGGGGGGACACACCGGGGCGGCCGGAGGTGTTTTCCGGCGGCCTTGACAAACCGGGCGGCCGGAGGCAATCCGGCCGCCCGGCGGTGTGCTGGCGGTGCGCCCGATGCCGGGGCGGGGACAACCCGGCCCGCCCGGCGGTCTGCTAGGCGATGTGCCCGGCGCGGCGCGCGCGATGCCCGGTCAGAACTCGTCGGGCGATGCGACGGCCTCCGCGACGGTCAGCTCCGGCGGAGCCGGGTCGGCACCGATCGAGCCGACGAACGCCTGCAGGTCCGGATCGCTGAAGAACTGCTGGAATTGGCCGACGCTCTCCCACTCGTCGACCACCAGGACGAACCCGTCACCAATCGCGAACCGGTGGTGCAGGGCGCCGGCCGCGCGGCCCTCCTGGCCCAGCTTCTCGAACTCGGCGGCCCGCTCGACGAGAGCCTGGCGGAACTTGGCGGTGTCCCCCTGGAATTTCCCGGTAATGATCACGCTCACTTGATAAACCCCCTCCGTTGCCCGCGCGGATCCGCGCGGATCCGCGACGGATACGTCACCGCGGCCCGGCGCGGATCACCGGCCGCGGAACCCGCCGTCAGGGCCGCCGGAGAAGTGACGGATTCAGCCAACTTCCGCAGCGCAGGGGCGATGTACTCGCGCAGCATCCGCCGGTAGGCGTCCTGCGCGGTCGCCGGATCGTCGCTATCCAGCCCGAGCACGCCTAACTCCAGCGGTGCCCCGTCCCGGGCCGGGCCCGATCAGCATCGTCAGGTCTTCATCCATGTCGATCTTGTGGGTCGCATCGCGGACGCCAGCGCTGGCTCCCGGTGGAGATGGGCAGGGCGATCCGTGGATGGCGTGGCGAGCATGGTTGGCCGCGACTGGTTAGGTTCCGGCCGGCTTTGGCGGTCTAGGCGATGGTCCCGATGTTGATGATGTACACGGTCGCCGCCTGATCGTCTACTTCGTAGAGGATCCGGATGTCGCCCGCGTGTAGCCGGTGCACACCCGTGGCGCCCACGCGACCGCGCTCTCCGGATATGACTGATCGGCCAGCGTGCTGATGGCCCTACGTGTCCGTGTGAACAGATCCTTGTCCTCACTGCGGATACGGGCGAGGTTGCGTAAGGCCGTCTCCCGTAAGACGACGGTCAGGCTCACGAGAGGCTTTCCGCGTCGATCCGGTCGAGCGCGGCATCCAGGTCCTCAAGGCTGATCCCGCCGCGCCCGGCGGCCTTGTCCGCCAGATGCGCCGCAAGCGCCGCGCGATCCTCAAGGTCGGCGAGGTCATCGACGTTGATCAGCGCGGCGACCGGCTTACCGTGCTCGCTGATCGTCACCGGGCGGTGGCTTCGCCGCGCCTCGGCGACGAGTTCGGCCAGTTTCGCCTGTGCTGCGGTCAGCGGATAGGTCATGGCTTCGACCGTAACACCGGGCAGCGACCCTCGCGGGCATGCTGAGCCGGAAGACGCTGGCGCTTCGGGGATAGGAGATTACGGACGCGTGGCGCTTCGCAGACTCCCCAAATAGCGACCCGCACCACCACTCGCGGACACAGTCGGCCTGCCGCCGGCCGAGTCGCCAAGTGAGGAGGCCCCGGAGCATGATCATGGCATTTGGTATAGCGGGGGATGGCAGAACAGATCCGAAAACCCCGGCCCTGGCGGCCAGTATCCACGCCTGGTCATCGAGTGGACCACCGACCTGCATCGACGTGGTCCGGTGACCATCCACGCTGGGCTTGGTGTCCATGAGGAGAACAGCAGCGGGCCAGGCCGCTTTGGCGAAACTGTGACGTGTCCCTCCATACTTTCCCTAAGAGGTAAGGTATTTTACTTCTTATGAGAAGTGGTTCGCCTCCGTTGCTGCCGCTGCTTCGGTCACGAGTCCAAGGGGATCTGCTGGCGCTTCTGTACCTGCACCCTGATCGGGACTACAGCCTGACCGAGGCTGCCAGGATCATTAACGCAAGCGTCAAGGCGGTGCATACAGAGGCATCGCGTCTCATCGCAGCAGGGTTCGTCAGCGATTCCCGCCGGGGGAACGTCCACCTGCTCCGGGCTGTGACCGATACTCCTGTTAGCCGGCCGCTGACTGATCTGCTCGCTGTCACCTACGGGCCGCTGCCAGTGCTCAACGACCTGTTGGCGGACGCAGCAGGCATCACGCACGCATTCATCTACGGTTCGTGGGCTGCAAGATATCTCGGGGAGCCGGGCCCGGTCCCGGGCGACGTGGACGTCTTGGTCGTCGGCACTGCTGACCCTGACGATCTCGATGAGATCGCGCGAACTGCCCAGAGCCGGCTCGGACGTCCGGTGGACATCCGCCGCATCCGTCCCGCCGCCTGGGATTCTCCTGACCCGGCTGATCCCTTCCTGGCATCTGTGCGCGAACGTCCTGTAGTTCAGCTCCGGGTGCCCGGTCAGGAGATGCTTGTATGAGGTGGAACCAGGGGCGCGACGTCATCGACCGCATGCTCGCCGACAGCGAGTTGCAGCGCGTGCCCGCCAGCCGGGCGCATGCAGACCGCCTCATCCTCCAAGCGCGCAAGCACCTCGTGTCCGCAGATGAGATCTGCGACGACGATCCGGCGGGCGGCTACACGCTGGTCTATGACGCAGCCCGGAAGGCGCTGACGGCTGTGCTGGAGAACCAAGGACTGCGGCCCACCACCCGTGGTGGGCATCTGGCGGTGTACGAAGCTACCCGCGCACAGCTCGATCCGCCCATGGGCCAGGCGCTGCGGCCATTTGACCGCATTCGCCGCCAGCGACACGACGTGGAGTACCCATCCAACGGATGCCCCGCAGATAAGCGCAGACGATGTCCGCGAGGACGCCACCAAAGCCGCCGCCATCGTTGACGTCAGCGAACGCGTACTCGACCAGATGTCGCCCTTCTGACCAAACAGCCACCGGGCATCTCACCCAAACAGCGCAAAGGCCTCATGATCATGGCTGCAGTGCCGGTGGGGGGTGGCAGAACAAATCCCCCAGCCCAGCCGACCAGGCCCCCCGCCTCGTCATCGAATGGACCGCCAACCTGTGACCACCATCAGGCCAGGCGCACCTGCCCCAAGTTAGCGCCAAGGAGGACACCAGGACCAAACCGCGGGGTGTGCGGGCTGCTCACCCAAGCACCCGCACCGCTCCGGCAACGAGGAAGGATGCCGGCCCGCGCCGGTGGCCCACCCGCCCGCCCAGGCCCGCGTCGCTCCCGTCCCCGCCAAGGGCACCCATCGCCACCAGCTACCACGGACGAAGGAGCGCCTGCGGGCGCACAGTTTGTCCCTACCGTGCCCTCCTGTCGTGGCCGATGGGTCAACCGGCATGCTCCCGTGCAGCACCTTGCCGGTTGTGCCAGCTTTCACCGAGAAGGCGTCATGAAGACAATCCCGCCCCGCCTGGCCGCATTGCTGGCTGGTATCAGCTTCTATGCCTGGTCTTCGTGCGCGTGATCAGGTCCGTCTTCCCGAGGCTCCGGCCAGATGATTTGTGCGCGGTCTGCTGCGCGGAGCAGTGCGGCACCGTCCAGGCGGCCCACACCTGTCGGCGTCTTCTGCCCATTCAGGTGGATCGCCAGTTCCACCGGCCCTGGCGGGGACAACGGTGTGACCCACCACCTGCTGATATCGCAGCCATCTGAAGCGCTCGCGTCCATGGCCTGAACACGTGGCCCCCGTGGCTGGCGGCGTGGCGTATTGGCGTTCAGGTCAGCCGCCCGGACCCGGCCATCGGGATAGCAGACCTCTAGCCATGTCATCCGCACGCGCTCGGCCACATCCAACGCCCAAGGCGCAGGCGGCGGCCCAGCACGGCGCGAGTCGGACAGCACCCGCAGTGTGAACGCGAACCCCTCCGGGTACACGGTCACCGCCCCGGCCCACACCGCCAGCCCTGCCGAATTGACCACGAGCACGTCCCCGGGCACGACCACCGGAACGGTTCCCGGCGGTGGAACGCCTCGCCCGTGCTGCCCGGTCACAACGGCCCTGTCTCCGGGGCGGGCCACAGCACCTGCGACCGGCCCGCCGCCTCAAGGATTCCTTCCGCATCTAGGCTGGCAGTCCCATTCGGCTCATCAGCACCGTGCAGGAAGATGCTGAACTCCACCAGCCCAGGCGAAGGCAGTGGCGACACCCACCACCGGCTTTCAGCCCGCAGCACTGGCGCGTATGAAGGAATCCCCGCATCCCCGCCGGCAAACGTCACTATGGGTTCTCCCCAAGTGACCTCTCTATTCATGCAAGCCACCGAGTCCGCAGCCGCTCGCCCCGCAAGGCCGACCGCGATCCTGGCCGCTGTCACCTGCTCATGCGGGGTTCGCGCGTGGAAGCCCAGCACCCGGCCGCCGGGTGCGCGTGCCCGCCACTCAGCGGCCGGGGCCGGATTGAACCCGAAGGTGAGGTAGAACTCAAACCCCACTGGGTAGGCGCACACCGCACCCACCGACACCAGTACGCCACCCTGGCGGACCAGCACAAGGTCACCAGCCACCGTCACCGGCAGCGCCCATGCAGGCGGCGTGCTCGCCCACCCCTCACCGCCCGCAGCCACCTTCACCGCGCCATCCTCCCACAAGACGGACGGTGGATCACTCACGGCGGCGGCGAGGCGCATCAGGCCGGATACAGGCACTGATTGCTGTTGGCATCCCTGGGCTTACAAATCCCTTTCCAAGTCTTCGCTTCATCAGGCGTCCACTGGTTGTTAGGGACGAAGTATGCCCAGAATACGAACGCATGTCTGATCCTGCTGTTATGCAGGTCTTTCGACGAAGTCATGTTGAACGTTCCGCTGGAGTTTCCGAAAAAGTTCGGCGTATTACCAGTTCCGCACTCTTGCTCACTGTTAAAGCAGAACGTCCACCATTCGAAGTGTATATTTGAAAAGCGAGGATTACCCGACTGGTACGTGTAGCTGCCGCTACGGGATGCCCTGCTCGTACTCGTCCCCGGGTCGACCAAGAGTCGCGCCGTCAGCACGTCGGTGTTGTGGCAACTAGGGTCACAGACGCCCCCAACAAGCTTGAACGGCATCTTGCACCATGACGCCCAGTACCTGTTGCCCCTCCAAGTCACCGGATTACATCCCTGGCCCCTGATGGGGAAGTCGTGCGGATCAGGGATACGGACTAACCTTGCAACACTCGTCCCCGAACGAGCGCCAGCCGACCTAGCCGCAGCCAGTGCCGCCTGCAACTCAGTCAGCGTTGCCGGAACCAAGTGCACGCCATTACGGGTGCCTTCCGGCACCATCACCCTCTTACCTGTCTCCACTCGGACGATCATGTCCTTCACCGTGGCCGTCACCTGACTGCCCGGCTCCCCGGCGGCATGGCGGACAGCTCCAGCGAACGACTCACCAGAAGCGATCGCATACCAAAATCGGTGCGCCCCCCGCGAGCCGCTAGAGGCCGGAGCCGCTGCCGACGTCAGCGCCGACACTGCCAGCAGCACGGCTGCGACCGTTGATGCCCAGAATAACTTTCGCATGGCGAACCTTTCTCCCAAAGGGCCCCACGAGCCAAAACGTGATTGTTTGTAGTAGCCTAGCCCAAAACCCATTAGCAGGAAAGGGCTGCCTCCCCCATCACTGGCCAATCCAGGAAGTAATTCCCACACAGCCCTCGCACAATGACCGCACACTCACCGATCACAGCGTGCGGGCACTGTGCGCCCCTAATCACCGCCCGTTGCGCCGCCGACCTGGGAAGACCCCCTTCGGGGGTCTGCCGGAGCCGTTCCCGACCTCACCCTCACCCCAAGGGGACCCCGAGGGCGAGGTCGGGAACGGCTCCGGCAAATGATGGCTAACCTGCGTGTTTCACGCCGGTAGGCCGACACGGGCCTGAGACGCGAAGAAGTGCCTTGCCTGTGAGGGAAAATCGAACTGCTGAATGATCGATGATCCCCTGGCAGGAAGGCACTCCTGAGGTGAAGTGTATTGGCAGGCGGTACAGGGTCAAGGTCAGCGCGGGCGGGAGGGGCGTGGTGTCGCACACCGGGTGCGCACTGCTGCGGGAGCTGGCTCCGGCGGCCGGTCCCTCACCTTCGGCCCTGGACGGGCGCTGTCGATGTTGCCTGTATCCATCTGGCTCGCCGTCAGGTCATCAGCTCGTTGCGTTGAGCCCTGGTCAGTCGTGCCACCACCAGGTCGTAGGAGTGATCGATCAGCTCGGTCAGTTCCTCCTCAGGCACCGAGCCGTCGAGCTCCACGGTGTTCCAGTGCTGCTTGTTGAGGTGGTAGCCCGACGTGATGGCGGCATAGCGGGCACGCAGGCCGGCGGCCAGATCGGGATCACACTTGAGGCTGACGTTTCCTGGCGGAGGCCCGAGCAGCACCAGCGCGAACATCCGCCCGGCCACCTTGAAGACGGCCACCTCGTCGCCGAACGGGTAGTCCTCCGCCGATCCTGGCTTGGCCATGCATTCCGCGATCACCCGGTCACGCCGTGAACCGTTCACCATCACATGCTCACCTGCCCGGTCCCGTTAGGCTGTCCCAGGCGGCCATCGTGCAGGTGATGACGGCTTCCAGGTCGGCGCGGCTGGCGCCGTCGCGGGCCTGCACGGACAGGCCCTGCACGATGGTGGTGTAGTAGCGGGCGATGGGCTCGAGGCTGGCCGGTGGCGCGGCGAGGTCGCCGTCGGCGACGCCGCGGGTGAGCCGGTCCCTGATCGCGGCGAACATGTCGCGCCGCAGGCCGGCCAGGAATTCCCGCACACCGGCGTTTTCTGTGGCGCCGGTGGGCGCGGCGAGGATCAGCAAGCAGCCGTGCGGCGTGTCCGGGCGGGTGATCTCATCGGCGGTGGCACGCAGCATGGCCTGGATCGCGGCGCGCGCGGTCGGCTGCTCGCGCAGCGCGCGCCTGGGCGGCTCTCCCGCGATCGTGCCATACAGCGCCACGGCCCGGCGGAACAGCTCCTGCTTGCTGCCGAAGCAGGCATAGATGCTGGCCGAGGCGATCCCCATGACGCTGGTCAGGTCGGCCAGCGAGGTTCCCTCATAGCCCCGTTCCCAGAACACCTCCAGCGCCCTGCGCAGCGCCGCGTCCGGGTCGAATGCGCGCGGCCGACCGCGAGCGCCCATCGGGGTGCCTCCTCCGGTAATTCTTTGCTGTTCGATCAACATACATCTTGACCTGTGTGTAGTGCTATGGTGGAGCTTCTTGGTCGTTCGATCAAGAAATGAAGGTGATCATGGCAGCGCGCGCCGGCCACGCCGCGCTGGTGACCGGGGGCACACCGGCATCGGTGCCGTCGTCTGCCGCCCGGCACGCCGGGGCGCCGGCGTGGCGTTCACCTACGTCGCCCCGGCCGGGCTCTCGCCCAGAGCCCGCAGTTCAAGGAGAAATCATGGCTTCTCGGCTGAACCCGTTCCTCAGCTTCAACGGCAATGCCCGCCAGGCGATGGAGTTCTACGCCAGCGTGTTCGGCGGCGACCTCGCCTTCAATACCTGGGCCGAGTTCGGGGCCGGGGATTCACCTCACGCCGGACGGATCGGTTTCGGGCTGCTGGAGACCGGCGCCGGTTACACGATCATGGCTGGCGACGTCACCAGCGACACCGAATACCGGCCGATGGCCGGCTGCTCGGTGTCTCTCAGCGGCGACGACGCCGGCCTCCTGCGCGATTACTGGGACAAGCTGTCCGCGGGCGGGACCACCATGATGCCGCTGCAAAAGCAGGTCTGGGGCGATGAGTTCGGCATGTGCACCGACAAGTTCGGCGTCTCGTGGATGGTCAATATCAGCCAGCCGCCGGCCTAGCCTGCGTGTTTCGCCAGTAGGACGACACGGGCCTGAGATACGAAGAAGTGCCTTGCCTGTACGGGAAAATCGAACTGCTGAATGATCGGAGATCCCTCACCGGAAGGCACTTCTGGGATGAAGCGTAGCGGCAGGCGGTACAGGGTCAAGGTCAGCGCGGACGGGAACGGCGTGGTGTCACACTCCGGGTGCGCGCTGCTGCGGGAACTGGCCACCGAGACCGGGCTGGCGGGCGCGGTGACCGGGGCCCTGCTGGACACCTACCGGGGGTTCCCGGTGCACCTGCCGGGGCAGGTGTTCGCGGACCTGGCCGTGGCGATCGCCGACGGGGTGGATGCGGTGACGGGGATCGAGGTGCTGCGCGACAGGGAGGCGCTGTTCGGGCCGGTGGCCTCGATGCCCACGGCGTGGCGGCTGCTGGACCGGATCGACGAGGTGCATCTTGGCCGGGTGCGGGCGGCGCGCGCCGTGGCCCGCGCCCGCGCGTGGGAGGCAGGGGCGGCGCCGGAGCCAGGCGGTGAGCTGCGGATTGACTTCGACGCCACCATCAGCATCGCCCACAGCGAGAAACAGGACGCGGCGGCCACTTGGAAGAAGACGTTCGGCTTCCACCCTTTGCTGGCGTTCGCCGACCGGCCGGAGGTGGCGGGCGGGGAGGGGCTGGCCGGGCTGCTGCGCCCCGGGAACGCGGGCAGCAACACCGCCGCCGATCATGTGACGGTGCTGGACCTGGCGCTGGACGCGCTGCCGGAGCACGCCCGGCCACGCCCCGGTGACCCGGATTCGCCGCGGGTGCTGGCCCGTTCTGATTCGGCCGGGGCCACGCACGTGTTCGCGGCTGCCTGCCGCACGCGCGGCGTGGGGTTCTCCTTTGGGTTCCCCGTCGATGAGCGCGTTCAGCACATCGTGGGCCTGATCCCCGGTGAGTGCTGGCACCCGGCCATTGAAGATGACGGGCTGCGCGACGGCGCGTGGGTGGCCGAGGTCACCGGGATGATCGATCTGTCGTCCTGGCCGGAGGGCTCGCGGCTGATCTTGCGCAAGGAACGCCCGCACCCCGGCGCCCAGCTCACCTTCACCGACGTGGACGGGCACCGCATTACCGCGTTTCTCACCGACACCGGCCGCGGCGTGATCCCGGGCCAGATCGCCGGGCTGGAACTGCGGCACCGCCAGCATGCCCGGGTCGAGGACCGCATCCGGCAGGCGAAAGCATCGGGCCTGCGGAACCTGCCCTGCCGCGGGTTCGCTGAGAACGCCGCCTGGCTGGAGGCCGTGCTCGCCGCCGCCGACCTGGTCTGCTGGGCCAAGCTGATCTGCTTCGCGCACGTACCGTCGCTGGCCCGCTGTGAGATCGCCGCGTTCCGCTACCGGGTGCTGCACGTGGCCGCCCGGCTCACCCGCTCCGCCCGCCAGGCCTGCCTGAGAATTGACCGCACCTGGCGATGGGCCGCCCAGATCGCCGCCGGATTCCACCGGCTGCGCGCCGCGTTCGCCTGACCGCTCGCCACCTGCCGCGCTTCCACCGTCACCGCCTGGCGCCAGCATGCCCGCCA
>Ga0137384_10005274_pt1 | contig 10361 bp, 7 predicted proteins | sample SagtaG_2_FD_104922 | JGI IMG/M metagenome (GOLD analysis project Ga0137384, IMG submission 104922) | Vadose zone soil microbial communities from Sagehorn Ranch, Mendocino, California, USA - Sage2_R_60_16 metaG | ecosystem: Environmental > Terrestrial > Soil > Vadose zone | place: USA: California...
AACATCCTCTCTTCCTCCTTCTGTGTCCATTAAAAAAAGGAAAGCGAGAGCATTTCACGCCAGTACTGCATTGTACCACGCTCGTGAGAGAGGACCAGCCCTCCTGGTTTCCTGCCCCAGAGTCTGTGAATTATTGCCGCTCTGCTTCTTGTGGCCCGCGAAGCGGGCCCCTTGAGAGTCATGTGGTGCATGTTTTGCGGGCTGCGCCCGCAAAACATGCACCACATGACTCTCTCCGAGCGCCGCAGGCGCGAGCTTGCGGATAATTCACAGACCCTGTTTCCTGCCCTCAGCGCCTGCGACGCTTCGCAAGCTGTGTATTACGTAAGGTACCCCGAATGGCTGAAACAACCATTCGGGGTACCTTACGTAATACACAGCTCACATGTGATAGGTGCAATTAGACATAATCTGCGATGAGACTAATCCAGGGACTCATGTCGAATACCTTGATAAAGCTCACGCGAATATTCTCGTTGTAGTACCACGCATCCTCAGACGACGCATTGAGTTGCGCGGCCCTCGAATCAGGTGATCCATCCATAATAGGGCGCACATCGCGCTGATCCCTTTTAATTCTCAGCAAGGGACCATTGCTCCCTAGTGCTTCAGTGGGATCATGCAATATTGCAACGAAGAAGTATTTTTCAAGTTTGGGTGTGTAGTTATCACGAATACGCTCAACCTTGATTTCACGGGCCTTCCCACTGCTCTGGAGAGCATGGGTAATATGCGTTTCGCGATATTCACCCCTGGCCTGCCCATCCCCACCTTTTAAGCCCTCTGGCGCGGAAGAGCGGCTGACGCCATCATCCAGGTACATGGTATACTGCCCACTCTGCCCAGGATAGATGTTGAGCGTCAATGGATTGGCCTCACCACGCGCGTTGCGTTCCCCGACGTATTGCTCCAGCTCAGTGGTGGGAATAATGGCTCCCGCTCGCACGAAGATCGGCACGTGGAATCCCAGGTGTTCGTTGCTCGCTTCGATATGCGCATCGAAATGATGTACGGTGGTCCCACCCTCAATGGCATTCATCAACGGCTGACGATTGTCCACAAAGGTATACCAATCACTGCCTGCTGGCAGATAGACATCGCGCCGACCAAACTTATTGCAGTCCGCCTGCGCCTCCAGCACAGGTGCGATGAGGAGGTCATGGCGCACGAAAAACTGATTATCCAGGAAGGACAGCTTATCATTATAGAGCGCCTTGTCACTGGGATCGTTGAGAATCATGGCCCGGCAGATTGGCATGCCATCGAAAATGTTCTCAAACATCGCGTCATAGAACAATTGCATCAATCGATAACGCAACTCGATATAACGCTTGCAGATCGGCAGCACACTACCATACAGATAGCGCTTCTCCTGCGGGACGTTCCACTGGTCAAGATCAACCGTTTGATAGGCGTATGGTTCCTGGAAAAATTTCATGCCTTTGGCGATGTAGTGGTTCCTGAACCAGGGCAGAAAGGCCCCTGCGCATGTCCAGCGAATTAACAGTTCGGGATCGGCCCAATGCTGCCAATCCTCTTCGCGCTCAAAGCCTCCGATGTCCTCTCCACTGATGGCCACTCCGCTCAAACCGAGCGCGAGCACCTGGGAGATGTTAATGTTGAGGAACTCCCAGGATGAGGCATTGTCGCCCGTCCACAGTCCCGCAAAACGATGCATGCCGGTAAAGCTGCCACGCCCTATAATGAAGTTACGTGTATTCTCGCGCCCCTTCAGCGCGTTTAGCCCATGATAGGTGGCTTTGTGCAGATTGTAGGCGTACAAATTCCAGACTTTGATGGCTGACGTCTGACGGGGAGGCACATTCGAGAGAAAATCATCGGTGAGCAGGAGCCTGAAGGGGAAGCCACGCATATCGCCGCGTGTACTGCGAATAGCGGGCGTCGTCATGTCCTGCCAGACCATCTCCAAGCCCATATCAAAAAGATACTGATATTGCGTCCCCCACCATCTGCGCACATCGCTACGACCGAAATCCGCATAGTGACCAGTTGTACCGCGATCACCTCCGTAGTAGACCTCTCCAACAAAGGGCTGCCCACTATTGAATTTATGCTCGGGATCGGTGAAATTCTGATAATATTCATGGCCACCGCTGTAATCCTGGTAATGCCACCCAGCTGGATCATTCGCATCGACACGCTGATCTTGGACAAAGTACCCGTTTGCCAGACCCTCGCTATACGTCTTGTAGTTCGGATCTCTGTTGCTAATAATCGGCGTGATGTTTGTGCTACACTTGACGCCTCTCTCCTTCAAGTGCGTAAACATCTCCCGCGGATTGGGGAATTTTGTCTCGTCAATGGTAAAGGTTTGATAGTTATGCTGAATATCGACATCGACATGCAAGCCATCAAGCGGAATCTGGTTCTCCCGATAACGGCTCACCGTCGTTTCCAGGGCCTTGCGATCCTCATACCCATAGCACCCCTGGTGATAGCCCAGAACGTAGCGAGGCTTTAACTTCGGCGTTCCTACAAAGGCCGTGAAGGCGGAGAGCACGTCGGCACACGTCTCACCCAGATAGAGGTAATAGTTGAGATCATCGAAACGCGTACCAAACATATAGCGGCGAGAACTGAGATAGCCCACATCCACGCACACTTGCGAAGGTTTATTGACGTAAATTCCGCAGATGCTATCTCGATCTGGCACACCATTAAATTCCATGAAAAAGGGGTCAGAATGGTAGAGAGGCTCCCTGTTCTCAAAGGGTCCCGCGTTGTATACCTGGCGATAGCGCATGTTATCAAAGTTGAAGTAGGTTAACTGGGCGGTATTTTTGCTCAGTGCCTCGCCACCCTGCTCGCCAAATCCGATGTACTTGGCGGTCGCGGGCTTCTCTACGGATTGAATGATGGAATATTCTCCATCACTATTCGGCGTATAGTAAATGGCGGGAACCGCCGTCTTCCAGACCTGGAAGCGCTGATCCCCCACACATTTATGCGCCGCGATCCAGAATGGATTACAATTCACCACCACTTCCATAAAGGGCTGGTCATCTTCTCCCTTCGTGGTCAGGTGTAACGTGTGATTGGTTTCGGTCTCGAGCTGTTCGCGGTAATCCACCACCACACGGGCCGTATTGTCCAGAAAATCATTTAAACTATCCAGCACAACCATGCGCGTATGTTGTGATGTATATGCATCGGAGGCCACGCTATCAGGATGGAAGCGCACCCACATCGTGTCTTTACGCGGGAATTGCAACAACATCGTACATTGCTTCCCATCGTTTCTTTGAAATGTGAGTGAAAGGGTGATGACGTTGTCAAATTTATGGGAAACGACCGTATTTAACGTATGCCAGTTCTGGTAATCGTTAAAATAGTCCTCCACCTTCACAAACTTGTACGCCGGTTTCGGCTCCAGCGCCCTCACATCCTGCTGCTGACGTACTGGAACGTCTCGTGTTTCACGTATAATAACGGACATCAACAATCTCCTTTCAAATATCCCAGGACACACTCATACTTATTTTTGGGGATGGTACTCTAGCGCCAACCAGATACAATCAGTATCCGCATAATATTGATGCCACGGATAGACAAAATGATTGGCGTCCTGTATAGTGCAGAACGGCAGCGGGGTGGTATATCCGGGACTCATCAACATATCTTCATAAAGCGTCGCAGCATGCTGGGAGTGAAACTTCTGCATCCTTCCTTGACCGTGAATCTGAGAGTGAATCTCGATAAAGTCATGTTTATTGTGAATGAAACAGTTGGTCTGCGCGGGTGCAAACCACAGATTGACCTTCAGCAAAAAGCGTGCTTTTTTGCTCGCTATCCCTATCTGGCCAGGAATGGCGGCGAGATCAAATTCGACCATACCCACTTCATCCTGCGGCGAGCGCCACAAAGGCGTATTGAGAGGATATGGCTGCTCATCATGGCTATCCTTGCGGGACGACTTCCCCACAATATCTCCATACAACTGCCAGCCAGATTCCAGGATAATGTCTCCCAGATTGGCCGTTTCCTTGATCTCAAGCAAGATGAGTGAGGCCGCACGCTCAATCCTCGTCTCTTTGAGGATGGTCGATGACCACGCCGGAATACTACTCCCCGGCGTCTCACGCAGCGAGACCGGCTCAAGACGGGGGTTAATCACAATAGTACGCTTGTTAATCGCATAATCCCTCACCTGCTCGACGCAGCGCACGTCGATATGAGGACCAGCGAAATTCAACATTTTTACGGTGTTTCGCTCTTGTACGGTCATGGGTTGTTTCTCCTCATTGGGGTGCGAAAGAACAGAAATACATCGTTCTTCATCTCTACAAAACTTTCAACTTCACTTTGTACATAGCGTTCCACATACCCTTAAAAGACTACCCATTCCTGAGAATAAAGCAATAATGAACAAAAACATTTAAATATAATACATATATGTATTTTAAATTGCATTTATAATAACCATGACAGCATAAAAAGTGGTATTAGAATCAGCAATGGAGGATAGTTATCATGCAGAACATGCTTATACCCCATTTCGAGCGTCAGCTTATCGAGGAGCATCGCCGGGATGGCTACTGGATTGAGGCCATGCGGATCGGTGATAGCTCCGGCTATGATCTCGTGGGCTATGGTCTCAACATGGGTGAAGTGAATTGGTATCATAATTCCGACTGGAACAAAAGGCCCATCGTCGAGTTGAGTGGTCCCGTTGGCATGCATCACGCCGATATCAACAGAAATGGTCGCGCCGATATTGTCATCTGCTACCAGTATGGCGCGACCATGGTCGATTGTGATCCCACCGGGGGCAAGATCGCGTGGTTGGAAAATCCTGGCACGCTTGATGGTACCTGGACCCAACACTTCATTGGCCGGGCCACTGCTATGCATCGTCTCAAAATAGGTCACTTTACGCAGAAGGAAAAACTAGAGGTGTTGGCCTTACCGATTGTTGGAGAGCCTCATAACATCCACTCAATCGCACCAGTGCTACTTTTCACTGAGCCGGATACTATTTATGCCGCGTCCGAATGGCCGTGTACAAAGATAGATACCACCAACTATCGCGTCACGCACGGTGTATCCATTAAACGCGTGAAAAACAATGCAGGCACGTATCTTGATACTGCGCTGCTTGCTTCAGAAGAGGGCATCTCGTGGCTTGCATTTGATGCAGCAAATCGCCGATGGCAGCGGCATCTCATCGGTACCGGTGAAACTTCACAGGTCGCACAAACGGGTTTTAAAGGCAGCGGCGACGTAGATGCAGGCATTATAGGAAAGGATCATTTCGCCTATATCGCCGCTGTTGAACCTTTTCATGGAAATACGGTAGCCGTCTATTGCAAAGATGGAAATCAGGAATCGCCCGTGCAGGTACAATGGAACCGTGTGGTACTGGATGTCTATGGTGAGACTGATTCTCATGGAGAAGGACCGGGGCATTTCGTCATCTGTGCAGATTTCGATAATGATGGCGATGATGAGTTTCTTGTTGCCCTCCGTGGACCAATGCCCTGGCAGGGCGTCTTCTACTACAAGGCCATCGATGCGCGAAACGGCGTGTTCACGAAATGGCGTGTCTCTTCAGACTCAGCGGCCCGCATCGCGGTTGCTGACTTCGATGGTGATGGCAGGCTGGACTTCGCCACCATCGGATATGCCGTACAGGGATATTATGTTGCAGAAAATCCTCAAATAGCGGTCTTCTACAACAAATTCGCTCCAACAGAGAGGGTACCCTCTCGTTGATATCGCCTGTATATCTACAATGGGGCAGTGGCTTGTCCCCGCCCCGCACCATGCTGCTATGCGTGAAATGGCTGCTGATAGTACGCCATCTGCGTAGGGGCTTCCGCGACTCCGACCATGATGGTATATAGGTTGCTTGTGTCGTACTCAGCTAATGCCGTGCGCAACTCGCCACAGATATACTCGGCGATGCGCTCGGCGGTTGAGTTATCGATGGGCAGCGCGACCACATCGTTGCGCGGAAAGATGTAGCGCCGATCCTCGAAGCGGATCTCTAACTCATCTTCGAGGGTGTGGATGGTGAGGTGTGGATTAGCCAGGGGTAGGAGAAAGTGATGGTTGAGGCGGCGGCAAATCTCTCTGGAGAGGCGTTTGAGTACGGTGAAATCAAAGACGAGCATGTCATCGCCCAGCGTGCCCTCTATCTCCACCAGCACACCATAGTTATGGCCATGAAGCCGCTCGCACCTGCCGCCATAGGTGATGAAGTGAGCGGCGCTGAAATTTAAGTAACCACCCTCGATTTTGACCTTACGCATCACGCGCTGATCTGCCATTGTCTGCCTCCCCATTGTATTGTTTGACCATGATAATCTCTTCAACGAGCCGTTGGAGGCCACGTGAAGCCTCAATCAGTGTACCATACTAAGAAAAGAAGAGAGAAACCACGGATGGGTGGTTTCTCTCCTCTTCACTATTACCTCTACAGGTTACGGCACTACTAGTCGGCCGACCCGGAGAGCGCGGGGGCATCCTGCACTTGTAGGCCCAGTCCGCTGGCGATGCGCGTGCCAAGCTCCTTGTCGACCTGGTACCAGAGCTTAAGGGTGCGCTCCTGCACGGCTCGCTCCACACCCTGGCTCATGTGTCCAACAATGTTGCTGATCAGGTGCTCGCGATCTGTCGCAGAGAGCGTATGGCGATAGAGATTGCCCGCCTGGACAAAATCACTATCCTCAGCATGAGGAGTGTACGCGCTACGCATGATCTCGCCGCTGGCAGACCAGCTCGGATCAACAAAGTGTGCTGGATCGGCCTTCGGGCCAGCATAGCTATTAGGTGCATACACAGGCTGATCGCCGTTATGGCGGTAGCGCATGGCGCCATCTTTGTTATAGCTATGGACCTCGACCTTAGGCTGGTTGACAGGCAACTGCAGATAGTTGGTGCCGATGCGATGGCGATGGGTATCGGGATAGCTGAACATACGGCCAAGCAGCATCTTGTCGGGGCTGGGACCAATGCCGGGCACCATATTGGCGGGCTCAAACGACGCCTGCTCGATCTCGGCGAAGAAGTTCTCCGGGTTGCGGTCGAGCACTAACCGCCCAATGGTGACAGGCTTGTAATCGCTATGCGGCCAGACCTTCGTGAGATCGAACGGATTAAAGCGATAGTTGGCCGCGTCATCGAACGGCATGATCTGCATCTCTAGCCGCCAGGCGGGGTAATCACCTTTGTTGATCGACTCGCGCAGATCACGGCGATGGAAATCGGGATCTTCAGCGGTCATCGTTTTCGCCTCGGCATCGGTAAAGCTCTGGATACCCTGCTCCGTCTTGAAGTGATATTTCACCCAGAACTTCTCGCCAGCAGCATTGACCCACATAAAGGTATGGCTGCCATAGCCGTTCATGTGGCGGTAGGTGCGCGGCGTACCACGATCCGACATCAAGAACGTTACCTGGTGTATGGACTCGGGAGAAAGGGACCAGAAATCCCACATGGCGTTATTGCTACGCATATCGGTATCGGGCATGCGCTTCTGCGAGTGGATGAAGTCCTGAAACTTCGAGGGATCGCGCACGAAGAAGATCGGCGTATTGTTACCAACCAGGTCATAGTTACCCTCTTCAGTGTAGAACTTCATGGCAAATCCACGTGGATCACGCACAGTATCGGCGGAACCCAGCTCACCAGCAACAGTCGAGAAGCGAAGCAGCACAGGGATGCGCTTGCCAACCTTGTTGAGGAATGCCGCACTCGTCCACGGTGTCACATCCGAGGTGACCTCGAAATAGCCAAACGCGCCGCTGCCCTTTGCATGCACCACACGCTCCGGCACGCGCTCACGATTGAACTGCGCCATCTTTTGGATAAGATAGTGATCCTGCAACAGCAGAGGTCCCGAGGGTCCCACGGAAAGCGAGTATTCATCACTGGGCGCAGGAATACCTGCATCAGTTGTAGTCAGCGGTAGTTTTTGATCGTGTTGGTCAGTCACATGTCACTCCAATCCATATAGAGAAAATGCTACGGTAGCCACCCGATGAGGTGGTTCTCTCAAATCACATCCGACGTGCCCACGATGTCAGCACAGTGTGAGCAAGAAGCTATGACTTACAGCAGGGGTTACTCCGACCGCTTCCTGCCTTCGACGAGAGCCAACAGGACACAAGATAATAATACTACATTTACACGTCCCATCACTGCACGAAGTGACATAAATTAGTGAAAAAGTGGTAAATATTTTAGGTGCCTCTCTCTGACTCCTCTGGCTTCGCAGGTGCCTACGGCCCCTCGCAAGCTGTGTTATGCGTATGGTGGTTTTTGGCGGCCCTGGGCCGCCAAAAACCACCATACGCATAACACCAAGCAAGCCGCCGCAGGCGGCGAGGAGACCTGAATAGTTACTGCGCTCATCAATATATTGTTTTGTTTGTGCTATACTATAGCGAAGCACGTAGGAGCGTTTCCTGACATTAAATAGAGGAGAAAACTGTATGACAGTAGCAGAAACTTTCGAGGCCATGCTGACAATCTTTAACCCTTCAGCGGCAGCAGGCTTAAATAAGACATTTCAATGGAACATCAGCGGCGAGCAGGCGGGCGTATGGGCATTAAAGATCGCCGATCAGCAGTGTGAGCTAATCTCTGGTGGCGTTGAGAAACCTGATTTGACGCTCAGTGTAAGCGATCAAGACTGGCTAGCCATTGCAGAGGGAAAACTGGACGCCATGAATGCGTTTATGCAGGGAAAGGTAAAAGCCACGGGCGATCTCATGCTTGCCATGCGTATCCCCAATATTTTTCCTGTCAAGCGTTAACGCGAATCTTCAACCACAAGACAGAAGCGACCGAGCTTTAGAGCTAGGATCGCTTTTTTTATACATCGAAATAGCGCCTATAGCTGAGTTCAGGTATTTCGTCAAGCTTGCACACCCATTTGTCCTATGTTATACTTAAAGTGGCTAGAAAGTCTTTGCTTTGATAGACACCTTTAGCATGCGGCATAGAGTACACCGTAGAAAGGCGTCCGCTATGGTCCTTAGGAGCGATGGGCTGCAAGGGAACTTGCAACATCTCAATGGTATGCTCACCACGCACGAAGCGGCGAAACAGCTTGATCTCAGTTACTGGCATTTTATGCACCTGGTGGAAGCAGGACGCATCCCCGGCGTGAGAATTGTAGACCGCTGGCTCTTCTCGCCCGGCGACCTGGACGACTATCGACGCAGTAAGTATGGTGAATTAGAAGACCTGGCACGAGCAGCCATTGAACACCCGGCTATAGGACTGACAGCGAAACAAGAGACCATCTGTCGCTATCTGATCAACAACGAACGCCCCTCCGACATTGCTCGCAAGCTCCAACAATCACGTCAGGCCGTCCACTCACAAATCTCCCTCATCCGCGAAAAAGTGTTACGCGCACAACAGACACCAATCCCTCCTGACGGCATGATCAGCGCCCGGCGCAACACACGCAATAAACGCGCATCGCTATCGTTACCAATTGAGGGCAATGCCTGATTCACACTGGGAGCAGCATGTCTAATCTTATATTAACAGCTCGCAGTGTCGTGTACCCCTGGCACTGTGACCACATGGGACACATGAATTGTCATGTGGTATGTCGGCAAATTCGACGAAGCAACCTGGCATCTGTTCACATTGCTGGGATTGACAAGACTATAAGAATGGCAGATCTAACGCGAGAGCAGCGCAGGCTTAATCAAAGGCGCCATCGCCGGAGCATGTTCCGCAAATGCGCGTAATAACCCATAACAGCCAGCCATCATCATATCCCCGTGAGGAGTCGCCTCATATGGCTGGAGCGTTGAGCCACGCAGGAGAGCACGACGGGGACCAGTAACCGCTAAAAAGGGCATATCCTGCCCTTCGCGATCATTGCCAGATCCGCTCAGCAACAGCGCCCCGTGTCCACTATCCGCAAAGACCTCTTCATTGGTGAGCGTGCCATGAGCCAGCTTCACCAGCAGTTCTTCCAGGCGTGCCCGATCTATCTCGCCCGTGTGATGCTCGAAGATACCCACGATACGCCCATTCACAAGGTGAAATGCCAGGGTGTGGAAGTTGCCGATATTGCAGAGCAAGCTATCCTGATATGTGCTTACTACCGGATCTTCGAGAGCACCGAGTACCGCAGCCGAACCGGTATCCATCAGCAGCAAAGGAGCCTCAGACGCGGAGTTGCTCAGGGTAAGATAGCTGGTCGCGCTGGAAGCAATGGCCTGGAGGCGCGTCAGGTCGTCGGGAGTGTCACTTGCCGCGTAGGCAAACGCGCCAGGAGTGGGATTCTCACGCACTGTGCGCTCGATAAAATCGAAGCGAAAACGACGATCGCTGTAACCGGGAGGAGCCGCGCCATGATCGAAGGCCGCCAC
>Ga0137384_10005293_pt1 | contig 10353 bp, 11 predicted proteins | sample SagtaG_2_FD_104922 | JGI IMG/M metagenome (GOLD analysis project Ga0137384, IMG submission 104922) | Vadose zone soil microbial communities from Sagehorn Ranch, Mendocino, California, USA - Sage2_R_60_16 metaG | ecosystem: Environmental > Terrestrial > Soil > Vadose zone | place: USA...
CAGGTAAAAGCTGTAGAGGTACTTGGCGCGGGTTAAATCAGCGAGCATCTTCCGAAGCCTGCTTTTTGCTCCCGGCGTATATTCGAGCAACCGGAAAATCTGCCACCAGGTTAAGAAGTGGTGCGGATAAATCGCGCCTGTGAGTATCCGCGCATAATAGCCATCCATCACCAACGGTTTTTGTGAAGACGAAGCAGCAAGATGTTTGCGCATGTGCCTCCCATCCTAGCAAACAAGTGATGAATTCTCAACCAGTTTTTCTCTTACCGGCTTTTTACTGAACTGTTACGAAACTCTCCCATACGTTTGGTAGCATTGCTGAGCTGCTAACGGGTGCCGTTCAGAAGCCTTGCTCCTCGCTGCCTGGTGGAGATGAACGGACTGATGGAGTATGCCATTACCTGCCTACATATTGGGTTGGAACCTGCCTTTCTTGCATGGGCATGTCTTCTTCTGTCCTGTTATGTAGGCATTATTCTAGCTCAATAATGTCACTTCTATGGAACACGAACACAGAGTCAACCACGATAGAGAACGTCCTCGATCCCTCGAAGTCAACGTTGCCACTATTCCAGAAGAATTACAGCAGTATCCATCCTGGGTCGTCTGGCAGTACCGCATGGTAGACGGCGAATGGAAAAAGCCGCCCATCACACCCGCCTCCGGTTGGCTTGCCAGTGTTGCCAATTCAAAAACATGGGGTAGCTTTGAGGAGGCCAAACACGCCTATGAAACTGGTCGTTACGCTGGTATGGGCTTCGTGCTCACGAAAGAAGCGGGCATTGTCGGCATGGATATTGACCACTGCATCCACAACCACAACCTCACGCATCAGGCAGAGGAAATGATCACTACTCTCCAAACGCACACTGAAATCTCACCATCAGGCGAAGGCGTCCATCTCATGCTCAAAGGTTACCTCCCCGGCGTCTACCACAGACAAGGCAACGTCGAACTCTACGAAGACAAACGCTACTTAACCATCACCGGCCACGCCATCCATACACCCCCAACCATCCCCAACAGACAAGCGGAGCTAGAAACCATCTACACCGATCTCTTTAGAACATTTGTCACCCCACTCAACACCCCAGAAAGCACAGGCAGGGTAGGGAAGCCCGCTCAACGACGTAACCCTCATCTCACCGATGAAACCACCCTGAAAAAGGCGTACAACGCCCACAACGGGGCAACCTTTGCCCGTTACTACGAAGGCGACCACTCGCTCTGGGAAAATGGCAAACACCGGAGTCAATCAGAAGCAGACTACCAACTCTGCTTGTATCTTTTATACTGGACAAATGGCGATGCTATGCAAGCTGACCGCTTATTTCGCCACTCTGGTCTCATGCGCAACAAATGGGATCGCCCACTCAGAAGAGACCTCACCTATGGACAATTCACCCTTGCCAATGCCAGAGAGAAGGGGAGGCGATAGGGGAGGAGGCAAGGGTGGGATTGCAACGTATGAAAAATGAATGGAGCTGGAAAGAACAAGTCGCGTTAGCCCTCTGGGAAGTTGCCGCGCAAATAACCGGATGGAAATATTGCTACTACAAAGCGCGGGGATTCAGGAAACTGAAAATCCACATTGAAACCGAACGGGCAAAAATGACCCGTCAACTCTGGCTCGCCGTCATGTTTGACGGACAATGGACTTGTGTGTGGTGTAGGATGCGAAACTTCAAAAACCAGGAGACGAGCAAAGCCAAGATGGAAGTTGACCACATCAAGGCCCTCTTCAATGGTGGCTATACGGTGCGAAGCAATTTGCAGGTGCTTTGTCACTGGTGTAATCAACGAAAAGGCATCAACTAAAAAAGCCGTATTGCTACGGCTCCTCTGGCTTTTTGTCTGTTCGTCTACTCTGTAAAAACGCTTCATAATCTGTTCTCCTGATTCGATAGTCCCGTGATGACAATTGCACTGCAATCAGTTTTTTCTGTCGTATCCACGTATAGACGGTTTCTATGTGGACTCGCAGATCTTCCGCGATTTCTTTCGGTGTGAGGAAGTCAGAGTCAGTCAAAGCGCACCCCAATTCGTTTTGCCCCATTATAGTTCTCCTTGACTTCAAGCGTCAATGACTTATTTCCCCGTTGTTGTACTGGACTCCACCGATTTAATCCAGTTTTAGCTTGACAGTACTGTGTTTCACTGGGTATCCTCTAGTTATACCAGCATTGAACTCAAGAGAGAGGAGGTGTCCAGGTAAGCATCTGGCATTCACCGACCGGACGCATTACGATCCCACCAAGCAGCAATACCCTGGTGGTGAGTCTGCATAAAAATGAGGCTTGTGTTTATCACAGCGACTTAGGTAAACTAAGTGGCTCTTTACCTAAGAGCAGTACCTTGACAAAGCAAATCAAGCGGAGTTCGTCACTTTTTGTGCGTAAAATTGATAGTTTTTTGCTAAGTTTGCGGTTATACTTTGAGGAAGAGAAAAAATATCGGGAAGAGGACGGTTGCACCCGTTCAATCTTCCCTAACGCTAGGATCGTCACACCGACCACTAGCCCCTATGGGTAGTATATCATTTTCAGCTACACCTGAAAATGGTAGTTTCGACTGTTTTGACAATCGAATCCTCAGTGTTTATCGGTGTGATCTGTCCGGCAGAAAGGGACAGTCACACATGTCTCTTCCAGCTTCCTCTGGTATGACCCAACAGTCAGGTTGGGAGTTTCTCATGCCAAAAGAAAAAATTGTCCGCGCCGCAGGCTATACGCGGCGATCTGATCCCCGTCAGGAAAAAAACTTTTCCCTTGAGATGCAGAAAAGTAAAATCATTGCCTATTGCAAGGAAAATGCAGCCGCTCTCACAGAAGATCACCTTTTTCTTGATAAATACACCGGGCGTGTCTGGAGAGAGCGCAAAGGATTACAAGCACTTTTGGATGCAGCCAGGCGGCGGGAATTTGATATCCTGATCGTCTACAAACTTGACCGGCTTTCCCGCGATCACATCGACCAGATTGTGATTATCGAACAACTCAAGTATTACGGCGTCACCGTGATGAGTCTCGATCCCGAAGAACACGCTGATGACGATTCATTAAGCGGTCAGATCATCCGTATGGTCTATGCGTTTCAAGCTGAGATTGAGCGCAACAAGATTATTGAACGCTGTGCTGATGGTCGGCAACAGCGGGTGGATAATGGCCATATCCTAACCGGCGGTTCGCCACTGTACGGCTATGAGTGGGTTGATGGCGTTGAAAACCGCGACGGCCATGAATTCATCGTGAAAAAATCCGCGTATGTTATCAAACCGGATATTGTGTACACTGATGAGGAAGGAAACGAATATACTGAAGGGAAAATTGTCATTTGGATCTTTGAGCTTGCCGAACAAGGGTATTCCCTGCGGAGTATTGCCTATGAATTAACCCGGCGCGGTATTAAAACACCAAAAGGGAAAGACATCTGGCCGAAAACGACTGTTTTGTGGATACTCAGACATCCCTACTATAAAGGCGTGGTGGAAGTATTCAAGACGCAGCAGATTTTCACACCCGGCGAAGGATACAAACATAGTCAGCGACCAAAAGAGCAGTGGCAACTCATGCCAGCCGGTCTGGTGCCGCCGCTTGTTTCAGAAGCATTGTGGAATACCGTACAGCGAAAACTTTCCACGAATAAAGAGCATTCTCCCCGCAAGCAGCGAAATCCTGAAGAAACACTCATGCGCGGCTTTGTCTTCTGTGGCTATTGCGGCGTAAAAATGAGTGTGTGCGGCGGCACAGAGAACCCAAGACATCCCATTCGCTATTATTGCCGGACGGTTCGGGAACAGTTCAAAGACCGGAAAAAATGCACTAATGGCGTCATTGTTGTGCGTCTGGTTGATGATCCGGCATGGGAAGAGGCTGTCAAGGTTATTCTTGATCCAGAAGAGTTGCACCAACAGCTTGCGAAGCGGCAAACGGAAGATCCGAATAAAGAGGAGCGCGAGACCATTGACCGGCTCCTCTTCGAGATTGTTCCCAATATTATCAATTTGACCAAGACCATTGAAACCATGCAACCTAGCCCCGCACAAGAGATTTTACTTGAGCGGTTGAATATCCTCGCACAGCAAAAACTTGATCTTGAGGATAGACGGGATCAGTTGACACGCCGTACCATCGACTGGCAGGAGGTAGAAAAGAGTTACGAGCAGTTTGCTCACTGGTGTGAGCACGTTCGCCCGCAACTCGCAGACAATTCCTATACACCAACCTGGCGCGAAAAACGCAATGCCATTGAAAAAATCGGCATTACGGTCAAGGTGTTTCGTACCGATCACACCCCGCGCCTGCTGGTTGAGAAATCTCCGCCTGAGATTATGGAAGTTTTGTGTCCAGGTAATTCTATCCCTCTCACCATGTCTCATATTCATCTGATGGTAGGGGCGCGGTTTACAAGCCCGGTGCAATAACAGCAGTAGAAGGGGCACACCGGGCTTGTAAACCGCGCCCCTACCATCAGGCGTGATAGTGAGAAAAGCCAGGCTAGGAGGCGCTTCTGGGGTCACGCTCAACCAGGGTGAGCTGGCCGGTGTTGATGTCGATAACAAGACCGTGTACCGGAATACGCGGCAGATAGGGACTGTTGCGTATCACATTGATAACTTCCTGTACGTTGAGGTGTACATCGTTAAAAGCGCCGATCCAGCGCAACAGGCCGTTGATATCGCCCAGTCCCTCCTGTTCGATCAGCTTTTGGGGATCAACGCCAAGGGCCTGCATCGAAGCCGTCAGTGCCGTCGAGTTCACATGAGCCAGACCGCACTCGGTGTGTCCAATAACCAGCACGCGGCGTACACCGAGCAGGTAGACGCCACCAGCCAGGGAACGAATCAGGTCGTTGGCAGCCTGGGGACGCTCGACGGCGGAGATGGTTGCTCCGGCGGTGCGTAATTCCAGCACTTCGCCGCGTTCCAGACCAAGCGCGGGTTCAAACATATTTACTAAGCGACAATCCATACAGGTCACGACAGCCGTGTATTTGCGTGGTGCATGTCCAATATGCGGCAAGCGCGTCTGCTGGAGAAAGCGCTCATTATTGGCTAAAATCTCGTCCAGTATGTCGGGCATAGAAGTTCGTCCTTCCATTGTTCTTGCGATCTAGAGTTTGTTGCTGTACAACGGCTGTAGTGTAGCACAGTGTTGATGTAGGAACAAGTTTCGCCTGACCAGGAGCGAGAGCACTCAAATGGTTATCTTGTACGATGGAAGGGAGTCAGGTACTTCAGAGGCAGTGGTGCTGGCCCTGGACGTTGCACCAATCAATATGTGCTGCTCAACACCAGCAGGTTCTCTGATGATCTCTTCAAGGAAGCCATCCACCTGATCAGTAAACTCCTTTTGATCGCCATTGTTTTCAATGATTTTTATACGATGAGGTTCGATAGAAAAGTCTTTATGGCATTGATTCTTCATATAGAAGAGATTATATTGGCTGCTGCTATAGTATCCTCTGAGGATTTCATCGGAGACAAAATGATTATTGAGAAGGTCATCGGAAACATTGAGATTAGCGAGGGGGACTGGCTTCTGGGTGATGCGCTGATGAACTCGCTGGATACAAGTTTCCAGTTCTGCGTCAATAAAAAGAAAATAGGCGCTCTTTAGAAAACCTCTATCAAATAAATGTAATGCCTGTCGGTAATCATCGCGAGCAAACTCGATAGTCACAAGAGTATTTTTTGTAGAATAACGATACTCGAAGGTTGTGGCCTGCGCCTGTACCTCATATAAGACTTCATCAAGCACAGAGAAATCGATGACATCAAATCCGCCAAGCCTGGTAGAGCGGAATCTTGGATCGCCATTGTGAAATTTCTTCTGAAGAAATTTATAATCTGTAATGCGCTCTACCTTCCATCCCTGGGGAAGATGTGCAGCCATATGACGAGTTGCGGCAGATTTTCCGCATCCCGCACGTCCTAACATGAATACATATACGAGCATAAAACCTTTTCTTCCTCTCTCTGCCACATGTCTGGTCCCAAATAAATAAAAAAAATAACTGCCCGTGACTTTTGTTGGGTGAACTGAGTCAGGACATATTATCGGCTAAGATCTCGTCCAGTATGTTGGGCATAGAAGTTCATCGTACTCTACCATACGATGTTTCTAGTGTAACATAGCTATGAAATGGGAACAAGTTCTATCGGAAAAGATAGGATATATGCTTTAACATTGTGTGATGAGGGCCCATTTGATCCATTTTTCATGCTAAACTTTTATTCAAATCACAGTTCTGAGGAAGTTATTTCAAAAACCCAGGAGCCATAGTATGATTATTCCAGCAGCGTAAATTACTCCGAAGTAGAATAACATTCGGGTTGTTGATATTATTTCACTGGCAGCGGGGCTAGCTGATGATTTGCTCTGAAGATCAAGATTCGTACGACCTGACTTTTCCATTTCGGTCAGATAGGTGCGTAGAAACTTGTTATATCGGTAAAGGTGCCAAAACAAAATAAAAGCAAACCAGTAAATGATTAGACCAACGGTGCGTATAATAGAAGGGACCGGTCGGGCCAAATTATTTTGGAAAGAAAATCCTAGTATGGCAAAGCTTATGCTCAAAAAGAAAGCAGTAGCGGTCCAGCGAGTGCGTGTATGTTCTTGCTCACCCTGCCAGATTTGTATGTAGATATCATCAATCTTAGTTTCTGTTTGCTTTTGAGATTCCAATTGGCCACTGTTCATATTGATGATCTCCTCTTTTAGAGCTTATACATCCTCCTATTGAATAAGACGCATAATAATCAATACATCAAAAATACGTACCTTGATGATGTTTTTCCTTGGATAATCTAGTGATAATTGTCTTGGCAGTCTAGGGAGATGAGACGTTTAAGAAACTCCTGGGTTTGCATCGGACACTAGGAGTCAGGACTATAGTTCTATAAACCTGCGCGTCTCCTGATCCCAGGCAACAACCGTATTGCCGCCTTCGTCCCAGCCTATGTCAAGCGCCGTATTCAATGCGGAGCTGATGATAGATCGTACCTCAGCCACGGCGTCTTCTGATGGATGCTGGTCGAGGATCTCTTTGAGCTTTTCGTATTCGTACGAAGTTACGCCGAGCCGCACCGTGATATTAGAAAGCTCTAGCATACTCTCTGCACGTTGGGGGTAATCGACAGATGTACGTAGTGCATCCAGTTTATAAGATCCGGCTAACCCTTGCTTGAGCCGTTGGGCGGTCGTGCGTGCGTGTTCTGGAGTGAACCCTTCCAGAAGGATATAAAAGCGATCTGCGTAAATGTAATACAGGCGGCACTGAGGATATTCTTTAAAAGCCACTCGCAGCAGTTCCTGAATATGTATACCGACTTTGTGGGCCAGGTTTCTTGCGACGCGGTCGCCGTGTATATTTGCCAGACTGCTTTGCTTATCGATATCTACGCTGATGAATGAAAAACACCAGCGGGCAGCCTCTCTGGAATTAGCATTTGTATCCTCATCCGTTGCCGTGCTCTGTTCTACAAATCTTTCTTGCCTCTCGTTTTGGATGCTATCCAGTAATTGTTCAACATCGTATATAAAATCATTTTCTGAACGGAAACTTTTGAAAAAAGCATCCACAAGGCTGGGTTCGTTGACGATATCTGCCAGCTTCTGTACCGCTCGTTGGCGTACAAAATATGATTTTAGATGTTCATCTGCTATTACACATAGTATGCGCAAAACGCGCTGATCGTTTGCAGAAAAGGCTGCGACTTCGTCAGAGGCGACGTAGAGGACCGCGACCGCCAGCCCGTTTTCTCCACCTATCGGGATGGCTATGGCTGAGCGAACGGGTCCTTCATCCTTTTTTCCAAAGGGGGTAGTGTTATCGGTGTGTGAAATTTTCGGAAGATAGACGATATGTCCGCTTTGTAGCGCTCGGATGCTAAGACTACTGGCTGCGGCATCGGGAGTGGTGGTGGTTTCTCCTAACGTGTGAGGAGCAAATCTGCTCTGAACTCTCACGACGAGGCTCCTCTGGTGCAACGGCAACATAGTATCTTTGGGGAGCAGGATACAGCAGAAGCGCCAGCGCGGTTGTCCATGTGCCGTCTGGCCTCCTAAACGTATGGCCATTTCTACCAACCCGTTCAGGAGAAGATCGCTATCATTCTGGAGATCAGTAGACGAGATAAGGACATTGCGCATCCCTGGTCCAAAGCAGGTATACGAACGTTGTGCATCTTCATATAGCGGTCTGAGGAGATGTCGGATGGTTTCGGCTACTGAGGTGTTTAATGTCAGTCGCCTGGAACGCCTTTGCAGGTAGATGAGAGTGTTATCTCTGGGCGCTTCTTCTAGTTGATCTTCTGTCATCACCGTCAGAGGAAGCAGACGAAAATCTGTAGCGTATTCAAATGCCGGTCTCTCTGTTAGCAGCGTTTGCGAGGAGCGGCTCTTGCCAAGCACGGCTATCAGCGACGTGCCTAGCTCAGACAGATCTTCTACGCGCTTGATAGAGCCTGGAAGAACCTTTGTGTTAAGGGGAAGCACCAGTCCAAGCGTTGTGCGTGGCACATCTTTACTGATCAACAGTAGCGACATGTGAAGGATGTGAGAAACGAAATAGCGCCAGAATAAGTCCTGGCGTGCATCTTCTATGCGCTGGTTTATAGACAACTCGGTGACCTGATCCTGGCGTGCCGGAAGACCTTCGCCGTTTTGTTGTTCTGGTGATGTAAGTAGGTGCTCGCTCGATGTTGCAATAGCCGCCTGCCAGAGCTGATCGATATCTGGAGGAATATCAGTGGGTGAGACGCCCGCATTCTGTAGTTCACGAATGATCGCGAGCTTATCCAACTCCTGAAACGAGTAGAGACGATGTCCCTTAGAGCCGCCAGGGCGCAGAGGATTCAGCAACTTCCCCTCTTCCCAGTAGCGCAGTTGATTTTCAGTGTAGCCAGATTGCTGAGGAAATCGTTCAGGAAACCGCAACGCGTGCTTTAGAATATATGCAATCTGCAAGGCGAGATGGGCGTAGACTCATGGCCCATCCCTATGCGTTCTGTCGTACTACAGCTTACAACCTCTTTGTAGATCGTATCAGGAAGGAAAAACGCTTGTTGCATTTTAGCACTGATAATAGTGCTTATGATCCATATACTGCAAAGCGTGAGCAATCGGATCCAGAGGAAATCGCGCTCGACCACCTGGTACTTGAAGAGGTCATTGTTAAAGCCGCCAGGGCAATCGTTCGCTTTCCTGGTAAGCAGAGAGCCGCTTTATTAACGCATCTTGCCAGTGATACTGATTTCAATGCACGCCCCTCGCTGCTGGAGCGTACTCTGGCGAATGAAGGCATTCAATTGCGTGCTTATGTGCGCCAACCCTCAAATGATTCAGGCGAGCGTAGTCGCCAGGGGGCGTTGCTCTGGCATGCTCGTCAGCGACTCAAAAGAGAGGTCTGACAGATTACCTTATAGTTATGGCAAAAACAACGTTTCTCTTTGTGTCTAGGGTGGTCGGCCTGGCGAATCGTTACTCCTATTCGGCGTCATGCTCTTCTGGTTGATCACTCTGGGCTTGCTGATCACTCTGGTTTTTTAAGTCTTGCAGGACGCGGTTTGTGGCTTCTCTCAACCTCTTGTTGGCATCTTCCAGATCCACTGCCGCCTGCACAAAGTCCTTATATTCTCTTCTGAAGAGCAGAAACATGATGACGAGGGTAATGATCCACCAGATAGCTTCGATCACGATGGTCACGGTAAAAGGGACCGCGCGGCCTGGAGCAGAAAGGGAGAAGAACGATTGGACGATGATCCAGCCTATCAGAGCGATCAGTTGTACTACCAGGAAGCGTGTCACTCTGGATGCTCGTTGTTGTATACGCTGTTGTGGCATTGATGCAATCCTCCTTTTGCGTAAAAAGCCTCTCTTAACATATTGTACACAAACATCATAACTACAGGCATTCTTCTCGTACACAATGGGAAGGAGCAACACATTTTGCAATACACTCGCAATGCACTCTATAATCGAGTGCCTCCTTTCAGTATAGCATACGTATGTGATCACCAGTGGAGCCAGTGAATCGATATCATTCTGTGTGCGTAGAAGCAATATCTCAGCTCAACAGGTTTGCAAGGGCTTGTGCCAACTCCTCACTCTTAGTAGAGAGAGGCACACAGGTGATATGCCGTTGACCGACCCATTGCTGGCACTGAGTGATATGCCGACTCAACATAATTGTTGGGAGAGGCACAATGGCCACATGCCGATGAAGGTAATCATAGAAGGTAATACCTTCACCATCGAGTAGAACCTCATCTAGCAACAAGAAGCGTGGCAGATGAATTTTCATGATCATTAATGCGTCCTTGATGGTTGCAGCTCTCAATGTCTGAAA
>Ga0137384_10005296_pt1 | contig 10352 bp, 8 predicted proteins | sample SagtaG_2_FD_104922 | JGI IMG/M metagenome (GOLD analysis project Ga0137384, IMG submission 104922) | Vadose zone soil microbial communities from Sagehorn Ranch, Mendocino, California, USA - Sage2_R_60_16 metaG | ecosystem: Environmental > Terrestrial > Soil > Vadose zone | place: USA: California...
CGCTTCGTGGGGATTGCCTGCCCGCGTTAGATCGGAAAGATGAGCAATCTCAGTGGCGCCGGGAGATTTTAAGTCCCTTGCGTCTACCAGTTCCGCCACGTCCGCGACTTTGATTTCCATAGCCTTTTCGCTTTGTACCTGCAAATGTTAGACAGCCAATCCCTCGCGTTTTCGCGAGATCCCGAAAGTTGCGCCAGCAAGGTAATGATTGAAGCCGTGAGTTGATCGACAATGAGCGAGCTTGATCCGTCTGAGGTTCGGTCGAAACCGAGCTTAAGTCATTGTGCTTTCCCTTTGTTTCTGCAGCCTTCACGCCAGCGAGATACCGCGCGCAGATCTGTTGGTACAGGTGGATTATGTGCTCGTCGTAGTTTGGGATACTGGGGCGAACAAATCGGACAATCCAGGTAGGCGCACCACGGCCGATTGACAGCATGCTCGCTACAAGTTCGCAGCCTCGGATAAAGCAGTTGAGCTACGCCGACGAAATAGTTGTCCAGATCCATGCGCCAGTGGATCGACATTGACCAACTGAACCGCATCCCAGAAACCAGCTGGTGAGCTCGAAATCACCGGCACGCCATTTCGTCCCGACAACGGGCCAGATCCCGACCAGGAAGACACCGATGAAAGCAGACCAAATCGGATCAGAAACAAGAACGCCGGGATTTTGCGCATTGTGCAAGTCGCGGTGCGGTTCGATCATGGTCACGCGTGAGGGACGTTTCGTTGGCCAGGAGCCGTTTCCGGAACACCCCACCGGTAAGGCGCTGTGCGTGAAAGGGCTCGCCGCTCCAGAGATCGTTTACAACAAGCAACGCCAGCTCTATCCGTTGATGCGAACGCGTCCCAAAGGCGACAAGGATCCCGGCTGGAAGCGGATCACATGGGGTGAAGCGCTCGACAGGACAACTTCCGAATTGGATCGGATTCGTTCTGAGCACGGCCCGGAGGCGGTTGCCTTTGGTCTGACCACTCCGAGCGGAACGCCGATATCGGATGACATCAGGTGGATCGAACGCTTCATCAATGCGTTCGGCAGCCCCAATGTCGCGTATGGCACCGAAATTTGCAATTGGCACAAGGATTACGCTCACGCCTATACGTTCGGGCGCTCGATTGCGTCTCCCGATTTTGAACGATCAGAATGCATCGTGCTCTGGGGACACAATCCAAGTGCAACCTGGCTGGATCATGCGACGGCTACCAGGTCGGCGCGTGTCAGGGGCGCGCGTCTGATCGTGGTCGACCCTCGCCGCGTGGGTTTTGCGGGTCGTGCGGATCAGTGGTTGCGCGTACGGCCCGGTGCGGACGGTGCCTTGGCACTCGGTATCGCCGGCGAGATGATCCGGAACGGTTGGTTCGACGTTCAATTCGTCCGCGACTGGACCAATGGCCCGCTGCTGGTCAGAAGCGATACCAATCGATTTCTGCGTGCCGCCGATATCGTAGCGCCGCCTTCCGGTGCCGCGGCCGACGATCTCGTCGCCTGGGATTCCGACGCGAAAGAGGCCATCGGCTACTCTTTGTCCCGACGCTCATACGTTCGGCCGACCAGTCCGGAGCTCGATGTTTCTGTCGAATTCTTATCTCCCGCTGGCGCGACAATAAGTTGTCGCTCGGCGTTCGGTCTCTATCGAGACCTGTGTGACGAGTATCCGCCGGATCGGGTTGAAGCAGTCGCGTGGGTGCCGGCACGGCAGGTGACTGAAACAGCAAGATTGCTATTCGAGGCTCGCCCTGTCAGCTACTACATGTGGTCGGGCGTAGGTCAGCATACCAACGCGACACAGACTGATCGCGCTATATCGACCTTAATGGCATTGACCGGCAGTTTCGATGCACCGGGCGGGAACGTCCAGTTCGCACGGCCAGCAATTTACGACGTCACCGGCGGGGAATTTCTGTCGCCAGAGCAACGCGCCAAATGCATCGATCTCAAACGATCGACACTGGGGCCCGGCCGAAACGGCTGGACTGGGACAGATGCCTTGTACGCGGCGATCCAGGATGGCGATCCTTATCGCATTCGAGGCCTGTTCGGATTTGGACGCAACTTTATCGTCAATAACGCCAACGGCGATCGGGGCGCAAAGGCGCTTGGAAATCTCGAATTCCATGTCCATTCGGACGTGGTCATGACGCCGACCGCGGCATTTGCGGATATCTTTCTTCCTGTCAACACTCCGTGGGAGCGGGAAGCGCTCCGCGTAGGATTTGAAGGCAGCCAAACCGCCGAGAACCTGATCCAGTTGCGGCAAGCAGCCATCTCCAGCATGGGCGAGTCCAGGTCGGATGCTCAGATCGTGTTCGCACTCGCCACCCGGCTTGGCTTTGGCGATTTATTCTGGAACGGCGATATCAACGCCGGTCTCAATACCATCCTTGCGCCGCTCAAACTGACCCTCGACGATCTGCGCGCGCAACCAGGCGGAATCAGCCTTGCTGGCGAGCCTGACTATTTTCGCTACCGCCAGGAGGGCTTCAAGACGCAAACCGGAAAGATCGAAATTTTCTCGGAAGTTTTCCGCGATGCTGGAGAAAATCCGTTGCCGCGATTCCTCGAGCCGGCACTGTCGCCTTATAAAGTTGAAGCGAACGAATACCCATTAGTGCTGACCTCCGCCAAAGTTGTTCATTATTGTCACGGCCAGCATCGCCACGTTCCATCGTTACGTCGCCGCTCACCGGAACCTGAAGTCAGCATGCATCCGCAGACCGCCGGTGAAAGAGGCATTAGCGAAGGTGACTGGGTCGAGATCCGGACCAAAAGCGGCAGAGCCCGCATGCGAGCGAAATTTGACGCCAGCCTGGATCGTCGCGTGGTTAGCGGGCAATATGGCTGGTGGCAGGGCAATGAAGAGCTTGGCCTGGAGGCCTTTGATTCGCTTGCCGACGCAGGCGCCAACTACAATCGTTTGATATCGGATGACCATGCTGACCCGATCAGCGGCTCGATCGGTCTTCGATCTTCCGTTTGTGAAATTTATCCGATCAACAGCTCAAGACCGCGCCCACGTGAAAGCGTCGAGGCTGCTTCTCGGCAAAAATGAAATCTGTTATGATTCTCGATCAAGATTGAACCACAAGGTTCTGACTTTGCGCCGTCCGTAATTCCAGATCTTGTGCGGACGGCGAGAGTTGTAGGAAATCAAATCGCCACTCTTGAGAATATAGGGCGTCTTGTCGACTTCGACAGTGAGTACGCCCTCGAGAACGAAGCCGTATTCAAAACCCGCATGCGACAGGGCGGCATCTGAATTGCCTGTATTCGGTTCATATTCGTTGATAGCGATCGAGAGACCGCGGGTGCGGTCTTCGCGGATCAATCTGCGGACAACATGCATGGGCGTTTCAACAACGTGATGCTGTGAGGTCCGCACCACAAGATCCTCGTCCGATTCGGGCTCGCTCGCGATGAGGTCCGACATCATAACTCCCAGCGCGCTGGCGATCACGATCAGGGATCCGATGGAGGGCGATGCCCGGCCCCGCTCGACGAGGCTGAGCATCGATACACTCAGTTTCGTACTCTCGGCGAGCACCTGAAGCGTCATGTTTCGCGCTTGCCTCACTTCGCGGATGCGCTCACCGATAGCGGCAAGGGTGTTGGCGGTTGTCTCCGCCATGTTGTCCGGTGGTTCGGGAGAAAATTCGGTGGTCACCAAAGTTGTCCTTTTGTCTTTCACCGCTGCAGTCGAACCACGCCCAATACCCGGCGACCGTCATTACCCATCAACCCAACAGAAAGCTATTGCCTCTCTCTAGAATTTATATACAGTTAAAAAAATTCGAGTGTAGATAAAAGGGCAATTCGATGGCTGTTCAGCCCTCAAACTGTGCGCGCGTTGTCGATAGCGCCGTCGGCTGCCCTGAAATACCGATCATTGTTGGTTCTGGCAACGCCAGGGTTGTGATGTGGCCGGGAAACAACGCTCAATTCCGAACCTTTCAAATTATCACGCTGAAAGGCGGGGCCCGCACAATACGCCTCCACCACGGCAGCGATGCCGCCTACTACGTGATGAGCGGTGCCGGTTCGATCGTCGATTTGGTCTCGAGCGAAGTGTTCTCGCTGGCTGAAGGCGCGATGCTGCACATCGACGCAGGCGATGCCTATGAGTTCAGGGCGGACGTCGGTCAGGATTTGAAAATTCTTGGCGGTCCGTGTCCTGCCGACGAGAGCCTCTATGCCGATCTGGCTTTCCCGGAAGGACCTTAGCCAATGGCCATCCGAATATTTCATCGCGATCATCCCACTTTGAGGTTGCCGCTGATTTCCAAGGATGCGCGTTTCGTGGTTTGGCCGGGTGTCGGAGCCTGGCACGCCAATATGAACTACGTCGTGCTTGAGCCGGGTGAAGCCAACGTTCCTCATATCCACTCCATTTCTGAAGACACGATTTTCATTCTGGAGGGTAAGGGAACAATACGAGACTATACCAACAATATTGAATTGCCGTTTCATGCCGGTTGCGCCGTGCATGTCCCGGTCGGTGTCAAGCACGCGGTCGCGGCAGATCAGGGCGTGACCGTTGTCAGCGTTGGTGGGCCCAGTCCTGCGGATGTGCCGCTGCTCAAGGCGGCGGGCGCGCTTCCTCCGGACGCTGCGGCGCCTAAATGATCGAGCCGAAAAAGGGGATGCGGATGCGAGACCTCGATAGGCGATAATTTTGATTACCCCGCTAGCCGGTCGGATAAGCGGCGGGGAATGTACCAGGAGTCGTTATGAAGATTGTGGATCTGTCCCATTTGATGAACGTACATACGCCGGGCTGGGTCGGATATGCCGGAAATCAAATGTACTACGCGCAGAATCTGCAGACCAAGATGATTGTTGCGCAGCGCATCGACACGGCCCTCCATGTCGGCACCCACATCGATGGCGCGATGCATGGTACCGACGGCATGGGTGATATGGCGTCCTATCCGCTCGATTTCCTTGTCGGGCCGGGCGCGGTTGTCGACGTCTCCAAGCATATGGACGATTGGGCCGTGATCACGCCGGAGATGATCGAGCAGGCGCCGGTCGAGGTTCGCGACGGAGATATTCTGATCATTCACACCGGCTGGCACCGCTATTGGGAAGGTCAGCCCGAACAGGATCTGGTTCGATATTTCTGCATGCATCCCGGCGGGAAAATCGAACTGCTTGAATGGATGCTCAAGAAGAAAATCAAGTGGTTCGGGATCGATTGCGGATCCGGCGATCACTCGATGAATACCTCCATCCGTGTGATGAGGCCGGATCTTGCGAAGCGATTCGAGGCGCGCGTCGGCAAGACCTGCGAAGAATTTTTCGGTGAATATAACTACATCCACAAGAAGTCGGGCCGTCACGTCGCGGAAGACATGTTTCCCTTCCACTCATATGCATTTCAGGAGGGGTTAATCCACGCCGAGAACGTCGGCGGCGACATCGAAAAGATGTTGAATCAACGTGCTGTGATAGGAGCGTTTCCCTGGCGCTATGAAGGTCTCGAGGCGTGTCCCTGCCGGATTGTCTGCTTCCAGGGAATGGACGAGGCGGTTGAGGCTGTCGGGGACGTTGCAAAGGCAGTGCTGGGTTCGCGCCGCATCGCTGCGGGGCAAAGCATGGGAGGCCCGGACGGCCGCTAAATCTTTCGCCCGCAATCGCACGCCCGCTCTTGGCGCGTCAGTCTGGTTCAGAGGTCATGAAGCCGGCATCGTTCAAATATTTCAGACCAGGCAGTGTTGCGGAGGCGCTCGCTCTGCTGTCTGAAAATCAGGATGACTGCAAGATTCTCGCCGGCGGGCAGAGCCTGGTTCCTGCGATGAATTTTCGGCTGCTGCGGCCTGCGATCATAATCGACATCAATGAACTGAAAGAACTGTCCGCCATTAAAGCGACAGATCAAAACGTCCTGATTGGCGCATTGACGCGTCATGCCGCGTTTCATCGGGATGTCGTCGCGGGTCCGCTCGGCCGTCTCCTGACCAAGGTGGTACGGCATATCGCGCATTTTCCCATCAGGCAGCGAGGTACCTTCGGGGGCAGTCTCGCTCATGCCGATCCGGCTGCGGAATGGTGCCTTGTCGCGACAACGCTGGGAGCGCAGATCGTTGCCAGAAGCAGTCGCGGCGAGCGGGTGATCGCGAGCCGTGACTTCTTCAAGGGGACGTTCACGACGACGCTGGCTGCGGATGAAATCCTTTCGGAGATACGTTTGCCCATGATGGCAGACGGCTGGCGAACGGGGTTTAACGAGTTTTCCCGCCGTGCTGGCGACTTTGCGCTGGGGATGGCCTTGGCCGCGCTGCGGATTGAATCCGGCGTCGTAAGCGAGGCAAGACTCGGTATTGGCGGTGTATCGAACCGGGCCATCCGTCTCGAAAAGCTAGGGCAATCGCTCGTCGGCAAGCCGGCCTCGTCGCAAACCTTCGACGCAGTTGCCCAAGAGGCTCGCGAGGCGGTTGTTCCAACCGCGGATATCCATGCCTCTGCCGAGTATCGCCAGGATCTCATTGCGACGGTCGTCAGGCGCGCGTTGAGCGAGGCCGCCGCATGAACTGGATCGGGCGGTCGTTGCCGAGGCTCGAAGACCCGACCCTCTTGAAGGGGTGTGGCAGCTACGTCTCCGATCGCATTGGCGGTGCGGCCGCCGTTCGCTTTGTTCGCAGCCCGGTCGCTCGCGGCGCCATTGTCGACATCGAAATGCCACCTGACGCGATCGTTTTCACAGGCCGTGATCTCGCCGATCTTAAACCGATCCGCCCCATTCTTCATCGCCCCGATTACATCCCAATTGGACAGCCGGTTCTGGCGATCGATCGGGTGGTTTTCACGGGGCAACCCATTGCAGTCGTCGTGGCCGACAGCCAGGCCCTTGCCGAAGATCTTGCCGAACAGGTTTTCGTTGACATCGCGACCACCGATCCCGTGCTTGATCTCGATCTCGCTTTGGAAGCCGGCGCCGATTCGGTTCATCCCGAGGCGCCAGAAAACGTTCTGGTCGAAGGCCGGATGAAAACTCTCGGTATCGACAAGGCCTTCGAATACGCCGCTGAAATCGTAACGCTCGATCTGCGCTCGCATCGCCAATCGGCGGCCCCGATAGAGGCACGCGCTGGCTTGGCTGAATACCAAGCCGGCAGCGGACGGGTGACGCTGACGGCTTCGGTTCAGATGCCGCATATGCTGCGGACCGGTATTGCCGACACGCTTGGCATCGCGGAATCGGATCTTCGCGTCATTGCTCCCGATGTCGGCGGCGGCTTCGGTCAGAAAATGTCGCTGTTTCCGGAATATGTCGTGTTGGTCTGGCTTGCACGCAAGCTGAAGCGCAACGTCGCGTGGACCGAGGATCGCCGGGAGAACTTTCTGGCTTCCGCGCACAGCCGCGATCAGGCCTTCACCATTCGGGCCGCCTTCTCGAGAGAAGGAAGGCTGCTCGGCCTCGATGCCGATCTGCGCTCCAACGTCGGAGCATTCTCCTGCTATCCAGTCACCTGCGGGGTCGAATCGCTGATGGCGTTTGCCGAACTGCCGGGCCCGTATAATTTCAGCGAATACGCTGCTCGCTCCCGCGGCGTGACGACAAACACCTGTATGATGGCGCCTTATCGTGGCGTGGCGCGTCCGATGCTGACCTTCACCATGGAACGCTTGATGGAGGTTGCGGCGAAACGGCTGGGAATCGATTCGATCGAAATTCGCCGTCGTAACCTGATCGACAGCTTTCCGCATCGTTCGCCAACCGGCCTTGTCTACGACGAAGGTTCCTACAAGCAGGCCATGGAAGTGGCCGTTCAGAAAATGGACATTCCCGCTTTCAGGATCAGGCAAGCCGAAATGCGTGCCAAGGGGCGTTACATCGGACTTGGCATTTCCGTCTTTAGCGAACGTACTGGCTACGGCACGCCCGCCTATGCGGCGCGAGGCATGGACATCGTTCCGGGCTACGAGATCATCGATTGCATCATGGACCCGTCCGGTAATGTCGATCTGCGCATCGGATCATCGCCGCATGGCCAAGGTTTGAAGACCAGTCTCGCCCAACTCGTGTCGGACGAATTGGGAATCGACGTGCAAAAGATCCGGGTCATTTCCGGAGATACCGATACGACACCGTATGGCTGGGGTACATTCGCCAGCCGATCGATGGTGATTGCCGGAGGCGCGTCAAAGCTGGCGGCGGCAAAAGTTGCCGGAAAGCTGAAGGTGATGGCGGCACAGTTACTCGATACGACTCCTGATGCCGTCAGCTTGAAGGATGGCTGGGCCCGCGTCGCCAACACCAACAACGCGATCGAAATCGGTGAGTTGGCTCGCGCCGCTTATCATCAGAGCCACCGTTTCCCCGGTCAGTCCGCAGGCCTTCATGAAAATGCGTTTTATGACCCGCCTGGCACTTTCTCTAACGCCTGCCATTCCGCAGTCGTTGAGGTCGATATCGAAACCGGCGCCGTCAGGATCGAGCGATTTCTCGTAGTGGAAGACGCGGGCGTGCTGATCAACCCGATGATCGTCGATGGTCAAATCGCCGGTGGGGTAGCTCAGGGAATCGCCAACGCCTTGCTGGAGGAAATGATCTACGACGAGACCGGCAATCTTCTGACAACATCCTTTGCCGACTATTTGCTTCCGACTATCGCCGAAATGCCGGAAATCGAAATCCTTCACCTGGAAACGGTTTCTCCCGAAAGCGTGACCCACGCCAAAGGCGTTGGAGAAGGTGGCGCCATAGGCGCACCTGCCGCCATCGTCAATGCAATTGTGGATGCCCTATCGCCGTTTGGGATCGAGATATCCGAGATTCCTGCCACACCACAGCGGATTCGGGAACATTTGCGCAAGGCGGGAGCGGGCCTGAATGTCTGACGAAATCAGCCTCACTCTGGACGTCAACGGCCGCAACTATAGTGTCATGGTCGAGCCGCGTCGTACGCTGGTCGACGTGCTGCGCGACGACTGCCACCTGACGGGCACCCACATCGGATGCGAACATGGGGTCTGCGGTGCCTGCACGATCCTCCTCGACGATAAGCCGGTTCGTTCATGCCTGATGTTTGGCGTCCAGGCCGAAGGCAAGAAAATTCGCACCGTCGAAGGCCTTGCCGACGGCGATACGCTGCACCCCCTGCAAAAGGCGTTCTGGGAAAATCACGGCCTGCAATGCGGCTTCTGCACGCCTGGATTTCTCATGCTTGCGGCCGGTGTATTGCAGGAAACGCCCGACTTGTCCGATGAGGAAATCAAGGAGGTGTTGTCTTCCAACCTCTGCCGCTGCACCGGTTACCAAAACATCATCAAAGCGGTTCGATTGGCTGCCTTGGAGATGCGATCCGGGGCGCGCAGATGAACTATATCGGCCGCTCGCTGAAACGCATCGAAGATCGTCCGTTGCTGCTTGGGACGGGCACGTTTGCGGCTGATTGCAATTGGCCTGGCCAAGTTCATATGCGCGTCGTGCGCTCGCCTGTCGCGTTCGGGAAGATCCTGGGTGTGGACACGACGGAGGCAATCCGCGTGGAAGGCGTCGTTGCGGTCTGGACCATTCAGGATGTGGACGACCTTCCTCCGATCGATTTTCGCCAAATGCGGGCAGAGGGTCTCGTTCCCTACCGACAGTGGATTCTGGCGCGCGATTACGTGCGTTATGTAGGCGAACCCGTCGCCGTCGTCTTCGCCTGCGATCCTTATATCGCCGAAGACGCTGCCGACCTTATCTTTTGCGATATTGAGGAACTCGACGCCCAGCTTGATGCCACTGCAGAGCCTTCGCTGTTTATGCCGGACAGCTATCCTGGTCTGCTTTCAGAGCCGGCGGTGGTACGGCGGTCCTATGGCGACATGGATGCAGCATTCAGCCAGGCCTATCGTGTGGTCGAGCTCGAGGCGAAGGTCGGACGTCATACCGGCGTTCCCCTGGAGACCCGCGGCGCCCTGGGCGTCCTTGACACAAACAGCGGTGTTTTGACCGTCTATGGCGCAGCCAAGGTGCCGCATTACAATCGTGATGCCATCAGCAAGATGCTGAGTCTGGCTCCCGATAAACTTCACCTCAGCGAGGGTCATGTCGGCGGCGGATTTGGAATACGCGGTGAGTTGTATCCGGAAGACGTGCTGGTCTGTGCGGCGGCTATGCGGCTCCGACGGCCGATAAAATGGATCGAGGACTGCAGGGAACATTTGCTGGCCGCCAATCATTCGCGCGATCAAACCTATCGTCTGCGGGCCGCCGTGGATGTTCGTGGCTTCATTCTCGGCCTTCAGGCCAAATTTTTCACCGATCAGGGCGCGTATGTACGTACTCACGGCACCACGGTGACAGACTTGTCCGCCGGACTGCTGCCCGGACCCTATCTGGTTCCCGCTTACGCAGTTGAAG
>Ga0137384_10005298_pt1 | contig 10351 bp, 10 predicted proteins | sample SagtaG_2_FD_104922 | JGI IMG/M metagenome (GOLD analysis project Ga0137384, IMG submission 104922) | Vadose zone soil microbial communities from Sagehorn Ranch, Mendocino, California, USA - Sage2_R_60_16 metaG | ecosystem: Environmental > Terrestrial > Soil > Vadose zone | place: USA...
AAACACCACACCGCCCAGCGTCTGCATCAAAGCAACCTCGGGAGTCACGAATCGGAGCGCCTTGACCTTCGCGAGGTAACGGGTGCCTCTCAAGGTCGTCTCGAAGAGATGCTGCATGACTGCCTCGATCTGGGGGCGCCCCTGCAGGCATGAGCCCTCGAAGAAAACGATGTCCCCGTCATCCGCGAACTCGGCGGCCAGCGCCCGGCCGTCTCCGCGCTCCCACGCAGCGAGCACCCGTTGAAGCAGACTCGGCAGCTTGGATTCCACGACGTCGGGCCCCACGTCCTTCTTGATCATCGAGTCAGCTCGCGAGCCACGAGATGGAGACGCCGAGCAATCGCAGGGTTCCCGCGACCCGCTCCGGCGTGCCGAGATCGCACCACGTCAGCGTCGGCACCTTCGACACCACGAGGGGCAGGGCGCCGAACTCCAGGACGGCCCGGGAGAAATTTGCCGTCGGCGCGAACAGATAGGCCTGTCGAATGGCCCACGGCTCGTGCTGAGCGCCGAGGAAGAGATCCATTCGGGTCAATCGGTCGTGCAGGAGGGGCACGCAGTGGTGACCGGCCTCGACGAGAGCGCCCACTCTCGCCGCGAACACGAACATGCTCCAGAGGCAGCCATCCTGAAAGAGGACGTCCGCCAGCTCCTGGGACGGCTTCTCTTGAAAGCGGCGGATCCGGCGCAGTGGACCCCGGGGCGTCCAGGCCACGGTCTCGCCAGGCTCGATCCAGCCGTACTCCGACTCGGGCTCCGTGGCCTGAGCGCCGAGGACGATGATCGGCTCCGGGCGATGACGGGCGGATCTCGCCACGTCGGCCACGTGACACATGAAGGCGGACTCCTCCAGGACATAGTGGTCAGAGGGGAACACAACCACGGTGGCTTCCGGGTCACGAAGCCGGATCCAGTGAGCGGGCAGGAAAATCCCGGCCGCCGTGCCGCGGTCATAAGGCTGAGCCAGCACGTGTGGCCTCGGAGCACCCCGCAGCTCGGCCTCCACGTATCGCGCGTGGCTCGCGAGGGTGACCACGACGGTACGCTCGGGCGGAATGAGCAGGCCAACCCGATCGAGGGTCTGGCGGAGAAGGGACCGCGCCCCGACCAGAGCCGCATACTGCTTCGGACGATCGTCACCGTACAGGCGGCGGGTGAGGCTGCGCAGGCGCACGCCTTCACCTCCCGCCAGGACAATGGCCCAGAGGTTGCCGTGTTCGCTCACCGGTGATTCCATCGAAGCTGTCCACGTCGCTGGCGCTGAGATCAATTCGTTCATGATGCCTCCCGTGAGAAGACCACGCCCCTGGTCACAGGCGATGCCTGTGCCCGCCACACCTCAGGAGTTCGAGCGCCGGCTAGGAGGAGGGCGGACTGCGAGTGGCGTCGGGACGAAGCAGGCGGGGCGGGAGATCAGCGGGCTCCGCGGCCGCGACAGGCGCCGCGGCGACGGGAAGCGGCCCCAGGGAGCCGGCGGGCGGCTCCGGAGTGGCGCCGCTCCAGGAGACGATTCGAGCGATCACATCATCGAAGTCGGCGTCGTCGTAGATCCCGGGCTGCCACGTCTGATCGGGCGGGTTCGCGTGGGCGAATGCCACCAGCGTGAGCAACAGCAGGCCGAGCAGCGGAACGAGCGTCATTCGATATCGCACGGGTGCCAGGCTACGCCACGACGGGGACGCTCGCAAGTGAAGTTGCGGTGACATCTCGAGCAGGCGGCCGGAGGTCCGTGACACGGCGCGTGCCACCGAGTATGAGGAGCCGTCGCTTCCTGCCGATGGGCATCGCATCTTCCTCCTTCAGGTCCGGCCACTCCAGAGCCTCATCCCGGCATCCGGGGACAGCGACGCAGCGAGGATGGGAGGCTCGTGTGAACATCGTGTGTGTCACGCGTAAAGTAGTGTGAAGTTGCCGCGAGCCCTCCGAGCAATCGCTTGACACGCACGCGATCGGGGCGTAGCTCTGAGACCGTCATGAACAAGGACGCTGTCAAGCCACCCCTCTCCCAGGCCATCCTGGTCGTGGTCACTCTCGGCGTCCTCGCTGTGCTGACGGGGCTCGCGTACGCGAGTCCACCGGATGCGTCGTGGATCCCCGGTATCTACGACAATGCGGACCTCGACGATGTCGTCGTGCTCGTCACGGCGGCGAGCGGGGTCGTCGGGCCCGTGGATCTGGCCGGTCTTCACGCGATTCCACCTCCGACCGCCACCGCGGTGCTGCCTTCCGAGAAGGCACCCGTCAGCGACTGCCCCGCTCCTCTCCACGCTCGCGCGCCTCCTCTCGCGTAGACCCGACTCTCGCTGTCTCTCGGTCTGTCCGCCGCACGCGCCCCGCTGAAGGGGCGCGCGAATAGGCGAGCCGCAGCCCGACACGAGCACCCTGCCAATCACGTGAGCGAATCACGTGGAGGAGGACACGATCATGATCAGAATCCACACGTGCGTCAGCGTCGTCGCGATTCTTGGCGCCGCGCTTGGCGGAACCGTGGCCGGTACCGGAGGAATTGCCGTGGCCGCCAGTGCCGACGATCCGACCACCTTCGAGCGAAACTCGGCAGCACCCCGGCAAGCGGCGACGCTCGGGGACCAGTATTTCCACGTCGAATGGACGGCCGAGGCGGTACAGCCGGGCATATCCAGGCTCACGGGGTACGTCTACAACGACTACGGCGAGGCCGCCCAGGACGTCGACCTGCAGATCACAACCGTGAACGCCGCCGGGCAGCCCGTCAGAAACGTGGTCGAGCGAATCGGCGACATCGTCCCGTCGAGAGGCCGAAGCTACTTCGACTTCCGGGTCCCGGCCAGCTCCTCGTATCAGCTCAGCGTGACGTCGTTCGAGTTCCTGGAGCCTCCGAGCAGCAAGTAGGCGGATCGGGCCGGGCGCGAGGGCGGCGGTGGTCCATCGTCGCCGTCCCGCGCCCGGCTCTGCATTTTCCGCGACGCGGGAAGGAGCGGTCCATTGGCGACCGGCCTGTGCTACGGTGGGCGCGGCGTTTCGCCACCAGCCGTCTGGAGGGGACCGCATGACCGAGACACCCGCGCGCTTCACGCTCATCACGGCCGCCCGCCTCCTCGATGGCACGGGCTCCCGACCCATCGAGCAAGCCGCCCTGCTCGTGGAGGGCGATCGCATTGTCAGCCTCGGTCGCCAGGCCGATGTTCGCGTCACCGACGGGGCCTCGGTGGATCGGCGAGAGTATGCGGAGGGCACGATCCTCCCCGGCCTGGTGGACGCGCACACGCATCTGGTCGCGCCCGGCGACGGCACGCTCGGCGACGACGTCGCCAAGGAAGACGACGACATCCTGCTCTTGCAGGCGGCGAAGAACGCCCGCACGCTTCTGCATTCAGGCGTGACGACGCTGCGCGAGAACGGGGCCAAGGGGCAGGTGGCGTTCTCGCTCCGCGAGGGCATCCGCCGCCAGCTCGCCCCCGGGCCGCGCATGGTCATCTGTGGGCGTCCCATCGCCATCACGGGCGGGCACATGGGTTATTTCGGGTCCGAGGCCGACGGCGAGGCGGCCGTGCGCGCCGAAGTGCGGAAGCTCCTCAAGGAAGGCGCCGACTACATCAAGATCGTGGCGAGCGGCGGCTCCACGCGCACCTCTGACCCGAACCGCGCCTCGTACACGGTGGCCGAGCTGGTGGCCATGACGGACGAGGCCCATCGTCACGGCAAGCTCACGGCCGCGCATTGCACCTCGGCGCAGGCCGTCCAGAACTGCCTCGACGCCGACGTGGACATGATCATCCACTGCATCTTCACGGAGCCCGACGGCACCTACCGGTTCCGTCCCGATCTCGTCGAGCGCCTCGTGGCGGCCAAGGCCTGGGTCAACCCGACGCTCTACGTGATGAAGGCGGGAATCGAAAGACTGCGCGAAGCGCGCGAGCGCGAGGGACAGCTCACCCCGGACCTCGTGGCGAAGCTCGAGGACTCTCGGCGGGCGCTCGACGTGCGGGTGGACGCGGTGCGCCGGATGAGCGAGGCGGGCGTCCGCATGACGGCGGGCTCGGACTCGCCCTGGGGCTGGTATGCGCCGGGCGAGTTCGTGCACGAAATCCACATGCTCGCCCAGGCGGGGCTGTCCTATTCGGACGCCATCGTGGCGGGCACTGCGGGGGCGGCGGACTCCATTGGCGTGGGCGGCCTCGCCGGACGTCTGGCCCCCGGCCGGCTCGCCGACTTCATGGTCGTGCGCGGCGACCCGACTCGGGAGATCACCGCCCTCTGGGACGTGCTCGACGTCTATCAGGCGGGCCGCCGCATCGAGCGCGGCGTGCGCTAGCTTTTTTTAGTCAGGGGGGGAGCGCCGCCGGTCTTGCTAAGGGTTGGCTCGGCTGGCCTTCGGCTGCACCTCACACTGCAATCCCCGACACCCCCCATCGTTAAAGCTCTCTCCGCCCGATCTAGTACAAATGGCACGCGGCCTGATGACCCGCGCCGACCCCGCGGAGCGCCGGGCGCTCCACGCGGCAACGATCGAACGCGAACGGGCAGCGCGGGTGGAAGCGGCAGCCGGACGGCACGGCCAGCGGGCTCGCCACCTCGCCCTTCGGGATGATCCGCTCGCGGCGCAGCGTCGGATCAGCGACGGGAGCGGCCGACAACAACCCCTGCGTGTAGGGATGCTTGGGCTCGCGGTGGATGGCGGCGCGGGCACCCAGCTCCACGATCTCGCCCAGGTACATCACAGCCACGCGGTCTGACATGTGCAGGACCACGTGAAGGTCGTGCGAGATGAAGAGATAGGTCAGGCCGAATCGGCTGCGGAGATCCATCAGGAGATTCAAGACCTGGGCCTGGATCGACACGTCGAGGGCGGAGACCGGCTCGTCGGCCACGATGAGGCTCGGGTGCAGCGCCAAGGCGGCCGCGATTCCGATGCGCTGGCGCTGGCCCCCGGAGAGCTCGTGCGGGTAGCGCTGGGCAAACGTGGGATCGAGCCCGACGACCTCGAGAAGCTCGGCGACCCGGCGGCGCTGCCCCGACGCATCCCCCTGTCGGTAGATGGCGAGCGGCTCGGCGATGATGACTCCCACCCGCATCCGTGGATTGAGCGAGCCGAACGGGTCCTGGAAGACGATCTGCATGCGCTGCCGCGCGGCCCAGAGCTCGCGTGGCGAGAGCGCGACGAGATCCCTTCCCTCGAAGCGGATGTGGCCACCGCTCGGCTCGAGGAGCCGAAGGATGAGTCGGCCGGTGGTCGACTTGCCGCAGCCCGACTCGCCCACGAGTCCCAGCGTCTCGCCCGGCTCGAGCGCAAAGCTGACGCCGTCCACGGCGCGAATCACGCGGCGCCGCCGCGCGAGCCACGTCCCGCCCACGTCGAACTGCTTCGCGAGATCGTGAACCTCGAGGAGTGGGCCCGTCATCAGACGGTCACCGGGCAGGCCACGAAGTGGCCCCGCTCCCGCTCCTCGAGAGCGGGCTCGTCCCGGAGGCAGCTCGGGAGGGCGTAGGAGCAGCGCGGGGCGAAGCGGCAGCCCACGCCCACCTGGCGAGTGTCGGGCGGCACGCCTTCGATGGAGACGAGCGGCTGCCCGAATCGGCTCGGATGAGGCAGGCACTGGAGCAGCCCCCGCGTGTACGGATGGAGGGGGCGGGCGAAGAGGTTTTCCACGGGGGCAAGCTCGACGATGCGCCCCGCGTAGATGACGGCGACCCGGTGACACAGCTCGGCCACCACACCCAGATCGTGAGTGATGAGGAGGACGGCCATGCCGCGCTCGGCCTGCAGCCGGCGCAAGAGATCGAGAATCTGAGCCTGGATGGTGACGTCGAGGGCCGTGGTCGGCTCGTCGGCGATCAGGAGGGCGGGCCCCGAGGCCAGCGCCATGGCGATCATGGCCCGCTGGCGCAGCCCGCCCGAGAGCTGGTGCGGATAGTCCCGCGCGCGCTGACGGGGCGACGGAATCTGGACGAGATCCAGCATGGCCACGGTGCGCGCCCAGGCCTCGTGGCGGCCGGCGCTGCCGTGGGCCATGACGGCGGAGGCGATCTGATCGCCGATGGAGAACACGGGGTTGAGGGAGGTCATCGGCTCCTGGAAGACCATGGCGATCCGCGCGCCGCGCACGCGGCGCATCGCCTCGGCGTCCTTGGCGAGCAGATCCTCGCCCTCGAAGAGCACGCGACCAGCGGCCACCCGCCCGGGAGGCGGCACCAGCCGCATGATGGACAGCGAGGTGACGCTCTTTCCGCAGCCGCTCTCCCCCACGAGCCCGAGGACCTCGCCGCGCTCGATGGCGAAGCTCACGCCGTCCACGGCGCGGAGCACGCCCTGCGCCGTCGCGAAATGGGTCTCGAGGCCCTGCACGTCGAGGAGCGCCGACATGTCAGACCTTGAGACGCGGATCGAGCGTATCGCGCAGCCAGTCGCCGAGAAGATTGACGGCCAGCACGGTCAGCATGATCGCGAGCCCGGGGAAGGTGGCGAGCCACCACGCGGTGGCGATGTAGTTCCGTCCATCCGCGAGCATCCAGCCCCAGGTGGGCGTGGGCGGCTGCACGCCGAGCCCGAGGAAGGACAGGGCCGACTCGTAGATGATCATGAAGGCCAGCTCGAGCGTGGCCACGACGATGATCGGGGTCAGCGCGTTGGGCAGCACGTGGCGGAGGAGGAGCCGCAGCGACCGGTTGCCGCGCGCCCGCGCCCCGCTCACGAACTCGCGCTCGCGGATGGAGAGCACGTCGGCGCGAACGATCCGCGCGAACTGCACCCAGCGGGTGACGGCCATCACCAGGATCACGTTGAGGAGGCTCGGGCCGAGCGCGAAGACGACGCCCATGGCGAGCAGGATGTACGGGATGGCCAGGAACACATCCGCCACGCGCATGACCACGGCATCGGTGCGGCCTCCATGGAAGCCCGCCAGGAGGCCGAGCGAGACGCCGATCAGAGCGGAGAGCGTCACCGCGGACAGCCCCACGCCGAGGGAGATCCGACCGCCGTAGACGATGCGGCTCAAGATGTCCCGCCCGAGGTGGTCGGTGCCGAGCGGATGCTCTCGCAGCCCGCGCGCCTCCCAGGCGGGCGGCCGCAGACGCTTCATGAGCATCTGGCGCGCGGGATCCCACGGGGCGATCTGGGGGGCGAGGACAGCCGCCCCGCTCATGATGAGAAGCACGGTGAGCCCGAAGACAGCGCGGAAGCTCGGGCGACGGCGGGCGAGCCGCGCCGGGGCCTCGAGGGCCGTCACTGCCGTGGCGCTCGCCGCCTCGCTCATCGCGCGCGCCGGACGAAGACGATGCGTGGGTCGAGGTAGGTGTAGATGAGGTCCATGACCAGGTTGATGAGGACGAAGAGCGTGGCGAGCATGGCCACGATGGCCTGCACGAGCGGGTAGTCGCGGCTGAAGATCGCGTCCACGGCGAGGCGGCCCACCCCGGGCCACGCGAAGATCGTCTCCGTGATGACGGCGCCGCCGAGAAGAATGCCGAACTCGAGGCCGACGATGGTGACCAGGGGGATCGCGGCATTCTTGAGCGCGTACTTGTAGGTGACCACGAAGGCCCGCACGCCGGCGGCGCGGGCGGTACGGACGTAGTCCTGGGCGAGGACCTCGAGCATGCCGGAGCGCGCCATGCGCGCGATCCGGGCCATGGAAAATGCGCCGAGGGCGGTGGCGGGCAGGATGAGCGAGCTCAGACCGTCGCGCCCCGCCGCGGGAAACCAGCCCAGCCCGACGGCGAAGACCATGATGAGGAGGAGCCCGAGCCAGTAGACGGGCATCGCCTGCCCGATGAGGACGCCCACCGAGCAGATCGCGTCGAGGAGAGAATTGCGGCGGAGGGCGGCCAGGATGCCCGCGGGGACGGCCACCAGGAGAGCGAGGGCGAGGCCGGCCGCCGTGAGCTGGAGCGTGGCGGGAAGCGTCTGGGCGATGAGGGTGAGCGCGGGGACCTGGTGCTTGAAGGAGAGACCGAAGTCGCCGCGAACGGCCCGGGAGAGGAATCGCGCGTACTGCATCCACAGCGGATCGTCGAGCCCCAGAAGGGCGCGAAGCTGCCGGACGTCCTCCTCGCGCGCCTCCAGGGGCAGAAGGAGCCGCGTGGGATCCCCGGTCAGGTGAAGCAGCCCGAACACGATCACGGACACGCCGAGCAGGACGAAGACACTCTGGAGAAGACGGCGGCCCAGGTAGGCGAGCATTCTACGGCTCTCCCCTCCTCCTAGTCAGCCCTCGCCTCGCCGCCCGAAGCGGGCGTCTCAGCTCGAACTGCGGCCCTCTCCCCAGAGGGGAGAGGGATTCCTTTGGCTCACTCCCATGGGGGGACATTACTGACCCTCCCTCCCGCGAGCTGAGGTTCCTCATCCCTCTCCCCCGTGGGGGGAGAGGGCAGGGTGAGGGGGTGGCGCAAGAGCGAAACTAAAACGCGATTTCGGTCAGCCGTATCGACTCGTCGCCGCGCGGCGTCCACTTGATGCGCGCGTTGACGCCGTAGATGTCCATCTGCTGGTACCCGAAGATGTACGGCGCCTCCTCGCGAATGAGCCGCAGGAGCTGGCTGTACAGCTGCTTCCGCTTCTCCGTGTTCATCTCGGCCCGCGCCTGCTCCATGAGCTTGTCCACCTCGGGGTTCGAGTACTGGGAGACGGGCTCGCCCGTGCGCAGGTTCGGCGTCACCCAGTGGTCGGGGTCGAGGCTGGGCAGGCACCAGCCGCTCATGGCGACGTCCTCGGTCTTGTGGTCGAGGATGGTGCGCACGTAGGCGCCCCACTCCGCGATGACCTTCACGTTGGCCTTGATGCCGTTGTCGTTGAGCTGCCCCGCCACCGCCTGCGCGATGTCCTTGTCCATGGCCCACCGGCCGTTGGGAGCCTGGATGGTCACGCTCAGGTTCGATTGCCCGGCCGCGGCGAGGAGCTCCTTCGCCTTCTTGGGGTTGTATTCGTAGAAGGGGATGCTCGGGTCGTAGCCCCACACGTTGGGCGGCATCCAGGAGTTGAGGCGCTTGCCGTTGCCGAGCAGCACGGCGTCGACGATGCCCTGCATGTCGACGGCGTGGTTCAGGGCCTGGCGCACGCGCTTGTCCGTGATGGGCCCACCCTTGATGGTGGCGATGGCGAACGAGATGATGCGGCAGCTCGGCGTCTTCTCGATGCGGAGGTTCTTGCTCGCCTGGACGGCCTGGACCTGATCCGGGGGCACGTTGACGATGAGATCGGCCTGGCCCGTCTGGAGGGCGGCGATCCGCGACCCCAGCTCGGGGATGGGCTTCCAGGTCGCCCGCCGCACCGCGGGCTTGCCGCTCCAGTGGGCGTCATTCGCCTCGACCACGATCCGGTCGTTCTTCGCCCACTCCACGAACTTGAAGGGCCCCGTGCCCACCGGCTTGAGGTTGGCCTGCGCGTCGCCTACCTGCGCCACGTATTTCGGCGCGAGCTGGTACATGAGCGTCATCCGCGCCGGCATCGAGGGGTCGGGAACCTTGGTGTGGAATCGCACCGTGAAGGGATCGACGATCTCCACCGCCTCGATCGTGCTGAACCAGCCCTTCTGCGGCGACTTGAAGTCAGCTCGGTTGATGCGCTCGAAGGAGAACTTCACCGCGGTGGCGTCGAAGGCCTCGCCGTTGTGGAACTTCACGCCCTGCCGGAGCTTGACCTCCCACACCTTGTCACCCACGAGCTTGTAAGAGGTCGCGAGGGCGGGCACGAGCTGGAGCTGCTTGTCGCGCGTGAGAAGGGTGTCGTAGATCGACCCGTTGATGATCAGGGTCACGATGTTGTTCGTCATCTGCACGTCGAGGAACTCGGCGTCGATGCCCTGGGCGATGGTGACCTCGCGCTCGCCCGCCGCCCACACGTGGGCGCGCGCCGCCAGGCCCACCCCCGCGAGGGCTGCGAAGATGGCCAGGACCGATGCCACGGATCTGATCACTCGCCGCATGGAGGCCTCCTTGGGTGTCAAGGGTCTGCGCGTGTCGCCGGGGTCAGCGTCGAGCCGGAACAGCGGGGTGATGGTATGTCTGGCTCGAGAGGGTGTCAAGGAGACGTGGATCACTTTTCGGGACGTCGTCACCCCTCAGGCGAGAGGATGCCCATCTCGGCGTCGACGTCACGCCGCCTTCATCGACGTCGACGCCGAGATGGGCCCGGGACGCTATTCCGGACGTCGACGTACCCGGTGTGTCATCTCTGTGGCGCGTCGAGGTTGACCGGCTTGAGCTTCGAAGCGAGCTCCGCCGGCACGTCGGCCCGCAGGGCGACGGTCAGCCCGTCGTCACGCGGTCTGGAGGCGGCCTGCTTCTTCAACGTGACGCTCACGTCATTGGGCTCCAGCGTCCACATGGCGCCGGTCGCCGGGTCGACGATGAGATAGCCCATGCCGCCGACGAG
>Ga0137384_10005303_pt1 | contig 10347 bp, 7 predicted proteins | sample SagtaG_2_FD_104922 | JGI IMG/M metagenome (GOLD analysis project Ga0137384, IMG submission 104922) | Vadose zone soil microbial communities from Sagehorn Ranch, Mendocino, California, USA - Sage2_R_60_16 metaG | ecosystem: Environmental > Terrestrial > Soil > Vadose zone | place: USA: California...
AGCTGTAGTAGGCCGCGCACGCCCCTTCCGGCGAGACCATGCAGGTACCGATCGGCGTCTCAGGTGTACAAGCCGTACCAAAGACCTTGCACTCCCAGGGCTTGATAACGCCCTTGAGCACCTCGCCGCACTGGCAGGCTTTAGGGTCTGCCACGCGCAGACCCGGCACTTCATAGCGCAGTTCAGCGTCCCAATCGGCGAACTCCGGGCGCAGTTTGAGGGCGCTGTGCGTAATAAAGCCGAGACCACGCCACTCGAAGAAGGGGCGTTTGCGCCATCGCCTGTAGCGCCTTCACGTTCCCCTCCGGGCGCACGACACGAGCGTACTGATTCTCGATCTCGGCGCGTCCCTCGCTGATCTGCTTGACGATCATGTAAACCGACTGGATAATATCCAATGGCTCAAAACCGGCGATAACGACAGGCTTGTGGTGATCGCGTGCGACGAAGTTGTAGGGCCGCATGCCAATAACCATGCTCACGTGTCCCGGTCCAACGAAGTCGTCCAGCCGCAGGTCGGGCGAATCGAGGATAGCCTTCATGGCAGGAATGATCGTGACGTGATTGCAGAAGATCGAGAAGTTCTCGATGCCCTCTGCTTTGGCTCGCAGTAGGGTCACCGCTGTGGATAGCGCGGTCGTTTCAAAGCCGATAGCGAAGAAGACTACCTGCTTGTCGGGATTCTGGCGCGCTAGCTTGAAGGCGTCCAGTGGCGAGTGTGTGATGTGGGGATGTGGTAGGGGCGATCTTGAGAAGCCCGCGTCCCTCCGGCAAGATCGCCCCTACCGCGGATCGCCCCCCAAGAGGCACAAAGCAAGCAAACATACATACTTATGGAAGAGTTTGCTTAAATACTCCTTTTCTCAGACAAGATCCCGATAATCCTTGTATAGTTTGACTGGCGTCGTTCGCAGCCATTGCAGCATAGGGAACTGGGGTAGAGGTATCATCAAAAATGGGGCCACCGCTGTGCTGGAGATGAGATGTGCCAGCATCAAAGGCACGTTGCCCCCTTGCCGTGTCGCTTTCCACTGTAGTAGTAGCCACTGGTGTCGCACTCGCGATACCAGTATCTCTCGTGTCGTCACTAATAGTAGTAGCCGCCACATTTGCCGCGCTGTCCGGAGTTGCGGCTGGCGTGCTCACAGGAGTTACCACTACCACCACAGTGCCATACGTGGCAATTGGCTTCAACACTGGCCCTGTAGATGATCCGGTCGACCTGAGGGTTGATCCAGGAGGAGGTATAACTTTTAACGGCGAGGGGTTTTTAGAGGCCTTGTGAGCCGAAGACCTCGCTCCCCGTCGCTGGCGCGTCTTCTTGCCCGTCTTTTTAGCGGCATCGTGTTTTCCTTGTTTCTTCTGGGGAGCATGCAGTATACTTGCCGGAGCACTCGTGGCGCAAGGCGGCTCTACGACACTGGTTGGCGTTACCTCAATGGCTCTCGCTCTTTCCGGTAATGCGACCTTATGCCCCAGGTCAGCTTGCCCCGCCTGCGCTGTCGCTGTCGTTTTGTTGATAAAATCACGCGCGAAATTTTCCCTTTTTGGTAGAGAAATGAGATGTGGGATGTAGAGCGTTGCCAGCAAGAGAGAGGCACTGATGCAAATGAGCAAGCAGGTCAGGAATAGTTTTGCACCCTTTCGTCTGCGATCGCGATTCCACAGCACCATAAACGTGTCAATCATTGTCCTCTCCCAACTTCCCCATCACACTTTAGATCGCTAGCTTGCTTTCGGCTCCAGTTATTCGCTATACGCTTGCTGTTCAGATAGCGCATAGGTATGGACATGACTGAGGTATGCATCTTCCGTTCGTATGTGCTGCATACTCGCGCATCGCACAGCACTGCGCGCCTGAAAACGCTGCAAAATATACTCCAGATACATCGTACATTCCAGCGGCCGCTGCAACTCAAAAATTTCTCGCCGGGACCAGTGATCGGCCATAAAAGCGATTGCCCCCCGCAGGCGCGAGACATGCAGCAGCCGCGCATAGCTCAATACAATCTGACTCCGGCGACCAATGTAGATCATGCGCTCGCTCGTCAGGATAAGGACACCGTGATCCCTCGCTATATAGGTGTAGCGCTTCGCAGTACGCAATGGCTCGCGGCAGCGGGTAGCATCGGTACTATAGTGGGCATATTCTCCAGGCAGCAGGCGTATAGGCACCGATATGGCAGGCAGCATACCATTCTGAAGCATCCTGGCCAGTTTTTCTACATCAAAGCCATGTTCGCGTATAGAGCGTTCGGCCTGCTGACGGCTCTTCCTGTGCGCTCTCTGCTCTTCACGTGCGCGCTGTTTGTAAGGCATCTCAATAGGGGTGGTTAGAGCCTGTGCGGCCTCTCTCAGGTTGCGATCATATCCGGCATACACATAATCTGGCTCTCCCAAAACAAGTTGCGTTGACGACATCGTCAATAGCGCAGCCGCCGGTACGATCCCCAGAGGCAGTTCACCGGTCTTTTGCCAGAGTACCCCCTCGTCAGTTGATGCTTGCCCGTTGTAGTTGCGACCCTTCTCATGGTTATTCTGGACAGCGCCGGCTTTCTTGCCAGACATCGCTGCGGGCAATACGTGTTTTGTGCCTTGCAGGGAACTTCGCTCAGGCAGAGCGTAATGGCTATTCAGATAACCAACCAACCTATACGCATCCTCCACCGCCGCAATACCGCGGACAACACGCTTGACCCGCTTAAAGCGGAACTCAAGGCGTACAGAAGGGATACCTATAATGCGGTGGTAGATGGCATACACATGTACTAACTCGCTCAATGCGTAGAGGGTTCCATCTAAATCAAGGTAATCGGGGTAAAGCCGTAATTCTCTTCCCCACCCATACACACATTCCACTAACGGCTCTGGCTGCATCGCATCATCCTCCCCACTTCATAAACAGTGCATGACCTTTGCCGGGAATCATTAACTTCCCTTAATCAAGGAAACGAATCTGCTTCGTCAATGTAACGTGTATCGATACATCCGTACATGCGCTATCATGAGCTTACTCATGGTTATGAGCGAGGGGCGGGGCAAGTTCCGCATCCTACCGTTTTCTTCCTTTGAAGGGGTGCGATAGCAACATATTGCGTAACGTAGGCCAGAGACGTTCGATGTCCTGTATCTCGTTTGGGTGGTATGTCTGGTAGGGATTGGCCCAACGCTCACGCACAAACAGTTCTGTGAGGTGACGCAGCGGTGCTTTGCCCTCGGGTACATGCTGGATCAGCATCTCACTATATTCGTAAGGCGTTTGTGAGTTCTTGGGCGACAAACCAACCTTACTTGCCAGCCAGCAAATACGCCAGTACGTCCCGGCAACAGTTGTACTATTGGCGTAAAGCGAACGCCACCAGTAGGTCATTGCGGCAAAGAGAAAGATCAGTATCGAGATCAGCAATATACCGGCAGAAGCCCACAACAAGATAGTTTGATTGAGAACCGGCACGTCGCGAATAGCACTACGAGCAGCAGCCACAGGTTTCACGACGGGTGTTGGCAGTGGCTTGACCTGCGGCGTTTTTTGCACGAGAGGTGTTGGTAGTGGCGCTGGCTGCGCCTGATGCTTCGGCGTCGGAGTAGGTAAGAAGGGGGGCGGTGGCGCCGAGTCTAACGAAAAGCCCGGCGTTGGCTCAAAGCTTACCCAGCCATAGTTGGGCAGGTATGCCTGCACCCAGCTATGCGCATCACTACCATCGACTATCCATAGCTTGCCATCCATCGCATAATGCCCACCACTAAAGCCATTGACGACACGCGTGGGTATACCCAGCAACCGGCCCATCAAGGCCATTGCGCTGGCATAATAGGTGCAATATCCCGTGCGCTTCTGCAATAGCCAATCAACCACATCAACATCCTTTGGAATTGCCGGATTCTCCACTGAATAGCTAAAGCGCGTTTGATCGCTCAGACGCCGCTCCAGCATCTTTAACGCCGTGTAGGTATCGGTAGACCCCTGCGTCCACTGCTTCGTCACAGCCAGTACCGATGGTGAAAGATCGCGCGGTGTCTGCACATAATACAGTGCAAGTTGCGAGTAGTTGCCATCATTTCTCCACGCGCCGGGCTTCATAGATGGTAAGGGGATATTGGTAAGCAACGCGGGATCTGAGGCAGGCACAAGCGAGACAACATGATAGGTTTCCTTCGCCACCAATGGATTCTGCTGCGTCCAGATGGCCGCCGTCCCATCATCATAAATGGATGTGGGAACATCGAAACTTACCGGTTGAGCAGGTGCAAAGATATAGTTTTTTGAGCTGGTGGGAGGGCGTACGATCGTCACTGAGGTGGCTATGCGTGTTGTAAAACTGGTGGTGTTCACATCGATAGGCTGCACCGCATTGGCATCAAAGTTATGCGAAGTATTGTCCGAGAGCGACGATGTCCAGGTATGCCCATCAAATAAGTTATACGTGAATCCTTCGAGATAATGCGGCCCAGTGGCGCTGGAATAGTGCAACACCTCACCGGCGGGCAAATGCACACTGCCCGTTACCATCAGTTGATCACCAAAAAAGTTCGATGGTGGATTGTAGGGCTGGAGCATGCCCTGTGGATTCTGCAAGGAAGCCCGGCCGTTTATCATATTCTCCCAGGCGTTATCCATCTTGTTCCAGAAGTCTTTTCCTGATGGTGGCTGGTTATGGATCGGCAGTACCCAGCTCGTCAGCAGCGTCAACACGGTTAACACCGTAGCCACCTGCATAGAACGCCAGGTCATCGTGCGCAACCAGCTACGACTGGTATGTAACCCTTCCCTCATCCATTGATGAAGCTGGTCCGCCAGATGCACACGCGCTATCAACAACAGAACTGCCCCAGCCAGGATGATGACCAGATACGACAGATCTTGCTTGATATAGTTCAGGTTGACCAGCAAAATAGAGCAGTAGACAAGCGCCACCAGCCACGGCAGACGCGCGCGATAGATGAGCCAGCTACCAAAATACCCCAGAAAATAGGACAGAAAGGCCAGGTAAAAGAAGAAGAGGATCTCGGTAGCAGAGACCATACCACTGGTGACTGTACCCGTAAAAGCCTCTCGTATGCCAGCCAGTAGCAGCGTCCAGTGGACGTGATAGGCGACAACGCTCGTCAGCCAGATCGCTAACCAGTATCCCAACAAACAGGCTGCAATATGTAGAATCGGCTGTGGGACTTTATTTATACGCGCAATAATCAGGCCAACAAGCAGGCCCAGAACGGGGGTTGCCAGCAGTAGCATGCTGTGCCCTACCCAGTTTGCGGCAACGATTGACCAGGTAACGCAGTAGAGCGCAACGGTCAATAATAGCAGGGCAAACCAGCCTTCCTCAGGAGCTGCGAGAAGGCGCCGCAAGAATTTGAACCTGATCATGTCTTTTGAGTGGGGAGCAGGCTGTTTAGGGGGCTGGGGATGCTGAGGACGCTGAGGGACGCCGTACACCACATCAAGATTTCGCAAAGCGCCCGATGGCACACGTTTAGAATCAAGCACACTTGACCGCATCAAGCTCTCCTACACAAAACTGCTACAATCTGCTCAATCATCAAGGTTCAATCTACCCCATGTATGCAGTATACACTGACATGGTCTATAAACCCGCATGTTGGAGTAATTATGGGACCAAATATTTATCCACATCTCCATAGCAAAGTCACCGAGTTGGCCCTCGCATAAAGTAAACGAGTATCCTATCGTCAAATAGCTGATGATATGGTTCACAGAGAAGATTACGAGAAGGCCCCCATTCTCGTACAACAGGTAATACTTTGTGTCTCTTTCCCACTAAGCACTACCTCTCTCGGCTACCTAATCATAACAGAAGATGATACCGTAACACAAGACGGAACGCACCCCAAAAAACTACTTTTCATACGACCAGCCACACCCGAACAGCCTTATCTTCCCCGGCTGAGGCAATCTTCCTACCATCTGGCGACCAGGCCACAGTGTATATCTCTCTGCTATGGCCGCGATAGTGTGTGTGCGTCTCTCCGCTATAGGCGTCCCAGATATGTACACTCTTGTCTTCGCCAGCAGAAGCGATATATCGGCCATCCGGCGACCACGCTATTGTATGTACATCTTTGACATGACCTTTATACGTATAGAGCAGCTTATCGCTGAAGGCATCCCAGATTCTCACTGTTTTATCCCGGCTGCTAGATGCCACCCGCGTGCCATCTGGTGACCAGGCGACGCAGGTGATTTCTTTGCTATGCCCTTGATAGATGATAGGGTCACTCTCCTGTCCCACCTCCCAGCAATAGAGCATCGCATCCTCGCACCCCACCAGCAAGCGCGCCGAATTTACATTGCTTGACCACGCTAGCGCCCTGACCGCCTTCGGATAGCCCTGGTACTTCGAAACTACTTCTCCCTGTCGCGTATCCCAAAGATGGACCTCTCCGTCTGCTCCACCGGAAGCGATCATCAAGCCTCCCGTCGCCCACGCTACCGCATAGATCCACAACGACTGTTCGCGATAGATCAAAGTGTTATCATTGGTAGAAGCATTCCAGATATGCACATTGCCAAAACTTGTAGAAGCTATCCGCTTGCCATCCGGTGACCATGCCGCCCCATAGACATAGCCTTTGTTCCCCACGCTAGCATCCCACACCTGGACGGTCTTATCTCGGCTTGCTGATACAATGTGCTTGCCATCCGGCGACCACCCTACTGAATATATAGTATCAGTGTGATGCCGATAAATGCACAGTGTGGTTCCTTGCGCAGACAACACTTGAGCGGGAGAGATAGCAGTAGAGGCAGCGAGAGCGGGATTTGACACTGCTTGCATACTATTGGTAACCTGAACGACACTTCCTGTCGTCTGCATTGACCACTGCCAGACGTTGTGCAACTCTCGCTTTATTAGCAACATTGATGACGGCCTATTCACAGGATTTACCTCCACCATTTGCATGACCAACGCCTCTAGTAAGGGCGATATCTGGGGATTATAGGCTCGAATAGAAGGGAAATGAAACGGCGTTGTTGTTTGTGTTGGATCAAGCCCGGTCAGCAGTTGATGTAGAGTTACACCCATACTGTAAATATCAGAAGCATCTGAAGTTTGGGAATGGTATTGCTCAGGTGGCGCATATCCCACGGTTCCGAATGTAAGCGTATCTTTTAGTTGGCCCGGCTTAAAAAAGCGTGCAATGCCAAAATCTATCAGATAGAGATGATCGCCATGCGAGGTGATCATAATATTGGCAGGCTTAATATCGCGAAAGATGATTGGCGGATGGCGAGTATGCAAATAGTCCAATACACTACTGAGCTGTTCGGCAATCAAGAGCACCTCTTCAACAAACAATGCCTGATTAGGGGCCTGCAAGAGAAGGTCTGCCAGCGTCTCGCCCTCAATATAGTCCATTACCAGGTAGGATTTCCCATCCTCATCGAAGTGGTCATGGATACGAGGCAGATTCTGATGTGACAGGCTGGACAATAGCAGAGATTCCTGCTTAAACGCACGGGTAGCTTTGAGAAGCTCTATAGCACTTAGATTCGCCTGGCTCATCTCTTTTATAGCCACGAATCGATTACCCAGCAGCAAATCCTGCGCTTTATAGACGACCCCCATTCCCCCTTTGCCCAGCAACCTGACCAGGCAATAGCGGTTGTTCAGAAGCACCATGCTATCGCGTCACCTCTGCTATAATCTCTCCATAACACAACTATTCTACAAAAACCTATTATACCTCGTAAACCTGTTTCATCCTGTTACTTCTTCAATGATCCTTTCATCGCTAAGATCGTTTTTTATTGTTGCACGACCTATTGCGAAACCAACAATGGCAACAACCAGCGAAATGATCACAATAGCCAGTATCCAGATATCCCATTGAGCTGTGGTGAGAGGACTCGCCCCCGCAGAATTTGTCCAGGGAGCAGTAAAAATAACGTAGATGCCGACGATGCTTCCTATAGTGCCAAGTACGACGCAAACGTAGAAGACCCAATCAGATGCTATACGCCTATGTGCAAAGACTTCTGCATACTTGCGGCGCACAATAAGCACATCACAGAAAAGAATAACCATTGAGATACACCAGATCACTGTCATGGCGGCTAAGAGGATATCGTACAACAACGTACTGAGGTCGGCGGATTTCAGTGAAAGAGGAGCCAGGACAAAGATAATAGCAGTGAACGCTATGGCTATGATTGTTTGCGTCAGGACAGCGACCCAGGGTATTTTATTCTTACTGACTTTACTGATGATAGCAGGCAAACGGCGATCCAAGCCTGCCACGAAAAGTAGTCGCCCATATGAGTAATTGAAGACTGTCGCGGTTACGATAAAGAAACCTATAAAAATCAGGTCAGCCAGCACAGCCATCCAGGCGCCAATTGGCCCAAATCCTTTTTGTATCGCCTCAGTGATAGCTACCGGATTTCCTTGATCGGTCAGCGGTGCAGCCATCATGACGCCGAACGTGGCAACAAGGTAAGAAATGATGATTACAATCGATCCCCACAACAAATAGCGCTTGATCGAACGCATATCCCGAATCTCAACACCCATGTTGAGCGGCACCTCAATACCCAGCAAGGCGATGACAACCGTTCCATAAAAAGTGAAATTACTGCTATTCAAAGCCCAGCTACTACTGTGGAAAGATAAATCTACGTTTCCCGCATGGCCCGTCATCAACCAGAATAGCCCTGCCAGACCTACCAGCAGGATACTCCCAAGATATAGCCCCAGAATCATATTAATGAGATTCTGCACGGAACGGAAGCGCTGGATAGAAAGGATATATGAGAGGACAAGTATAGCAATTATGACCATCCCTTGCACGCCAGAAGCGCTCAAAAGCCTTATCCCAAACACTTCGCCGATCTGTTGTATCAGCGATACGATCACGTCGCCAGCCGCTATCATGCCCAGAACGCCCGGCCACCACGCACAGAAGCCAGCCAGAAATCCCATGAAATTTCCCAATGCTTTGGTGGTCCATACATAAATAGAACCCTCTCCTGGAAACATGAGACCAAGCTGTCCCGTAACAATAGCTCCCGGAATAAGAAATGTAATGAAGCCCAGCCCCCAATAAATAAATGCGGCTGCTCCTGCCCCCGTCACTACACCAGCACTTGGAACCCAAAGAATGATGGCGATATACACAACAATCAGATCAAACGAATTGAGCACCTTGGGGAGTATACCACCCGCTATGCGCTCCGACCGCAGAGGCTCATTGCTAGTAGATGTTGTCGCAGTCTTGATAATCGCCATAAAAACATCAAGCCTCAAACTAAAATAACGTTACAATCGACTTCGCTAATACTTTTTTCGGTAAATCAATCAAAGCAACAAATGGAAGGTTTGGTATATTTTCAGGCACATTGTAACAGATGATTGATGTCAATAAAGCATAATAGTACTTTTCGATTAGAATGATGATCAGTTTTATCAAGTCCATTATAAGACAGGCGAGCAGTTATATTCCCTAAATACTTGATACGTATATACCGTTTTAGAGACACTCCCTGTTTCTCTTCAGACTCGTGTGAGTTTTTCCGGGTTGGCAATGATACGAATGGTCTGAATATGCCCTTCCTCCACATCAATGGAAAGGCACGAAAATGCCTGGCCACCAGAGCGGATGATCACTGCTGGCTGGCCGTTGACTTCAGTCATCTCCACACGGTAGTTCTCTGGCAAGAAGCGCATCGTTCCCAGGCTCATGCGTGCCACCGCATCACGCCCAGTAATCGGACGAAGCGCGGCCTGTTTGATTGTCCCGCCGCCATCAGTCCACAGGATCACATCCTCGGAGAGCAGGCTCATCAAGGTCTTCATCTCACCCGTCTCAGCAGCCTGCACATACCCGCTGAGCAACTGCTGGTGTGTTTGGGCAGAGGCAGGGAAGCGTGGTCGATGCTCTGCCAGATGTTTCTTCGCCCGGCTGAAGGAGCGGCGACAAGTTGATTCACTCTTGCCAAGCGTGGACGCAATCTCAGCAAACTCGTACTCGAAGACTTCGCGCAGCAGAAAGACGGCTCGCTCGAAGGGTTGGAGCTGCTCCAGCAAGACCAGGAACGCCAGTGAAATCGACTCCTGCATCTCGACGCGCTCTGCCGGATCTCGTGTTTCGGCAGTCATGGTGGTAAGAACCGGCTCCGGTAACCAGGGGCCCACGTACACTTCCCGCTTCCTGCGCGCGAGCTGGAGTTGATCCACGCACAAGCGGGTAATGATCGTGGTCAGGAACGCTTTGAGCGAGCGAATGGTCTCCGGGGGCGTGGCCTGGTAACGCAGGTAGGTCTCCTGCACCATATCCTCGGCATCCATCGCACTCCCGAGCATGCGGTAGGCGATGGCAAAGAGGTAG
>Ga0137384_10005309_pt1 | contig 10342 bp, 11 predicted proteins | sample SagtaG_2_FD_104922 | JGI IMG/M metagenome (GOLD analysis project Ga0137384, IMG submission 104922) | Vadose zone soil microbial communities from Sagehorn Ranch, Mendocino, California, USA - Sage2_R_60_16 metaG | ecosystem: Environmental > Terrestrial > Soil > Vadose zone | place: USA...
TGCATAAAGTGCCAGTAACTGAGATCGAGCTGTTTGGCTGCTTCATGAGTTGTCAGCATGCCATTAAGGTGCTGTAAGTTCCGATGTAGCTCATCGCTCCTGAGAACCATGTCGGACGCCTTTCTACGGTTGGCCGTGTGCTAAAAAGTGTCTGGCAAAGACATACTTAGTCACGATAAGTATATCATAGGATAGAGAAGGAGAGCAAGCATAGTAATCTTCACAAATTTGTCTATGCAAAAGAGCGACCACGGCCTTCAGGCAGGGTCGCTATTACACACTGTGTGAGGGATAGGATTTAGCGTTTGACCGGGAAGAGCTGATTTATCTTCATAGCGAGCATCATATCGCCGGTTACTTTGACTTTTCCGGTCATGAAAGCGTTCATAGGGTCCAGTTTGCCTTCTGCGATAGAGAGCCAATCCTGGTCGCTGAGAATAAGAGTCATATCGGGCTTTTCAACACCGCCAGGAATGACTTCGCAGGTCTGATTGGCGACCTTGACGGCCCATACACCGGCTTGTTCGCCGGAGACATTCCATTGGAAAGTCTTGTTCACCCCTTTTGCTGCCGCAGGATTAAAGACAGACTTCATAATCTCGAAGGTCTCGGCAACTGTCATTGTTTTATCTCCTCTTTACGAATGTCGAATGGTCCCTGCTGGACGGTAATAGTATAGCAGCCAGCGAGCGAGGATGTCCAGTTATATGGATCAGTTTTGGCCTTCAGTCTCAAGTGAATGGAGGTCTTCTCTCTTGTTTCTCACATCTGCTAATGGTATCCTGAAAGGCACGAAGATTCTACGTAAAAACAACAGGGAGTTATATTATGTCGCGTGAGCGGACCATGCGTAAAGTGAAGATCGAGGGCGGATATCTCAATTTTAGCGCTGCCCATTTTATTACCTATGGTGGAAAATGTGAGCGGCTGCATGGACACAATTATGGTGTTCTGGTTGAGATTGAGGGTACTTTAGGGGAAGATAAGCTGATTTTTGATTTTACCGTGTTGAAACGATTGACCAAAGAGATCTGTCGCCGACTCGACCACCGCTTCCTTTTACCGCTCTCCAACCCACATTTGGAATTGCATGCTTCGTCCAGCGAATGGGAGATTCACTTTGGGCAAAAACGCTATATTTTTCCTCGCGAGGATGTTGCTGAGTTGCCGATTGATAATTCGACGGCAGAACGTATTGCTGAGTATATTGGCGACGAGTTATGCTCTCTGCTGGCCGAGTATGATACCTCTAATTTGTCTACTCTTCTTGTTGGCGTTGCTGAAGCCTCCACACAGATGGCCTACTATCAGCGTCCTTTGCATGAGTGATCATGCAGGCTTCTATCATGATGTGGTAGTTTGAGCACTATGAGACGCGTTCATAGATCCCTGGCTCTATCTAGCTTTGTGTTGTCGTAGCGGCACTTTATCCGTCGTAAAGAAGAGAGAATACGTTTTCTCCGATTGTTATCGATATTGATGTCGAAGCTTTCGCGTATTTTTTCTGGTAAGGAGATTGCAATGGTGATACGTATTGTTCAGGTAGGTCTGGGGGGATGGGGACAAAACTGGGCGGCACATATTGTTTCTCAAAGCCAGGAGGTAGAGGCTGTGGCCTGGGTTGATGTGCATGCAGAGACATTGAAGCGTGCCCAGGAGCGGTTAAACCTTCCGGCAGAGCGTTGCTTTTCATCGTTGAAATGTGCGCTAGAAACGGTTGAGGCTGATGCGGTGCTGGTTACCGCGAGTCTACCTGGACATGTACCAAGTGCTTTAGAAGCACTCAAGGCTGGTAAGCACGTCTTGATGGAGAAGCCTTTTGCCCCGACGGTTTTGGAGGCACAGGAGATCGTGGAAACAGCGGTGCAGCAAGGACGCATCCTGATGATCAGCCAGAACTATCGCTATTTTCCGGCGGCTCGTGTGGTGGAGGAACTGGTGCGTAAACAAGTTTTGGGTCCTGTCAATGATGTGAATATTGATTTTCGACGGTATGATAATGTGGCTCCAAAGGAGACTCATAAGCACTATACAATATGGGAACCTTTACTGGTCGATATGTCAATTCACCACTTTGATTTGATGCGTATGGTGCTTGGGCAGGAACCGCAGCAGATAGTGTGCAAAACATGGAATCCATCTTGGAGCAACTATACTGAACATCCAACGGGAGCGGCGACGATTACGTTTGATGGGGGAGCTGTTGTAAACTATCGTGGAAGTTGGGTGAGCACCGCCCCCCAGACAAACTGGGCAGGCGAGTGGCGTATGGAATGTGAAAAGGGCGAGATTGTCTGGACAAGCCGTGGAGAACTCCCTGAGCGAGTGATGCTGCGTCCATTACGAAAGCGTGCTCGTTCTGTCAAGCTGCCCGATTATCCTCTGGTTGATCGTGCAGGCAGTTTGCATGCCTTTGTGCAAGCGGTGCTGAGTGGTGAGGAACCTGAATGTTCCGGGCGCAAGAACCTCAAAACGTTGGCCCTCATGTTAGCCAGTGTGGAGGCCGCCAGCACTGGACTGCCAGTATCTATTGCGGCTGAATAGACTGCCCTGGTGCAGATATGGGTAAAGGCGAGGGAGGATCAGAAAGCCTCCTCGCCTTTATTAAGCAGGCATTATTTCGTGATGGCGGTTCGTCCGATGGCTCCGGCCACAGCATGCAACCGGGGCATCAAATTTTGGAATTGCTCAAGTGTGAGCGATTGTGCACCATCTTTCAAGGCTTCATCGGGGTTGGGATGCACTTCAATGAGGAGAGCATCGGTACCAGCAGCGACCGAGGCCAGGGTCATGGGAGCGACAAGATCGCGGCGACCGGTGCCCTGACTGGGATCGGAGATGATCGGCAGGTGTGAGATCTCTTTGATGAGCGGAATGGCGCTAATGTCCATCGTATTGCGCGTCATTTTCTCAAAGGTGCGAATACCACGCTCACAGAGGATGACGTTGCGATTGCCTTGTGAGAGCACATACTCGGCGGCCAGGAGCCACTCCTCGATGGTCGCAGACATACCGCGCTTGAGCACGACTGGCTTTTTGGTGCGTCCTACTTCATCGAGCAACATGTAGTTTTGCATATTGCGGGTGCCAATCTGTAGTATGTCAGCATATTCACAGACCAGCGATACATCAGAGGGCGTCATTACCTCAGTAATCACGGCCATGCCAAACTCCGAGCGAGCTTTTGCCAGGAGTTTCAGACCCTTTTCTCCCAGGCCACGGAAACCATAAGGGGAGGTCGAGGGCTTGAATGCGCCGCCACGGAGAATGACTGCACCTTCTTTTCTCACCCACTCGGCAGTGGTAAACAGTTGCTTCTCGCTTTCGACGGTACAGGGACCTGCCATCATGACCACAGCTTCGCCGCCGATAGCGACGCTCCCTCCATCGACACAAGCTACCGGGATATCCACCGTTGTGTTTTCAGGGTGAAACTCGCGGCTGGCGAGCTTATATGGTTTGGAAACGCGTAGAACGCTTTCGACGAAAGGAAGTCCCTCTAATGTTTCTCCTATAGTCGGATTGATACCGCCAATGCTACCAGGAGCACCAGAAGGGCCGACGCCTCCCAGGACGCCAATGACAGTGCGTTCGACACCACGTGAGGGGTGGCCGGTTAAACCATGCTTCTCCAGAACGGTTAAGACGTGTTCGATGTGTTCGTCGTTGCAAGATGCTTTCATTACGACAATCATGAAAAGTGACTCCTCCAGATAGATCAAAATGGTAAAGAACTGGCATGCCATTGCCAGCATACGGCCATCGTGACCACCCTGTCATGATTGCCGGTTCTATGTTCAACTTATTTACAAGTCCAGCGCGAAAGTGGGACGTAAATTCACCGCTCCTCGGATGTAGACGTGCTGTATTTCAGCATTCGTACGCGTCGTATTGACGTGTAATAGCACACGAATACATTTCTTCAGGCTCCCAGGCACCGGGATCTCGCGTGCACACATCAGAGAGACATCCATCCAACCTATCGCTTTAGAACGAGCTGCCAGAGCAGGATGGACTGCGTCCAGATCATCTGTAACAGTGAAAATGGCACTGGCAATATCCTCCGCACGCAGATCGTTCTTTTCTATTATTAATTGTAATAATTCCCTGGTAGCTGCGAGAATCTCCTCGCGGCTATTCTGTTCTACCGTTGTCGCTCCTCGGATTCCCCGACAATAGATCAAACCAACTCACCTCTTTCAAAAGAATGCTCGTTCCATCATGATTAGATAACTGGACAGAAGTTGTCTTCTATTGTAAGGGATGATGGCAAGTATGCGCTAATTCGTAGACATGAAGAAAACCTCTTTTTATAAGTGTACCTGTTCTGTTGTTGAGATGGTATGTCTACACTGCACTACTTTTGAGAAAGACTCTGGATGTATTGTCTTACTGCATCAACTTGTTTCTTTTCTTCCTGTTTATCGATCAGCGTGACAAGTGCACTCCCTACTACAGCGCCATCGGCATAGCTTGTCACCGTTGCAATGTGTTCCGGGGTAGACAGGCCAAAACCAACAGCAATAGGTAAATGTTTCTCCTGGGTGTAGGTGCGGACGCGCTGAATGAAATCGCGCAGATGAGGAGGCAATTCTTTGCGCGCTCCCGTCACACCACTTAAAGAGACGCAGTAGATGAAGCCACCAGGTTGCCTGGCGACCAGATCTACGATCTCAGCGATACGTTCATCCGGCGTGGTGGGAGGGATCAGGAAGATAAGGGCCAGCCCATTATCCTGGGCTGCTTTTTGCAACGGTTCCGCTTCTTCTGGAGGAAGATCGGGAATGATCAGTCCGCTGACACCATGTGTGTGGGCATCCTGGCAGAACTGGTCGATGCCGTAAGCCAGGATCGGGTTGTAATAGCCCATGAGGATTAACGGCACTGTCGTTTGAGTTGCGACCTGGCGGGCGACTTCCATGCACCCTTTTACTGACATGCCGCGTTCCAGCGCCAGATGTCCAGCATACTGAATAGTTGCTCCATCGGCGAGAGGATCGCTAAAAGGCATGCCCAGTTCTATAATGTCAGCTCCTCCCTCCGCAGCGGCTACGATAATGCGTGCGCTTTGCTCAGCGGAAGGATAGCCGCACATAAAATAGGGGATCAGTACGCCACGCCCCTCTTTTTTGGCGAGTTCAAAGGCTTGTGTGATGCGTATGGCTGGTTGATCTATCACATGACTATGAATAGGTTCCATATATTTTCTCCTGTTGTCAATCAGAGATTTTGGGATGGTGAGCGTCCAATATACCTGAGTGGAAACTTCCCCCTGTGTATGTGGTCAGTAATTCTTGCAGATCGGTGAGCGCGGCGGCAATATCTTGTTGTGCTTCCGTGTGATGAGCCTCAACGGTGATAATGACATCAGTTGTGTCGGATTGTGCCGCACTTTGCTCGCTTTGTCGCCAGCACCAGCGCCGCGCTATCACCATTCCCGCCTCATCTGAGAAGATCACTTCCCCAGGAACGGGCGGTTCTACCTCTGCCTGACCGAGATTGGTATAGCGTTCTGAGCCGTTGGCAAAATGTACCGTGATTGGTCCCTGGATGGAGCGGGTATCGATAACGGCGACCGGGAGCGCGTAGCGAATACTGACCAGGTTGCCTATATCGACAAGCGTATTAATGCTGGGAATGTCGCCTTTCTTGGTCAGGCGGCGCAGTAAGGCTTCTGCCGCGCCACGATATTGCGTTGGGTCTACACCGAAGGCGCGAAAGGCTCCTCGCCATGCAGATAGCGACGGCAATTTGCTCAAGGGAGTATCGCCGATGCGCTGGAGTGTGGCTCGCTGTTCCGCCTGATAAGCGGTCAGCAGGCGCTCTGGCGTCGGGGTGTTGCTGAGACCGTGTGCCAGGATGACCCCGCCAACAACGGTCGGATAGCGAGCCAGGATATCTGCGTGATACTGGAATGTGCTCATTGTCTTCCTCTACTCTACAATTTGACATTCAAAGCTTTTGCCACGGTGCCCATATCTTTATCGCCACGCCCGGAAAGATTTACAAGAATCAGTGAACCGGCGGGAATCTTGCCTGCCTCTCCCAGTTCCAGGAGATAGCCGAGTGCGTGTGATGACTCTAATGCTGGGATAATGCCCTCGCTACGGCTAAGTGCCTGCAATCCCTTCAGAGCAGTGACATCTTTGGCGGAAACGTAGCTGGCCCGACCGGTCTCTTTCAGATAGCTGTGTTCAGGACCAACGCCGGGGTAGTCCAGTACTGCCGATATGCTGTGTGTATCGAGCAACTGTCCATCGGCGTTTAGTAACAGATAGCTTAACAACCCAAGCAGTACACCCGGCGTGCCTTGAGCCAGCGATGCTGCATGCTGCACAGCTTCTGACCCGATTCCTCCAGCTTATACGCCGATCAGTTGTACCTGTGGCGCATCGGCAAAGGGGTAGAAGATACCAATGGCATTGCTGCCACCGCCGACGCAGGCAAAGATCGAATCGGGGAGGCGCCCTTCGCGTTGGAGAATTTCTTCACGCGCCTCTGTGCCAATGACCGACTGGAAATCGCGAACGATGCGCGGATAGGGATGAGGGCCAGCGGCTGTCCCAAACAGATAGAAGGTGGTTTCTACGTTGGTCACCCAGTCGCGGATGGCCTCGTTCACGGCATCTTTGAGGGTGCGAGATCCGCTCTTGACCGAGCGTACTTCTGCTCCCAGCAATTTCATGCGAAACACATTGAGCGATTGGCGCTCAATGTCAACCTCGCCCATATAAATGATGCATTGTAAGCCGAGCAGAGCGCAGACTGTCGCCGTGGCAACGCCATGTTGACCAGCACCCGTCTCTGCAATGATGCGCTTTTTGCCCATCCGTTTGGCGAGAAGCCCTTGACCGAGTGCATTGTTGATCTTATGTGCCCCTGTATGCGCGAGATCCTCACGTTTGAGATAGACCTTCACTCCTGGTGCAACCAGCTCTGAAAAGCGTGGTACGTAGGTGAGCGCTGTAGGACGCCCGACGTAGTTGCGTTGGTATTCGCGCAGCTCTGCCTGAAATTGAGCATCCAGAAGCGATTCCTCGTAGGCAGCTTCCAATTCGGCAAGGGCTGGCATCAGGCTTTCTGGAACAAACTTGCCGCCGAACGGGCCAAAGCGTCCCCGCTGGTCAGGATAATATTGATGCTGATATTCGCCAGTCCTGGCTGCTCCCACCTGTATTTGCATGATAATAAGCCTTTCTATCAATGGTTCTTTGTCGAGAATAATGGAAAAATAGGCCCGAATGATATATATTACTGTGCTTGTTGGCGCATCTGCTCAATAAGTGCTCGTATCTTCGCCGGATCTTTCTGCCTGTTTGTCTCAACACCACTACTGACATCGACTCCCCAGGGTTGGACGCTGCGTATAGCTTCTGCAACATTTTCGGACGTGAGTCCGCCTGCAAGGAGAATACGTTGCGTCTGGGCGGCGTTACGTGCAAGCTCCCAGTCGTGAGTGGTGCCTGTACCTCCCCATTCAGGAGTTGGCGTATCCAGTAAGAGACGCCAGGCCACATCCTGATATTCCTCAAGACGTGTCAGGTCCGCTCTATCTCGTAGATGGAGGGCTTTGATGACCGGTTTCCGTATTTGTTGGCAAAACTCAGGAGATTCGGTGCCGTGTAGCTGAACGAAATGCAAGCCAGCTTGCTTGGCAACATCGTTGATGAATGATGCTTCTTTATTGACAAAAACTCCCACCAGATCTGGCGTGGTTTGTCCTTTGGGCGGATGTTGATAGCGTTCGCTCGCTGCTAGCAGGGCCTGTACCTGTGCTGGTTTGACGTAGCGATGGCTTGGCTCGTGAAAGATGAAGCCGATCATATCAGCGCCTGCATCTACTGCGACATCGATATCTTCTGGTTTGCTGAGTCCGCAGATCTTGACCTGGGTGCTCTGGTTTGCGCCTTGCAGGAGCATGTGCATCTGAGCTGGCACATCGTTGGAAACGACCAGGGATTCGCCAACGAGCATGCCTTGAACATCGTAGCGAGCCAGACGGCGGGCATCGGTTGCCGTGTGAATGCCGCTTTCCGCGATCACCACACGATCTGCCGGGATCATGCGGCGAATAGCGCGAATGAGATAGGGATTCATCTCGAAGGTGGTCAGATCACGACTATTGACGCCAATAATCATTGCTCCGGCGTTTACAGCGCGCAGAGCTTCCTCTCGACTGTGAACCTCCACCAGACAATGCATGTGTTGTTCGTGGGCCACATGGAGCAGGTGGTGTAGTTGGTCGTCGTCGAGAATGGCACAGATGAGCAAAACGGCGTCGGCACCCCATGCCCGTGCCTCGTAGACCTGATATTCGTCAACGATAAAATCTTTGCGTAATACCGGCACTCTTACGGCCTTTTTGATGGCGGTCAAGTAGGCTGGCGAACCCAGGAAGAAATCAGGTTCGGTCAGGACCGAGATGACGGCAGCTCCATTCGCCTCATAGGTCTGAGCCAGTGCTACGGGATCGATATGTGGAGCAAGCATGCCTTTTGAAGGCGATGCGCGCTTGACCTCGGCTATCAGGTGAACCTGTGTGCGAGGTGCAAATGCCTCCAGCAGATCACGCGGACAAGGCTGTTCGTCAGCGAGTCGCTTGATAGCTTCCAGCGGACATGCTTGCTTGCGCTGTTCGAGCGTTTTCAGTGTTTGAGCAACGATGCGATTCAGAAACATAGATCACCTGGCAATCGATTGAGAACAGGCAACGACATCGGCCAATTTCTGCTGCACTTTGCCTTCGCGTAAGGTTGCACGCGCCAGTTTGATACCATCCTGCAAAGATGTCACCTGATCGTTTGCCAGCAGCGCGGCTCCTGCGTTGAGGCAGAGCATATGTGTTGCAGGCGTATCGACGTAACTGCTAAAGAGCTCGCGCAGCATGGCGGCATTGTGCTCAGGATCACCACCCTGGATGGCCTGGGGATTGGTCAGACGTGACAGGCCCACATCTTCGGGCGTGATGGTATATTCGTGTAAGTCTTTGCCCTGTCGCACCTCGCAAATACGTGTGGGGGCACTGAGTGAGCATTCGTCCAGCCCATCTTCGCCGTGTACAATCAGAGCGTGCTCACAGCCAAGGCGCAACAAGACTTCGCCCATTTTACGCATGTGGGAAGGGTCAGCAACGCCAAGTACCTGGTAACGTGTATGTGCAGGATTGGTTAATGGGCCAAGAATATTAAAAACGGTACGGATGCCAATTTCGCGCCTCGTTGGGCCAACATGTTTCATGGCCGGGTGATATGCCTGGGCAAACATGAAACCGAAGCCAACTTCTTTCACGCAAAGTGCAACTTGTTCCGGGCCAAGATCGATCTTTGCGCCCAGAGCCGCCAGGACATCCGCGCTGCCGCAGCGGCTGGTGGCGGAACGGTTGCCATGTTTGGCTATAGTCGCCCCCGCTGCTGCCGCGATAATACCAGCACCGGTTGAGACATTGAACGTATTTGAACTGTCTCCTCCGGTGCCGCAGGTATCCATTGCTTGAGCAGCTATCCGCTCATCGAGATGTACCTGTACCGCTTTCTCACGCATGACATGGGCCAGTCCTGCAATCTCCTCGATGGTCTCGCCACCTGGACGAAGGCGCAAGGCTGTGAGAAACGCGCCCATTTGGGATGGAGTTGCTACCCCGGACATGATTTCGTCCATCACTGCCGCTGCATCCTCTTCACTCAGCTTGCCGCCAGCAGCGACTTGTACGATTGCATCACGAATCATTTGATGCTCTCCTTGTTCATATTACGGTGTCCCTGGGGGAGACCGCTAGCATCTTTTACTGTGCTAAAAAGTTTCGTAACAGGTCTTTTCCTACAGGGGTCATGATCGACTCTGGGTGAAACTGCACTCCCTCGACCGGGTAAGAGCGATGACGCAGTCCCATGATGAGTCCATCGGCGGTTCTGGCGGTGACTTCTAGCTCGTCTGGAAGCGTATTGTTTTCGACAATGAGACTGTGGTAGCGATTGGCTTCAAACGGTTGCGGCAGGTCGCGGAACACTCCCTGGCCCTCGTGATGCATCAGTGAAGTTTTGCCATGCATTGGCTCAGGGGCACGGATGACGCGACCTCCGTATACCTGGCCGATGACCTGATGTCCCAGGCAGACTCCCAATGTGGGGATGCGCGAGCCAAAAGTAGCAACGATCTGGCACGAGAGACCAGCTTCATTGGGTGTGCAGGGGCCGGGCGAGACCACAATATGATCTGGTTGCATGGTCTCGATGTCCTCCAGCGTCACCTCATCATTGCGACGTACCTCTACAACGGCTCCTAGCTCTGACAGGTATTGATACAGATTGTAGGTAAAGCTATCGTAGTTATCAATGAGTAGCAA
>Ga0137384_10005314_pt1 | contig 10335 bp, 8 predicted proteins | sample SagtaG_2_FD_104922 | JGI IMG/M metagenome (GOLD analysis project Ga0137384, IMG submission 104922) | Vadose zone soil microbial communities from Sagehorn Ranch, Mendocino, California, USA - Sage2_R_60_16 metaG | ecosystem: Environmental > Terrestrial > Soil > Vadose zone | place: USA: California...
AAGCTTGCGCCGCGGCGACGAGCCGCATGATCCCGGAGAGAACGGTCTGGTCCCCGATTGCCGCAATGCTGACGCGAAGGCTCCCGCCACTGACAACTGTTCCCGTAACTACTTTGGAGGCTGCCACTTTCGGCACTGTTTTGGACTCGCCGGTGATCATGGACTCGTCAACATCGGCAGCGCCCTCAACGACAGTGCCATCCGCTGGAACCCGGGCTCCGGGCCGGACAAGAACGATGTCGCCAACGCGCAACTCAGAGAGTGGAACAGATTGAGTGTCTGCGCCCGTTACCCGTTCTGCTGTGTCCGGGAGCAGGGCGGCGAGTGCGTTCACCGCACCACGAGCCTGGGAAATGGCCCGCATTTCGAGCCAGTGGCCGAGGACCATGATCGTAATCAGTGACGCGAGTTCCCACCAAACGTCGATCTCGAAGAGGCCGAACGTCGCAGCGAGCGAAGTTCCAAAAGCGACTACGATCGCCAAGCTGATGAGAGTCATCATGCCCGGCTTGTGATCGGCAAGTTCGCCCCGTGCCCCGCGAATGAAGACCAGGCCGCCATAAACGAAGACGACTGTTCCGAGGATGGCGGGGATAAACTTCGAGCCGGGGAAGGAAGGGGCTGTGTAACCAAGCCAGTGTTGAACGTCAGTTGACCAAAATACGACGGGAATGGTGAGGGCGAAACTCAGCCAGAATTTGTCGCGGAACATGGCAACGGAGTGCCCGGCGTGACGATCGTGACTCCTGTGAGTGTTCAACATCTTGTGACCGGCGTGTGGGTCGGACGCCCGTCCCTGATCATTGTGTGTGGAGTGGTCCATCTGAATTCAGATCGCGCCCGGAGGCAGCGGGCCTGGCGCGCGTGCGGCGAATTTAGCGGAATTGCCCGAATTCCTCGCTGTGGGTGATGAATTCGGGATAGGCGCCGCCGCCGAGTTCGTAGAGATCAAGACCCTGCCGTTCACCCTCCATGGGCACCCGCTGCGGCCAGATTCGATTCAAGGCGAAGTTCAGACCATAGGTGAGCGGCAAAATAAAACCGATCAGCGTGGCCACGGCTACGATTTGGGCGAGCCACTGAGCCGAATCGCGGGCGGCGGAAGCCCCCGGCAAATCTCCCGCTACATTCATGACGGAGGCGGGGAAGCGCGCAAAGATGCCTACGGCCAGCAAACCCCAGATGCCGGCGACGGCGTGCACGGAAATGGCCCCGCCGGGATCGTCTACGCCGAAGTGCAATTCAAACCATTCCACCGAATAAGTGACCAGCGCGCCGGCAATGCCCCCGATCACCAGAGCTGCGACGGGGCTGACGAACGCACAAGACGCGCTGCTGGCTACCAATCCGCCCACCCAGCCGTTGGCGCTGATGGAGACATCGGGACGGCCGAAACGCAGGCCCGTGATGACGACAGCCGCGAGGATGGCGGCGCCGGCAGCGAGAGCGGTATTCATGGATATGAGAACCACGCGAACCGGGGCGGCGCCCGTAAACAACATTGCGCCAGCGGAATTCAGCCCGAACCATCCGAACAGGGCCAGGAAACAGCCGAATAGAATCAGAACGGCGTTGTGCCCGGGGATCGCGGTGGGCATTCCTTCGAGCGAATACTTGCCGCGGCGCGGGCCGAGAATCCAGGCCAAGGCGAGCGCAGTCAAGCCGCCCACGGCCTGAATCGTGCCGCTGCCTCCGGCATCGATAACTCCGTGGCCCATGGCCGCGTTGATTCCGAGTTGCGCGAGCCAGCCACCTCCCCAGACCCAGTGCGCGAAAAGGGGATAAGTGCATCCGGCCAGCAGAGCCGTGGAAGCGCAGGCGGCAGACAATTTCCAGCGATCCAGGCAGGCGCCCAATGGGATCAAGGCGGCCAATCCCACACTGAAGATTTGCAGGCATGCGGCGAGCGACAGGGCAGAGGCATTGAAATCCATTCCCCGAAAAAAGAACGGCGCTCGCGCGAGCCAATTCCATTGCCGGCCCGCGGCCACGATCACGTGGGCGGGAGCTCCGATATATCCCTGCCAGGCGAAACCGCAAATAAGGTATGCGCCCGCGGCGACCGCGAAAATGCACAGCGAGGCGAGCATGGAGTGGGCGGCGCTGCGCGAACGGCCGAGTCCGGTATTGATCAGCGAGAGTCCGGCGATGGCTAAGGGAGCCAGAAGGATCAGAATGATGATCAGGGCAATTTCTGTTATGGAGATGGGCATGCGCACGAGGTTACTCTTTTTCGCGGCCGGCGAGAGGGTTCGAGCGGATGACCAGCGTCAGGCCGATGATTTCCACGCCCACTCCGGCAAGGACGAAAATGGCCCTCGCGTTCGCGGGTATGAGGAGAACGACAGCCGCAACAACGATGGCCCATCCGGCGAGCAGCAATAGAAAGCCGGCAAGCTTCATGCACGTTTCCTAAGCCTGGGAAGAAGAGCGTGCCCAAGCGTACCGGCAATATCACATAACTTAATTGTTTCGGCTATCAAAGTTTGCGAGTGATGGATGGTGCGAGGAGCAGCGAACTGCAGATCCCTCGCTGGGCCTCCAGCACGCGCTGGAGCACGCGCTGGGGCCAGCTGGGGATGACAACGTTTTCGGATTGAGCAGCGCGCACGTACGAGGGGCTGGAGATGGCGTGCCGCCTGGAAGGCGGCGCTACAAAATGTCGCGGCTAAAGCCGCGACCCACAAAGCAGGCGGCAGGATGCCGCCCAGATCCCTCGCTCCCTTCGCTCGGGACAAGCGGGCGGCGCGACAAAAGCGGCGTGGGAATGACGGCCAAGCGCCGGGTCGATGGAAGCGGGACTTGGGGAAGATGCCCCAGGGCCCGCGGCGCGTGGAGAATGCCAGGCTGCCGCCTGGAAGGCGGCGCTACAAAATGTCGCGGCTAAAGCCGCGACCGACAAAGCAGGCGCAAAGATGCCGCCCAGATCCCTCGGTCCTTTCGATCGGGACAAGCGAGCGGCGCTACAAAAGCGGCGTGGGAATGACGGCCAAGCGCAGGGTCGATGGAAGCGGGACTTGGGAAAGATCCCCAGGGCCCGCGACGCGTGGAGAATGCCAGGCTGCCGCCTGGAAGGCGGCGCTACAAAACCGGTGCGCAATCATGCGCAGCCGCAGGGTCGACGCGAGATCACGGCGAATATGCCCATGCCGACAGGGCGGCGCCAATCAAAAATCCCGATGGGTTTGATCGAAACGTTGCGTTTTGCGTTGCGGGACACTGCGGCTATTCTTGCCGCGCTCGCGGCTGCGACGCTCCGGGCAGCAGGAAATCCACGACGAGAGAGGCAATTTTAGATGGCCGAAAAAAGCACCACGGAGATGAAAGCCACCTTGGGCCTCACAGGGCTGACGATGAATGCCATGGCGCTCATCGCACCCGGGGCCTTCTTGTGGCTGACGTTCTCGATCCAGGCGACCACGGGGGTGACTGCACCCGCGATGTGGCTGGGGATCTTTGTCGCTTTACTCCTCTGTTTGGCAACGGCCGTTGCTTATGCAGAGCTATCGAAGCTCTATCCGGGTCCCGGCAGTTCCTACTATTTCGCGGAGCAGTCCTTCCTGAATCACGAAAAGCATTGGCGTTATGCGCGGCTGGCGAAGTTTATCGTGGGCTGGGGCTCGCACCTGTACTACTGGATCTACCCCGGAGTAATGGTGGCGGTAACGGGAATCTTCGCGGGCTACGTGGTCGGTACGCTCTGGCCCAACTTCATGAGCGCTTCCAATCCGGGGACTTTGTTCATGATGATTTTTGCGATTTTGTTTGCGCTGGGTGTCTCCTATATCGCCCATCGCGGGGTTACGGGCTCGACGGCGGTGAACGTAGCTATCAACGTAATTCAGATCAGCGCGCTGCTCATTTTCTCTGTTATCGCGATCGGCTATCGCATGAATCATCCTCCGGGAAGCGTAGCTTGGCAGTTCGATTCCGTCTCGGGCGAGGCTTATCCGTATGAGTTTGCCACCACGCAGACAACCGCCAACGGACAGACCACAGAGACGATCACGCGAGATGCCAACATGGTGCCGCAGCCGAAGCTGGATGCTGCCGGAAAGCCGGTGCCGTATCAAATCAGCTATCCCGCGGCCGACGAGAAGGGCAACTTCCTGACCCACCCCAGTGCCGGTTCTGTTTTCGCAGCCCATAACTGGGGCTTCGTCTTCGTGCAAGCGACGGTAGCGATTCTGATCCTGGTTGGATTCGAGTCGTGTACGGCGCTAGGCGGCGAAGCGAAGAATGCCAAGCGAGACATACCGATCGCGGTGATCACCTCGCTTCTGATTCAGGGGGCGTTCTGTTATCTGATTGAATATTTTTCCGCCAACTACTTCCTCAATAGTGGTTACACCATGATGAGCGCCCAGGGATCGGCCGCGCCCCTCGGCGACATGATGATCGCGGTCGGCGACGCTCTATTCGGTGCCGGAAGAGGACGCATCTTCATGTTGGCTGAGGCAGTGACCGTTTTCTTCGCGCTGATCGGCACGACGCTCTCGTGCATCAACACCGGGGCTCGCGTGACCTACGCGATGGGCAAGGACCAGGAAGTGCCGGAACATTTCGGCATGCTGCATGAAAAGAACCTGAGCCCGCACCGCGCCATTTGGGTTCTGGGAATCTTGTCTGCGGCCATCGGCTGCGTCGCGTTGCTCATGCCTTTCGGCGATGCCGGAGCCATTGCCGATACATCGATCCAAGCCTTACCGCACGGAATGTGGTCCAGTGTGTGGTTTGCGAGCTCCCATGATCACATGGCGGCCCTGCCACAGTCGCTCCTTACGGTAACGCTGGCTTCCAACTTCGGCACATTCCTGTTGTACATGCTGAGTTGCGTGGTTTGCATTGTGGCCTATCAGGGTCATCCGAAGTTCAGCTTCGTGAGACACATGGCAATACCCGTGTTTGGATTGCTGGCCAACCTGGCCTGCATGGCCTTCTACGTGATCGGGCCTTTCATGGGTTATGGCACGGTGAAGGAGCCGCTGCTGGCCTTAGGAGTGGCGGCGGTCTGGGCCATCTACGGCGCCATCTACTTCACGCGAGCTAGCAGGGCGGCAGGCCGGGCGACTTTCGTCGCGAGCCGCGCCGGGAGGGCCTAACCCCCACCCCAGCATACGCGACTTCTTTTAACGCGCGAACGCTCGCGCTCCAGAGGCGCATGCTGGGGACCCCGGGAGAAGAGAACTTGAGCGGGAAGGGGATCGGGGCGGACGCAGGGAGCGCAAACGAGCGCGACAGACGTTCGCCCCGATCGCATTTGCGGAGTTACCATGTTTGAGATTTACAGAGGACAGAGGCTACCACCCCAACACGCGCGCCTTCTTTCTAGCGCGCGAGCATCGGCTCGCGCTGAGGGGCGCATGTTGGGGACCCCGGGGGACGTGGCGCGCGGCGGACCGATTCCGGCCGCGCATCGGCCATTTGAAGACTCCATGCTGGAGATCGATTTCGCCGAACTCTCCGATGTGGGACGGGTTCGCGCGGAAAATGAAGATTACCTGGGCCATGTGGCTCCGGATACGCCGGAGCAGGCGCGCAGCCATGGGTGGTTATTTGCGGTTGCGGACGGCGTAGGAGGACATGAAAAAGGCGAGGTGGCGTCGCGAACGGCGATCGAGGCGGTGCTGAAGGGATTTCGCGAGGCCAGCAGAGGGGAGCCGCTGAGCGGTTTGCTGGAAAAGCTGGTGCGCAGGGCGAACACGCGCGTGCTCGATGCGGGAATGAATTCGGGTATGGCGACGACGCTGGTGGCCTGCGCGCTGCGTTACGACCGCGCGGTGGTCGCGCACATCGGCGATTCGCGATGTTATCTGGTCCGCGGGAAAGCCGCCACGCCGCTGACGCGCGATCACACCATCGCGAATGAGCATGCCCTGCTGGGGTTGCTTTCCTCCCAGGAAGCCGCAGAGGCCGAAACGCGGCACATATTGAGCCGCTCGCTGGGAAGCGAGCTTTCCGTAAGCGTGGAGGTAAGCGACCATCAGGTTCTCCCCGGGGATACTCTGCTGTTGTGTTCGGACGGGCTGCATGGCGCGCTTTCGGCTGAGGAGATCGCGCGCGTGGTGAGCGAAACAGCGGACGTGGAACTCGCGGCACGCAGGCTGGTTGCGCTTGCCAACGAAAAGGACGGCAGCGATAATGTCACGGCCCAAGTGGTCCGCGTTCAGAATGTGGAACGCGTGGGCATGTACCGCGGGCGGCCCTATCGGCTGCGTTGAGCTTCCTTTGAAGGGGGGCCGGCGCCGGCCTTCCGGCAGTGACCCGCGCTCGCGATGACGTCACTCCATCCCGGCGCCCAACTCGATCATTACCGCCTGGAAAATCTCGTTGCCCGGAGCGGGATGGCGTCCATCTACCGGGCCACCGACCTGGAAAGCGGCCGTCCTGTAGCCATCAAAATTCCCCATCCTGAAGTGGAGGCCGATCCGCTCTTTTACGACCGCTTCAAACGGGAAGAAGAGATTGGCAAGAAGCTCGATCATCCCGGCGTGATGAGGGTGTACGGGGATGACGATCGCAGCCGCGTGTACATGGTCATGGAGTGGGTGGACGGGAGACTGCTGCGGCAGATTCTGATCGAACAGAAGAAGCTTCCCATCGACCGCGCCCTGCGCATCACTCTGGGAATCTGCGACGCGCTGGAATACATCCACAGCAAAGGCGTGGTGCACCGGGACCTGAAGCCGGAAAACATCATGGTGGATCGCGAGGACCACGTTAAGCTCATCGATTTCGGGATCGCCGGAAGCGCGGGCATGCGGCGGCTGACGTTTGCCAAACTGACGAACACCATGGGGACGCCGGACTACATCTCGCCGGAGCAGGTGAAATCGAAGCGGGGCGATGCGCGCAGCGATATCTACGCGCTGGGCGTGATGCTCTACGAGATGCTGACGGGCGAAGTTCCTTTCCATGGGCCGAGCGCCTTTGCCATCATGAACGACCGGCTGCTGAATAATCCGGTGCCTCCGCGGGAGCTGAATCCGGAGATTTCGCCGCAGCTGCAGGAGATTATCTATCGCGCGCTCGAACGCAATCCCGCGAACCGATACGCGAGCGCTCGCGAATTTGCGCACGATCTGCGCAATCCTTCAGAGGTAGGCGTAGCCGAAAGGCCGGAGCTGCGCGACTGGAGAACGCGGCGCTCGCCGTGGGCCCGGCGCATTCTCCTTTATGTAATTCTCGCTCTTATTCCCGTCGTGATTTTCGGGCTTTTGCTGCTCGTGGCGATGCAACACAAATAGCCGCGGATTTTTCCCGAATTCTCTGGAGACAGAGGCGCGCAGTGGAGTTTTCGCTTCCGTTGGCGATGCTGATTGTGTTCGGCTCGGCCAAGCTCATCTCCGAACTTTTCGAGCGCGCGGGTCTGCCGGGAATCGCCGGCGAAATCCTGGCGGGAATCCTGATCGGGCCGAGCGTGCTCAATTGGGTAGCGCCCAACGAAACGATGAAGGCGCTCTCGGACCTCGGCGTACTGTTCCTGCTATTCAGCATTGGGCTCGAAGTGCAGTTGGCGGACCTGCTGCGGGTAGGGCTGCTCTCCACGTTGGTTGCCACTCTGGGCGAGGTGGCGCCTTTCCTGGCGGGATGGGGAATTCTGGTGGCGTGGGGCGGAACGGCGCACGCGGCGCTTTTCATGGGGGCAGCGCTGGTGGCCACGAGCGTGGGGATTTCGGCATCGGTGCTGAAGCGCAGGGATCTTCTGCATCATCGCGCGAGCCAGATCATTCTGGCGGCGGCGGTGATTGATGACGTGCTTGGATTGATCGTGCTGGCGGTGGTGAGCAGCGTGGCGCGCGGCCGATTCAATTTGGCGGAGATCGTCGTGACGGCGGGACTGGCGACCACTTTTGTGGTTGCGACAGCGATCTGGGGGACCAGGGTGGTGTCGCGGATATTTCCTCATTTTCATTCGCGAATTCGCGCCGACGAGGCGCAATTTGATGTGGCCATGGTGCTCCTGTTCAGTTTGGCGGTCCTGGCTTTCTATACCGGCGTGGCGGCGATTGTGGGAGCGTTTCTGGCGGGACTGGCGCTGGCGGACAACGCGGATTCGCGAGTGCGCCATCTGACGCGAGGCGTGACCGAACTTCTCGTGCCGTTTTTCCTGGCGGGAATCGGATTGAACTTTGACGTGGGGATTTTCCGCTCCCGGTCGACGGTGCTGATGTCGCTGGTGATTTTGATCGCAGCCGTAGCTACGAAAGTGGTCGGCTGCGGATTGGCGACGCTATCGAACGGATGGCAGACTTCACTGCGCGTGGGAGTGGGCATGATTCCGCGAGGCGAGGTGGCCATGGTGGCGGCGCAGCTCGGGCTGAGCATGCTGATCCTGAGCCCGGCGGTTTACAGCGTGATTGTGTTTGTGGTCGTGGCGAGCGCCTTGCTGACGCCGCCTTTACTGAAGATGGCGTTTGGCGGGACGGTGCGCCCAGCCGGTTAGCAGTCCATTTTTGCGGCGCAGAGGGAGCAAAAGCTGATCCCTCGTCATTCGAGCGCATGAGGACATGATGGCGAATTTCCTCGGGATGACAACAGGTTGGGTGCGGAGGGGACTGCACGGGCAGGAATGCCTGTGCCACTGTCATGGATGCCGCGCTAAAGACCGCGGCGCTACGTAAAAACCAAGAGCACAGCCAAGAGTGGCTGTGCCACCGGCGGCGCTACCTGGCAAGGTAGAAAACGAGGATCGGAACCCACCCTTAGAGGCGAAGGGTGGGGCACCCGCGCCTTAGGTTAGCGCTATTTGCGGAGCGAAGCGCCTTGGGAGATTGCTTCGGAGCCGCGGCTTTGGGTATGCGCAGCCCGGGCCGCCGAAGCTGCTTCATGCAGGCGAAATTCCTTGTGCAGGGTGAGCATGGCATGTTGCATGGCTTCCGCTTCGACGACGAGCGATATGTTGTACTCGGAGGAGCCCTGCGCGATGGCGATGATATTGATTCCTTCCCGCCCCAGGGCCGAAAACGTGCGGCCGGCAATTCCCGGTATGCCGTGCATGTTTTCGCCCACCACAGCGACGATGGCGATTCCGGAATTGGACGAAACGTGCTCCACGGTTTGCTCCGCGATCTCGGGAGCAAAGGCCTGGCGAAGAGCTTCGACGGTGCGTTTCTCGTCCGCGGAGGGGATCACGAAACAGATGTCGTTCTGCGAGGAAGACTGAGAGACGAAGAGCACATCGGTGCGCAGCGCCGCCGTCGCCGCGAATGATCTTGCCAGCACATCCGGCAGACCCACGATGCCCGGCCCGCCGACGGTGATCAGCGTCACGCTGCGGATGGCGGTCAGAGCCTTAACACCCCCGCCATTCGAGCTGCCTCGGGCGGTAATTTTCGTGCCCGGTTTTTCCGGCGCGAAGCTATTGCGGATCCATACCGGCACGCCGGCGGCGGTGACCGGCCGCAGCGTGTTTGGGTGCAGCACTTTGGCGCCGAAATAGGCCAGTTCGGCGGCTTCGTTGTAGGAGATCTCATCGATGGTGCGCGCTTCGGGAACGAGCTTGGGGTCAGCGGTTTTTACGCCGTCAACATCGGTCCAGATGACCGTCTCCTGAGCGCCGAGAGCGGCGCCAAGGATGGTGGCGGAATAGTCGGAGCCGCCCCGGCCGAGCGTTGTGGGAACGCGCTCCAAGGTCGCGCCGATGAAGCCAGTAACGACGGGCACCGCTCCCTTCTTTAAAAGGGGGCGCAGGCACTTCTCGGCGCGCTCGCGGGTGTGGTCCATCAAGGGTTCCGCGCGTCCGTGATGTGGATCCGTGACGATGACGTCCGTGGCGGATACGGGGACGCTTGATACGCCGAGTTCATTCAGCGCGGCGGCGAGCAAGGGCGTGGAGAGGCGCTCGCCCATGCCGGATATGGCGTCGAGCGCGCGAGGCGTCAGTTCCCTCAGCAGGGCGGTGCCTTGTAAGAGGCGTTCCAATTCGGCGAGAACCTGGGAGAGACTCTTATCGACCTCCGCGACTCTGCCGGGTTCGCGAACCAACGTTTCCAGGGCTTTCCTGTGTTGTTTTCGAAGATCGGCGACCAGCTTCGTCGCGAACTCCGCTTCACCGGCTTCGACGTGATGAGCGGCATCAATGAGCCGATTGGTTACGCCGCTCATGGCCGAGACCACGACCACCACGGAGCCTTCCGACGCGGCGGACTTGACGATGGCGGCGGCGCGGGCGATACAAGCCGCGTCGCCGACGGACGTGCCGCCGAGCTTCATGACGCGCAGGGGAGCACTTATGGGTGACTCGCGCGCTGGGCAGCCGCAAATACGTTCCACTTGACTACAAAAGCTCGAAGGTCGGGACCCTTGAGGCTCATCGTTATTCCGTATTCCTCA
>Ga0137384_10005318_pt1 | contig 10332 bp, 8 predicted proteins | sample SagtaG_2_FD_104922 | JGI IMG/M metagenome (GOLD analysis project Ga0137384, IMG submission 104922) | Vadose zone soil microbial communities from Sagehorn Ranch, Mendocino, California, USA - Sage2_R_60_16 metaG | ecosystem: Environmental > Terrestrial > Soil > Vadose zone | place: USA: California...
CGAGTTCACCGACGCGTGCGAGAGCGCAGGCCTGCGCGTCGGCCTGTACCTATCGCCGTGGGATCGCAACGCGGCCGTGTACGGCGACTCGCCGCGCTACAACGAGTTCTATCGCGACCAGCTCACCGAGCTGCTCACGCGCTACGGACCCATCGCCGAGGTGTGGTTCGACGGCGCCAACGGCGAAGGGCCGAACGGGCGCCGCCAGGTCTACGACTGGCCGCGCATCTTCGCCCTGGTGCGCCGGCTACAGCCCCAAGCGGTCATGTTCTCCGACGCCGGCCCCGATGTGCGCTGGTGCGGCAACGAAGCAGGTGCCGCAGGCGACCCGAACTGGTCCACCGTGGACCCGGCCGCGGTTCCGTACCCCGGCGCGGCGGGTGACGCCGTCATCGCTGCGCTGCAGCACGGCGACCCCCGCGGCTCGGTGTGGCGGCCCGCGGAGACCGACACGTCGATCCGCCCCGGCTGGTTCCACCACGCGGCCGAGGACGCGCGCGTGAAAGGGGTGGACCAGCTGGCCGATATCTGGTTCACATCGGTGGGGCGGAACTCGAAGCTGCTCCTGAACGTCCCGCCGACGCGCGACGGTGTGCTGCACCAGACCGACGTCGCGCGACTCGGGGAACTGCGCGCGCGTCTCACGGCCCTGTTCGCGGAGGATTTCGCGGCCACCCAGCCCGTGCACTGGCGTGTGACGGGGGCGCGCACTGCCGTCGCCGAGGTAGATCTGGGCCGAACGCTGACCGTCGGCATTGCTCGCCTCGAAGAGGACATCGGGCGCGGACAATGCGTCGCGCGGTATGCTCTGCACGGCACCGTGCACGGGGATTGGCGCGAGCTTGCGCGCGGCACGACCGTCGGCTACCGCAAGCTGGACCGGTTCCCACCGGTGCCTGTGCGGAACGTGCGCCTCACGATCGAGGACTCCGTCGGCGCGCCGCGCCCCGTCCGCCTCGGACTCTACCGCGGTGCCTGAACGCGCCGCTTGGATCTAGCCGGTGTTGCGCAGCCCTTGGGCAATGCCGTTGAGCGTCGAAGCGAGGCCGGTGCTGACCGGTGCCAGGGCCGGGTCGCGGGGGGCACCGTCGCGCTTGCGTCGTAACAAGGTCACTTGCAGCAGCGAGAGCGGATCCACGTACGGGTTCCGCAGGCCGATGGCGGTCTGCAGCATGGGATTGTCGCGCATCAGGTACTCGCTCTCGCGGACGCGAAGCAGCGCGGCCACGGTTTGGCGGAACTCGTCTTCCAGCTGATCGAACAGGGTGAGGTCGCCGCCCAGCTCCCGCACGTACATGCGAGCGATGGCGGGGTCGGCCTTGGCGCAGACCATCTCCACCTTGGAAAGCAGGTCGTCGAAGAAGGGCCAGGCGTGAGCCATGCGGCGCAACACAGCGAGCCCGCCGGGCTCGCCGGCGACGGCCTCGAGCGCGGGACCAACGCCCAACCATCCCGGGAGCATGAGCCGCGTCTGCGTCCACCCGAAGACCCAGGGGATCGCCCGCATGCCCTCCATCGTTTCCTCGCCCGGCGCCCGGTAGGCCGGCCGCGACCCGAAGCGCACGTCGGCCAGCTCCCGCACCGGCGTCGTCTCGAGGAAGAGCCTGAACAGGTCCCCGCTGCCGTAGACCAGCGCGCGGTAGCGGGGCAACGCCTCCGCCGCCAGTCGATCCATGACTTCCCGGAACCGCGCCTCCTCGCCCGGCTCGAGGCCGTTCCGCCAATCCTCGAACCGATGCAGCAAGACGCCGGAGAGCATCAGCTCGAGGCTGCGCTCGGCCACGGACAGGAGGCCGAAATTCTGGGAGACGATCTCACCCTGCTCGGTGATCTTGATTCCGCCGTGCACCGTGCCCGGTGGAAGCGCGGTGAGCGCGCGCGCCACCGGCGAGCCTCCCCCACGTCCCACGGTGCCGCCGCGGCCGTGGAACAGAGTCCACGAGACACGGGCGTCGGCGCAGGCCCGTGCCACCTCCTCCTGCACACGGTACAGCGCCCACGCCGAGGGAAAGAGTCCCGCGTCCTTGGCGGAATCGGAGTAGCCCAGCATGACCTCCTGGTGCCGCCCGCGGGCGGCCAAGTGGCGCTGCCAGATCGGGTCGCCGAGCAGCGACCGCACCACGAGCGGCGCACGCTCCAGGTCCTCCAGGGTCTCGAACAGCGGCACGATGTCGAGGCGGGAGAGCGCGGGCTCGCGCGACAGGTCCACGAGCCCTCCTTCACGCGCCAGGAGCAGCACGCGCAACAGGTCGTCGGCGGAGCGCGTGCGGGAGACGATGTAGGTCGAGGCCGCGGCCACCCCGATCTCGTCTTGGATTGCCCGCATGACCCGAAACACCTGCAATGCGGCGTCGGTCGGCTCCGCGAGGGCGACGTGCGGGGCGTGCAGGGGCCGCCGGCCGGTCAGCTCCCGCCGTATGGCCGCGCCGTCCAGACGCCCGAGTCCGACCGCCGCCGTGAGATCGTCGAGCGCGCTGGTGTGGACGGCCGCGTCCTCCCGCACATCCAGGCGATAACCGTGGAAGCCGTGGGCGCGTACTTGGGCCAGGAGCGGCTCCACCAGGGCACGCCTCGCGTGCGCCGCACCGACGGCGTCCAGGCTGTCCGCAACCAGCGACAGGTCGCGCTCCAGCTCGCCGGGGGAGCCGTACCCCGGGGGATCGGCCTCGACCCGGGCCCGCATGAAGCTGACTTTCAGGCGGAGGGGCTCGTCGGCGTTGCGGCGGCGGTTTTGCTCCCACACACCCGGCAGCGCCTGGCGGTCCCGCTCGAGCGAGGCGCGCAGCTCGGGCGAGACCGCGGCGAGCCGCTCGGATACGGAGAGCCGCGCGCTGAGGTCAGCGAGCCCCCGAGCGTAGTGGCCTAACACCGCGCGGCGCGCGCTGCGCGCGGCGGCGAGCGTGATGTCCGCGGTGACGAACGGGTTGCCGTCCCGGTCACCCCCGACCCAGCTCCCCAGAGTGAGCGGGGTCACCGGGGCGAGTCCCCGGCCGAACTCGTCCTCGAACGTCTGGACGAGCCGCTCCTGCACGCGCGACGCGGCCTCGAGCAGGCGATCCTCCAGGTACCACAGAGCGTTGGACACCTCGTCCATCACCGACGGACGATCGCGCCGCACCTCTTCGGTGAGCCAGAGCAGCTCCACTTCTCCCTCGAGACGTCCCTCGATGGCCCGGCGCTGGGGCTCCGGTGCGCCGTCCCGCGACAGGAGACCCTCCGCCAAACGCGCCTGGAGATCGAGGATCGTGCGTCGGGCGGACTCGGTCGGGTGTGCGGTGAGGACCGGTCGGACGTCGAGCGTGAGCAGCGCGCGCGTGACCTCCTCTGCTCCCTGGCCGGCCTCACGCAGGCGTCGCAGCGACCACCGCACCGATCCGCGCTGCGCCGCGGCCAGGTCGTCCTGGCGTGACCGTCGGACCCGATGAGCTTGTTCCGCCGCGTTGATCAGAATGAAGAACACCGTAAAGGCACGTGCTGTGAGACGCGCCGTCTCCGGTGGCAGGGCTCGGGTCCGCGCGAGCAGCGTGTCCAGGTCCGGGGCTCCCGGGACGCCGAGCCGTCGGGCGCGGCAGGCCCGGCGCAACTCCTCCACCGCGCGGAATGTGTCTTCACCCGCCAGCCGACCGACGACACGCCCCAGTGTCGCGGCAAGCCAGCGCACGTCCTGACGGAGCTGCGCGTCCTGGGGCCGGGCTACGGGCGGCGGAAGCGGGACGGTCGCAGCGACGCGGGAGGTGGTCATGGCCGTGATCGTCGTCGCAATCTAAGGCGTTACGATCCCGGCCCGTTTGACATAATCCAGCTCGGGGAACTGTCGCTCGAGGTACGCGTTGCCCTGGACCTGGATGGTGCTCTGGTCGGGGCCACGGCCGCCAGGTGCGCCTTCGCCGTATCCCCCGTACAACCGGTCCACCACCTCCATGCCCTCCACCACTTGGCCGAACGGTGAAAACCCGGCGCCGTCGAGCCGGCTGTTGTCGCCGTAGTTGACGAAGAGCTGCGTGGTGCGCGTCCCGGGCCCCGCCGTCGCGAAGCTCACCGTCCCGCGCGCATTGTGCTGGCGCACCGGGTCGTCCGGAATCGTCGCGTCGTGCCAGGCCGCGGCCACGTGGGGATCGCCGTGGATGCCGAACTGGGCCATGAATCCCGGGATCACGCGGAAGAACCGTACGCCATCGAAGTACCCGCTCCTCACGAGGTTGTAGAACCGGTCCGCGCCGAGCGGGGCCCAGTCGCGGTGCACCTCGATCACGACGTCGCCCTTGCTCGTTTGAAGGCGAGCCCGAAACATGTCCGGGGCCCGCTCGCGCACGGAGGCGCTGGCCGGGTTCGCGAAGGTCGGCTTGTCGGTGGCGGCGCTCGGCCGCTCGCCGCGCCGGCACGCGGCCACGAGGGCGAGGACCATCAAGGGGACCTGTCTCCAGGCGTGGTGCGTCATTCGCTGCTCCTTGGGTGATGGGTAGGCAAGATAAACAGGGGGGCAGCGAGCTTGCACCGGCGACGTGGCTACTGGCGCTGGCGAGTACCGGCCCGCACTGAGGTGTTGCGCGGGACGCCTCCGTCGGCGCAGCTTTAGCGTCCGACCACATCCGTCAGGAGCTCGAGCCATGCCCAAAGGTGAGGAGCGCAAGCTGGCCGCGTTGGCCAAGAAGAACGCGGCCAAGGCCGCGAAGGCGAAACCCAACAAGCGCCGGCAGTACGACGACACCCTTCCTCCGGAACGGGAAGAAGATGTCGAGTTGCGCGATTTCTTCTCGGAGATGAAGAAGCGCGAGTTTTAGCCCTCGGCTGCCGGGTCAAGTCCGGCTGGGCCACGGCGGTGCTCGTGGAGGGTCCTGCACGCTCGCCGCGCGTGGTCGACCACCGGGTGATCGCCCTGAGCGATGCCCGCGTGCCAACCTCCCTTCAACCCTATCACGCGGTGCGGGACGCCCGTCCCGGCCAGGCCGCCAGGCTGGAGCGGTACCTACGCAGGCTGGTCGAGCGCGTCACGAAGCGGTCGCTCCTGGCCCTTCTCGCGGAGTATCGCCGGCAGGGACGCCGGGTGCGGCGTGTCGCGCTGGTGGTGGGGAGCCTCATCGACCCCGCAAGGATCGGCAACGATCACATCCGGGCGCACGCCCTCGAGGGTCAGCTGTTCCGCACCGCGCTGCAACGCGCGGCGCGTGCCGCCCGGTTGCCGTGCGCTACGCTGGTCGAGCGCGCGTTGTACGAGACCGCGGCGACACGCCTCAGGCGGTCGCCGGGCGCGCTCCGGCGGGCGGTGACGGACTTGGGCGGCGACCGTGGTGGCCCGTGGCGTGTCGACGAGAAGGCCGCGACGCTCGCGGCGTGGCTCGCGCTCGGGTGAGTTGACCTGTCGGGGTCGCTGGGCTAAGTTGTTGTGCGATGCCGACCTACGAGTACAAATGCCCGGCCGGGCATGTGTTCGACAAGTTCTACCCGACGATGAACAGCAGTCGCCGCGTAAAGTGCCCTACCTGCGGCAAGATGGCGGAGCGGCAGATCTCGGGCGGGTCCGGGTTGGTGTTCAAGGGCTCAGGCTTCTACATAACCGATTACAAGCGGGCAGGCGAGAAGCGGGAGGAGACGGAGGACACGAAGCCCGCGGCCGAGTCCAAGCCCAGCCCCGAGTCGAAGCCCAGCTCAGAGTCGAAGCCCAGCTCAGAGTCGAAGCCTGCGGCCGAGACGAAGCCCGCCGAGCGCGGCAAGAAGAAAAAAGACTCCGGCGACAAGTGAAGGCCCACGAGGTGATTCGTGCGGCGCTGGCGGATGCCGCGGCGCGGCTGGGGGTGTCTGTGTCCGCAGGGGCGATCGAGCTCGAGCGGCCGCGCGATCCGGCGCACGGCGACGTGGCGACGAATCTGGCGCTGACCCTCGCCAAGTCCCTCAAACAGAAGCCCCGGGCGGTTGCCGAGCGGCTCGTCGCGGGCCTCGCGCTGCCGCAGGGCCTGGTGCGCAAGATCGACGTCGCGGGACCGGGGTTCATCAACTTCCACCTGGCCGAGGCCCAGCTCGCGAGCGTGCTCGAGGCGGTACTCGAGGCCGGCGCGCGCTACGGCCGGAGCGACGCGGGGCAGGGCAGGCCGGTGAACGTCGAGTTCGTCTCCGCCAATCCTACCGGTCCGCTGCACGTGGGCCACGGCCGCCAGGCGGCCTTGGGCGACGCCATCGCCTCGCTGCTCGAGACGACGGGCTGGCGCGTGACGCGCGAATTCTACTACAACGATGGCGGCGTCCAGATCCTGAACCTGGCGCGGAGCGTCCAGGCGCGGATCGAGGAGGTGCGCGGGCGGCCGGCGGTCCTGCCGGAAGGCGGCTACCACGGCGAGTACATCCGGGACATCGCCGAGCGCTATCTGGCGGCACATCCGAGCGATGCCGAGGGCGCGGACCTCGACGCGATCCGGCGGTTTGCCGTGCAAGAGCTCCGCCAGGAGCAGGACGCGGACCTGCAGGCCTTCGGCGTCACGTTCGACGTCTACTTCCTCGAGTCCTCGCTGTACACGACCAGCAAGGTCGAGGAGACGACCCGACGGCTGGTGGCCGCTGGGCACACCTACGAGAAGGACGGCGCGCTCTGGCTCAAGACCACCGACTTCGGCGACGACAAGGACCGCGTGATGCGCAAGCGGGCGGAGAAGGGCGGCGACTACACGTACTTTCTGCCTGACGTCGCCTATCATGTCGACAAATGGGAGCGGGGTTTCGCCCGGGCGATCAACGTCCAGGGCGCGGACCACCACAGCACGGTGACCCGGGTGCGCATCGGGCTCCAGGCGCTCGAGAGGGGCATCCCGCCGGGCTACCCCGAGTACGTGCTGCACCAGATGGTGACCGTGATGAAGGGCGGCGCCGAGATGAAGATTTCCAAGCGCGCCGGGAGTTACATGACGGTGCGTGAGCTGGTCGACGAGGTGGGGCGCGACGCGGTGCGTTATTTCTTTCTCATGCGGCGCGGGGACTCGCACCTCGTTTTCGACGTCGACCTCGCAAAGAGCCAGACCGAGGACAACCCCGTCTTTTACGTTCAGATGGCGCACGCGCGTCTGAGCGGCATCTTCCGGGTTGCTGAGCGCGCGCCGGAGAGCACGTCCTCGGCGGGCGCGAATCTGCCGGCGCTGGACGAGCCGGAGGAGCTCCTGCTGATGCAGGAGCTCGCGGACTTCCCGAGCTTGGTGGCGGGGGCGGCAGCCGCGCTCGAGCCGCACCGCGTCACGGGCTATCTCGAAGGGCTCGCCCGTCTGGCGCACGCGTGGTACCACAAGTACCGCGTGCTCGGCGAGCCTCAGGAGGCGGCGCGCCTCGTCCTGGCGGCGGCGGTGCGCCAGGTACTCGCCAATGGACTCCACCTCTTGGGGATCAGCGCCCCGGATCGGATGTGACGTGAGTCTGCTCGTGGTGGGCTCGATCGCGCTGGACTCGGTGTACACACCGTTCGGTGAGACCGCGGATGCGCCCGGAGGGTCGGCCGTGTTCTTCAGCGCCGCCGGCGCGATCCTGCACCCGGTGCAGGTCGTGGGCGTCGTGGGGACCGACTATCCGCTCGGCGCACTGAAGGCGCTCGAGGCGCGCGGCGTGGACCTCTCCGGTGTGGAGCAGGCGCCGGGCGAGTCGTTTCGCTGGAAGGCGAAGTACTCCTACGACCTCGCCAGCCGCGAGACGCTCGAGACCCGGCTGGGCGTCTTCGCCGAGTTCCGCCCCAAGCTGCCGCCCAAGTTCCGCGACGCGCGCTACCTGTTCCTCGGCAACATCGATCCCGAGCTGCAGCTCGGCGTCCTCGACCAGGTGAAGCAGCCGGCGCTCGTCGCCTGCGATACGATGAACTATTGGATTCACTCTAAGCGCGATCTGCTGCTCGAGCTGCTGCGCCACATCGATATCCTGATGGTGAACGACTCCGAGGCGCGCGAGCTGTCGGGCGACTGGAACATCTACCGCGCGGCGCGCTGGGTGCTCGAGCACGGTCCCAAGATGACCGTCATCAAGCAGGGCGAGCACGGCGCGCTGCTCGTGAACCGCGACACCACGTTCAAGGTCCCCGCCTACCCGCTCCAGGAAGTGTTCGATCCCACGGGCGCGGGCGACGCATTCGCAGGCGGCTTCATGGCCTACCTCGCCGCGACCGACGATGTCACCGCGCCGAACCTGCGGCGCGCCATGGTCTACGGTGGCGCGATGGGCTCGTTCGCGGTGGAGGCGTTCGGCGTGCAGGGTCTCGAGCACGTCACCCGCGCCGATGTGCGTGCTCGAGTGCGCGCCTTCAAGGACCTCGTCCACTTCGACATGGACGAGGCCGGCGCCGGATGACCGACCGCTATGCCGCCGCCGGCGTGCGGTTCGACGCGGCCGACGACGCGAAGCGCCGCATCGCCGCGCTGGTGCGGACCACCCGTACGTCGCTCGCGTTCGGCGAGATCGGCGCCTTCGGCGGGATGGTGCGGCTGCCGTCCGGATACGAGCGCCCGGTGCTGGTCCTCTCGACCGACGGGGTCGGCACCAAAGTGCTCGTCGCCGCGCGCGCCGGGATCCACGACACCGTGGGCGAAGACCTCGTGAACCATTGCGTGAACGACATCCTGGTGCACGGCGCCCGTCCCCTGGCCTTCCTCGACTACCTCGCGACCGCCGACTTGGAGCCTGAGACCCTCGCCGCGATCGTCTCGGGCGTGGCGCGCGGGTGCCGCGCCCACGACATGACCCTCGCCGGCGGCGAGACCGCCCAGCTCCCCGACCTGTACCAGCCGGGGCAGTACGATCTCGCCGGGACGATCGCCGGCGTGGTGGAGGAATCAGCCGCATTGCACGGGGACCTGGTGCGCGGGGGCGACGTGTTGATCGGCTACGCGTCGAACGGACTGCACACCAACGGGTACACCTTGGCACGGCGCATCGTCTTCGATCGCCTGCGGCTCGACGTGCAGGACCCGTTTCCCGACGCCGGCCGTACGGTGGCCCAGGTGTTGCTGGACGTACACAGGAGCTACTTCGCGGCCGTCGCGCCCGTCCTGCCGCGCCTGCACGCGCTGGCGCACATCACGGGCGGCGGCATCCCCGGCAACTTGGTGCGCGTGCTGCCCCCGGCGTGTGAAGCCGTGGTCGATGCGCGCGCGTGGTCGTGGCCGCCGCTGTTTCGCGTGCTGATGCGCGCGGGCGAAGTGTCACTCGGGGAGATGCGCCGCGTCTTCAATCTGGGCGTCGGGATGATCGCCGTCGCCGCCCGGGACGACACCGAGGCGGTGATCGCCTCGGCCAAGCGTGCCGGCATCGCCACGTGGATCATCGGGGAGGTACGCTCGGGTACACAAGGAGTGAAGTTCGCAGAGCGCTGACCTGGGGCTGAACCTGGGCTCGGCGTGAACCGATTCAGTCGAGTCCTAGGAGGTACGATGCATAGACTTGTGACTCTCGTGACGACGTTGGTCGGTTTGACGCCTGCACTCGCCGCCGCGCAGGACCCGCAGTGCGCCATGCCGCTTCCCGAGGCCACGGCCGCCTGCAATACGGCCGTCGATGGCGTGCGGGCGTTCTATCCACTGGCCGGCATGATTGTGAGTGGCGGAAACCCGGTGCTCGGCACCGCCCGCGCGCTCGGCGGGTTCGGGCACGTGGCGCTCACCGCGCGGGTCAACGCGATCAAGGCGGCGCTTCCCGACCCGACGGCTTCCAACCAGTCGCCGGTGCCGTCGAGCTTCAACGGAGCCGTTCCCGCCCCGATGGTCGAGGGAGCGGTGGGCCTCCTCAAGGGGATGGGCGGCGGCCTCCTGGCGGTCGACCTGCTCGGCTCCGCGCTGATCCTGCCGACGGGGATCGATAATCTCACCGTGGACTCGAATGCCACCCACATCAGGGACGCGGCGCTGGGGTTCGGCTACGGGGCGCGGGTTGGCGTGCTCAACGGCGCCTTTCCGATCCCGTCGGTCTCGGTGAGCTGGATGCACCGCACTGTTCCGCGTCTCCGGTACGGCTCGCTGGGCCCGGCGTTGGGTACCGGCGATCAGTTCGAGTTCACGATGGATCTGCGGAGTGACAGCTATCGCGCGGTGGCCGGGTGGAAGTTCGTCCTGGTGGATGTCGCCGCCGGAATCGGATTCGACCGCTACAAGTCGAGCGACACCAACATCCGGTTCTGGGACAGCCCGACCACCATCCGGACGGTGGTGATCAACCCCACGAACACGCGAGCGCTGGTGTTCGTGAACGGCGGCTTGTCCCTCGCGGCTGTGAAGCTCGTGGGCGAGATTGGCCTGCAGGCGGGCAAGGACCAAGCCTTCGCCACGCAGTTCTCGAACTTCGATCCCAAGGCGGCACATGCCTTCGGAGGTATCGGCA
>Ga0137384_10005320_pt1 | contig 10330 bp, 6 predicted proteins | sample SagtaG_2_FD_104922 | JGI IMG/M metagenome (GOLD analysis project Ga0137384, IMG submission 104922) | Vadose zone soil microbial communities from Sagehorn Ranch, Mendocino, California, USA - Sage2_R_60_16 metaG | ecosystem: Environmental > Terrestrial > Soil > Vadose zone | place: USA: California...
ACTCCGAGGGGGGCCGGTCGATCGCCGCCGCCATCACCTCGCTGATGACGGGCACCGCCTACCGCCGGTCCGCGGAACTCGCCGCGGTCGTCGGCCCCTACGACGGTTACGAGCGCAACGCCGCGCCGCACAAGCGGGTGATGCGCAAGCACGCCGACGCCTGCGCGGAGATCAAGACGCCCGGTGGCATGGACCGGGAGATCCACGCCGCGGCGAACGCCGCCTGGCAGAAGTGCCTGATCCTCGGCGAGGCGAACGGGTACCGGAACGCCCAGGCCTCACTGCTCGCGCCCACCGGCTGCCTGACCCCTGATTCTCTGATCACCACGGATCGCGGCCTGGTTCGCCTCGGCGAACTCGGCGACCTGTACGGCGACCAGTGGCAGGATCTCGACCTCACCGTCTCGACCGACCAGGGTCCGCGTCGTGCCACCAAGTTCTTCGTGAACGGGGAGGAGCCAACGCGCCTCATCCACACTGCGGGTGGCTACCGAGTCCAGGGGACGCTGACCCACCGGGTCAAGGTTCTGGACCCAGCGACGGGTGAGTGGCAATGGCGGCGCCTTGCCGACATCGAGACCGGTGACATCGTGCCGCTGCAGCTCGGCACGATGGTCGGGGAGCCGCGGCGGGTGCCACTGCCAGTGCTCGACCAGGCGTACTACACCGGCGACCACCAGCTACAGGTTCCCGATGTCGTAACCCCGGAACTGGCCGAGCTCGTCGGGTACTTCATGGGAGACGGCAGCCTGCACGCCAAGGGCGTGCGCCTGTGCGTCGCGGACAACGACCTCGACGTGGCAGAACGGATTGGCGTCCTCGCCAAAGAGGTCTTCGGCCTCTCTCCTGTGATGACAGCCTGCGAGGGATACCACGAGGTGGCTCTGCAGTCAGTACGGGCGGCGCGGTGGTGGCAGGCGGCGGGGTTCGCCAAGACCCTGCCCGGGACCGGCCATGCGGGCAAGGGCTGGGTGCCGCGGGTTCCCTCCGCGATCCTTGAGGCCAACGACCCCGTCGTCTACGCGGCCTTCCTGAGGGGACTCTTCGAGGCCGACGGCACGGTCGCTGACGGAGTTCCAAGCGTCTCTACCGCACACGGGGAATTCGCGGGTGAGATCCGGTCCCTGCTGCTGGCCCTCGGTCTTGCCACGACGACCCGCCGCACCACCAGTGGCTGGGGCGGCGACATCCTCCAGGTGCGGCTGCGCAACGTCGACCATGCGCTGAACTTCGGCGACGTCGTCGGCTTCATCGGGGAGCGGAAGGCCTGCCTCCTGGTGGCCTTGGAGCCGGCCCGCTCCGCGAAGAAGGATCTGGTGTTCCTGCCAGCGGCGGTGTGGGCCACCCTCGCGCCCGCAGGTCACCCTCTGAACAGCGCGCTTACGCAGTCGCTGCGCAAGACCGGCGGCGTGCCCCGCATGCTGGCCCGCCGTCTCTTTGAAGAGACGCGGGACGTGCGGCTCGGTGCGGCGCTGGAGTACCTCTTCGAGCGAGTGGCGGGCAACGAGGACGGCGGGGTCCAGCCAACGTATGACCTGTCGGTTCCGGACAACGTGACCTACGTGGCCAACGGCATGGTGAGCCACAACACCATCGGGCTCATGATGGACTGCGACACCACCGGGGTCGAGCCGGACCTGGCGCTGGTCAAGTTCAAGAAGCTGGTCGGCGGCGGCTCCATGCAGATCGTCAACCAGACCGTCCCGCGGGCCCTGAAGAACCTGGGTTACCAGCCGGAGCAGGTCGAGGCGATCATCGAGTACATCGCCGAGCACGGCCACGTCGTGGACGCGCCCGGGCTGCGGCCCGAGCACTACGAGGTCTTCGACTGTGCCATGGGCGAGCGGGCCATCAGCCCCATGGGCCACGTGCGGATGATGGCGGCGGTCCAGCCCGGGCTGAGTGGCGCCATCTCCAAAACGGTCAACATGCCGGAGACCGCCACTGTCGAGGACATCGAGAAGATCTACTTCGAGGGCTGGAAGCTCGGGCTCAAGGCGCTGGCCATCTACCGGGACAACTGCAAGGTGGGCCAGCCGCTCTCGGACGCCAGGAAGAAGCCCGGCAAGGCAGCGGCGGAGGAGTCAGCGCGCGAGGTCCGCCCGGTGCGCCGCCGCCTGCCCCGGCAGCGCCCGGCCAGCGTGACCAGGTTCTCCGTGTCCGGCGCGGAAGGGTACATGACCGTCTCCAAGTACCCGGACGACGGCGTCGGCGAGGTGTTCCTCAAGCTCGGCAAGCAGGGTTCCACACTGGCCGGCGTCATGGACGCCTTCTCGATGGCCATCTCGATCAGCCTGCAGTACGGAGTGCCGCTGGAGAAGTGGGTCGAGAAGTTCACCAACATGCGCTTCGAGCCCGCCGGTGTCACCGACGACCCGGACATCCGTATCGCAAGCTCGGTGATGGACTACGTGTTCCGCCGCCTGGCCCTGGACCACCTGCCCTACGAGACCCGCTCCGAGCTGGGCATCCTGTCGGCCTCAGAACGGGCCGCCCAGCTCGCCGGGGAAGACCCAGGTGCGGTCGCCGCCGAGGACATGGACCCGGCCGAGATGGCGCAGTCCGCCCCGCGCGAGCGGCAGCCGGAGCCGGCCGTGCACCAGGAGCAGGCCGCCGGCCATGCCGAGTCATCCCGCCTGACCGCTCAGGGCCAGGCCGGGCAGGGCCAGGCCGGGCAGGGCCAGGCCGCGACCGGCCGCCCCGGGCAGCCAGCGCCGTCGGCTGCCTCGGGGAACGGCCAGGCCGGGGCGCAGCCGCACGACTCGACCGAGTTGCTGGAATCGCACCAGCGGCGCACCGCCGACGCACCACTGTGCCTCATCTGCGGCACCAAGATGCGCCCGGCCGGGAGCTGTTACGTCTGCGAGGGCTGCGGCGCCACCAGCGGCTGCAGCTAGCAGTGGGCCATGTTGCGGCAGATGCAACATTTGAGCCCATCCAAATAATCGAATAAGCCCAGGTCAGGGCAGGTGGCGAGGCGATGTGGCCTCGCCACCTGTCGCGACCTGATCCAGGTAGTCCCCGCATGGCGAACTGGAGACAACAATGTTGTATTCGTTGCAACAGAGCGGAAGGTATGGAGTCCGTTGCCACAGATCACTCATCGTGACCTTGTCGCGTTCGCCGACGAGAAGGTCAATCTGAAGCAGTCCGAGGTCGATGATCAGCGTGCCCAGGTCAACCGGCTTCGTGACCGGATTGAAGCCAAGATCGCCGTGTCACCGGGCTATGGCTTCGTAAAGGCACTGCATGCCGGCTCGGTGGCCAAGGGCACTGCGCTCCGGAATGTCAATGACCGTGACCTCGCCGTCTATGTGAAGGCCGAGCAGGCGCCGGATGAGACGCCGGCGCTCGTGAACTGGGTTCGCGATCGGGTAGTCGAGGCGTATCCGGCCCTGCATGAGGATCAGATCGTCGCAAGCACCAACTGCGTCAACGTGAGGTTCGCGGGAACCGGGCTGGAGGTCGATGTTGTGCCGGTGCTGTACGAAGGTGAGCCAGGTGACGTCGGTTACCTGGTCAGCAAGGATGACGGCACTCGGTTGAGGACCAGTGTGCGTCAGCACCTCGACTTCATCCGCGGACGGAAGAAGGCATATCCGACGTACCTTGCGCAGCTCATCCGGTTTACGAAGTGGTGGGCGCGGCAGCAGAGGAAGCGCGATGGAGAGTTCAAGTGCAAGAGCTTCATGCTCGAGCTGCTGTGGATCCACCTGGCTGATGGTGGGCTGGTGCTCAGCGACTACGCCGAAGCGCTCGAGCAGTTCTTCGCCTTCATCGCCAATGGCGGCCTCAACGGACAGATCGCCTTCACCGACTTCCACCCGGCGTCGGATCTGCCCGGGCGTGGAAGCACACCGATCCAGATCCTCGACCCGGTCAACTTTGAGAACAACGTGGCTGAGCACTACGAAGCTCGCGACCGCGACTGGCTCGTCTCGGCTGCCCAAGACGCGTTCGACGCGATCTCTACCGCTTACTATGAGCCGGCCACGGGCCAGGCGGTCGAGTTGTGGCAAGACGTGCTCGGTACCGGTTTCAAGGCAGCAGCATGAGCAGCTACACCTATGCCGAGACCTTCACGCGTACCCACGCGCGTCGCCTGGCCGGCCGGGTGACCACCGATCTGCGGCAGTGCAGCATTCTCTACGGCAACCCCAGCAGGAGCAGCCTTGACGACTACCAGTTGGAACTCGAAGAACTCCTTCTGCGTGGATACATCGACAAGTATCAATTCGGCTTCAAGAAGGAGGGCCGAGTCGTCTGGTCGCTGCGCTACACCGTCGGCCCGGATGGGGCGCTCACAGGCGGTGCCGGCGGTGTTCCCGGTGGGGCAGATGTCACGCAGGCGGCCTGGTTCAACCACCTGACCTACTCCTGGACCTGGTCCCTGCTGAGCGACTCCGCCAGGGAAGCCGTGGAGGCCAAGCTTCCGTTCGCCCGGGTCACGCGCTCATTGCCCAGTGACGCTCACGGCTATTGGGAGCACGACCGGACTTATGCGGCAGGTGGCGTCGGGTTGCAGCGGGCAGTCTTCAGGAGCTGGTCGTGATCGAGGGTAGTGAAGGGCTGTTCGCCCGCACCGAGGAGTTCCCGAACCCTTCGGCACAGGCCAGGTTGGCCGCTCTCGTGGGCCTGGACGACCTGATCGACCGCCTGGTAGCAGATGCCGTCGCGCTGCTGGACCCGACCATGATCCAAAAGTGGAGCATGGCCACGCACGGTGAGATCATCCCCGCGGTCAACGCCCTTGCGGACCGGACTCCGCTCTTCGTGTTCGCCGGCGACGTGGGGGTTGGCAAGACCGAAGTCGCCGAGGTGATCGGCCATGTCATCGCAACCCAGACCGGTGCCGATGCGACCTTGTATCCGCTGAGCCTGACCGCGCGGGGGCGCGGCGCTGTGGGTGAGATGACGACCCTGCTAACCCGCGCTTTCGAGCGCATCACCGCAGACTTCACCAGGGCGCGGCGAGGTGACGGGGTCGCCACCAGTCTCGGTGTCCTGCTCATCGACGAGGCCGATGCCCTGGCCCAGTCCCGGGAACTCGCCCAGATGCATCACGAGGACCGGGCCGGGGTGAATGCCTTGTTGCGCGGCATCGACGGGATGCGAATTGATCGGCTCCCGGTGCTCACGATCTTGTGCACGAACCGGCTCAGTGCCCTCGACCCGGCAGTGCAGCGGCGGGCGGCCACGGTCGAGATATTCGAGCGGCCCAATCACGCGCAGAGGGCTGCGTTGCTGGCCCGGCTGCTGGCCGGGACCAAGTTGTCCCCGGCAGACATCGACGCCTTGGCATCCCTTACTGGTGAGGCTGCGGACAGGCCTTACGGCTACACCTACTCCGACCTGCGCCAGCGTCTGGTGCCGGAGATTATCTTGGCCGCTTACCGTCAAGGTATTGGCGTCGACGCGGTTATCGCGCAGGAGGTCTTGGCCCGGACACCACCGACCCGGCCGTTCGAGGTTGGGCCGAGATGATAGTTCAGGCCACCCGAGCGCCCAGCGGAGCACGTCTGCTCGGCGACGACGTCCAGCATCTGGTGGTGTGGTATCACGTGCTACGCACTCAGCGGGCCGACTCCACGATCATCGAGCTTGCTGTCGAGGCTGCCCAGGCCGGGAACGTGGACGATCTGACGTTGCGTCGCGCCGCAGGACCGGATGAATACTGGCAGGTCAAGGCGTCCGTCGATGCTACCAGCCCGCTTACCGAAGAGTGGCTGTTCGCCCGGCCTGAGAAGGGGTGCAGTCTCCTGCAGCGGCTCTACGCGAGCTGGATGAAACTGCGTTCCCGGCATGAACAGCCACCGAAGCTTGTGCTGGCCACAACGAAGGCCATTGAGCCCAACGACAAGGTGCTGGGAGCACGCGCGACAACAGACGCGCGCATCGTCGAGACGCTGCGGCACGGAAGCGGCGCTCTTGCCGCAGCACAGAGACGCTGGGCGGATCATCTCGAGGTCGATGAGGCCCGCCTGCTGGAGTTCCTCGAGTGCTTCGAAATCCGCCATGCCCTGTCCGAGGCAGAGTGGAGAGAGAAAGTCCAGGATGCTGCTGCTGGAGCGCGAGTTCGTGCCGACCCTCACGGGGTGGCGGTAGGCATTCAGCAGGTGCGCGAGTGGGTCAAGGCACCTCGGCAGACCTTCACCCCCACGCAACTCGCGGCGACCATCGATGCGTTGAAACTGCGTATCCCGGCAGCCCGCCCGCTGTTCGTGGCCCAGGGGCTCGAGCGTAATCCCCGGGCGGACTCTGCTACCTATTTCGTCGACTGGACGGATCTGTTCGAAGGCGATGACCCGCGGGAACGAAGAGCGTTCGGCAACCCGGCGGCCGCCCGCGAACGGATTGTCACCGATCTGGCCACGGCCCGTCGTCGCCTCAGGGCGGCCGACATTGACGATTTCGAAGTCGACGGACCGATGCGCCTTCCCTTGTGGTTCGCTATCTGTGCCCACTTCGGCAGCACGGCCGGCTTTACCGTCGGTGTCCGAGCCCGCGACGGCCTGTGGTCATCCAGCGTGACCCCTAGCGACCAGCAGGACCTGCAGATCCACCTTCCGGACGACGGGTTCAGCGATCCGCGCGGGCGTCCCTGGGCGGTGAGCCTTAGCTTCGCCACCGACATCGCAGAGGATGTCGAGGAATACCTGTTGGAGGTGCACCCGGACGCCTACCACATCAGGGCGAGGCTGCCCTCCCCTGGGCGCGCGGCACTTGTGAGTGCCTCTCATGCGCAGGCGGTGATCTTCCAGCTGCGGGATGAGCTCCGGGCACTTAGGCAGCGTCTCCGTCCCCCCGAACTGCACCTCTTTATGGCGATGCCGGGAGCCTGCGCGTTGTTGCTCGGTCATGCATGGGACCGGATGCCCGTCACCTGGACCTATTGGGATATGGGCGAACCGGGCCGGTACGCCCCTGCGGTGCAGGTGAGGAACTGAGTACTCCGAACGCTTGACCGGACCCGTGTTGACGGCACGTTTATCTGGACACCAAGTCATGATCAACGGCTATGCTCTTTCTCCGCCGCTCTCCTTCGCGGCTGCGATCCCTGCCGGCCCGGAGCCGCGGTCCAGGCGGAGCGCCCGCAGCGAAGCGAGGACGAACAAGCTGGACAGTCACGGTCATTTGATGAGGCCCCCACGGTCACGGACTGTGGCTGAGCGCAGAGCTACGGCCGCGCCTGATCCGCCGATCTGTGTCGGTTGCGGGTCGGTCGGCGTGGTCGTCGGTGCCGCACCGAATGGTCGATCTGCGCGCCCGCGTCGGCCGGCCTGACGATCACCTTGATGCGAGCTAGCGGATCCAGGTCCTGTGGCCGTCGGCGTGCGCCAGGGCCAGGGAGCTCGCGGTCTTCACACCAACCCGTATACCGCACGGCGGGCTGCTGGCTGCGCACCAGCGGCAGGCCGTGGCCGGTCACCCGACGTGGGCAGCGATAGTCCGCGCGCACGCCAGGGCCTCGGTGTGCGTAGTGTCGACCTCTAGGTCGTATGCCACGCCGTGGTGGACCATCTCCGCCTGCTACACGGCCATGCCCCGGACCCGGTCTGCCCGCGCGAGCTCGCGGCCGGCGACGACCGCGCTGTCGCACCTGACGGCGATCCACAGCACGTCCAGTCCGGCAAGAGCCTGCTGCCAGCGCTGCTGGGACACTGCTCCACCAAGGAAGGCATCATCGACGATGACCCGGGCGCCGGCCCTGGCCATCGCGGCGACCCCTTCCATCCACGCATTCTCCAGCCCCCGGAACTGCGGCCCGATGCTCACCCCGCCATCGGTGGTGAATCCGATGCCCGCATCGGAGGCCTGCATGGCCGGAGGCATTGCCTGGATCAGCATGTCGCCCCCACGGCAAGCCAGGGATCGGGCAGGACCGCCTGCAGGCACCGGGCTATCCCCGACTCGCCCGAGCTGGATCCGCCATCCAGCACGATCACATGAGTTGTCACCCGCGCCACAGTAGAGGCGATCCTCCCGTGGCCCGGCCACGGCCGTTCGAGCCAAGGGATCCCACGTCCCGGACGAGGGACGCGCGGTGCCAAGTCCGGCCACCAAGCAAGCGTGCGCCGAGCCACCGTTCCGTCAACAACCAAGACCGTGATGATTACGTAAGGCATAGTGGCGGGTGCATGTCTGCCTGGCAATCGAGTCGACCTCACAGTTGCTGTATACCAGCGGCCTGACCGTCCTGGGCGATACCGGCGGGATAATGGCCGATGAAGACACCCCGCCCAACCCGATACCCTTCAGCGCTTGGCGTCCCGCCCTTGAAAAGACGGTCCTGGCGGCGGCCGGGCATCAGGTGCGCTCGATCGTCATCCGCCCCGGCTGGGTCTACGGGCGCGGCGGCGGAACCGTCCGGCTGCTTGTCGAAGGAGCCAGGCAGGACGGTGTCGCCAGGCCCGTCGGCAGCGGGCAAAACCACTGGCCCGTCGTGCACGTCGACGACCTCGCCCGCCTGTATGTGCTGGCCGTCGAGCAGGCACCGGCCGGCACTTTGCTGCACGCTGTCGGGACACCAGCTGCCCCGGTCGCTAACATTGCCGCCGCGGCGTCCTGGGCGGCTGGAGGCCAGGGGTGTGTCCAGCCTTGGCCGCTGGCGAAGGCCCGCCTGCAACTGGGCCTGCGGGCCGACGCGCTCGCACTCGACCAGCATGTGAGCGCCGGGCGGGCACAACGCCTGCTCGGCTGGGTACCGGATTCACCGTCGGTCCTCGAAGAACTTGAACACGGTTCCTACCCCCTAGCGAGGGCCCGGCAGAGCCGGTTGTGCCGGGTGACCAGCAGGTCTTCCCGAGTGGCATCTTGGCTGGTTGTGCAGCCAGGCTACGCTCTGTGATTTCCCCGTAGCCCGGTCAAGGCCTGCCTACCGGGATGCAAAGCTGGCCCGTAGACCGAGGCCACCGTAGAGTCGGATTCTGGACAGGACACGTGTGAACCGGACTCCAGGAGCGTGAGCCGGGCCGGGACGCGCGAATGGGGTGACAGCGACGGGCGCTGACAGCCAGGATCCGGCAGCTAGCGGCGAAGCGCTCATGACCGCGATCCTGGACTGCGTCGCTCAGCCGGTCTGGATGGTCGACCAGGACGGGCTGATCCGGTTCGCAAACCCCTCGGCGGTGGCGGCGCTGGGCTATGCCGACGCGTCGGAGCTGCAGGGCAAACCGAGCCACCAGACGATCCACTACAAGCACCCCGACGGATCCCGCTTCCCCGCCGAAGACTGCCCCATGCTGCTCCCGCGCACCACCGGGCAAACCATCCACCGTGCAGACGACTGGTTCGTGCGGCGTGATGGGTCGATGTTCCCCGTCGAATACTGGTCGGCCCCAATCGATGCCCCCGGCGGACGTGGCGCGGTGGTCGCCTTCAGCGACCTCAGCGAGCGTCGGCGAACCGAAGATGTGCTCCGGGAGCGTGATGCGATCCTCTCCGCGCTGGGCCAGCCGGTCTACGTCGGCACGCCCGATGGTGTGATCACCTACGCGAACCCGGCGGCCGTCATCGCCCTTGGCTTCGGCGACTTGTGCGAGCTCACCGGCCAGGACGGGCACTGGCTGATCCACTACAAGCGCCCCGACGGGTCCAGCTTCCCAGTCGAGGAGTGCCCGATTGCCCAGTGCCGGGAGACCGGGGAACCGGTCCGCGCGGAGGAGGACTGGTGGATCCGCAAGGACGGCTCCATGATGCCGGTTAGTTACACCGCGGTGCCGTTCGAGGCGCCGGGCGGGTACGGCATCGCGGTCAGCTTTGCCGACCTGACCGCGCGCCGGGCCGCCGAGCGGGCGGTTCGTGAGCGTGAGGTCGCCGCGGCCCGGGCGGCAGAACTCAGTGCCGGCGAGGCCCGCCACCGCGCGATTCTGGAGGCAGCGATCGACGGTGTCATCAGCATCGACGAGCAGGGCCGCGTGACGTACCTCAACCCGGCCGCCGAGCGCATCTTCGGCTACCGGGCCGGTGAGGTCCTCGGCCGGGAACTGGCCGAGACACTCGTGCCGCCCTCGTTGCGCGACGCCCACAGGCGCGGCCTCGCCCGGCATATGGCGACCGGCCAGACGAGCATCCTCGACCGGCGGATAGAGATAACAGCCATGCGCGCCGACGGGAGCGAGTTCCCCGCCGAGCTGACCGTCACCCGGGCCGGCCCGGCCGGTGCGCCGGCCTTCGTTGGCTATGTCCGCGACATCACCGATCGCCAGCGCGCCGAGCAGGACCTAGAAGCCGCGCGCCAGCGCCTGAAGGTGGTCGCGGACGAGCAGGCGGCGCTCCGGCGGGTTGCGACTCTGGTCGCCGGTGGTGCGCCGCAGGCCGAGGTATTCGC
>Ga0137384_10005323_pt1 | contig 10326 bp, 7 predicted proteins | sample SagtaG_2_FD_104922 | JGI IMG/M metagenome (GOLD analysis project Ga0137384, IMG submission 104922) | Vadose zone soil microbial communities from Sagehorn Ranch, Mendocino, California, USA - Sage2_R_60_16 metaG | ecosystem: Environmental > Terrestrial > Soil > Vadose zone | place: USA: California...
CCTTTAACCTTGTAAACTCGAGCTTGGAACCGCCGGGTTCTCGCAACACCATCCGGTCACCGGAAATTTTGATCTGATAAACTGTCGTGGCGAATGGCGTTTCGATTTTGATTCGATCCTGGTCGCCAAACCTATATCTGCCGCGCACGTTCTCGATAAGGAGAGAGCCATTTTGCGAAAACTCCCACACGGTGGCGTTCGAACCTCCCGACATGCGCCATTTACCGACAATCGTAGACTTCCCGCAGCCGGCCATCGCAGACACTAAGACTGCTAGAATGATGATCCGTAACCAGGCCTTACGTCGGGCAGAAGTGAATGGCATGACAACCGGCATTTTGCTGTGTAGCCGTGATCACCACAGTAAACAATCTAGCCAGTCATTTCGACGCTAAAAAGCCTGTCTGTTTTCGGGAAGCTGACTACGTCCCTACGGACTACAAGCCCCGACGCGCGTGCTCAGCTCGCGTACCTCTGTGCGGTGAGGAGAGCACACGCTACTCTTCGTTGTCGGCGCTGGGGTTGCTTGCCTTTTTTCCCCGACTACCTTCTGCCATGCGCAGAGTTTTGAAATCGGACAAACGGCCGCTCGAAATCAAACCCCAGCAGGAATCGGTCTGGATTTGCATGTGCGGCCTATCCAAGAACCAGCCATTCTGCGACGGATCACACAAGACAACGAGGGACGAGGAAGACGGGAAGACCTACGACTACGACTCGGAAGGCCATCGCCACGAAGTGTAACGCGCTGCGTGGTCACAATGGCAGCGCGCGTTCCTTCAGCGCGGCTTGAGTCTCTTCTAAGTTTGCGATTGAGGGCCCTATCTGGCTAATCGATCGACGCAAACAGCCAGCAAAAACACCGCGCTTACAAACCCGTTGCTTTGGAAAAATGCGCGGTTGATCCCAGCCAAATCGAGTTTCTCGGTCTTATGTTCGTAAAAAAGCGCGGCGACGACGAGGGGCATTCCCGCATAATAAAATAACCCGAGCTGTGCCAGGATGCCGAACGCAATTAGCATGGCAAACATGGCAACGTGCAGTATTTGCGCCAGGCGCAGGGTGCGCGTGATCCCGAGTTTTACGACGAGGGACCGAATGCCTTCGCGCCGATCGAAATCGTAATCCTGCGTAGCGTAAATCAGATCGAATCCCGCGACCCAGCAAATCACACCTCCCCCGAGCACCAGCGGCGCAAGATCGATGCGTCCCGTCTGCGCGATCCAGGCGCCGACCGGAGCGATGGCGAGCGCCAACCCGAGAAAGAAGTGCGTCGCGCTGGTGAACCGCTTCGTCAGCGAGTAGAAAAAAATCAGCGCCAGAGCAATCGGCGCCAGCAAAAAGGTCAGTCGATTGATTGTGGCCGCGGCGAAAATGAATCCGGCAGAACTCAGCGCCAGCAAAACGAAAGCCGCCGGTTTTGAAACGAGCAAGTGACGCGAAGCCGTGCGCGGATTGCGTTGATCGAGCGACCAATCAACCAATCGATTGAAAAGCATTGCTGCCGTGCGTGCGAAAACCATGCAGACGACGACCAACGAAAACGTGCGCAAAGACGGAAGACCATTCGCGGCCACAACCAGCGCGCCGAGAGCAAATGGGAGAGCAAAAATTGTGTGGGAAAAGCGAATCAGCCGGAGAAATCTCGATACGGGTCCGCCAAGTCCGGTCCCGGCATCTTGTCGATCTCTCGAGTCCACGGCAAGTCACATTCAAAGATCGCTGTCCAGCAAACCCCGCAGCCGTTCACTTGCTCCCGACAAAATCGGGATGCCGTGCGCGAAAAGCATTCGTTCCGCCCTGCAAGCCAAAAGTTTTCGCAATGACCGCTGCATTTGCTTTTGGTTCGAGCAGTATTTCGCGGGAAGGAAAGTGAAACCGTAAGGTTCAAAGTTAATTAGAGCGTCACCGACGATCAAAGTTCCATTATCAGCAGGATGATAAAGAGCAATCTCGCCCGGTCCTGCGCCCTCGATGCCGATTACGCGCAGTCCGTCACAAATCTCGTCGCCATCGGCAACGCTCCTGAATTTGCGTGGCGTCTTATCAGGGAATGTTTCAGATGGCGCGAAGATCGGAACCGAGAACTGCTCCGCAAACCGAGACGAAGCGCGGTCGTGATTCGAGCTCGTCACAATGATTCCCGCAACGCGGGCGGAACCGACAAGCTCGTCCAGCGCTTCGCTCTCCAAAGGAATTGGATCGATAAGGCAGGCACCGTCGGAAGTCAGGAGGCATGTCGAATAAAGTTCGGCTTTAACGGCTGGATCATAACTGTGCCAAAGGGCGAGATACGAAGCGATTCGGTCGAAATCGGATGCTGGCCTCACGGCCCGATCATGAGCGCCGACCACATAGCATACAAGTCTGGCATTTTCTGGGGAGCACAGGCTGCCAGCCTGTAATTGCCGGCAGCCCTGCCGGCAACATCTTGGCAAACATAATTCTGAAGTGACGCCGGAATTGCCCGGTTTCGGCAAGCTGCCGAAACCTGCAGGCTGGCAGCCTGCGCTCCCCGGAAACGACCACTGCTACAGAATCTGTTACTTATTGGCGACCGTTCCTGGTGCAGGCTCGTTCATTTCAATCTGCGCGCTCACTTTCTGAATCTGCGCTGCCTGCTCTTCAAGACGAGCCGTGATCGCCTGCAATCCTGTCTCTTGCTTTGCCACCGTAGATTTTAGCTCTGCGATCGTCGCTTCTTGCTTTGCCGCCGCCGTTTCGAGTCGCCCGATAATGGCTTGCTGTTGCTCCACCTTGCGATGCGCTTTGAGGAACTCGTTGAGCAACATCGCGTTCACTGCCTCGTAGCGCACGGTGTAAATATCGCCATTTTCATCGCGCACCACCAGGTCCGGATTCACCTCGGCCACCTCCTCGGCCACCAGTCCAAACTGTGGAATGCCCTTAGGATCAAGCTCCTGCTTGTAACGGAAGGTCACCGGTTTGAGCGCGAGAATCGCTTCGCTTGCTTCGTCCATGGGCTTGATCTGATCCTTAAAACGCTGCGACGAGACTATCGTGCCGAGATGACCGCCGGCGTCTACAATAACTGGTATCCCTCCGGCAACGGTTACACCACTGATGCCAGCGATATACGTTGCCGTGTGGAGTCCGGCGATGCCGATGCGGATGGTGCTGTCATCTCCGGCAACCCCGTTGCTAAAGATATCGATATTGTTATCGCCCGTCGTGAGATTTGATCCGGCACCCCACCCCAAGGCGATGTTAAAGATGCCGGTTGTGTTGCCGAAGAGCGCTCCAGCGCCAATGGCCACGTTTTGAGTGCCTTCGGTGTTGTTGAAGAGCGCATTACGACCAGCAGCGACGCTCGCGTAGCCGATTGTGTTGTTCGCAAGCGCTCCATTACCAAAAGCCGCATTGTCGTGGCCGGTTGTATTGTGATAGAGCGCTGCAAAACCAGTGGCCGTATTATTATCGGCGGTGTTACGATAGAGCGCAGCGTAACCGTTGGCAGTGTTGTTGCTGCCGTCAATGTTGTTCGCGAGTGAGTAAGCGCCAGTGGCACTATTGAAAAACCCGCTGGTGTTGCTAAAGAGCGAATAAACGCCAGTGGCGGTGTTGAAGCCGCCATTGATATCGCTAAACAGAGCGCGAAGACCCGTCGCCGTATTTTGGTTGCCGGCCGTGAGCTGGCTTAGCGCCTCGAAACCAGTGCCGGTGTTCCAGACCCCCCCGGTGCGGCTGACGAGTACCCCAATACCTTCGCCATTGTTGGAGCCGGGTATGGTACCGTCCGTGTCGGGACCCACCGCTTGCGCCATCGGTGCAAGCCCAAAGCAGGCAAGCAGCAGCAGGATAAGAAACCCCGCTCTGACGGGACTCATTGGTTTTCTAGCAGGCCGAATTGTTGTTTTGAATAGAATTAGTGGTTTCATAGAATTGTAGTCCTTCGTTTTTAGCAGAGTTATTGTTTTTGTTAGCCGAGCTTTGAAAATTTTCACTCATCGGTCAAGGCAAAAACTTGCAGAAATGACTCGCCTTTCGCGCAGCTACCCGCCTTCGCCTTGGACGGGCTACGCCGTGGCGAGCGGCGCGACAGGCGAATGACTAAGGACGAAGGAATGACCTAATGACGAAGGCCAAATGTTCATCGGTAATGCAATGCCGCAGATCTTCGAGGGAAGGGAGAGATGGTTCGGGCCTCCTGCGCGCTAAAGCTACGGCGACGGAGCGAGTCAACGGCCCTACCTCTGCGATCGCGCTACGGATTATTTATTAGAGACTGTTCGCGGCGCAGGTTTGCTCACTTCAAGCTGGGTGCTTACTTTCTGGATTTGCGCTGCCTGCTCGTTCAAACGCGCTATCACAGCTTGCATTTCCTTCTGTTGTTGCGCGATCGTTGCTTCAAGTTTGTCACTCTTTGCTTGGGAGTCCTTTCGCTGCTGCGCGATGGTCGCTTGCTGTTCCTGCATTTCACGAGCTTGTTGTTCGACCTTGCGATGCTCTTTTAGAAATTCGTTGAGCAACATCGCGTTCACTGCGTCGTAGCGCACCGTGTAGATCTCGCCGTTCTCGTCGCGCACCACCAGGTCCGGGTTCACCTCGGCTACTTCCTCGGCGATCAATCCAAATTCGGGCCTGTTTGTGGCATCGCTCTTGTAATGGAAAGTCACCGGCTTGAGCGCCAGAATGGCTTCACTGGCCTTGTTCATCAGTTTAATCTCCTTCTTGAACCGGCGCGAGGAACTGATCGTGCCGAGCTGACCCGCGGAGTCGATCATTACGTTGACGGCGTTGTTGTTTGCTGTTGTCACCCCGCGAATGTTGCCGATAAAGCAGGCGCCGACCAGGTTCGCACCTACGTTGCCTATAGCAATAACGTTAGTGCCGAAGGTGATAGCAGAGCCGGCGCCCGCGCCCAACGCCGTGTTGCCAATGCCGGTATTATTAGCGAGTGCGGCAGCGCCGACGGCCGTGTTGAAGGTGCCGGCGGTGTTGCTAATGAGGGCATCAAAACCGATGGCTGTGTTGTGGTCGCCGATGGTATTGAAAGCGAGGGCATCAAAACTGATAGCCGTGTTGACGTCGCCGGTGGTATTGCTAAAGAGCGCAGCACCACCACTGGCCGTGTTGTCGCTGCCGGTATTATTGTGATTGAGCGCATTAATACCGTTGGCCGTGTTGTCATCGCCGGTAGTGTTGCTAAAGAGCGCAGCATAACCGTTGGCCGTGTTGCCGCCGGCGGTGTTGCGATAGAGGGCAGCATAACCGTTGGCCGTGTTGTTGTTGCCGCTAATGTTGTTGGCGAGTGAGTAAGCGCCAGTGGCACTGTTGAAAAATCCGCTGGTATTGCTAAAGAGCGAATAAACGCCAGTGGCAGTGTTGAAACCGCCATTGGTATCGCTAATCAGGGCTCGGAGACCCGTAGCCGTATTTTGGTTGCCGGCCGTGAGCTGGCTTAGCGCCTCGAAACCAGTGCCGGTGTTCCAGACCCCGGTGGTGCGGCTGACAAGCACCCCGATACCTTCGCCATTATTGGAACCCGGTATGGTACCGTCCGTGTCGGGACCCACCGCTTGCGCCATCGGTGCAAGCCCAAAACAGATGAGCACGAGCGGGACGAGGAGTGCTGGAATTGTAGTTTTGAACTGAATTAATGATTTCATAGAATTGTGGTCCTTCGTTTTTAGTAGACTTCTTGTTCTTGTTAGGCCGAGTTTTGAAAATTCTCGCCCATTGGTCAAGACAGAAGTTTGCAGAGATGACCCACCTTCGCGCAGCTACGGCGCGGCAGGCGAATGACCCGCCACGGCGGGTAAACTGCTGACGAAGGTCGAAGGGGCCAAGGACGGCCACTCTACCGGGCTTCGACGCTGTAATTTTCCAACCAATCCTAAGCGTCTCGCTTCGTTTCCTTCGTTGGCTTCTGTAAATTGATTCCCTCGAAAGGTCTAAACAGAAGATAGCAAAGAAAACGAAGATCTGACTCAACCGCCTACGTCTGCGATCGCATTACGGATTATTTATTGAGGACTGTTCGCGGCGCTGCCTTGGTCACTTCCAGCTGGGCGCTCACTTTTTGGATTTGCGCTGCCTGTTCTTTGAGCCGGGCAACGAAGGTCTCCATCCCTTTCTTGAGCTGGCCGATCGTGGCTTCTTGCTTTGCAGCAGCAGATCTTAGCTCTGTAATCGTTGCTTCTTGTCCTTCCACTTTGCGGTGTTCTTTGAGGAACTCGTTGAGCAGCATCGCGTTCACTTGGTCGTACCGCACGGTGTAGAGTTTTCCTTCTCTGTCGCGCGCAACCAAGTCAGGACTTACTTTTTCCACGTCCTCGGCCACAAGTCCGAACTGCGACATGCCTGTTGGATCAATCTCTTTCTTGTAGCGGAAGGTGACCGGTTTGAGCGCGAAGATCGCTTCACTTGCCTTGTCCATGGGCTTGATTTCGTCCTTGAAGCGTCGCGAGGAGGCAGTCGTGCTGAGATGGCCGTCTGCAGCGATGTAAACTGCACTGCCGGGCGAGGGGTTGCCGAAGATACCGCCGATAAAGCAGTCTGTGTAAGCGGTTCCAGTAGCAGAGACCCCACCGATCGCAATCACATTATTGTCACCGGCAAAACCGGCATCGCCGATATAGATGTTGTTGCTACCGATGCCCGGATCCATACCGGCGTTAAAGCCCAAGGCGGTGTTTGAATTGCCATCAGTATTGTTGGAGAGCGCTTCATCGCCGACCGCGGTGTTGTCCGAGCCGGTGGTATTGCGAAAGAGCGCACCAAAACCAGTGGCCGTGTTATTATCGGCGGTGTTGCGATAGAGCGCTCCATAACCGTTGGCGGTGTTGTCACTGCCGGTTGTGTTGTTGGCGAGCGCATAAGCGCCAGTGGCACTATTGAAAAACCCGCTGGCGTTGGCAAAGAGCGAATACACGCCAGTGGCAGTGTTGTAGCCGCCATTGGTATCGCTAGTCAGGGCTCGAAGACCCGTCGCCGTATTTTGGTTTCCGGCAGTGAGGTGGTTAAGCGCCTCGAAACCAGTGCCCGTGTTCCAGACCCCGGTGGTGCGGCTGACCAGCACCCCGATACCTTCGCCGTTGTTGGATCCCGGTATACTACCGTCCGTGTCGGGACCCACCGCTTGCGCCATCGGTGCAAGCCCAAAACAGACAAGCACGAGCGGGATGAGACGAAAACCCCGTCGTAAAGACGGCGGGTGAATGGAACTTTTTGTAGAGAGAACGATTGCTTTCATTTTAACAAACCTTTCTTTTTCCAGGCGATTGACTGCGTGGTTTGGATCTGAAGAAGGGCAGAAGAAACTGCCTGGAAAAGCGTCCTCTGTCTGGTTCAGATCGACTCTTGGCGCCGAGTGTTGCGAAAATCTCGCCAGCTAGTCAAGATAAGAATCAAACACTTTGCGGCTCGCTCACAGCCTCAAGTTCTGATCACCAGCAAACACCCGCCAGATGGCGCGCGATTCTATCAAAGGCAAGTTGCAAACTCGCCCATTTTTTTCAGGACCTTTTTAACCGGGTGGTGGATCCCGGCTTTTTGGAGAATGAGGAAGCCTAGCTCTGTTGAAAAGCTGACGCAGAGGCCGGAGCACAGGCTTCCAGCCTGTGGGGCCGACGGGCATCTTGCCTGTCGAGTCCCCGTCCAACTGCAGGCAAGATGCCTGCGTGCCCCACAGCCAAGATGGCTGTGCTCCAATCGCTGGCAAGGTTTTCAACAGAGCCAGGAAGCCTTTTACGCGGGGTGGCCGGGGTCACCGACCCCGGCTACAGTGGCTGATCGGGCGCTACGTTTCCGGATTCACCGGGAAATGTTTGTTCTTAAGGCGCTCCGGGACACGCTGTGTCTGTTCCATCTCGATCTTTTCAGTCGCGGCATTCAACGCGTCATAAGCTTCGCGGCTTTTCTTTGCGCGACACATGTAAGCAGTAGCATGCGCCAGCGGAATTCGTGCTTCAGGTAATCCAACAAATTCCACGGCTTGTTGCGTCGCGATCGCGAGCGGCAGCGCTTCTGGATCAGCAAGGCCTATGTCTTCGCTGGCGAAGATGACGATGCGCCGCGCGATGAAGCGGAAATCTTCGCCCGCATGCAACATTTTCGCGAGCCAGTACATCGCGCCTTCTTCATCGGATGCGCGCATACTTTTGATAAACGCGCTGATCGTGTCGTAGTGCGCGTCGCCCGCGCGATCGTACACGACCGCTTTTTGTTGAATGCTTTCCTCGGCAACGGAGAGCGTGAAATAAATCACGCCTGCGCCGTAGCCGGGGTCGTTGACCCCGGTAATGGGAGGGCGAGCCAGTTTTCCGGGATCAGGGTGGCCGGGGTCAGCGACCCCGGCTACAGAAGGCGGCGTCGTGAGGACGCCAATCTCGAGCGCGTTTAAACATTTCCGCGCGTCGCCGTCGCTGAGCTTCGCCAGATGCCGGCGCGCGTTCTTGTCGATCTTCACGTTGTAATTGCCGAGGCCGCGCTCTTTGTCGGTCAACGCGCGATCGATCAATTGTTCGAGTTGCTCGACGCGGAGCGGTTCGAGCTGAAAAACCTGTGAACGCGAGACTAGCGCGCTATTCACATAAAAGAATGGATTGTACGTGGTCGCGCCGATGAGGCGGAGAGTTCCGGTTTCGACGTCGGGCAAAAGAATGTCCTGTTGCGCTTTGTTGAAATGATGGATCTCATCGATAAACAAAATCGTCTTTTGTCCCGAAGTGCGGAGGCGATTTGTCGCCCCCGCGATGACGCGGCGCATTTCTGCGACGTTGCTTTCCACGCCGCTGATTCGAATGAATTTCGCATGGGTTATCTCCGCAATGATCCGCGCCAGTGTGGTTTTGCCGCTGCCGGGAGGACCGGAGAAAATCACCGACGGCAAACGATCGGCTTCAATTGCCCGGCGTAAAAGCTTGCCTGGTCCGAGAATGTGTTCCTGGCCGACGAATTCGTCGAGCGAGCGCGGCCGCATGCGCGTGGCAAGTGGCATGCCTGCCTCCAGGCTTGTCCCAAGCCCCGTTGAAGAATCGGCATCGTTGTCTCCGTCGAACAGATCCTGCACGAGGGAAATTACGGTGTGAACGCAGACTCTGCACTAGATTTCCAGAGACGACCGCGGATTACGCGGATATCGCGGATGGCGGGAAAATCGGGATTTGTGTTGATTTTCAAGAGACAAGCTTTTTCCCATCGGTAATCGGCGGTCATAAAATCGAGCGGGCGATGACAATTCAGAGTTCTGCACAGCGTCTTGAGATTAAGCGCCCCGACAGCTAACGTTCGAAAGCGCAAACATGAAACGCATTCTTGTTCCAATCGATTTTTCGGATGCAACACCGAGAGTGATCGATCTGGCGCGCCAACTCGCCAAAGGCCTCGACGCGGAGGTTCATCTTGTCCACGTGAGGGAACTCATTGCTGCCGCAGCGCCGCGTGCCTTTGGTTACGGCTTGACGGGAATGCCCGAGCTCGCGCCGATGCCGGGTGTGACGGTTCCGGTGTTTGACCCGATACCGCAGCCAATTCCGGAGAATGAAGATCAGAAATCGAAGCTGGCTCAATGGCAAAGAGAAATCGCTCAAGACGGCATCAAGGTTAGTTTACACGAGCCGACCGGAGCGGTGGCCGAAGAAATTTTGAATGAAGCGGATGTTCTTCACGCCGATTTGATCGTGATGGGCACGCACGGCCATGGCGCGATGTATAACTTGCTCGTTGGAAGCGTGACTAAAGGTGTGCTCAAGCACAGCAAGCGTCCGGTTTTACTTGTGCCAGCTCATCGAGCTTAACTGAGCGCGCGCGGCCGTCGAAGAACTTGCGTTACCGCCGCGAAATGAACGAAAAGCGGGGCGATGAAGTTATTGAATGCGCCGCGTCAGCCATTCATCGGCTTGGTGGCAGCGGCTGCAACAGGAATCATTTTTGCGGAATTCTTTCGGCTCTCTCCTTATGTGCTGCTCGCAACCGCGATCCTTGTCGCGTTCTGCGGTGTCATTGTGCTGCGTTGGCCAAGATTGGCCGCGACATACGCAATCGTAGGGGCTGGCTTTTTCCTGCTGCACGGTTTGCGAACCAACAACACCGAAGGCCAACAGCTTGCTGAGGAGCTTGGCAACCGGCCACGAGTCGTCACTGCAACCGGGTGCGTCATCAGTGAGCCAAAAATCGCGCCCAGCGGATTCGCGACGTTCCTGCTAAAGCTCAAGTCAATTGAACTCGAAGGCAGGAAACAATCCACGCGCGCGGTTTGGCAGGTGCGCTGGAAAGGCACGCCAGAATTTGGCGATGAATTGAGGCTTTTCGGAAATGCGGAAGCAATCGCGCCTCCGCGAAATCCCGGCGAATTCGATATGC
>Ga0137384_10005334_pt1 | contig 10313 bp, 12 predicted proteins | sample SagtaG_2_FD_104922 | JGI IMG/M metagenome (GOLD analysis project Ga0137384, IMG submission 104922) | Vadose zone soil microbial communities from Sagehorn Ranch, Mendocino, California, USA - Sage2_R_60_16 metaG | ecosystem: Environmental > Terrestrial > Soil > Vadose zone | place: USA...
GGAGCTGAAGTGACTTTCCTTTTCCTGGGCACGTTTGCCGGCTCTCTGCTGCTTTCTTTTATTCTCACTAAATTTGTCCGAGATATTGCCGTCCGGCGTGGGTGGGTTGCAGCTCCGACGCAGGAACGTCATCTGCACGATCACTCTCTCCCTCGGCTTGGCGGGAGTGCGATTGTGCTGTCGTTCTCATTAGCTACCGCCGTCGCGTTAGGTGTGGGCAGATTTGCAACTCATCCGCATCTAAATTTCTCCTTGCGGCCGCTCCAGACTATTTTGCCGCCAGCGATCCTCATTTTTTTTCTCGGTATTTACGACGACGTTCGCGGCGCCAGCCCGTACTTAAAATTTTTCGTGCAAGCCCTGGCAGGCGCGATGCTCTTTGCTGGCGGACTGCGAATCCTGGACTTGCCAGTATTATTCGGCACTCATCAGTTTTCCTGGTACACCGGGCTGCCGCTCACTATTCTCTGGGTCGTCGCTATCACTAACGCATTCAATTTGATCGATGGTCTGGATGGACTGGCCGCAGGGTCGGCGCTGTTCTCGACCCTGGTAGTTTTTGTCATTGCGTTACTGGGAAATCTCTCGCTGATCTCGCTAATTTCGCTGGCCTTGGCAGGCGCGATCCTCGGCTTTCTGCGCTACAACTTCAATCCGGCGACGATCTTCCTCGGAGACTGCGGCAGTCTTTTCATCGGCTTCATGCTGAGCGCGCTGGCTCTGTATGGAGCACAAAAAGCCCCAACGATCATCGCTGTAGCCATTCCCGTAGTTTCTTTCGGACTTCCGATTCTTGAGACTTCGCTTTCTGTGGTGCGCAGGCTAATCAGCGGGCGGCCTATTTTCACCGCCGACCGCGAGCACATTCACCACAAACTGCTACAGCGGGGAATGTCACACCGGCAAGTTGTGATTGTGCTCTACGGCGTGTCGGCGTTGTTCGCGTTGCTTAGCCTTTTCCTGCTGTAGCCGACGGGTAGTACGCTGGGTTTGGTCTTGGCGGTACTCGGGACGGGTATCTGGATCGGCGTGCAACATCTGGGATATCTTGAATTCGGCGAAATCCGGCGAGTTGCCCAGCGCACCATCGAGCAGCCTCACATTTTTGCCAACAATCTATCGATTCGACGCGCTACCGCGGAGCTGCAAGTAGCAGAGGACTTCCAGCAAGTCTGCCGTATATTAACTGCGGCTTTCGAGAGCAACGATTTTGATGGATTCGAACTGCGCACAGAATTCCCAGCGTCCCGCGGTTTTCACATCGTCGAAGTGAGCGAACCTCCGCGATTGCGCTGGAGAAAAGCCGGGGCTTTCGTCAGTCCTGAGTTCGGAAACACTTGGAGTTTGAACCTAGACTTGATCACCTCTGGGAAGCATTGCGGGTCTTTGCTGATGTTCCGCGGTTATGTCAATCGTGATTTGCAGTTGGATATCAATCTCCTCACTTCGGCTTTCGCCACAAACCTTGCGAATGCTCTGCAACGCACGTCAGTTCAGAATGTCGAATTTCTTCCAAGCACTCAGGATGCCGCATTAGTTCCGGCGCAAGCAGGTTAATATCCACAGAGCAGAACCAACCGCGATACTTCTTGCTCTCTGGTCCGCCGTTTACCTTTGTTCTTCTTCGTCCGGAGGTAGCTTGCCAGATGTCCGCTCGAATTTCGGGTCAGCAGATTCACTTTCTTTCGTTGCAGACTGCAATCTTTTGTGTGCAATGCGAATTGATCAGCGCCAACACTACGCCATGCTGCATCGCTTGCGGGAGTAGAGCAGTTCTCGGACTTTCACGTTTGCTGGGCGGCTCTCTCCGAACCAAGCCAGCGGCCCGCTTGATTGAGGATGACGAACTGAACCAGTTGGTGCGCGATCTCTTGTGCACCGTACCTTCGCAGCAGACTGCCATCGACTTATTCTTATCTCCGGCGAATGTTCCGACTCGCGATCATGCGCGGACATTTTCATCCGAGGCCGGCGGTGTGAGTGCCAGCACCTTTTCCATTTCCAAGATCGATCTTGAACCCGCAATTGGCGTAATCACCGAGCGCGCCCAATCTCTAACCAGAGCAACAGGCGCCGCCATCGCGCTGAAAAAAGGAAATGAAGTCATCTGCCGCGCTCGTGCCGGACCGCTCCCGATATCGGGGTCCGCCTGCAAACAGACTCTGGTGTTTCCGCGGAATGTCTGCGCAAAGGCGAAGTCGTACTCTGCAACGACGCTGAAGAGACGATCCGCAGGTGGACTTGGCAACTTGCCGCCGCCTGGGAGTGCGCTCCATCCTGGCGGCACCGCTCCGCCAGTTTCAAAGGACCCTGGGAATATTCGAGGTACTCTCCGCAACCCCGAACGCCTTCAATTATCAGGATGTCGCCACCATGCAACTCCTTTCCAGCATGATGGTTGCAGCCATTGCCCGCCTCTCGCGAATGGAAGCCTTTCCGGCCCACCAATAACAAGTTCGCCCCCCACATATATGCCATAGGCGTACCTTGCCTGGTGGGTTAAGATGGAGCCAATTCTTCTATGCGTAGCCCGGGGCCGAGGCCGGCGGACATTAGTCCGGAAACTTCCATTTTTGGGCAGGATCGGCGTCGCGCTCTGCGTCACCGGGTCCACAGCCCGGCTTACGCCAGTTTGAGCGGGAGTTCGCGGGATGCTGCCCTCGAACTTTGCGAAATCCTCAATATCAGCGAGAACGGCATGTGCATTCAGGCGTCCTCTCCCATGCCGGTGAATCGTCTGTTGCCGCTGGTGCTTGATCTTTCAGAAACCGGAGACCGAATTCACACCACCGGGCACGTGGTTTGGTCGGGCCAGTCAGGCAAGACCGGGATCCGATTCCCCGAAATGCCGGAAGCATCGCGCGAACAACTTCAGCACTGGCTGGCAGCGAATGCGGCTTCCGCCACTCCTGGTCCATGGGGAGCAGCTGAGGAATCGGATTCGCCGGGCGGCAGAACAATTCAGAGCAGGCCAGGATCTAGTTCGGGGTATACGTCGTTAGTAAACGAGTGGTCTGAGATTACGACCCAGGTCGATCTTTTCGGCCCTGATTTGGAACCGGCACTGCAGTTGGTTGCGCAACGCGCTCTCGCACTCACTTGGGCCAGCGGCGCAGCTATCGCGCTGATGAACAAGCTCAAACCGTCAGAACTGATTTGCCGGGCCCGTGCCGGCAATGACTCACCGGAACTCGGAGCTCGCCTGCAGGCAGGGTCCGGTTTTTCAGGCGAGTGCGTTCGTGCCGCCACCAGCCTGAAGTGTGATGACGCACAGACTGATCAGCGGGTAGACCGTAGAAGTTGCCGCGCATTGGGCATTCGCTCCCTGATCGCGTGTCCAATTAAGCGCAGAAGCGGCGAGGTCATTGGCATACTTGAAGTATTTTCTCCAGAACTAGCGGCTTTCTGGGACAACGATACCAATGTTCTGGAAAAGCTGGCACGCATCATCGCTGAGGCTGTCGGTCGCGCTGAGCACGCGCGCCCAGATATACTCGCGGTCCATCCTCCTGAGGACGAGCATGAACCTAATCTTTTCATAGACGCGCTACGGTCTTTGCAGGACCAGGCTTTGGCCGCCAAGGAATCCTCGTTCGGGAGGAAAGTGGTCCTTCTGCTGACAGGCCTTATTGCGCTCACAGCCACCATTTGGCTCGTGGCCCCTTGGGTGGCGGATTCGGTTTCGAAAATCGCATCGGGATCCAGAACTCAAGCGGCCGAAGCCAGCGCCTCGCGGGACTCCTATGTCGGCACCAGTCTCAAGGACTTGAGAAGGCTGGCGTCCAGCGGTAATGCCGCGGCGGAGTATTCGCTGGGCTTACGTTACGCAAGCGGGGATGGGGTGAAACAGGATTACCGCGAGGCAGTCGGCTTGTTCCTAAAAGCTGCCAATGCCGGCGATGTACGCGCCGCTCCCAAACTGGCCGCATGTTTCTGGGCAGGACGAGGCACGACTCAAGACTATGGCAGAGCCTATTTTTGGGGTTTGCTGGCGCAGGCGGCCGGGGATGAAACCGGCAGGGTGATCGTCATCAGTAGCGCCCCGCATCTGACCCCAGCGCACATTGCGCACGAGCAGCAACAAGCCGACAAGTGGCTTCACGAACATCACATGGGCGCCCAGCTTTCGTCGGAACCTAATGAGTAGCCAAGTGTGTTACGCCGTTTTTGGAAGTATCCGTGCGGATCGGTATAAATCCGTGGCCGCTCTTGTTTAGCCGAGCCAAGCGTCAAGTAGAATTTTCCTGTGGGAACTGTTTCCTTCGAAATCCGTCAAGAGCACTCTGAGTTTCGCCCTCGCCGTTTCCTCGCCGGTGGACACATTCAGACCCTCGCCAGCTTTCTTATTCCACGACGATTCTCGCTGTTGAAGCCCGAAGAGCGACTAGTCGAGGTTGAGCCGGGCGTTCCCGTCCTCTGCCACTGCCATTGGCAGGCGGCACGGCAGAACGCCCTTACCGTAATCCTGGTGCACGGGCTCGAAGGCTCCAGCGAGTCGAACTACATGCTGGGGATTGCGGAAAAAGGAATGGTCGCTGGCATGAATGTGATTCGCATGAATCAGCGCACCTGTGGCGGGACGGACCGGCTTGCTCCCACTCTCTATCACTCAGGGCGTTCAGCGGACGTGGCGACGGTGGCGCGGAATCTGGTTGAGAATGACGGCGTTTCCCGATTTGCTCTGTGCGGATTCTCCATGGGCGGAAACCTCGTCTTGAAAACCGCAGGCGAATGGGCGAATAACGGCCCGGAGCAATTCTGTGCGGCCGCGGCCGTGTGCCCTGCGCTTGATCTCGCGGTCTCGGCTGACGCTTTGCATCGTCCGCTGAATCGCTTGTACGAGCAGTACTTCCTTTGGAAACTAAAAGCCAGGATGCGCGACAAGGCGAAATGTTTCCCGGGCAGATATGATCTGTCGCGTTTGCGAGGGCTGAAGAGCTTGCGCGATTTTGACGACAAAGTGACCGCGTTCTATTGCGGGTTCGATGGTGCGTCGGATTACTACGCTCGCGCGGCCGCTGCAAACGTAGTGGACAGGATTGCCGTGCCCGCTTACATCCTTTACGCGGCCAATGACCCATTCATCCGCATTCTGCCGGAAACCCGCAGGAAGATGGCTGCGAATCCAAACATCACCTTTGTCGAGACCGCCGATGGCGGGCACTGCTCATTCGTCGGAGAACGCAACGGTTATGACGGACACTTCGCGGAGCGCGCAGTCGTTGACTTCTTCGCTACCATTTAATCGTTTGGGTTTCAGGCGATCTTCGGTGTCGGAGCTGCCTGCGTGGCTCCTCTTATACAATCAGCGGCAGTGAGGTTCGCAAAATCAATTCTGCTGGTTGCGGTCGTGCTGCTCTCGGCAGCATCGTTCGCCGAGCCCGTTTCCCAGCTCCATCCCACCGGATACGTCAACGACTTCGCCCACGTGCTTGACGCCGAAACGACCACCGAGTTGAGCAGTATTGGCGGCCAGTTGGACCAGAAGGCCAAGGCGCAAGTTGCCGTCGTGACCACCAACACCACCGATGGAAGGGACATATTTGACTACGCGGTAGAGCTCTATCAGGCATGGGGCGTCGGGAGTAAGTCCACCAACCGTGGCGTTTTGATCTTATTCGCCATTAACGACCGCAAGTACTGGACGACGGTTGGGTATGGCCTTGAGCCGATTTTGCCCGATGGCAAAGTGGGAGGCTTTGGAAGAGAAGCCGTACCCCTGCTGAAACAGCGAAACTACAGCGGCGCCGTATCGCTGGTAACTCATCGTGTCGCCGACGTAATCGCGCAGGATGCGGGAATCCAACTGACAGGAGTGAAGCGGGCACCGCCACCGCGAGATGAAGGCGCTCCTGGCATCTCCCCTGGCGCGATTGCGGTGATTATTATTATCGCGATCATTGTTCTGGCGACTCCTCTGCGAAAAGTATTGTTCTGGTGGCTGCTATTCAACAGCGGTCCGCGCTGGGGAGGCGGGTACCGCAGCGGCGGCTGGGGTGGCGGCGGTTTCGGCGGTGGAGGCGGTGGCTTTGGCGGATTTGGCGGCGGTTCAACTGGGGGCGGCGGCGCCGGCGGAAGCTGGTGAGATTCGTAAGAAAGCCACTAGGAGGATTCGATGTCATGGAATCATCGTGCAGCGGTGTTGAGTCTCTGGTCGCTTGCCCCGATGCTTCTCGGTCTGGCCGCTCCGGTCGATCCGAACCGCGCCCCAGCTGAGGTATTCATTGTTCTTGGTGTAGCGCTGGTGGTCCTTGTCATCGTGCTGTTGCTCACGATCCCTCTCAGCGGAGAGGACTTCAGGCAATCTGGCACTCAATATTACGGCGGCCCGTTTGGCGGGTTGGGTGGGTTTGGTGGTTTCGGAGGATTTGGCGGGCCCTAAAGGAGGAGCATGGCTGAAGAAAAGCTGCTGAGCGAATTTGTCGAGAAGGTGCGCACTGGGGCAGGCGGAAATCTTGTGAGCGTGATTCTGTACGGTTCTGCCGCGAAGGGGGAATTTCATCCGCAATATTCTGATCTCAACTTGCTTTGCGTGCTCGGCGATACGTCGTTCATGTCTTTGGCGAAGATTGCGGGCGCGATCGAATGGTGGCGAGGCAAGAAGCATCATCCCCCGCTGGTGATGACCGCACAAGAATTGAAGACCTCCGCCGACGTCTTCGCCATTGAGTTTGTCGACATGAAACAGCGCTACCGAGTTCTCTATGGCGACGATGGGTTGCGCAATCTGGATGTACCCCTGACCTTGCATCGCGCGCAACTCGAATATGAATTGCGGGAAAAACTGTTTCTGCTGCGCCAACACATTCTTTCGGCAGGAAACGGCGACAAGCAGCTGTGGGAAGTCATGCTGCATTCGCTGTCCTCATTTACTACCCTGTTCCGGCACGTGCTGCTCGAAATGGGAGAAGAGGGCCGGAAACATTCGCGCGAAGCGGTCGTGGAACTCTCGGAGCGGTTGAACTTTGACTCCTCCGCATTCGTACAGTTGATGGATGTACGTGCCCAGAAACTCGACCGCAAGCAGTTGCGCGCGGCGGAAGTCGCCGGGCGATATCTGGAAGTAATCGGCAAAGTAGTTGCTGCAGTAGATACAATGCAGAGTTCGCCGGGAAACCGCGTTCAATAGGAGAACATATGAGCAAATTTGCGATCGTGTTTATTACGATTCTGGTCTTGATCCTTCTTTCGGTTGGCAAATATATAAGCGTGAAGAACACGTTGGTGGCGAAGAATGAAGCCGTCAAAGCCGCCTGGTCACAAGTGGATATTGTCTTGCAGCGGCGCGCGGACCTAATTCCGAATCTGGTCGAAACCGTGAAAGGAATTACCAAACAGGAGCAGACCGTGTTCGGCGAAATCGCACAGGCGCGCTCGCAACTGCTTTCAGCAGGCACTCCAGAGCAGAAAATCTCCGCCAACGCGCGGCTGGATGGCGCATTGGGAAGGTTGCTGGCGATCAGCGAAAATTACCCGCAATTGAAGTCCAACGAAAACTTCCTGCGCTTACAGGATGAACTGGCAGGGACCGAAAACCGCATTGCGGTTGAGCGCAAGCGCTACAACGACACCCTTCAGGACTACAACACTTACGTGCAGCAGTTCCCTAACACCATCTTTGCCGCAAATCTAGGTTTCAAGCCCAACACAGCGTACTTTGCGGCTTCCGAAGGATCGCGCACGGTACCCAAGGTAAACTTCGGGACGCCGGAAGCACAGCCTGCGCCAGCACGCTGAAGCCTGCGGTTCCTTCGGACAGGTGCACCAAAACTCGTCTTTCTTGTTGACACGGGCAACCCGGCTTCCTAATATGGCGTCATACGACATGTCGGCGAGCGACGCATACATGCAGCCATTATCTGAGCCCGCTCTGCTTGTGTTGTTGAGCCTGGCGGAGCAGCCACGTCACGGGTATTCGATTCTGAACGATGTGGAAATCGTGAGTTCGGGGCGGGTTAGGCTCAGCACTGGTACCCTCTATGGCATATTGCACCGCTTGCTTAATCGGGGCTGGATCGAACGGTTCGAAGAAGAGGAGGGTTCACGCGACCGTCTGGCTTACCGGCTCACATCAACAGGCCGTCGAAACTTGCGACTGGAAGTCGAACGCATGAGGCAATTGACCAAACTAGCCAGCCTGCGGACAGCGCGAAGAGAGGCGTGAGCGCATGCTAGAGGTGTACCGGTGGGTTCTCCGTCTATATCCGGACGCTTATCGCCGCGAATACGCGGAAGAGATGGTCTCAGTATTTCGCGATGCAGAGACGGCGATGCGCCGCGAAAGCGTGCCTACGCGTTTCTGGTTTCGCGTTCGCGAAATTAAAGGACTCTTGTCCGGCGCCGTGCGCGAGCATTTGTGCGGTTTCATCCGTGGCCAAAGCTGGATTCCCTTCAGGAGGTTCGATATGCGTTCCGAATTTCGCTTTCCGCGCTCCACCATTTCTCTGATGTTGGTGATCCTCGCAGGCGTGGTCCTCACGATTGAAAAGGCCAAGGGGATTCAGGAGAAGTATGGTGCAGGTACAAACGTGACGTCAGTGTGGTCGACTCTGCCGCAATCGCTGCTCGTCATGGTCATTGCTATGTGCGTACTCGCCGCGGCTGGGTGGGCGATTCTGTTCGCGCTGCGCCGCTCGGGAGTCCACCGGCTCTCGAACGTACAGACTTGGCCGGAACAGCGATAGGCGTTCCGGACAGAGCGGCGCTTGCTGCTCGCTGTCCTCTTACGCGATCCGCGACGGCTTGCTTTGCCATGTGAGCAAGTCTCCCAATCTTCCTTTCCATTTCGTTCGCAGTAGAGATAGCGCAAGCATTGAAAGAAAGATCATGAGCAGTCCCAGAGATGCGCCCACGATGCTCTCGCTTCGGCGCGGCAGAATGCTGAATCGTCCGTAAACAAATTCGATGTGTACCCAATAGACAAGCAGGGACGTGTTGCCCAGCTGAATGAGCGGGCTGAATCCCCTCTGACCTAGCCCCCAGCACCAGGCGTAGGCGAATACCGCCATTAGGAGAAGAAGGCCTAGCCGGATCATGAAGAAATTCGGACTGGTGTGCCAGAAATCATAGACCGGATAGATCTGGAGACTACGAGAATCCAGAAATTTCGCGCCGTAAATCAGAACGATTCCCGCCGCTCCAACCAGAAGAAATATCCGCGATCCAAGTTTGCGCGCGGGGTCGCTGATCAGGACGAATCCGAAAGCTAATCCAGCAAAGGCAAATGCGGTCCAGGGAAAGATTGGAAACAGCCAGGGTTGCGGCGCACCGAGATTGTGCACGCCGTTAATGTAGGTCTCGAGTTGCCAGGGTAAAAAGCGCGGACGCCAGTTTGTCCAAAGCAGCGGAGCTAGCGCTGCAATGGCGGCGCTTACAAAGATTGCGGCGGCAATAAGGTTCGTCCGGGAAGGGCGGGCGTGGACGCCCACCCCGACACGAACTGTCGCCAAAGCACGCACAAGCCAGCACATCACTCCCATGAGCATCATGGACATGCCAATCGTGGTCAGGATGTCTATGCGAAACAGGTCGCTCCACGGCGCCCATCCGAGAGAAATGACGAACTCCTGGATTCGAAAGAGTATTCCAAGTGCGACAATTTCTGCTCCCCGGCGAATTGTGGCCTTGGCGACTTCACCGGGAGAGAGCCCCTTCTGCAGAAGCTTGTCGGTAACGATTGCGAAAGAAACCCCCGCGAGAAACAAGAACAGCGGCGCAGGAAAAGTCCCGCCCAGCTGAGACCACATGAAGAAGGTGGAGTTGCGGGCCGCGCCACCGAGCCAGGCGTCGTAGCAGTGCGTCTGAAACATCAGCACACACGCCAACCCGCGCAGCCAGTCGATATACGCCAGCCGTGATTGTGGCGCAGAAGCCACTCAGGTGCAGTATAGGACGATTGTCAGGTGGGAGATGAAAATCTAAGCGGCGGCGGCCCTGGGGATCGGCGCCGGCTTGGCAGCTTTGAGCACCAGGTACTTGCCTCGACCAGCGAGAAAACGCGCCAGCAGCCCGGCCACGCGATCCAGCAGCACGCGATCGTCGGCGCCGAACGCATTTTCCCGATCGCTCTCCACGTTCAGAAAACCAAGCTCGCGCCCAGCAACCTTCATCGTAACCAGCATCTTCTTGCGCGTGCCCGCGACGGCCAACTGCCCGGGATGCACGTCAGCACCATTCTCGAGGAGCGCAGGCGAAGACTTTTTATCCAAGCTCAAGTAGATTCCAACCCAGCTTTAGTGTCGAGTTGTTGTGTGAAGGTCGGCACTATAGCTGGGTTGGAATCTACTTGAGCGCAGGCGAAGACTTTTTATCCA
>Ga0137384_10005339_pt1 | contig 10308 bp, 8 predicted proteins | sample SagtaG_2_FD_104922 | JGI IMG/M metagenome (GOLD analysis project Ga0137384, IMG submission 104922) | Vadose zone soil microbial communities from Sagehorn Ranch, Mendocino, California, USA - Sage2_R_60_16 metaG | ecosystem: Environmental > Terrestrial > Soil > Vadose zone | place: USA: California...
CCCATGTCTCGCTGGCGGCGAGCGCCTCGGCATAATTGGCCCCGACCATCTTAACCTGGGCACCGTAGTGGCGCAGCCGCGCTACCTTGATTGGCGGGCAGAGTTCTGGCACAAAAATTTCTGCGGGATAGCCTAGCAGGTGCGCGGCGTAGGCAACTGCGGCCCCATGATTGCCTCCTGAGGCCGCAATGACGCCACCGATGGGAATTGTATGAGAAAGTATGCGATTGAAGGCGCCACGTGGCTTAAAAGAACCGGAGTGTTGGAATTGCTCAAGCTTGAGGATAATCTGAGCGTTGATGCCCCATGCATGAGATTCCAAAGGCATTATCGGCGTTTGACGCACATGGCCAGTTATGCGATGCGCGGCCTGTTCAATGTCTATTCGTGAAATCATGTGGTCTCCATGCTTGTGCAAACGCGAGCTCATAAGATAACGCGCAGCTTGCCTCTGTCGCCACCGATAAAGCCGCGCGTTTTGAGTTACAGGATTAACGTATACCCATAATAATCTCGATAGCAAGCTGATCGAGCTTTTCGTAGCCATAGCCACGCTGGGCCAGGGTATCGACATCGAAATTGGTTTCTTTGAGCTTTTTAGCGGTCTCGGCGCTATAGCCACTGAGCAGACCACCGTAGGTCTGGTCGCCACCGTTGATGTCGTTGAGCAGGGCCTGGATCTCGGGATCGGCATTGAAGCGGCGCGCCTTGTCTCTGAACATGTTGTAGGTACGCATACAGCCGAGAGCGAAGTCCCACACGCCCTGCTCGTCTTCGGTGCGGTAGGAGTGCGCATCGAAGTGGCGCGGGCCATCGTAGCCATGCTCTTCCAACAGCTTCACAAGGAAGAAAGCGGTCTTGATATTCTCGCTACCGAAACGAAAATCCTGATCGAAGCGGGGACCTTTTTGATCGTTGAGATCGATGTGGAAGAGTTTGCCTGCCTCCAGCGCCTGCGCCACACCATGCACGAAGTTGAGATTGGCCATCGTATCGTGCGCGAACTCGGGGTTCAGACCGATCATATCGGGATGATCGAGGGTGTAGATAAAGGCCAGCATATGTCCGATGGTGGCGAAATAGGTATCGGAGCGGGGTTCGTTGGGCTTGGGTTCGAGGGCGAAGCGCAGGTTGTAGCCCCTATCAATGACGTACTCGCTAAGGAAATTGATGGCGTCACGCATACGTTTGACGGCCACCACGGCGTCCTTGCTGGCCTCGGAATCGACGCCCTCGCGTCCTCCCCAGAAGACATAGGTGGTAGCACCGAGTTCTGCACCGAGATCGATGGCAGACATAGTTTTCTGAAGGGCGAAGGCGCGCACGGCGGGATCGACGGCAGTAAAGGCACCATCTTTAAATATAGGGTGGAAGAAGAGATTGGTGGTGGCCATCGGCACGATCATACCATAATCGGAGAGAGCCTGTTTAAATTCGCGCACAATACGGTCGCGTTCGGAGGCGCTGGCGTCAAAAGGTATGAGGTCGTTGTCGTGCAGATTGATCCCCCACGCACCCAGCGCGGAAAGTTTTTTGACGATATAGACAGGATTGAGGGCGGGTCGGACGAATTCTCCAAAGGGGTCGCGTCCACGGTTGCCAACGGTCCACAGCCCAAAGCTGAATTTATCCTCTTTCGTGGGCGTATACTGGTCACTTTTGCGCTCGTTTGCAGATGTGGTCATGAGCATGCTCCTTCTTTGTTCAATGCGTTACGTCTCCGTACAGGCCAGATGAAGTATGGGTGTCTTATTTAATGGTATCACATATGGTTATGGGAGTGGGGACCGATGTGGTCTGGAGCGCTGTCATCAGACCACATCGGTTTGTGAGTTGTCGTTTTTAGTCAGGAAAATTTCCCGATGCGTTGCCAATTGTGTAGGGCGTCGAGATGTTAGGATATACCACCATCATGTCCATACCATGATTGGCATGATAAAGATTATGGCAGTGCAACATCCACAGGCCCGGATTGTCGGCATAGAAGGCGATGTCGTAGCTCTCGTGTGGGCGCACGCTGATCGTGTCGAGGTGGACCGGGCTACCGGTGAGCGGCCGTCCATTCTTTGCCAGCACTGTAAAGGTATGCCCATGCAGATGCATAGGGTGAATACCACTATCGGCGGGATTCACGATATGGAGCCTGACTAACTGCCCTGGCTTCACAATAATAGTAGGAGTATCAGGGAAAGCCCGGCCATTCAAAGTGAAGACTGGACCAGGTCGCCCGTTCGAGAAGCCAAAGGTGAAGCCAAGCGAGATGGTATCGGAAACATCAAAGTGGCTCTGCATGGTAATCGAACCTGGCCGAGGTTGCCCATAGGTGGTAAAGTCGAACCAGTTGCGACTTACCGAGGCGGGCATAGCCGGAGCCGATGAACCCTGACCAACAAGCACAGCAGGCGTTTTCAGATATTGCTGCCCCCCGTCCTTCGTCACAAGCAGTGCAACGGGACCGCTCTGGGGCATGCGAAAGCGCAGGTCATAGCGCTGCGCAGCATCAATCGATAGCGGAACTTCCTTCAGTGGCGTTGGGTTGTTGAGATCATGGCCATCTAGTGCCACCACCATGAAAGGAGTTCCGGTCAGGGTCAATTGGTAGGGGAAGTTATCAGTATTCAGAAGACGTAGACGGACCCACTGACCGGGTTGAGCTGGGACGCGCAGAGTACCAGCATTGGCATTGATCGTGGGAATGTCATTCCAGCTATGCAAGGTGAGCGTCTCATCTACATCATCGTGTGTCACCGGAGTCGCGGGCTGGACAACCAGGAGACCGAAGAGACCATGCGAGGTTTCCTCGAAGCTTTCCTGGTGCGAGTGATACCAGTAGGTGCCAGCATCTTTCGCCACGAAACGATAGGTATACATCTGACCAGGCTTGACCGCGTTCTGGGTGAGACCAGCCACACCATCCGCACTGTTGGGGACCGCCACCCCGTGCCAGTGAATAGTGATGCCCACAGTGAGACGGTTAACAAGATGGACGATCACTAAATCTCCCTGGCGTACGTGGAGCGTCGGTCCGGGGGAGGTTCCGTCGAATGTCCAGGCATCTACACGACGGGCCGTGCCAAGCGAAAGCTGCGAGGCTCTGGCGGTAAGGGTAAAGGTCTTGATATGCTCAGCGGTCTGCGGAGCCTGCAAGCTAGCCATAGGAGTAATCGCCGCATTTCCCTGGCACATGTTACTCATATTTTGCATGCTGCCATCATTGCAGGCAGTGCCCATATTGATGCGATCAGGGTAGCGCGATGTCCACCAGGCCAGCCCCACCAGACTACCAGCCGCCACCAGCACACAGAGCAGACCAAGGAGAACGCGATTCCTGATTCGCCCTGGTCGCCTCTTTTTAGTGGCCGTGGTTTCATCAGTCCAGGCTGCTTCAGTTACTTTTTGTATGGATTTTTTAGATTGCTTCATGAAATTCCCTTTTCGCCATATAGAACTACCTGGTGCGATTTAGTCTTGATGCTCTGTTAGAGCGGCAATCCTTTCATCAATCCAGGCTAACTTTGCATCAAAAGAGTGGATATGATAGTCAGACAACTGGAGGATGAATGGTCGCTCCTGTTCACTTATACCCGGATTGGTCACAACTTCGCGGCTACCAGAGGAATAATGTTCCCGCAAAACAGCCAGATACTCGCGATACTGCTGCAAAATGACGAGTTGTTGAGTGGGAGTCAACAGACTAAACCTGTAGAGCTTCACCGCAAACAAATCTTCGTAGTCCGGGTTGTACTCGCCTCTATCAACCATGAGAGCAAAGAAGCGCGCTCGACCATTCTCCGTAATGTAATAAACCTTGCGGGACTGACCACCTTCCTCCTGAGGAGATGCCGGATCTCGCGCTTCAATCTCAGAAGTGAGAAGTTCCTGCTGCTCTAATCGGCGAATAAGCGGGTAAAGAGTGCCCCAACTGAGGCGATGAAATGGCCCCAATATGCGCTGGATAATCCTGTGAAGTCTATAGCCATACTGCGGACCACCCATCAGTTCGCCCAACACGAAAAGCTCATAAGCGGGATTCGGGCTTCGCCCACCAGTTGCGCGACCACGGTCTTTTGGCTCTTCTGGCTGAGTATTGCTATCAGTTGATGGCATAGTGTTTACCGCCTTCTATATCGAATCGATACCTCTGAATACAAGTATACCGAATCGATATAGAAAAAGCAAGTAGGAGACCGAAATGAAACAACCTGAAGCGGATTTGCCGTCTGTAGCGTGTAGATAAGGATTGTCTGCTCGTTATATATAATGGATGGGAAACCAGCTTAGAAAAGATATGTAACTACCGCCTGGTAAACAGCGGAGATGCTCTGGCGATGAGATGGGGAGGAGCGAATAGCATCGTCGTCTTCAGGCGGGAAGCTACTACAAGTTAGCAGAAAGGAAATTTGAGTATGGCAGATACAGATATGGCATATTGCGTGAAGTGTAAGGAGAAACGCGAAATCAAGGACGCACACCAGGTAACTATGAAAAATGGTCGTGCCGCTTTACAGGGCTTGTGCCCGGTATGTGGTACGAAGTTGAACCGCATCTTGCCCTCAAGCGCCAGCAAGAAGTAATTTTACCGATATCAAGGAAGCATGCTGCGGGCATCACTCCACAGCATGCTTCCTTGATACACGGCACAGTTATCAGGTGGCGGATTGCGATGTGAGGAAGGATGAGTACCAGCGGCCGCTGTCCTTGACGATACGCTGTTGAGTAGGATAGTCAACATAGACGATACCGAAGCGCTTGCTGTAGCCTTCGCTCCATTCGAAATTGTCCATGAGGGACCAGGCAAAGTAGCCCTTCATAGGAACCCCATTAGCCAGCGCGTTGGCAACGGAGGAGATGTGCTCCCTCAAGTAGGATGTGCGCTCGGCATCATGCACACGGCTGCCATTTTGGAGCTCATCATTAAAGGCCGCGCCATTTTCGGTAATCATGATGGCAGGGGGTGCGTAATCCCGGTTGATGCGCATAAGGATATCGCTGAGGCCCTGGGGATATACTTCCCAACCCATAGCAGTATAGTCCGAACTGGGGATGCCCGCAACCTCTTCATACTTACTGCTACCACCATGCTCCTGTACTTCTTCCTCGGTACGGCCGCGCACCAGCGTTCGCGAGTAGTAGTTGACCCCCAGAAAATCAATGGGAGCAGAAATAGTGGTGAGGTCATCAGCAAGCATGACGGGCGGCTGCACGCCAAATTCCTCGAAGAAGTCTTGTGGGTAGCTGGCGCGAAAGATAGGATCAAGGAACCAGCGATTTTTGAAGGCATCGACCCACGCCACGCCTTTTTGCGTCTCGGGTCGATCGTCGGCGGGATAGACGGGATAGAGATTGAGCGTAATACCGAGCTGCGCATCGGGCTTTACATGCGCGCGCAAGCGAGGTATAGCCAGACCATGCGAGAGAAGCAGATGATGCGCGGCCTGGACCGCCCATTGATTCTCACGAATGCCGGGTGCGTGAACGCCTATGCCATAGCCCAGAAATGATGCACACCAGGGCTCGTTGTGCGTTATCCAATAGGGCACGCGATCGCCCAGGCGGCGCGCGACGATTTCCGCATACTCGGCGAAGAGGTAGGCGGTATCGCGGTTCTCCCAGCCGCCCTTTTCCTGAAGGGCTTGCGGTAGATCCCAGTGATAGAGTTTCGTGCAAGGCGTGATGCCTTGCGCCAACAAATTATCAATCAGGCGCTCATAGAAATCCAGGCCCTTTTCGTTTACCGGACCACTGCCATCAGGGAGGATGCGCGGCCAGGCAATAGAAAAGCAGTAAGAGTTGAAGCCAAGTTCTTTCATCAGCGCGATGTCAGCGGGCCAGCGATGGTAGTAATCTACGGCAACGTCGCCCGTTTCGCCTCCTGCGATGGCCCCCGGCAAGGTGCTGAAGTGGTCCCAGATCGACATGCCGCGTCCATCCTCGCGTGTTGCCCCTTCTATTTGATAGGACGAGGTAGCGGCCCCCCAGAGAAAGTTGGAGGGGAAGAAGGAGGCAATATCAGCATCAGCGAGGGCCTGAGTCTGTATGCCGTCAAGCATTGTCATTGTCACATCTCCTGGTTATGATCTGGGCGGGGGTAAACCCCGCCCCTACATTGATGATGAACGTAGAGGCGGGATTCACCCCCACCCTCCGTCAAAGAACATTTTACCCTCCGTAGAGAAAACAGTGTGCCCAATGGCCTTTGCCGACCGTCGAGCGTGCAGGGAAGGCCTGGCTGCACTGTGGCATGGCATGCGGGCAGCGGGTGCGGAAGCGGCATCCGCTGGGGGGATTGATAAGGCTGGGCGGTTCACCCTTTATCGCTGGCACAGCGTACTCATGAGCAGGGGATTTTTCAGGGGTGGATAATCCTTCATGGGCAGAGGCAAGTCCCGCCCTTGCCGGGTTGGATTTCTGGCCCATTTTATCGGGATCGGGAGCGGCGGAGAGGAGCAGTTGGGTGTAGGGATGTTTTGGGCGTTGAATGATTTCATCGCTGGGGCCGCCCTCTACAAGTTGGCCGGCGTACATAACCAGCGTCTCCTCAGCGAAATAGCGCGCGCTGGCGATATCGTGCGTGATGAAGAGTATCGCCAGTTGCTCCTCTTCTTTGAGGCGGAGCAGCAGATTGAGCACACCCAGGCGAATGGATACATCGAGCATCGAAACCGGCTCATCGGCCAGCAGCACCGATGGTTGCACAGCCAGAGCGCGAGCGATAGCCACGCGCTGGCGCTGTCCACCACTGAGCTGGTGCGGAAACTTCGGCATATACTGTTCGGCCGGAGTCAGGCTGACACGCTCAAGCAGAGAACGAATGGCCTGCTGCTCCTCGCGAGCATTATGTACATGGCCGTGCAGACGCAGAGGGCGCGAGAGGTGATAGGCGATGGTATGCACAGGATTCAGCGACGCAAAGGGGTCCTGGAAGACCAACTGCACCTTGTGACGATAGGCTTTCAGTGCAGCCTGCCCCTTGATCGAGACTGCCTCGCCCTGGTAACGCAGGGTTCCAGTGGTGGGCTGATAGACGCCAGCCAACAGGCGCGCCATCGTCGTTTTGCCGCTGCCGCTCTCGCCCACCAGCGCCGTAGCGCGACCGGGGTAGAGAGCCAGTGAGACATCTTCCACGGCATGTACTGCACGGGGCGCGCCACCCAGTTTGATACGCTGCAGAGGAAAATCCTTGCGGAGATGCACCGCCTCCAGGGCGGGTTCGCTCAGCGTCGCATCGAGTAGCAACGGCGATTGTGGCATATGGTTATGCTTTTCGTCGGAGGCGGGAGGCAAGAATGAGGGATGTGATGAGTTCATTGCACTTCTCCTTCTAGTTCCTTCGCAGGCGGTGTAGGAACAACGGCAGGCAGTTCATCCTGTGTCAGTTCGATATCAACAAAAGGGGCGGACAGTTGCGCGGGCGGACCTGCAGGATTGCGATCGTCGTCGTAGAGATGACAGGCAACACGCAGATCGGGCTTCTCTCGCTTTGGAGAGAGGAGGACCGGCACAATCGTCTTACAAGGAGGAAACGCGAAAGAACAGCGCGGATGAAATGCACAACCAGGAGGAACCGAACGGAGATCCGGCGGCGAGCCAGGGATACCGACCAATTTCCGCTGAGGGCCATGCAGTGTAGGAAATGAATTGAGCAGGCCATTGGTATAGGGATGAAGCGGATGGTGATACAGCTCACCCTGCGTAGCCGTTTCTATTAAGCGGCCAGCGTACATGATCGCCACCGCATCAGCGATTTCCAGCAGAAGCGAGAGGTCATGGGTAATGAAGATCACCGAAAAATTGAAACGCTCACGCAGTGTCATCAGTTCGCGCAGGATCTCGCGCTGCACCACCACATCGAGCGCGGTTGTTGGCTCATCCATAATAATGATTTCGGGATTCAGGGCCATCGCGATGGCAATGATAGCGCGCTGGCGCATACCGCCGCTCAATTCATGTGGGAAGCTGCGCAGACGATCCGACGCGATGCCCACCAGGCGCAATAGCTCAACGGCACGCTCACGGTACTCAGAGCGTTTCTTACCAGGATCATGCACCTGTAGCACATCGAGGATCTGCTTCTCAATAGAGATCACCGGATTCAGCGCATTCATCGCGCTCTGAAAGACAATAGCCAGTTCACTCCAGCGGAACGCCCGCAACTGAGAAGGCGAGAGAGAGAAGACATCAATCTCATCATCAAGATCATTCTCGTGGCGTCGATAGAAGAGCACCTCGCCTTCGGTGATCACAGCGGGCGGACGTAAGAGACGGGCGATGGCATAGGCCAGCGTCGACTTGCCGCTGCCACTTTCGCCAGCCAGGCCGAAGATCTGCCCACGCTTCAGGGTAAAGCTCACATCCTGCACCGCGTGCAAGGGACCACGCGCCGTATCGTAATCGACGCTAACATGCTTCACTTCCAGCAGCGTCTGCGCAGAGGGCGACACAGCAGTATCAGTGCTGGAATAGGATGATTGATAGCCATTCGTATGCATCACGCCACCTTCCCTTTCACCGCAGAGGCAGGATTTATCCGCCCGCCAGCAGTAATCCGCCCGGCACGTTTTTTGTTGCCAGACTCATTGCGCAGGCGAGGATTAGCCAGTTCATCGATGCCGAAGTTAATGAGCGATAGGCCAGCGCCGACCAGCGCCATGCACAGACCCGGCGGCAGGAACCACCACCAGGCACCAGCCAGCAACGCCTGATTGGTCTGTGCCCAGAAGAGCATCGCGCCCCAGCTATTGGTCGAGACATCACCGAGGCCGAGGAACTGCAGAGCAATCTCCGCCAGCAGGGTATAGATCACCGTACTTACAAAACTGGCCGCCACCAGCGCAATCTCGTTGGGCAAAATCTCCGCAAAGATCACGCGCAAGGGAGTCTCGCCAACCGCCTGAGCCGCGCCCACGAACTCGCGGCGACGCATGGAGAGCGTCTGTGCCCGCAGGACGCGAGCACCCCAGGCCCAGGTCGTCAAAAAGAGCACAATGATCAGCGACCACGAACCCTTGAACTGCGTATTGGTCAGCGAGGCGATGACCACCGCCAGGGGTAGGCCCGGCAGCACGATGAAGATATTGATAAGCAGGGAAAGCAAATCATCGATCCAACCGCCAAAGTAGCCGGAGGTCAGGCCAAAGATGACCGAGAGCATCGTTGCTAGCACACCCGATACCAGACCGATGAGCAACGTCGGCCAGGCCCCGAGCACGAGCTGCGTGAAGACATCCTCGCCCTTCGAGGTAGTACCCAACAGATGGTGCAAGGAGGGAGCCTGGAAGATATCGTTAGTAAAAGGGTTAGGTCCCTCGTGAATAAACAACGGACCCACGATAGCAACCAGGAGAAAAAATCCCACAATCCCCAGGCCGATAGACATTTTGGTGTTAGCGCCTAGCACCCCAAGTATCGAGCGCCAGAGCCTGCCGCGGCGCTTTACACGGCCATCGGGAATGCTTTCTTCAATTATCGCAGAAGTTACAGGTGTGCTTTCAATTTGTGGTTGCATATGTTACCCCCTCTCCTGCCGCACGCGTGGATCAAGAAATGTATAGACCAGATCTGCCAGAAAGTTTGCCAGCAGCACAGAGATCGTAATGACCAGGAAGACGCCCTGGATTAAGCTGTAGTCTAGATTATTCACAGCCTTCAAAAGCAGAAAGCCAATACCAGGATAGGAGAAAACAATCTCCGTCAGGATCGCACCACCGACGATAAAGCCTATAGACATCGCAAAACCGGTCACGCTGGGCAGAATAGCATTGCGGGCCGCATAGCGAAGCATCACCTGACTTGTGGGCAATCCTTTCGCCTCAGCCATCAGGACATAGTCTTCCGAGAGCGTGGTCAGCATCGTGTTACGCATACTCAGCGTCCAGCCAGCGATAGAGCTAATAACAATGGTAAAGGCAGGGAGTATAGCATGCTGAATTACGCTGGAAACGAAATCCCCACTCCAGGCAGGATCAACGTTCAGGACATCGTAACCGCCTTCAACAGGAAACAAGTTGAGCGTAAAGCCCAGGAAATAGAGCAGGGCCAGGGCGAGCCAGAAATAGGGCATAGCCGAGAAAAAGGTCAGGGTCGGCAGTGCAAACGAATCGAGCCAACCGCCGCGTTTCCATGAGAACAGCACACCAAGTAGCGTCCCCACCGTAAAGCTAATGATCACCGCCACGCCCATCAGGCCGAGGGTCCATTTCAGGTGTTCCGCGATAAGGGGAACCACCGGGCTGGGGAAGTAGGTAATCGAAGTCCCCAGGTTACCATGGAGCAAATTATTAAGGTACTTTACATACTGCACAAGAACGG
>Ga0137384_10005347_pt1 | contig 10298 bp, 9 predicted proteins | sample SagtaG_2_FD_104922 | JGI IMG/M metagenome (GOLD analysis project Ga0137384, IMG submission 104922) | Vadose zone soil microbial communities from Sagehorn Ranch, Mendocino, California, USA - Sage2_R_60_16 metaG | ecosystem: Environmental > Terrestrial > Soil > Vadose zone | place: USA: California...
AGCGAAGATCCCAAGTGCGATGACAATAATAGCGAAAAACAGTCCTAGCAAAGCCATGTCACATCTCCTTCATTAATTTATTTGCTTGCGTTTCATGCCCAGGATGACGATCAGCAAGAACCTGACCCAACGGTCGCACGCGCAAACGCAGGCCCTCAACGGCAACTATTTGTACTTCTGTACCAACCGGAAGTTCAGTGAAAGGTATATCAAGTAACGCTTGCCAGTTCTCACCAGCGTATCTCACTCTACCTAAAGGCTGTAGCTCTGTCAATACCGTAGCAGCCTGACCAATCATACCCTCCGCACCCGTCATCACACGCAAGCGACGTGTACTCGTTATATACCAGACCAGCACGAACCCGATCAAGCCAACCGCAATACCTACCGCAGAGACCAGCATAGGATCAATACTCTTTCCTGTATGAGTACCATCGTTAAAGAAGATCAATGTTCCGACAATAAGGGAGAGCACAGCACCAATTGATAAAAGTCCGCTCGTGAGAAAGCGCAGGTCTAGTACCAGCAACACAAACGCCAGCACCATCAAAGCTAGCCCCGACCAATTGGGAGAGAGCACGCTAGCTGCGAATAGAAACATGACCAGTGCAATGGCACCTACAATACCGGGTACACTAACACCAGGGTGAGAAATCTCAATGTATAAACCAAGCATCCCTACAACGAACAACAGGAATACCACGTTCGGGTCGTACAAAAAAACGATGAACGATTGAACGGCAGAGGCATCAAGCATAGATGTATTCCTCCCTATACGTCCTAAAACGCGCCGCATACATGGACATCAAATGCACCATTATATAGTAGCATACCTGTCACGCTATGCTCATACCCAAAACCGACCATACAGAATAACTATTTGCTATATATAATATAGCTTATTGCTATTTCATTGTCAAGATATTCTCTTGTGGAGCCCCAAAACTTCAATTAACGAGGGCTGTTTCTACCCTCATTTCAGGATATACTGTAATTAGCGATAACCGCCAAATCCATCTTCTGCCCACTCATAGGCTACAATGGGAGTATCTTGAGCAGTTCATCATCTGTAGCTTAGACTCTCTCCATATTGGCGAGCCCCTATGCTTGCAGAAATAGAAAAGGAGACACGATGGCAGAACGTATCCTGACCCTGCGTGAACTGAGCCGCGCCACCCTCGCACGCCAATTCCTGCTGGAACGCACAAGCAGCCTATCATCCCTTGACACCATCAAACATCTCGTAGCCATGCAAGGGCAAGTCTCCAATGCTCCCTATATCGGCCTATGGACGCGCTTACAGGCATACCAACGCGACGACCTGACAGGGCTGCTTGAGAGCAGGCAAGTAGTCAGAGCACCATCGTTACGCGGCACACTGCATATCCTGGCTGCGGAGGACTATCTTCTGTTCCATCCTCTCCTTCTACCCATCTTTGCACGTAACCTCCATATCTTCGCCAGGCAAGTGCGAGGCTTTCCGATGGAGCAATTCGTGAACGAGATGCGCGCCTATATTCAGCAGAAATCACCTATAAGGGTCGAGTTACTCGCGAAGATGGAGGAGTTTTACGCTGGTCTGGGCAAGCAGCAGATAGCCGACGCGATGAGAATGCACATGGCGCTCATCCAGCCCATCCCAGCGGGCGTCTGGGGTTTCACAGGTAAGCCCGCCTACACAGAAGCAACAGCCTGGCTCGGACGCCCCCTCGCTGAACCAGAAGCTGGCCTACATGAGCTTATAGTACGCTACCTGGCAGCGTTCGGCCCGGCGAGCGTGCAAGATATGCAACAGTGGTCCGGGCTAACCAGGCTCAAACCTGCCTTCGACATCCTACGGCCAGAACTGCTCACGTTCCAGAATGAACAGGGCCGAGAACTCTTCGATCTGCCAGATGCCCCACGACCTTCCGCAGATACTCCCGCGCCGGTGCGCTTCCTACCTGACTTTGACAATATGCTGTTTGCCTACGCCGACCGTCGTCGCGTCATAGCCGACGAGTTTCGCTCTGCTATCTTTGTAGGCAATAGCACTTGTACAACGTTCCTGGTCGATGGCTTTGTGCGTGGAACGTGGAAGATTGAACGCGGCCCCACATCCCAAACACTTGTCATCAAACCGTTGTTTGAGCCACTTTCACCTCAGGTACAAAGCGAGTTGCGAGCAGAGGGTGAACGGCTCATGCGCTGGATGTCCGACGATATGCAACCATGCGAGATTCAGTTTAGTGAGAACAGCACTTTGCCTCAAGGGCACGCTTAACCGATACTGTGATTTCGGTAAATTGACGATACCCTCCTCGATGAAAGCCGACCCAATGAGACTTGACCCTGGTGAGAACAATCTCCTAAAATACAATAACTAAAGGAAGCGAACATATTAACTGGAGGTTGATGAAGACTTCCGAGGAGAGGACGGAGACTTACTATGGCATTGCGCATCATGCAGGTTGGATTGGGAGGGATTGGTGGTCACTGGTTTCGTACTGCCTTGACCCCGAATACCGATGTTGAGACGGTTGCCTGGGTAGAAATTGTAGAGGAGGCTCGACAGCAGGCTATCGCGAAATGGCCGTTACCGAAGGAGCGTTGTTTTTCTTCGTTGGAGGCGGCCTTTGAGAAGTATGAGGCGGATGCCGTGCTTATTACCGCCAGCCTGACCGGCCATGTGCCGAGTGCGCGTACAGCGCTCCTGGCAGACAAGCACGTCTTGATGGAGAAGCCTTTCGCGCCAACCATGCAGGAAGCACATGAACTTGTGGAGTTGGCGGAGCAACAACAGCGCGTATTGATGATTAGCCAGAATTATCGCTTCTTTCCCAGGGTCCAGGCCGCCAAACACCAGGTGCATGCAAAAACGCTTGGGGAACCTGGAACCGTAACCATCGATTTTCGGTTTGACGGCAATAGAACGCCGATAGGGGCGGGGCGCCACTAGCTCCTCTGGCAACCCCTGCTGGCTGATATGGCGATTCACCATTTTGATCTGATGCGTTACGTCCTGGAGCAAGAGCCAGTCACCATCTCTTGCACCACCTGGAATCCTGCCTGGAGTCATTATGTAGAGCCGCCAGCCGCCGCGGCTACCATTCGTTTTGATGGTGGTGCAGTCGTCAGTTATCGCGGAAGTTGGGCAAGCCCTGGTCAGACAACAACCTGGACTGGCGATTGGCATATAGAGTGCGCGAATGGCGAGCTGATCTGGAATGATCGTGGTGCGTCCGCCGGGCGAGCCGAAAATATTCATCTGCGTCGTCTCGGAGAGAATCCTGTTCCGGTCGCACCACCAGCACTGGCAGCTACCGACTTCGCAGGCAGTCTCGCAGCCTTTATACAAGCGGTACTCACTGGAACCGAATCTACCTCCTCGGGGAGGGATAATCTTAAGACGCTTGCGCTCATGTTCGCGGCGATTGCATCGGCCGAGAAACAGGGGTCCTCCGTTGAAATTGCAAGCATACTCTGAACGCTCATAACGGCAAGAGGAGCTTCTCTCTTGTTTTGCAACCCTGGCTTTTGGTTGGAATCTTTCTAAACAAGGACAGTTTCTGTCCTCCTTCCAGGGTATACTTCGAGTAAGAAGTACGTCAAGTGAAAAGAGAGAGGAAATCTTCTATGAGCAACATTCCAACCACCTCCACGACGCCCAGCAAGGCTCGTTTGCAAGGCTTCGCGCTGGCTTCTGTGATGATCGCCCTGATGCTCTCGCTCTTCCTGGAAGCTCTAGACCAGACCATTGTCGGTACTGCAATGCCACGCATCATCGCTGAACTGCATGGTCTGGATCGTTATACCTGGGTCGTGACCGCCTATGTATTGGCCTCGATGACCATGATCCCCATCGTGGGTAAACTCTCCGATCAGTTTGGCCGCAAATGGTTTCTGCTCGGCGGCACCGCGCTCTTCCTGGCAGGTTCACTATTGACCGGTGCCTCACAGACAATGAATCAATTGATTATATTCCGGGCTATACAGGGCCTGGGTGCAGGCATCGGTATGGCCCTGGTTGCTACAGTTGTTGGCGATCTTTTCCCACCCGACGAGCGCGCCAGGTGGAGCAGCCTCTTTGGCATCGTCTATGGCGTCTCGAATCTCTTCGGCCCGACGCTGGGCGGCTGGCTCACCGAGCACGGTCCGCTGCTGGGCAACCTGATTACAGAAAGCAGCCGCTGGCGTTGGGTCTTCTATATCAACTTACCAGTGGGCCTGCTCGCCGTGGCCGGACTCCTCTTATTCTTACCCGCAAACCTTTCAGTGCGCACGTCTGAATGGACAGGGTGGGCTGCTGTGCGCCGCACCGATTTCCTGGGCGCGCTACTCTCCGCCATTGCGACGATCAGCTTGATGTTGGGCCTGACCTGGGGTAGTAGCCGGATGTTTGCCTGGAGTTCACCGCAGGTGCTCGGATTGCTGGCTATAGGCGTGGTGCTTTTCGCGCTGTTGCTGCAAGCTGAACGCCACGCCGCTGAACCGATCCTGCCGCTAGACCTGTTTCGCAACCGCGTTTTCAGCACAGTATCGCTGCTTTCGATGCTTCAGATGATGGTGCTGATGGGCCTCTCACTCTACCTGCCGCTCTTCTTGCAGGGAGTGCTCGCGGTCTCGCCAACAGTTGCGGGCCTGGTGATCACGCCACTTTCTGTGAGTATGGTGGTGGGAGCCATGCTGGCCGGTCCCCTCATCGGCGCGTTCAAGCGCTACCAGCTCATCCTGATCATCGGAGCGCTCCTCATGGCAGTTGGCAGCTTCTTCTTAACATTGATGACGCCAACAACCAGCTTGTTCCTGGTTATCGTGTACATGATACTGGCAGGCATCGGCACCGGCTCGTTCTTCTCCCTCTCCGCAATAGCGCAGAATGCCGTACCCGCCAGTCGCCTGGGCGTCAGCACAGCCGCAACGCGCTACCTGGGACAACTTGGAGCGACGCTGGGCATTGCGATTGTGGGCACGGTCGTGAACAGCGCCGTTTCCGGCAACCTGCTGGCCCATCTGCCAACCGATCCCGCAGGAAAACTACTACTCTCCATTGCACTTCAGCACGGCTTTGTAGCGGTCCTGGTCTTCGCTGTCGTCGCCCTACTAGGCACGCTCTTCCTCAAGGATGTGCCCTTCAGCACAGCCTCTACCAGAGAAGAAGCTGAGAATATAAACGAGACATTCGAGAATACACCTGTTCACATCGCCTAAAAGATACAAGGCTTGCTGACTTTGTGTGCAAGGCCAGCAAGCCTCAGATGCTCTGCATATAAAGTGGCCTCGTGAAGCAGAGCGCTCTAGCCTATCACAGGCGTTCGCTTCTTTATGGCTGCCTCTGCTTCAACCGCTGTGCTGGTGACAGCGGTTGGACCTTGCAGCAGTTTCACCATCGATAAGGCGGCTCCGAAGAGCATTGTGAAGATGCTGACAGTGGCTTCTGCCTCCGTAATGCTTGCAGTATGCCAGACCACGCCTGCCGCATCGGTGACCAATGTATTGCCGCCGCCACCCACTACATAGGACAGGACAAAAGCCAGTGAAATCGCCGCATACATAACGACAACCTGCGCGTAGTACGATCTGGACAACACTTTTGCCTCCCCATCGTTGCTAGCCCGACGAAAACGCAGGAACAGGGCAAACAATTGGAAGAAGACATACACTGTGAAGAACCACCCGAGGTAGTTGGTGAACGGCACTCCGAAGTAGCCGCCTCCCTGCTGCCAGATCCACCGATGCCCGATAGTCGATGAAGCTGGATCAAAGCTTAAATCCCAGGCTACCATGAGAAATGATGCAATAAACGGCACGGCAAACGTTGTGAGCCAGTTTCCCTGGCGACGAACTTCACCGACAAGCACTGTGCCAAGCACCCAGGCAAGATAGCCGGTGGAGAAGTAGGCAGGTCCAATAATCAGTGGAACAAGAAAGAGCTTTGGACCTAATTGGTCAGTGTAGTAATAATGCCCAAACGGGAAACCGGTTAGAATACTACTGTTCTCCAGAAGATTGCTGACTACCAGGCATATGACAATAAAGGTCAGTATGCCACTCCACCTGTAACGCAGCGCGCCATGAACAAGTGCAAAGGCAACCGGGAGCAACACCAGCAGTAGGAGAGCAAAGGGGAGTGAAACGATTCTACTGACAAGTTGTACTCCCACGTTAACTAACACCAGAACCCAGAGCATATTGATCCATTTTTTCATGATTCGACCTCTTTGAGAGCTTTTTTTATATCATCAGGGTGCTCTTCTCCCTGACTAAGCACCGCTTGCAGATAAGCGTATATCATCGTTTTGAGTTCCGCGATAACTTCACCATCGATCTGAGTGCCATTAATGGCCAGTGCAGTCAGGGCATGCACCGTTTGCATGCAAATTCGGCTGTAGCGCAGCGCGGAAGCCTCGTCACACTGAGGGTAACGTCTGACGAGTATCCAGGCTGTCTTTTGAGCCAGAACCGCCGTGAGGTCTTGCTTCATGGCGCTCAGACGAGGGTCATCCTGAGACTTGAGCCAGAGCGCTAACATGCCCTGATGCGTGCGATGATACTGCACAAGTGGATCAAGTATGCGATCGATGAGTTGTGATAACGACACATGCACCAACTCGTCCGTCAACAATTCCTCATAGAGGACGCGCATGTCTTCTAAGAATTGCTCACTTAGACGAGCTGCAATCGTTTCCTTGTTCGGGAAAAAGTCATATAAAGAGCCTATCGCGGTATTTGCGCGTTGTGCAATCACCTTCGTTGTCGCCGCATCAAAGCCCACCTCCTGGAATACCTCGGCGGCCGCTTGCAAGATGGCAGCGATGCGCTCCTCTCCCCGAGCCTGCTTCGGCAGGCGCCTCATCTCAGTTGGTTTTGCCATTTTTTTCTCCTCTCCCCTCTATTTTAATGGCAGAGAGAAAAGCAGGGAACACTTCCACCACAATTGGCACACGTCCCTAATGCACTTCCACTTGCCCTCTTAGGCCCTCATAGGAATAACCTCATTGGGAGAAACTTCTATCTTTCCTCGACCCGCTTAAGGGATACTAAAACAGTACATTCGATTGTGGCAATAGGGCGTCATACGTCACGCCAGTAAGTTCCTCCGACACCTCCCACAGGCGTGCCGCTGTCGATCGATCATATTCTTTTCGAGCGTTGCGATCAATCTTTGGATATCCACGCATCATAGCAAAGCCTCCCGGACCTACCAGTTCGCCACCGTAGATGTGCGAGTCTGTTCCAGCATACAACTGCGGCAAAGCGCCCATCAGCGCGCTCTGGCTCATCAACGGCCAGAGTGTTGCATAGAAGAAGCTCTCAATGCGAGTGTTGGATAGGGTGACACTGGTTCCCTGTAAATTGGTGCTAGATCCACCCGGATGCGTCGCAACGCTGATCGTGCTCGCTCCAGCGGCGGTCAAGCGCGTTTGCAGTTCAAAGGCAAAGAGTATATTTGCGCGCTTGCTCTGCCCGTAAGCCTCCCAACGACCATAAGAATGCTGGCGTTGTAAATCGTCGAAGTTAATGCGGCCAGCGCTACGGGCCATGCTCGTCGTCGTCACAACCCTGCTACCAGGTGTAGCCACCAGCCTCGGTAAGAGCAGACCTGTCAGCGCGAAATGCCCCAGATGATTCGTGCCAAGCTGCATTTCAAAGCCATCCTGCGTTTCCTGCCATGGAATAGCCATAATGCCAGCATTGTTAAACAGCAAATCAAGCCGATCATGCGTTTGCGAAACGCTAGCAGCTAACGCACGCACCGAAGCCAATGAGGCCAGGTCAAGTGAGACCAACTCCAGCGACGCACCAGGTACCGTCAGCTTAATCTCGGCCTCGGCCCGGCGCCCCTTATCAAGATTGCGAGCGGCCATAATCACATGCGCGCCATGAGCAGCCAAAGCCCGTGTAGTCTCCAGCCCCAGGCCACTATTCGCTCCCGTGACCAGCGCCACGCGCCCATACAGATCAGGGATATCATTGACAGTCCAATTGCTCATAAGGTTCCTCCAATGCAAGAGTTTCTCAAAGAATGAACACTCACTTGAATGTGCGTTGTAAAAACTATTGCTCTCTCAAGGAAACCCGAGTAATAGTTCGTGTTTATAGTATACGAACTATTACTCGGGTTGTCAAGACACAGTCACCCACAGAATTGTACCGGGTTTGCTCGTTTCATCCCTAAATTTACAGCAGAGATGTGAAAGTGATATAGTCACCATATGGTAAACAGGAAATGCTAGGGAAAAAACTCGATGTTACAGCAAAAGGAAACCGAACGCGTACGCGAGATTTTTGATGCGTCAGCGGCAGTGAGAGTGATACCTGGTCTTTTGTGCTGCTGAGTGACATTGTCACTTCCTTTTTTGCGCCTTTCGCAGAAATACTACTTGACTATCCCCTAAGCGAGAAAAGACTTTCCTGCACGGCACCCATAGCTTCTGTCGTCACCATATCATCAACTGTACCATTACGGAAGCGTTGAAAGGACCAGTCAGCGTTAAGAATATATGGTACGCCATGTATTGCTGCCACATAGAGATGTTTGAGTGTCACATCCAGCATCCGTTTTTCCATATCTTTGTATTTATTATTCGTCATTATATTGGCAAGGTGAAAGGCCTGCAGCATGATGGCCTGGCGACCCACCTCTTTCCTCTGCCTATCAACTATCATAGCTCCCGGCTGCGACGGAGAGTGCCCTGTAAAGCGAACACCATAGAAATAGCCGCCTCTCACGCTATCCCACATACCGAGTGCGTTATTGCTCACAGCTAAGGGATCAAGCAGATCGGTTGCCTTGTTGAGAAAATCCTGCTTTCGTGTCACCCGATACGCCTCAAGCAACGAAATGACCATCTGGCTCAAATTGCCCATGCGCACCTGGCTCCCGATTACCCTGCCATTCTGTGCTGTCTGTCCATAGTAAAAAGACTGTTGAGGATTCGCAGAACCATCGGGCTGCACCACCTCACCCATCTGGCTGGGGAATGTATGATATTGTCGGATATACGCATGGTTATACACAAAATTTATCGTATTCATGCCCTCACGTACCCATTCAGGAGAGCCAAACTGCGTACCGGCCTCTACAAGGGCACAGCCGGCCTCCAGCGTTAGATCGACACGATACGTCCCCCGAGGGTTGGCACTATTCAATTTAAAAATAGAGCCGATGCTCTCATGATACGCTCTGGCGTATCCCTGCGCGAGAGAGAAAGCAGCAGACCGATAAAACATGTCATGGGAAAGGGCATAGATATCCATAAACGTATCGTAGAGCCAACCACGCTCGTTCTGTGCATGAGCAAACTCGCGTTGTATGATGGGCGTATAGCGCGCAATCTCGCTCTCGAAGCGGTCATCGGCCGGATATTCCACTTTATAGGACCATAGATTGTGGATATAGCGTAAATCAGTGAGAGGATCATGCCGTACCGCACTACCACTATCCGCATCGGTTTCACCAGTGCCATTAATATTTGCCTGTAGAGGATGCGAACCATAACGCCAGTTAACCAGGAGACCACCCATGCCACCATTGACAGCGGGATCAGAGTTGAAGCCATTCGCCCTGATGTTAACCAGCATCTCCGTTTCAATGTGCTTGATAGCAGCATTATCTGTGGCAACTGGCATCGCGGCCCATTTATCCTGAGAAGCGGGTTCCAGAACAAATTGCATACATCCAGTGACGAGAACCGCCAGCATTAGCAAAAATGAAACACGACTATACTTACGAGCACACCCATCAGTCATACTCATACCTCCAAACACACACCACTTCTATCCCGTATAACCCACGGGTCCAATATTGTACGAGAACGCCATTCTACTCAAAATAGTATTATGCGACAAGGCGCTGCTCAATAACCGCCAGCAGATCAGCGAGATCAAATGGTTTGCTCAAGGCGGACAAATTTCGCTCTCCTATCGCCTTTTGAAGATCCGTGCGCGGCAAATGCGCGGTGAGGAGCAACGCAGGCACATCACACAGTTCCTCCCGTCCATGCAAACGATCGTACAGATCTATTCCATTGATATCAGGCAGGAGATAATCAAGCAACAACAAATCGGGTTTGATATCACGTGTCACAGCCTCCGCTGTCCGTCCATCGGGTACAATGACGGGATAATGCTTCGTCTCCTGCTTGATCACGGCCTCTATAACATTGCTCATCATCTCATCATCTTCCACTACAAGAATCATCTTCACTGCTATTACCTCGAACTATTCCATGCTACAACTACCACCATAGACGATATAAAATCCTTTAACATAAAGATTATAATTTATTGAGCGATATATGTAAACATATATTACT
>Ga0137384_10005359_pt1 | contig 10282 bp, 9 predicted proteins | sample SagtaG_2_FD_104922 | JGI IMG/M metagenome (GOLD analysis project Ga0137384, IMG submission 104922) | Vadose zone soil microbial communities from Sagehorn Ranch, Mendocino, California, USA - Sage2_R_60_16 metaG | ecosystem: Environmental > Terrestrial > Soil > Vadose zone | place: USA: California...
AGCTGAGCGCGCGCATGGACTTGTCTCCAGGTTCCGTGGCCGGCGGTTCCACCGTCGTTGTGGCGGTGATAACCATGCGCGGTTTCTTCCGTGATGCGCCAAAAGCCGAAAATGGTTTCATCTATGCGGGAATTGTTTCGTCGCATCCAAGGCGACGAAACATTCGGCGAAAAACCCTAATCATTTCAGGCCGGTCACGCCGCGGCTCAAAGTGGCCTGGCAAGCTCCGTTCGCGCTCAAAAGCGTGCCGCGCGCAGCACACTGTCATGTGGGCGCCTCACGCACTTCACATGCATTTTACGTTTCTCTGCTGAAGAGAAGTCCAAGCGAAGGCTGGGCCCTGTCGAACCAGGGGCGCGTCGGCTGCGACCCAAGCCATCGAAACCGAGAAGCACCGGATCAGCACCGGGCACATTCATTTGAGGGATGGTCAACATGACGGCGGGAAATCGCGCAGCGGCGCGCGACGCGGCCCAACGGACGGACCGCGCCGATCAACAGCCCATTCGCAGCCGTGCCGGCGCGCCCGGCCCGATGGCGCTGCAATCTGGCCGAGGCTACGAGGCTGCGCCGCAGGCGTTCGTGCGGCTGACCGGCTCACATCTTGCGAAACCGCGCGTCAGCCGCAACCGCGTCACTGAGTGAACGCAAACGCGTCACTGAGTGAAAAAGTCGCCGCACTTCTGGACGTTTGCGTCGGCCGGTCCCCACGGCATGATCGGCACGGTCGAGGTCGAGTTTTTGGGCGAGCCTTCGATCAACCTGTCCGAATAGACCATGTAAACCAGCACGTTGCGCTTGGCGTCGCAGCCGCGCACGATCTGCATTTTCTTGAAGAACAGCGAGCGGCGCTTGCGGAACATGTCGTCGCCCTGCTCCATCTTATCCTTGAACTTGATGGGCCCAATTTGGCGACAGGCAAGCGAGACGTCCGAGACCTCCTCGGCGAGGCCCAACCAGCCCTTGAAGCCGCCCTTTTCCGGCACGGTGAAGTGACAGGCCACGCCCTCGACCTCGGGATCATCGAGGCCATAGGTCGCGAGCTTGTCGTTCGGGCTCATCAATTTGAACACGGTGGAGCGGCGGAAGATCAGATCCGGCTCGTCGGCGGCTGAAGCGGACGCCGCCGGAATGACCAGCAACAGAAGGAATAAAGCGAAGTCTTTCAAGCGGATGCCGGAAAGAGCGGGGAAACGAGATGACATGAAGTTCTCCGGTAACAAGTTCCCGCAATGTAGGCATACGAACGCCTGTCAGGAAGGCGACGGCAACCGATCGCCGCCGCCGTTTACCGCTCCGTGAGGCTTTTTTGCTACGGATTGGACAAAATTAGCTGATGGCAGAACCGCCCAGCTGGTGAACGCGTATCCCCTCTGCGAGACTAATGTCTGATTTGGATTGTGGATTCGAGGAATGAATAGCGTGAACGAGTCCCGTTTTGCCGCCAAGCCGGCACGGCTGTGGCAGGTCGCCATTTTGACGGCGGCGGGTGCGATCGGTACGACCAGCCAGGCAGACGCAGCGTTTTACTATTGGTCGGATTATTCCGACGGGTCCTACGGCCGGCAGGAGCGGCGTGCCGAAGAGCCGCGACAGAAGCCGCAGAAGCGCGGCGCAGCCAGCAAAAAAGACATCGTTGTCGACAAGGAAAGTGGCGCGAAGCCGCAGGGGCCGCTGGTCATCGTCGTCTCGATCGACCGGCAGAAGGTGACTGTCTACGACTCCAACGGCGTGTTCGCGGAGTCCCCGGTATCGAGCGGCATGAAGGGCCACTCCACGCCGATGGGCGTCTTCAGCATCATCCAGAAGCACAAATTCCACCACTCCAACATCTACAGCGGCGCGCCGATGCCGTACATGCAGCGGATCACCTGGTCCGGCGTCGCCATGCATGCTGGCGTGCTACCGGGCTATCCGGCCTCGCATGGCTGCATCCGCATGCCGATGGCGTTCGCCGTGAAGATGTGGAATTGGACCAAGATGGGCGCGCGCGTGCTCGTCACGCCCGGCGAGATGACGCCACACAGCTTCGCCCATCCGATGCTCGCCTCGTTGCGCGTGCCGCCGCAGCCGGCGGCAAACCTCGAGCCGACGACGCCTGTTGGCGACAAGGCGGACAAGGGCGCTCCCCAAGCCAAGGTCACCGAAGCGAAGCCGGTCGAGACCAAAACCGCCAGCGCTGACGGCATACTCGAGCTGCGCTCCTCGGTCGGCCATACCGTGATGTCGGATGTGACGACGGGCAATGCGCCCGTCCGCGAGGAAGCCGCACCAGCCAAGGCTGAAGTCAAGTCCGCCGAGGCTTCCGAGCCGGCGAAGCAGCCCGACGCGACTGCGAAGACGGACGAGGCCGCCAAGCCCGCCGACAGCGCGAACACCGAAGCCAAGCCTTCCGAGGCTGCGGAAGCTCCCAAGGCAACCACCGACGAAAAGCCGGCCGACAAGGCCGAGGCGGCAAAGTCCGAGCCGAGCGAAGCTCCGAAGACGGAAGCGGCAAAGTCCGAACCCGCGAAATCAGAGCCGGCTGCGAAGCCGGATCTGCCGAAGCGCGCCGGCCAGATTGCGGTGTTCATCAGCCGCAAGGATTCCAAGCTCTATGTGCGGCAGAACTTTTCGCCGCTGTTCGAGGTGCCCGTGACGATCGCCGCGAGCGACCGGCCGCTTGGCACCCATGTCTTCACCGCCGAGGTCGACAAGACCGACTCCAATGCGCTGCATTGGTCGGTGGTGTCACTGCCCGTCACCGTCCGCTCCGCCGCGCGCGAGGACGACGGTCATGTGACGCGCCGTCAGCGCGGCGCCGCGGTGATCCCCGTCGCCGCAAAGCCTGTCGTCACGCCGGACAGCCCGGCCGAGGCGCTGGACCGCATCTCGATCCCTGCCGACACCATGGCGAAGATCAACGAGATGCTGACCACCGGCGGCTCGGTCATCGTCTCCGACCAGGGCATCAACCAGGGCGAGACCGGCGAAGGCACCGACTTCATCGTCCGCCTGTACTGAGCACTTCGCCGCGTCAGATAACGCGGTGTTGAGCAGGCCGATCGCAGTGGCGGAGTAAGGTGCATCCCGGATCATGTCGGGGGATGTCGTCATGCCAAACCGCAGGACCGTGCTTACCGCGGCGCTTCTCGCAGCGGCCACATCCGCAACGCGCGCATTGGCCGATGGCGGAATGAGCCGGATTTCCGCTTACGCCTTCTCCTTCCCCGCTCTGTCCGGCGACGACATCCGCCTCGCTGCTTTCACCGGCAAGCCGCTGCTGGTCGTGAACACCGCTTCGCTCTGCGGCTACACCCCGCAATATGCCGGACTGCAAGAGCTCTGGAGCGAGTTTCGCGAGCGCGGGCTCACGGTCATCGGCGTGCCGTCCAACGATTTCGGCGGTCAGGAGCCGGGCGGCACCAACGAGATCTCAGAGACCGCGCACCACCAATACGGCGTTACCTTCCCGATCGCGGCCAAGGCCGTCGTGGTCGGGGCGAAGGCGCATCCATTCTACAGATGGGCCGCCGAGGCACGGCCGAGAGAGGTTCCGAAGTGGAACTTCCACAAATATCTGATCGGCCGCGACGGCTACATCGCCGAGGTATTTGCGTCTGCGGTGGAGCCTACCGATACGCGGATCAAGACGGCGGTCGCCAAGGCGCTGGCCGACAGTTAAGGGCACGGCGCTTCAAGACGCCTGGGCACAATTGTGGCAGAGCACCAAACATCCGTTGCAATGGCGATGGACCACCATCTAGGCTAGGATGATCAGGGGCAGGATAGGTTTTGCCGGAGGCGAAAAGCCGCGGCGGAACAACGGGATCAATCTCGAGGACAACACCATGCGTGTGGCGGCAGGACTGATTTTAGCAAGCGCGATGTCTCTGGCGATGACAGGCGCTGCATGGTCGCAGACGCCGGCCGCGAAACCCGCAGCCGCGACACAAGCAGCACCAGCTGCAGCGCCCGCCGCCGCCCCGGCGCCGGCAGCAGCCCCCGCACCGAAGGCTGCTGCCAATCCGCCCCCGCCGCAACAGGCCCCGCAGCCGGCGCGCGCCGCCTGCAACAATCCCAATGCGCTCGGAGTCACCCGCACCGTCGAGATCGACACCACCGGCGGCCCGGGCTTCGGCTTCGAGCACTTCAAGGAGCTCGACTTCCTGCGCGAGCACGAGGTGGTGCTGACCTTCGACGACGGCCCTTGGCCGCGCAACACGCCGGCGGTGCTGAAGGCGCTCGCCGATCAATGCACCACCGGCATCTTCTTCCCGATCGGTCTGCACTCGACCTACGAGCCGGAGATCCTGAAGCAGGTCTACGCGGCCGGCCACACCATCGGCGCGCACACCTGGTCGCATGCCAATCTCAACAACAAGAAGCTCACCGAGCAGCAGAAGAAGGACGAGATCGAGAAGGGCTTTTCGGCGGTGAAATGGGCGCTCGGCGGCATCTCGCCCTCGCCGTTCTTCCGCTTCCCGGCGCTCCAGCATCCGCCGGAGATGGTCACCTATCTCGGCAACCGCAACATCGCGATCTTCTCCTGCGATCTCGACTCCTTCGACTTCAAGGCCTCCAAGCCTGAGAAGGTGATCGACACCGTGATGAAGAAGCTCGACAAGACCAGCAAGGGCATCATCCTGATGCACGACTTCCAGAAGCACACCGCCGAAGCCCTGCCTGAGCTGTTGAACCGCCTCAAGGCCGGCGGCTTCAAGGTGGTGGCGATGCGTGCCAAGGCTCCGGTCTCGACGCTGCCCGGGTACGACCAGGAGCTGCTCAAGGACGTCAAGCTGCCGACGGTCAGCACACGGCCGGTCAACAGTGTCGTGACGACGGTCACCGAATAGTCGGCAATTGTCTTTCCGTTTCGAAGGCTACGTCATCGTCTCCGCGGACGGCATGCTTGCCGACGCGACGCATGTCATGCCCGACTCCCTGAAGTTCGAGGGCGACAAACGCTTCTTCGAGCAGGCGCTCGATCGCGCCGCGCTGATCGTGCACGGCCGACACTCGCACGAGCAGCAACCGAACTCGCCGAAGCGCAAGCGGCTGATCATGACCCGCAAGATCAAGGCCCTCACCGTCGATCCTGAGATGCCGAACGCGACGCTGTGGAATCCGGATCACGCCAGCTTCGAGGAGGCCTGCGTGTTTGCCGACGTCGCCTCCGGCACAATCGCGATCATTGGCGGCCCCGTCGTATTCGACCTGTTCATGGACCGCTACGATACGTTCTGGCTGTCGGAAGCCCCGCATCTGCGCCTGCCCGGCGGCGAAGGCTGTTTCGTGGGCGTGCCGGAGCGAACACCGCACGAGGTGCTGGCCGCGCAAGGGATGAAGCCGGGGGCGCCGTATCTGCTCGACGCGGCGCATGACGTGACCGTCACGCCGTGGCGGCCGGCGAGAGGCCCCACCTAAAACTCGAAAAACAACCCCATGCACAGTACCGGTATTTTGATACCTTCGACTATCTCGCGCGTTCACCACGCATAACGAACAACGCCCTTGTCTGCCTAAAAAGCTCCGCTCATGGCGTTACTGGACGGTGGATCGGGTCAAACTGCATTTCTGGAGTTCAGCGCGCACGTTCCGGAGGACGCTGCACCAATCGCCGGGCTGAGGTTGCCGGAATTGCCGCAGCGTCGGATACCAGGGGCTGTCGTCGCGGTTCAGCAACCACCGCCAGCACCGATCGAAGCGATTGAGCAACCAGACAGGGCGGCCAAGCGCTCCTGCAAGATGCACCACCGCGGTATCGACACTGATGACCAGATCCAGTGCCTCGATCAGCGCGGCGGTCTCACCGAAGTCGTGGAGATATTCCGTCCATTCGTGCAAGGACAGACCAGGCGGCGGCGACTGGCTGGCCGCCGGTCCTTTCTGTAGTGAGACGAAACTCACCCCCGGCAGGTCCGCCAGCTCTGAAAATCGTTCGAGCGGAATGGATCGGCGCCGGTCGCCGCTCATCGTCTGATTGCCTGCCCAGACGAGGCCGACCCGCAGGCCATCGAGCTGCCGGACCCGCTGGCGCCAGGCCGCCGCGCGTTGCGAATCGGCCCGGAGATAGGATGCCTGCTGCGGGATGGTTTCGAGGGTGGTGCCAAGGACCCGCGGCAGACTCAACAGTGGACAATGCAAATCGAATGGCGGCAGCGGATCACCATGGGCGACCATGCTCTCGAATCCCGGCAGCCCCGCCAGGAGCGGCACCAGCGGCCGCTGAACCTCGACAACGACTCGCCGCCCCGCCGCAATTGCCGGCACGAAGCGACAGAACTGGAGCGTGTCGCCCACGCCCTGCTCCGCATGCAGCAGCAGGACCCGATCACCGATATCTCCGCCATCCCAGAGAGGCTGGCTGAAGCCGCGGAGATGCCGCTTCTTGTGTTTCTGCTTCCACCGCCACTCATATTCTCGCCATCCTTCGTCGAACTGGCCGGCCAGCAATAGCGAGATCCCAAGGTTGGTATGCGCCTCGGGATAATCCGGTTTTTGCAACACCGCCGTTCGGAAAGTCTGAATGGCTTCATCAGCCTGCCCAAGATCGAGCAGGAGGGTGCCGAGATTGTTGAGCGCCGCCGGCCAAGTCGGATTGCGATCGAGCGCTACCCGATAGCAAGACTCCGCCTCGTGGAAACGACCGGACTCGCGAAGGGCGTTGCCCAGGATCAGTTGCGCCGGAACATAGTCCGGCTTCAGACGCAAAGCTTCCCTGCAATATACTTCCGCCTCATCCGGCCGCCCCCGGATCCGCAGCAAGTCACCGAGATTGCTCAAAGCCTCGGGGAAATTTGGCTTGAGCTTGCAGGCTTCGCGAAGATTGACCTCCGCCTCGTCGAGGCGCCCCAACTTGACGAGAAGACCACCAAGATTGCTATAGGCCTCCGCAAATGTCGGGTTGAGGCGCAGGGCCTCACGATAGCAACGCTCGCATTCCTCGAAAGCGGACAGACCGAACAGCACTGCCCCAAGGTTGCAATGGGCCTCCGCAAAATCCGGCTTATGCCGCAGCATCTGCCGAAACTCGCTGATCGCATCATCGAAATGCTTCCGTCTCACCAGCAGATTGGCGAGATTGAAGCGGGCATCGACATGAGCGCGAGCTGCACCGAGGTCGAGGCCGGGAGCATGTCGCAGCACAAGCCGGTAATGGGCCTCCTCACCCGCGACGTTCCCGCATTCACCCAGCAGGATACCAAGCTGATTGTGCGCATTCAGATTGTCGGGCTCATGCAGCAGCGCTTCCCGGTAGCTCGCGATGGCCTCGTCCCTTCGGCCGAGAGCACGCAGAGCAGCAGCCATGCTGCCGTGATAGACGCTGATGCAAGGCTGGAGCTTGACGGCACGGATCATGAGATCGAGCGCCCTGTCGGGGTGACCAGCCTGGAGCGAAGCAAGCCCCAGGTGGTGAAAACTGTCCGCATGATCCGGCTCGGATGCCAGTATCTGCCGATAAATCGCCTCTGCTTGCGGCAAGCGGCCTGCGCGATGGTGCGCGAGACCGGCCTCGAATAATACAGGACCTGACGACTCCTGAGCATACATTACGATGGGCCCCATCATCGACGCGATGACTCACTCCCGATCATCCTGCAGCAACGACCTTGCGCGAAGCTGGGCACACCGCGAGCGTCCACGCGTCGGCCGTAGCTAGCCCGAAATTTCTGCTTCGATTGCTTTGATTGACGTGGATCGTGTTAGACCAGCGCTGGAGCGTTTTCGAGCAAAGTACCTCCGATGTACACTGCTCTGGCTGCGGCGGACATCGTTGACGTCGCCAAAGGTCCGCAAATGGGCTCACGCGATGCCATAACCTGCCTGTTTATTCGATCACTTGATCGGCCGTTGCGAGCAGGGCTGTCGAGATTGTTATTCCGAGAGTTTTTGCGGTCCTCATATTGAGCCACAATTCGATTTGAGTTGGCTGCTCGACTGGCAGATCGGCGGGATCGGCTCCCCCTAGAATTCGCTTCACATAGTAGCCCGCCCTGACCAGAAATTTCTTCCGCGGAGGACCGTACGCGAGAAGGCAGCCGAATCCGACTATTGGTGGGAAAGTCGAAAAGAGCGGAATACGCTGGTCTTTGGCAAATGCGGAAATCCGGTCGCCAAGATCCAGGTTTGCTGCATCCTGAAGCAGATGAATCACCTCAGGCTTTGTAGCTGCAAGAGATGCAAACGTGCTGTTTATTTCTTCCGGCAGGCTCAACGAGACGGGACGAACCGTCATCCCCATCGTGCGCGCACGGGTTGTGAAACTCTCGAGGATACGTGGGTTTGACGGATTGGCGGGATTGTAGATTACGCCGAGGACCTTCGCCTCGGGCACTATCATTTGCTGATATTCCAGCATCTTTGGTGACAGGTCTTGGGCCAGGGTTGCCAAACCCGTGGTGTGGCCGCCGGGCCGCGCGAGGCTTCCGATCAGGCCGTTGCCCACGGGATCGTTAATGCCCGTCATCACGACGGGAATCGGCGGCGAGAGACCCTGCGCCGCTCGAGCGGCTGCAATCGTGTTCGCGAGCACGATCCTCACATTGCTGCGTGCCAATTCCGTCACCAAGGCGGGAAACCGAACGTATGCTCCCGCAGCAAAACGCCATTCAAGGACGTAGTCGCGGCCTTCGATCAAACCGACGTCGCGCAAGCCCTCGCTGATCTCAGCGAAGGATGCCTTCGACTCGGGCGATCCCTCGGCGCCTGCGGATAGAACTCCGATGCGAGGTGCCGCAGTCTGCGAGGCCGCCGCAATCGGCCACGCCGACGCCGCTGCTCCCATGGCACCAAGAAATTCGCGCCGCCGCATTCAAATGCTCCCCGGTGAAGTCCTTTCGATATAGCACTACACGGGGCCAGGAGGCTGCGATAGTACACCTTCGCCCACGAGCCGGCGCTTATGAGTGAGAGGCCCGATCCGCGGCACAAGCCCGAATGCCGATCGCGATCACGTAGCCTATGCACGTGACTGCCATAACTAGCTGCCCTGACGTAGAGCGGGTTATGACCTACACGTCCCCGTAGGCCGTCTCGGCCGAGCGCGTGGCGCGGCCGTAGCCCATGATCATGAACAGCGCGCCGATGATCGAGAGATTCTTCAGCGCGTCGACCAGCATCTTGCCATTCTCGGGCGCCGCCTGGTTCCAGAAATCGTAGAAGAAGAAGGTCGCGACCGCGACGTAGATGATCAGCAGCATCGCAAAGAAGCGCGCGCCGAAATTCAGCGCGATCATCAGGCCTGCGATGATCTCGAGCACGCCGACCGCGATCGCCAGCAGCTGCGGCGTGGTCATGGCGGTCGCCGTCTCGATCTGCTTGGCGTAAGGCGCGATCATCTCCGGCACCACGACCTTGGTGGCGATGACGTCCGCCGTCGCCTGGATGGCGAAGAGCTTGGTGGCGCCCGTGTAGATGAACAGCACGGCGAACAGGATTCGCCCGAAAGTCACGAACGCTGGCATGATCGGCCTCTTGGCTCAGGCTTTTTGAAATCGGAATTTTGACGAAAGCACTGGGCGATTATGAAGCGTCGTTCGCCGGTTTACAAATGGGGAAATGGCGAAAACTGTTTTGAAAGGATTGAAGTGCTGACGCGCCGGAAGTGCGCTCCCTCGCCCCGCTTGCGGGGAGAGGGTTGGGGTGAGGGGGAGTCTCCACGAGGACGATGAGAGTTGGACTCGCGGAAGCTCCCCCTCACCCGAATTCGAGCTGCGCTCGAATTCGACCTCTCCCCGCAAGCGGGGCGAGGTGAAGAACCGGCGCCTAGGTAAACAACGTCGGCTGCTGCCGCGCCGCGCGCTCCTGCGCTTCAACCACGGCGACCGCGGTCATGTTGAGGATGCCGCGGGCGGTGACAGACGGCGTGAGGATATGCGCCGGGCGCGCCGGTCCGATCAGGATCGGGCCGACGGGGAGCGCGTCTGCGAGCGACTTGATCATCTGATAGGCGACGTTGGCGGTGTCCAGCGTCGGCATGATCATGATGTTGGCCTCGCCCTCGAGCTTGGAGTGCGGCAGCACCATTTTGCGTGCCGCGGCGGAGAGCGCGGTGTCGCCCTGCATCTCGCCGTCGGCCTCGATCTCCGGATGCTTTTCTTTCAAGAGCTGGGTTGCCCGGCGCATCTTGCGCGAGGAATCGGTGTCGTAGCTGCCGAAATCCGAATGCGAGACGAAGGCGATCTTCGGCTTGAGCGCAAAGCGCTGGACATGGACCGCCGCGAGTGAGGCGATCTCGGCGAGTTCTTCCGCGGTCGGATTGGGGCGCACCTGGGTGTCGGCGATGAAGAAGGCGCCCTTG
>Ga0137384_10005365_pt1 | contig 10278 bp, 9 predicted proteins | sample SagtaG_2_FD_104922 | JGI IMG/M metagenome (GOLD analysis project Ga0137384, IMG submission 104922) | Vadose zone soil microbial communities from Sagehorn Ranch, Mendocino, California, USA - Sage2_R_60_16 metaG | ecosystem: Environmental > Terrestrial > Soil > Vadose zone | place: USA: California...
CCCATGTAACGCGGAAGCTGTGAAAATCCCGCACACCGACGCCCGGCGCTCGACGTGGCGCGGAGAGCGCACTTATGAACTGCGTCGTGACTTCCCGCGCCTGGTGCAATTTGACGTTCCAGCGGGAGACGACGATGTGAAATTCGCCGTCAGCCTCGCGACTTGCGAGCCATTTGCCGCTCCGGTGTCCGGGGAGAGCGGCGAGGGTGGGGGCCAGATGCGGGCAGATGAGGAGGGTTCCTCGGTGAGTCAGAATCCAAAATCCTCGGGCGTCAGCCCTGACTGGCGGATGATGGAGCGGGTGGTGCCGATGGGCAGTACCTTCTTCGGGTGCGGCACGATGGCGATGCGGCCGGCGGGGTTCTTGTATTTGGCGTGGCTGCCTTTCTGGGTGGCAAAAGAGAAACCGTGCTCCTGGAGGACGCGGATGACTTCGGAGGAGCCAAGCCGCTTAGGCATCCACCAGCTCCTGACCAACGGCGATTTCACTGACGGGGGTATAGGCGTTGCCGGACTCGCCTTCGAGATAGAGTTCTACCGCCTCTTTCAGATTGGCCACGGCCTCCTCACGCGTAGCGCCGAAGCTGGATACCTCCACGTTGAGACATTGGGCAACGATGAACTCTTCCTCCCGGTAGAGGACATAGGAGATTGTCTTCATGGAGTCAAAACTACCATGCAAGAGGGTTGCGGGCAACGTTGCAAAACAGAGTCTTTCAGCTCATGCTGGTTCCATCTGCTCCACCGAGGCCCGCTCGATTGGTGGAAACGGAAGTTCGCAAACGAGTCGGATATGAACGCACGCGATGAAGGCGGCAAGCCTTTCCTGCTTATCGGCGGCCAGGCTGTCTATTTTTGGGCCACGGCTTACCTGGCGAGGGAGCCTTCTCTCCACAAGATCCACAGATTCATGTGCCCCCGCCCCACCATCTGCGAGGCCTCGGGCGAGGCCATTTTTTCCAACCGTGACGTGCGGTCTCCGGCACTGTCGAAACTGTGAGCGGCCCGCAGACCAGCAACCACCGGTTTGCCGCTGGATGGCTCGTCTATTCTGCCGGAAGCGTGTCCAATCGCTTCACCAGGCGGCAACCGCGCGTCGTGAAGAGTCGGACTTCGCGGAAAACGGCGAAACCAATTGGGCGGCTTGGGGTTTAATAATGTCTGCGGAAACGATGGGGAGCAGCAGTTCTCATTGTGGGCCAGATGGGGAAGCCGGGTGAGGGCACCCGGCGTCGGTTGAAGCGCCCATAATGAGAATCGCTGATGGGGACCAGCGCGCGCCGGAGGCAGCACGTGCAGCTTTTTCGGCCAGGAATGAACAACCGCGGGTTTGCGGCGTCCATAAATTGATTGTCCCATTGATGAAACTGCTCCTACAATCCAGGTCGTCTTCCTCTGCGTTCTCTGCGTTCTCTGCGGTTAAATCCCCATTGATGAAACTGCTCCTGCAATCCAGGTCGTCAGTCCTGGCTGGACTCATGGCCTTTCTTTGTTCGGTCGGCTGCACCAACCAACATTACCGGAAGGCCGCCGATAAAGCCGCGTACGGCGCCATCGGACAAAAAACGCCGCTGGTAAAAAACATGGACGAGCATTTCACCATCGAGGAGACCAACAAGCTTTTCGTGGACGCCCTGCCGGTCAAGAGAGAGGTGGATGAATACCTCGGCCGGGACGGCCAGGCGGAACGCTCGGCGCGCATCCTCTCGCTGGAGCGGGCGCTGGAGATCGCCGTCAACCACAACCGCACCTACCAGAGCCAGAAGGAACAGTTGTTCCTCACAGCATTGGCGCTGACCCTGGCGCGCCACCAGTTCGCTCCCATTTTTTCCGCCAGGGGCAGCGGCACCTACTCTGTCACCACTGCGGACGTGGTGGACTATATCCCCGATCCGAATGATCCGACCAAGCAAATCCCCGTCATCGGCGCAGCCCTGCAGGAGTCGCGTAATGTCACGGGCAACGGGCAGGCCGTGGGCAGCCTGCTGCTGCGCACCGGCGCGCGGCTCAGCGCGGCGTTTACCACCGATTTTCTGCGCTATCTGACCGGCGACCCGCGGTCGCAGACTTCGTCGCATCTGCTCGGAACGGTCATTCAGCCGCTGTGGCGCGGCGGCGGCTACAAGGTGACCATGGAAAACCTGACCCAGTCCGAGCGCAATTTGCTCTACGCGCTCCGCGATTTTGCCCGCTTCCGCAAAGACTTCAGCGTCCAGATTGCCACCGCCTATTACCAGGTGCTCCAGAACCGCGACGCGGTGCGCAATAACTATTTAAATCTGCAGAACTCCCGCAAGAACGCGGAACGCACGCGGGCCCTGGCCCGCGAAGGCCGCGTGGCCCAGGCTGACCTGGGCCGGTTGGAACAGCAGGAACTATCAGTTGAAAGCCAGTGGATCGGCGCGGTGAACAACTACAAACAGGCCCTGGACCGCTTTCAGATCCAGCTCGGCGGGGCCATGCGCACCAATTTCGTTCTCGACGACCGGGAACTGGAACAGTTAAAGATCATTCACCCGAACATCGGCATGGAAGATTCCATAAAAGTCGCCCTGGCGACACGCCTCGATTATCAAAACGCTCGCGAGCGTTTTGAGGACGCGGAACGCAAAATAGACGTGGCTGCCAATGCCTTGCGAGCGCAAGTGGACCTGGTCGCCTCGGCCGGCATTGACAGCCCGCAGCAGACCGTCTCCCGCTTCGCGGTGCCTGAGATTGACCGCTACCACTGGAACGCCGGGTTGAACCTCGACCTGCCGCTGGAACGGACTGCCGAACGGAACGCTTATCGAACGGCCCTGATCGCGCGGGAACAGACCCGGCGCGCCTTGGACCAGCAGCAGGACGATATCAATTTACAGGTCCGCGATAGCTGGCGCGCTCTGGACCAGGCCAAGCGCAATTATGAAATCAGCGAGATCGGCGTAAAACTGGCCGAGCGGCGGGTTGAAGAGCAGAACCTGCTGGCTGAGCTGGGGCGGGCGCGGGCGCAAGACCAGGTGGACGCCCAAAACGATCTGGCCAATTCGCGAAACCAGCGCACGCAGGCGCTGGTCGGCCACGTCATAGCCCGCCTGCAGTTCTGGGATAACCTGGGAATTCTTTACATCAAAGACAACGGTCAATGGGAAGAGCTTGCCGATGCTAAAGCCAAGTAACCTTCTGGCCTCTCTCAAGTCCCTGCCGCGCTGGCGCATCGGCGCGGCGGCTTTGCTGGCCGTGGCTCTGGGCCTCATTTGGCTCCGGAGCGGCGGTGGCCCAACCGCCAACGGCGCAACCTTCGCCGCCCGGCGCGGCCCGCTGGACATCACGGTGCTTGAAGGCGGCAGCATCCAGGCCCTGCAGTCCCAGGAACTCAAGTGCGAGGTGCGCGTCGGTTATCAGGGGACCAAGATTTTGAAGATCATTGATGAAGGCTACCAGGTCACCGAACAGGACGTGCGGACCAACAAGGTGCTGGTGGAGCTGGACTCATCAGACCTGGAGAAGCAACTCGTCCAGCAGGAGATTCAATTCCAAACGGCGGCCGCCTCCCTAACCGACGCCCAACAGGGTTACGAAATCCAGGTCAACCAAAACCTCAGTGATGTCCAGGCCGCCCAGCAGGACGCGCGGTTCGCGCGGATGGATTTCGACAAGTTCCTGGGCGACTCTGTGACCCAGGAAGTCGTGGACCAAATTGGTCTGGAAAAGGAGCTCGCCGCCGAGGCCGCCAGCGTTGTGCGAGAAACCGATGCGTCGGCTTCTGCCGCTCCGATGGCTCGAACGAACAGCGGGCCGGTGGTTGCGTCAGGACCGGCCAGCGACCCGCCGAAAGTCATCGAACTGGGCGGGACTGCGGATAAACCCCCGCTGCCGGCGCCGACCGGGCAGTCAGTTCCGGCGATTCTCGCGGCGAACCCCAAGCCGCAGAAGGCGCCCGGCGGCGCCTCTTCCGAACCCACATCGCAGACCAACGAACCGCCTCACACGATTCGTTTTGATTTCTCGAAATACGCGAAGATCGAGGCGCTGGGCGATGGCGAAGCCAAACAGAAAGTCCGCAAGTTCGACGACGATCTGCAGGTAGCCAAAAAAGAGCTCGGCCAGGCCCAATCCACTCTGGAGGGCACCCAACGGCTCTTCGACAAGGGTTTTGTCACCAAGATCGACCTGGAACGCGACGAAATCGCTTACGAAAACGCGCGCCTCAAAGTCCAGACCGCGGAGACGGCGCGGGACCTGTTCCTGAAATATGAGTTTCGCAGGTCCGCGGAAGATGCCTTGTCCAAATATGTCGAGGCGGCGCGCAAACTGGATCGCGCAAGCAAGGCAGCGGTCGCGAAGCTGGCCCAGGCCGAGGCCAAGCTCAAGTCGGCTCAGGGCCAGTACAACATCGCGCTTCGGGGGCGCACAGATCTCAACGACCAACTCGCCAAGTGCACCATTCGTGCCGGCAAACCGGGCCTGGCGGTCTATGGCGGCGCGCAGGACATGTTCTACTACGGGCCCCAGGAGCAGATCCGCGAGGGCGCAACCATTCGCGAGCGCCAGACCATCATCACCATCCCCGACATGACCCGGATGTCTGTGAAGGTCAAAATCCACGAGAGCTACATTAAGAAGATCCGGAAAGGGCAGAAGGTGCGCATCACCGTGGACGCGTTTCCCGACCAGTTGCTCGAGGGCGAGGTCACCAATGTCGGCGTGCTGCCCGACTCCCAGAACCGCTGGATGAACCCCGACCTCAAAGTGTATCTGACTACGATCACCATCAACGGCACTTACGACTGGATTAAACCTGGCATGAGCGCCAAAGCGGAGATTCTGGTCGATCACCTTGATGACGTTGTGCACGTGCCCATCCAGTCGGTGACCCCCAGCGCCAGCAAACAAGTCTGCTATGTCCTAAGCGGTCTAAAGCCGGAGAAACGCGAGGTTGAAGTGGGTCAATTCAATGATGCGTTCATTGAGATCAAGAAGGGTTTGAAGGAAGGCGACAAGGTTCTGCTCCATCCGCCGGAGAGTGGCGAACCGGAAACCAGCGAGCAGAAGCCAATCGAGAAGGGCAAGGAAAAGCCACCCCAGCCTTCTCTCCCGGGAGAGGAAGGCCCCAAACCGGAAGGCCAGCCGGCGACCGCCAAGCCGCTACCCGCCAGCAAGGCCTGAGCTTGGAATTTGGTGGTTGGCGCTTAGGGCTCGTGCAAAAACAACTTCCGATTTTAGCGCCTCTCCTCCCTCTCCCCGTGAGGAACGAACGGGGAGAGGGCCGGGGAGATGGGCGCCTTTTAAGATGATTGAATTACGCCTCCGGCTCGGTACTCATTTTTGCACAGACCTCTATGTCGGGCCCCATCGTCCAGTTTGACAGAGTCGGCAAGACTTACCAGATGGGCCTGGTGACGGTCGAAGCGCTGCGCGACGTATCGTTGGAGATTCAAGCCGCCGACTACCTCAGCATCATGGGGCCCTCCGGCTGCGGCAAGTCCACCATGCTCAACCTCCTCGGCTGTCTGGACCGTCCGAGCAGCGGTCGTTTTCTCCTCGGCAGTGATGATGTGTCCCAATTGGATGACGACGCCCTGTCCACCATTCGCGGGACGCGCGTTGGTTTTATTTTCCAGTCCTACAATCTCATCCAGCAACTGACCGTCATCGAGAACATCGAGGTGCCGCTTTATTACCAGGGCCGCCCGGAGCCGGAAAGCCGCGCCCTGGCGGCGCAAGTTGCCGAGCGAGTGGGCCTGGGCCATCGCTTGCACCACAAACCCTTCGAACTCTCCGGCGGCCAGCAGCAACGCGTCGCCATCGCGCGAGCGCTCGTCAATGAGCCGCTCATCATCCTGGCCGACGAGCCAACCGGCAACCTCGATTCCAGTTCCGGCGTCGAGATTCTCAAGATTTTCGACGACCTCCACCAACAAGGCAAGACCATCATCCTGGTGACGCACGACGAAACCATCTCGCGCCATGCCAGCCGGGCGATTCACCTCCGCGACGGCCAGATCGAAACCGATGTGCGGCGTTAAGGGCTCGTGCAAAAACAACTTCCGATTTTAGCGCCGCTCCTCCCTCTCCCCGTGAGGAACGAACGGGGAGAGTCAGTTCTGCGCCCACGGGGAGCGCGGCTGCGCGGGCTCCTCCCTCTCCCTGTGAGGAACGAACGGGGAGAGGGCCGGGGAGAGGGGCGCCTATTATAATGTTTGAATTACTCCTCCGGCTCGGTACTTATTTTTGCACAGACCCTAAACATACGGATTTGAAGCTGCAAACCCCAAACTCCAGCATCCAGAGCAGCACCAGGTTGCAATTCCCAGGAATTACTCGCGGGTTGGCTCTCACCCGGCTGGATCGCGCCGTGCGCCTGGGCCTCAAGAGCCTTCGGCTCCACAAGTTGCGCTCGTTGCTGACCGTGCTCGGGATTGTGTTCGGCGTCTGCTCCGTTATTGCCATGCTGGCCATCGGTGAAGGCGCCAGCTTCGAAGCCCAGGAACAAATCAAAAATCTTGGCAGCCAGAACATCATTCTTCAGAGCGTCAAGCCCCCGGAGGAACAGAAGGTTTCCGACAAAGCCAACCAGAGCTACGTCCTGCAATACGGCCTGACTTACCGGGACATCAAACGCATCCAATCCACCATCCCGGGCGTTACCGTCGTCGTGCCGGGCCGCATTATGCGCGAGTACGTCTGGAACATCAGCCGGCGCGTGGATTGCGAAATCATGGGGACCGTTCCCTGGTATCCGCAAATGCGCAACCATCATGTTGCGCGCGGCCGGTTTTTCAGCGACGAGGAAATGGAGGACAAAGCCAACGTCTGCGTGCTCGGCGCCGAAATGGTCAAAGTGCTTTTCCCGCTCGATTCGCCTCTGGGCAGGCACATCCGCATCGGCAGCGATTACTACGCCGTCATTGGCGTCATGGAGCCGGGCGGCAAAGGCCCGAAGACCGACGAGCCGCAGGCCAACGTCAAGGCCGCCGCCAACCGCATGTTCATTCCGCTGGAAACCGCCAAAACCCGCTACGGCGAGATTCTCATCAAACAACGCAGCGGCAGCACCGAAGCCGAGCGGGTCCAATTGCACGAAGTGACCGTCAAAGTCGCCACGCCCGAACAAGTCCCGGCCGTGGCGGATGCGATCAAAGAGGTCATGGGACGCAACCACAAGAAGCGGGACTACGACGTGATTGTGCCATTGGAATTGTTGAAACGGGCGGAGCGCACCAAGCAGATCTTCAACATCGTGCTCGGCTCGATAGCGGCGATCTCGCTGCTGGTCGGCGGCATCGGCATCATGAACATCATGCTCGCCACTGTGACCGAGCGCACTCGCGAGATCGGCATCCGCCGCGCCTTGGGCGCCAAGCGCCGGGACATCGTGGTCCAGTTCCTGGTGGAGACCGTCATGCTCTCCGGCGCCGGCGGCCTCATCGGGGTGTTGCTCGGGGTGACGGTTCCCTGGATGGTCAGCCGCTTCGCCGGCATGAAAACCATTGTCACCCCCTGGTCGCCGATGCTCGCTTTCACCATCTCCGCCCTCGTCGGCATCGTTTTCGGCATTTACCCTGCCATCCGCGCCGCCAGTATGGACCCGGTTGAAGCCCTGCGCCATGAGTAGCCCCGCCTTACACGTTTGCGCCGCGCAGCAGCGTTCTGTCAAAGAGCGTGTATAAAATTGTAGGAGCCGACGTGAGGAGGCTCTGATTCTTGGCCAAATCGTTTGAAATTTGAGCCTCCTCATGTCGGCGCCTACAATGGATTTGATTATTCAAACGCGCTCTAAAGCGCCTCGAGAATTCTTTGGACGTTCACATTCTTGGCGATCAGGTCGCGGATGAGCGAGATTTTCTCTGAGTCGCCTGGCCGCGTTTTCACGGTCAAATCATGCACTTTGGAGGCGACCAGGTAGCTGTCTTCGGCGGCCAACAACACCGGAATGGGCATGGCGCGGATAAGTTTCAGCACCGCTGGGCCGGGACGCAGGTTTCCGGTGAGGACGATGCCGGCCATTTTCTTGGTGCCCGGACCATCGAGGCTGGCGCCGGCTGCCCGAAGGATGTCTTCGCGATCGCCCGGGGTGATGAGCAACACGCCGGGTTTGAAGAAGCTCATGGCATTTTCTGCGCCCATGGCGCCGACCACGACGTCGTCCACCAGATTGCGCAGGCCATCAGCAGCGCCGAGCAATTCTGCCCGCAACTCTTCGCGGATCGCATCCATAGTGGGGCTGGAAAGAATTCTTTCGTGCGCGATGACGCCGAGCAATTCCAGGCCCTTGCGCTTGAAACCGCGGCGGGCGAAGTCGCTGATGTAATCGAGCTTGGAGCCGATCACCTTGTTAATGATAACTCCGATAACCTCAACGCCTTCCTGCTCAAAGAGCGCCCGGTTGAGCGAAACCTCGTCAATCGGTTTGCCAATGCCGCCTTGGGTGACGATGATGACTTTGGCCCGCAGGATCTTGGCGATTTGCGCGTTGGACAAATCAAACACCGAACCCACCCCCGCGTGGCCCGAGCCTTCGCACAGGACGAAGTCTTTTTCCCACGCCACTCGGTCAAAGGCCTTTTGGATCTTTTTGACCAGCGCCTCGTTGTTGGAAGATTGGAGATATTTGCGGGTGAAATCCGGCTCGACCGCGATCGGGCTCATGTCCGCCAAAGGACAGTTTAAGCGATAGACGCTGTCCATCAGCACCGTATCTTCGTCTATTTTGTGCTCCTCGATTTCCACGAATCGCTGGCCGACGGGCTTGATGTAGCCAACGCGCGGATAGTGCTGCTGCAGGGCGGCAATCAGTCCGAGCGAAGCCGTGGTCTTGCCGTCGTTCTGGCGCGTGGCAGCGATGAAGACCCGAGGAGTGGTGGTGTTCAAGGCGACGGGGTGAAAGTTAAATACGGGCTATTGTCGGATGTCCCTCCGGGACAACGCTTCAGCGCACGCGTTTGCGACATCAACCACCGCAACCGCCCTCCGGGACAAAGCCGTGGCGCGCGCGTTTGCGAATTTCCGAAAGGCATTATGGTTAGCCCCGATTTAAGCTCACACCTCACTGACGGCTGAGGCTAACTCTCCACCGGGCAGCCTCTCGCCGGCGCCGGGATAAAGGAGATTGTACTCAATTGACTGCACGCCGACGATGGCGGCGACGCCAAGGATGTCGTGGGCGTTGGAACCGCGCGAAACGTCGGCCGCAGGACGGTCCAGGCCAAGAAGAATCTGGCCATAGGCATTGGCGCGGGCGATGTGTCGGACCAATTTGCTGGCGATGTTGCCCGAGTTGAGGTCGGGAAAAATCAAGACGTTGGCGATGCCGGCGACTTTGGTCTCCGGCAATTTGCGCGTGGCGATCTCCGGAACCAACGCCGCATCCACCTGCAGTTCGCCATCAAAATCCGCTTCAACGTTTTTTTCGCGGGCCCTCCGTTGGGCCTGGGCGGTAGCGGCCTGCACCTTGCCGATGGAGGGGTGGGTGGCGCTGCCTTTGGTGGAAAAAGAGAGCAACGCGACGCGGGGGCGGACACCCAGCAATTGCCGGGCCAATTGAGCAGTGCACACCGCGATGTCGGCCAGCTCCTCGACTGTCGGGTCGGGAATGACGCCGCAATCGGCCATGAACAGAACGCCATTTTCGCCGAAGCGCGTATCTTCGACTTCCATGATCTGGCAACTGGACGCGGTGGCGGCCTGGGGGGCGACCTTGATAATCTGAAAAAGTGGCCGCAACACGCTGCCGGTGCTTTGGTTGGTGCCGGAGACGAAGGCGTCGGCCTGATGCATGGCGACCATCATGGCGCCGAAGTAGTTGGGCTGCAGCATGGCTTCGCGCGCCTCCAGGACCTTCAGGCCTTTGGAGCGGCGCAAGACCTCGAAGCGGCGGGCGAAGTTTTCCACATCGTCACTTTCAGCCGGGTTGATGATCCGAATACCCTCAAGAGAGATGTTGAGCGCCTGAGCGGTGTCTTTGATCCGGGTGCGGTCGCCCAGCAGAATGGGCGCGCCGAGCCGAAGCGAATAGAACTGGCGGGCGGCCTGGAGCACGCGCGGCTCAGCGCCTTCCGGAAAGACAATGCGTTTGGGATGACGCTGGAGTTTTTCAATCACGCCGCCGATAAATCGCATGGCGCTTTCAACTAGCCCACCGAGGGCCAAAATGCAACTGGCAAAGAGGGGCTTGCAGCAATTCTCATTATGGCCGCTTCGATCCGCGCCGGGCAGTCTTGGGACTTACGGCTTCCTTACGCCTCCTTACGGGTTACCTTACGGGTTGGAACTCAAAAACAACCCACGTTTATGCAC
>Ga0137384_10005366_pt1 | contig 10277 bp, 9 predicted proteins | sample SagtaG_2_FD_104922 | JGI IMG/M metagenome (GOLD analysis project Ga0137384, IMG submission 104922) | Vadose zone soil microbial communities from Sagehorn Ranch, Mendocino, California, USA - Sage2_R_60_16 metaG | ecosystem: Environmental > Terrestrial > Soil > Vadose zone | place: USA: California...
CTGTCTCTCGACTGAAAAACAGTCCGTCAACGATTTCATGACCACAATCAAAGGCTTCCGAATGTCGACCTCTGTGGGGGGAGTCCTCACAGGACGGGGAGCAGACTTGATCATTTTGGACGACCCCCTGAAACCGGATGACGCATTCTCTGAAACAAGACGGAACGCGGTGAACGAATGGTATGACCATTCGCTGCTCAGTCGGCTGAACAATAAAGGTACGGGAACCATCATTATCGTCATGCAGCGGCTTCACCAGGACGATTTGGTCGGCCATGTGATGGAACAGGAAGAATGGGAGGTTCTATCCTTATCCTGCCATCGCCGAAGAAGACGAACTTCATCTGATTGAGAGCCCGCTCGGTCGGCGGCAATGGCAACGCAAAAAAGGGGAAGCCCTACAGCCGGAACGCGAATCGCTGTTGGTGCTCAAGAACATGCGTCAAACCATTGGGGCGTACAATTTCGCGAGTCAATACCAGCAGAGTCCCACGCCGGTGGGAGGAGCGATCATCAAGACCGAGTGGATTAAGCGTTACGACGAAGCCGCCCTGCCCGACTTTAGTTATGTCCTACAGAGCTGGGACACCGCCAACAAAAGTGGCGAACTGAACGACTTCAGTGTCTGCACGACATGGGGAGCCGTCTACGATAAGTTTTATCTGCTCGACGTGTTCCGCCGACGCCTGGATTATCCAGAGCTCAAGCGTGCGGTACAAAAACTGGCTGAGCAGCACAAAACAGATATGATCTTGATCGAAGATAAAGCATCGGGGACGCAGCTAATCCAAGATCTCAAGAACGAGGGAGCCTGCGGTGTTGAAGGGTATGAGGCACCTAGCGGAACGGACAAGGTTCTGCGTCTCTACGCGCAGACAGCGGAGTTCGAGAGCGGCCGTGTGCTTCTTCCAACCTCAGCACCCTGGCTAGACGAGTACACACGTGAGCTCACGACCTTCCCAGGCAGCAAATATGCTGATCAGGTTGATTCGACCACTCAGGCGCTCGATCATTTGAAAAACAAATCCGCCCTCGCTAGTTGGTTGAGACTTTGAACGAGTTCGTCCTGAACTGAAAAACCTCCATTGTATGTGGTAGTTCGTAAACCTAAGGTGCCCTCAATTTGCTCTCCGGGACGCCAGAGTTCGCTTGACTGCCTGCCCAACCAGAGCGTGAATGTGCTGGTGTTCAGGAGGGTAAATGTCTCTAGAAGTGTCAATCGAGGTCGCGAAATTGCGCAGTTTTACACGGCAACAGCTATTGGATCTCTGGCTCAAACTCTACGGCAGGGCCGCTCCGCCCGGAATCCGGCGCGAGCTGATGGTTCCCTTCCTCGGCTACCGGATTCAGGAAAAGGCTTATGGAGGGCTCAAAGCTGCCACACGCGCCCAGCTGTTGCGAATTGCTCGCGCCTTAGAAAACCCTACATCTACAACCGAATGGCTTAGCAAACCGAAAATTAAACCGGGCACTCGCATTCTTCGCCAGTGGCGTGGAGAAACACACGAGATCATGGTGACCGAGTCGGGTTACGAATACCGAGCGGCTAGTTATCACAGCCTTTCCGAAATCGCCCGGAAGATTACCGGAACCCGCTGGTCTGGGCCTGCATTCTTCGGTCTGAAGGACAAAAGCTCTGTCCGGAGCCATTCGGATGCCTAACCACCAAATCCGTTGTGCCGTCTATACGCGCAAGTCATCCGAGGAGGGGCTCGAACAGTCTTTCAACTCGCTCGAAGCGCAGCGCGAAGCCTGCATCGCCTACATCAGTAGCCAAAAGCACGAGGGCTGGTTAGCGGTCAAGGAACGATACGACGACGGCGGATTCTCTGGGGGCACGATGGAGCGACCTGCCCTCAGGCAGCTTCTCAATGATATTTCTGCAGGCAAGGTACAAACGGTCGTCGTATACAAGGTCGATCGTCTAACCCGCTCCCTCGCCGACTTTGCCAAAATCATTGAGGTATTCGATTCACACGGCGTTAGCTTTGTATCAGTCACCCAGCAATTCAATACCACGACCTCGATGGGCCGGCTAACGCTTAACGTATTGCTGTCCTTCGCACAGTTTGAACGGGAACTGACGGGCGAGAGGATTCGGGACAAAGTGGCCGCTTCAAAGAAGAAAGGCATGTGGATGGGTCGCGTCGTCCCGCTGGGCTACGACTGTGCCGACCATCGACTCATCATCAACGTGCCAGAAGCCGAAAGCGTGCGCGAGATCTTCCAGCAATACCTACGCCTCGGCTGCGTCAAGAAGCTCAAAAATCATCTGGAGCGGAAGCAGATCCGCAGCAAAACTCGGACCAGCAGCGCTGGGCGAACTTCAGGGGGTAAGACATTCTCACGGGGGGCCCTCTATCATCTGCTTAACAATCGCGTTTACATCGGCGAGATCGTCCACCAAAAGCAGTCCTATCCCGGGCAGCACGAAGCAATCGTGCCGCAAAAGCTATGGGACCAAGTCGCAGCACGACTCGAGGCCAACAACCAAGCCCACCGGACCGGCAAATCCACTTCGACTGCGAGTTTGCTGAGCGGAATCGTTTTCGACGCTAAGGGCGTCCGTTTCACGCCGACCCATGCCGTCAAGAACGGGAAACGGTATCGCTACTACACCTCACAGGCCGCCATCCAGCGGACCGGCAATGGGCCTGCAGTCGCTCGTTTTTCGGCCCAAGAACTCGAGAACTTGGTTATCTCTCAAATTCATCTCTTGCTGGCGTCTCCCAACAAATCCATCTCCGGACTTGAGGACAGTCCGGAAAAAGACGTGGCGAGACAACGGGCACGGGATCTGGCCAAACGGTGGCCCAGACTTAATATTTCGGAACAACACGAATTTGTGAGGAATGCCTTACGTCGGGTCGTAGTAGGCCAAAGCACCATCCGGATCGAGGTCGACGAATCAAAGCTGGTGGAGAGCCTGCTAGGACGCAAGCTTGAATCCGTTACTGTCGAAGAGCATAGGCTTGACATTATAAAGTTGACCGCTGACTTCCAGCCTCTTCGCCGAGGAGGTGAACTTCGTCTGGTGGACTCCAAGGGGACTGGTTGCCAAGGAACTCCAATCCGCTCTTTAGTGAAGGCAGTCGCCCGAGCCCGGGACTGGTATGAGCAGATCATTGCCGGACAAGTGGCCACGGTCGGTCAACTTGCTAAGAAAACAGGCCTGCCCCGAAGTTATGTCAAACGCATTCTCAGGTGCGCTTTACTATCGCCCCACATCACCGAAACTGTGCTATCAGGAACCCACCGCCCGAACCTGACGCTGCAGGAACTTTTGCAGAAACCTCCAATCGATTGGAAAGAACAGAACCAAGAAATCCCTTCTCCACGATAAGAGCAAAGCCTCTCCTAAATCAGCATGGCAATTCATGCCCGATATGGTGATCGGATGCACCGGCTGGAAACAGACAAATGTGCGCCGCCAATTTAGTCAATCTTTGCCATCCGATGGCTTACATTAAGCTGCCGACTGACTGAAGAACTCCGCCAACTGTGGCATTTGGCTCCAGTCCCTGTCTATTCAATGAAGTAGTTAAACGGGCGTCTGTAAAGACGACTGAACTCGACCAACTCCACGGCATCTACACGCCGTTCACCCGATTCGCATTTTGAGATGAACGACTGCGGTTGCCCGAGTCTCTTGGCCACTTGCACTTGTGTGAGACCTGCGTGAGTACGGGCATCCTTTAGGCGGGTTAGGAAACGGCGATAGCGCTGGCGGTAAGAGGTGTCCTTCAAAGCGACCGCATTATTGCGAGCCGCTCACCTATATCCCAAAATCGGATATATACTCCAACCCATTGACGCCCATCCTGTATTTCAGACTGGGCGAGGGCCGGAATGCCTTATGACAGGTAACACTTGAAGCATATGAAGCCAACACGTAAACTATTCGTCTTGTGCACCGCGACGATCGCGGTGTTGGTCCTAATAACGATACTGGTCTCTCCAAATCCCTCATCTCAGGATACGGTCACCAAAATCAAAGCACAGTTATTCTCTGACCCTGATCTGAGGAAGCTGAATGTTGAAGTAACTGGGAGGGACGGCGAGATCATGCTCAGTGGTGCGGTGCCAGATTATGCGGCCCGCTTGAGGGTTTACGAGATCGCGGTGAATACCGCAGGCGAGCAGAAGATCAACGATCAAATGTAAATAGGTGATGGGGATGAGAACTCAAACGCCGTAACGCAAGCGGTCGACCAAGCAAAGCCTGTGGAGCAGGCATCAGAACCCCCAACTCTAGAAACACGAATACATCCATATGACTTATTGAAAAACCCTTTTCTAGATCAAAACAAGATTGTGACGCTCGACCTGAACTCACGGCCGATCCTGTATCACGGTCAATTTCAGGGGTACTCGCAGCGGCTTCAGCCGCAGACCGCGGAGCGCCTGAGTGTAATGGGCCTTCGATTCAACAGGATGATTTCTGAGGAACTGGCAGTTTATGGCGTAATGGCCGGAAACTCGACAGTTCCTGCGCCCCTGATTTCACCCTTTTCCGAATCCCAAGTAATTGGTCAGCTTGCTGTGATGGTTGCGCCCGAAACGGGAGAGCTGAACCTCCAAAGGGATTGGGATGTTGAACCCCGAGGAAACATGGAAGGTAGGAACGGATTCGGCATTTCTATCGCAGTCCCCATGGTGAAGTTCTGGCATTATCGGGATCAGAGGTCATCGGCTCCCTCGCCAGCTCCACCAAATTTGCCCTCGCCACCTGCAGCCGCCCAGAATCAATGATCCTAAACGCAAAGTGGTAGTACGCGAACAATTCAGGCACTGACAATGGCTATCGAAACCAAGAAATACCAGATTAGGTGGCGGAGAGTATGTGGGTGTGGCAGGACCAGTGCTGGGATTGTACGGATTGGGTTCAAAGTAGATCCAACCCGGTTGGCCCGGCAGACCCGGATTGTTGTTTGCCGTTAGCGGCAGCGTCGCGTGGCAGGTTGCGCAGCCGATGCTGTTGAAAAGCGCCTCACCCATCAGGTTCGCTTGTTCCACGTCGGGATCATTGGGACTCACGTGGCCGGGAACGGCTAGTGTGGCCTGGAAAATTGAAACTGCGGTCAAATCGGCGACGGTCAATTCATTTGTGAAGCCGTCTCCATCGGGATCGGTGTTGAGCCCGAAGCGCTCTTCCGCTTGCATCCCATGGTGATGATTAAAGGCGTTACTGCTGAACTGTCTCAGCGAAACAATGTTGCTGCCCAGATCCACAGCAAAATCCGCCTCAGCAGTTCCGGCCGAAAGTCCGGAGGCACCTGCGATTCACGAGGCGCACTCTATTATCTATCGAACAATCGCATCTATATTGGGCAGATCGTCGATCGCGTGGAGGCTTATCCTGGCCAGCACGAACCAATTATCAAAGAACAATTGTAGGACCAAGTTGCAACACGACTCCGAGCAAACAATCGGGCGCATCGTCAAGGCAAGTCACGTTCCACCACATGCCTGCTGACCGGCATACTCCGCGACAGCAATGGCGTTCGACTTACGCCCACTCACACGCTAAAGAATGGTAAGCGGTATCGCTACTACACTTCGCAAGCTGTGATCCAGCGCCAGGGCAACGTCCCTGCTGTCGCCCGAATTCCCGCTCCGGACCTTGAGAGACTCGTAAGCGGGCAGATCCAGCGCATGCTCGAGGCACCCGAGAAACACATGAGAGGAAATGAAGGAGATCCCCAATGGAACGAGCTAGTGCAACGGGCCAAACTGCTCGCGATCCAGTGATCGAAAAGCGAGGGTTCAAACAGGGATAAATTCCTTAAGAACATATTGAGGTCGGTGATCGTGGGACGCCGCAGCGTATCTATTCAAGTCGACAAATCTAATTTGATCACAAATCTACTGGTTTGTGGTGATGACACTTCGGTCGAACAACTCGCTCAAGAGACCCGACTGAGTGCGGCTTATATTCAGCGCATTCTGCCCTGCGGAATGCTCTCTCCAAAGGTCATCGAAGCAATACTATCAGGCGGGCAGCGCCCACACCTTACTCTGGCAGAGTTGCTGTATCAATTCCCGATAACTTGGCGAGAACAAGAACGGAAGCTCCTGCCGACGATCTAGTCTAGCTTCTATGCCGTACTTGAAGTTGCCCGTTGTGTTGAGAGATTCGTTGTGGGCTGAGTGATCGAGGGGAATGTCAATGTATCGAGTCTCGCGTCGTCAGAAATTTCGCACGAGCTTTCACCTATTATCTTCTAAAGGCGGAAATGAGTTTCGAAATGCAACCTTACAAATCCGTTTAGGTATGGATCTGCACGCATAACAAGTGTCTCTTCTCCGAACGCCACGGAGCCGACATTCTTTTGCAGCCTAACGCAACAAAAGCCAGTTGTCCGGTTTGTCGAACCAGATTGCGGGCCCAATGGGGAGGGATTCTTCGAGACGGCCAATAACCGGCGCCTGGAAATGCAAACGTGCTTCACCTTCTAATTCCCTGTCGGTCAACTCGCAAACGCTGTGTGAAAAACATCTCCTCCAAGATGACAAACTGATACCGCACAAATCAAGGGAGCTTGCAATCAAGACTGGCAACTACTGCGTTCATCCGGGCACGCTCGGACTGCTGTTGGAAAGTGAGCCTCTCTTCCAGCGAATCGAATCTGAGGGCGAGGTAAAAATCTTTTTCAGGTATTTTTCAGGTAACGGGATTAGCCTGTGCACCGATAGAAGCCGCAGAGTCGGAGACTAACTTTGGGCAGAAAATCGATGCAAGATAAGTGACCGACTTACAGCTGCCGTCAGGCGAAATGAAATCCGGGAGGTGACGAATGAAGACACATCTCGCGTTGGTTTCGATATTGCTGTTGGGATTGGCTGCGCATGCACAGAATTCATCCCCTGCGCCGCTCAAGTTAGCTCAAAAAATCCCCTTGCCGGGAGTGCCGGGCGCTCTGGACCATATGGGGATTGACGTTCGAGGGCAACGGCTCTTTATTCCAGCCGAGCAACACCAGACCGTTGAAGTCGTGGACTTGAAAGCGGGCAGGCGGATTCGCACACTCAGTGATGTGCTGTGGCCTAGCACGATCGCCTACAATCCGCAGACGAACGAGATTTTCGTCACCGACAGATCGGGTGGATCGATAAAGGTCTTCAACGGCAGCTCCTACGAACTGGTCAAGACCATCGATTTGATCCCAGGGCCCGATAATGCGACATACGATCCGGCCACACAGATTTTTTACAGTATCAGTGGCGCCCGCTGGGCGGGACTTCCCTACACCCTGATCGCCATCATCAACACCGCGACGAAGGAACACCTGGGCGACATCAAGGTAGATAGCACCAACATCCAGGCCATGGCCATCGAGCCCGGCGCGGGTCCCAAAAAGATGTACGCCGACTTGGCCGATAAAAACCAAATCGCGGTCATCGATCTGCAAAAGCGTAGTGTGCTTACTACCTGGCCCACGGCTCCAGAATGTCAGACTCCAATGGCCGCGGCCGTAGATAGTGCACATCATCGGCTTTTTGTCGGCTGCCGGATGTATGCTACCCAGCCGGATTGGTGGCTGCCAGGTAGGATGATTGTCATGAATACGGATACCGGCAAGATGATTGCTCAGTTTCCTGCCGTCGGCGGTTCCGACGAAATGTTCTTTGATGCCGCGAGCCAGCGCATCTACCTGCAAGGGTACGAAGGCATTGCCGACGTGTGGAGGGAGGCCGACCCCGACCACTACGAATCCATCGGGAGGATTCAGGGCGGCATTCATGGAAAGACTTCGATGCTGGTGCCGGAATTGAAGCGGTATTACGTCGCGGTCTCGGAGCACCGGGATGTGGTGGAGGGAGTGCAAGGCGGAAAACTCGAAGAGGGTTACGTCGAGGTCTATGAGGTCCTGCCGTGAGGATGCAAGTCAGCGCACGACCTGATTGGAGGGAATCATGAATAAACGCCGTGTCTCGTTGGCTTTGAGTCTCTTGTTCGCGCTCGTCCCAACCATCCGCGGCCAAGATGCGGCACCCCTGAAACTGGTTCAAAAGATCCCCATGCCAAATGTGCAAGACCGGCTGGACCATCTGGGAGTTGACGTGCCGGGCAAACGGCTGTTTATCGCCGCGCTCGGCGACAAACAAAACACAGTGGAGGTCGTCGATCTCAAATCGAACCAGCGAATCTCCAGCATTCCAGGGCAAAGCAAGCCCCAGGGCATCTTCTATTCGTCTGACTTCAATAAATTGTTCGTGGCCAATGGAGGCGACGGCACTTGCAAAATCTTCGTGGGAGACACATTCAAACTGATCAACAGCTTCCCCGTTGGCGATGACGCGGACCATGTGGGCTACGATCCAGCAACGCATTACCTTTACATCGGTACAGGCGATGCGAAATCCGGAGCCCTCGCTGTTATCGACACGCGAACCGGCACACATGTGGGGGACATCAAAACCGATGCTCGGCCGGGCGGCATCAAGTTCGACAAATCGAATTCACAAATCTATGTGACGCTTGCCGGCTCCAGCAAGCTCGGCGTCGTGGACCGAAAAAAGCGTGAACAGGTCACCAGTTGGGCTGTCGCCGGCGTTCCGGGAAACGTGGCACTCGCGCTGGATGAGAAGCATCATCGCCTTTTCGCCGGCTCTCGCATGCCACCGCTGCTAACGGTCCTGGACACCCAGACAGGCAATACAATTACTCAGCTTGAGGGCGTCGATGGCATCGACGACCTTTGGTATGACGCGGCGCATCAGCGCGTTTATGCTTCTGGGGGAAGAGGGTTTGATGTTGGTTCCATTTACGTCTATCAGCAGACCGGAGCCGACCAATATAAGCTGACGGGCAAGATTCCAACGGCGCCGGGCGCGGGCACGTCGTTGTGGGTGGCGGAACTCAATCGATTTTTCGTAGCCGCTCCAGCGAGCGAAAAGCAAGAAGCGCAAGTTTTGATCTTCGAGCCGCAGCGATAAGGACCTGACTGATTATTCGAAGGAGGCACGTTTCTAAAATCCATCTCAGAAAGATGCGGTTTGGGGCGAGGTGAATAGGATGAGAAAACTCTTTTTGATAGGTCTGATCGCATCGGTTTGCATCATTGGTTCCGGCATTCGAGCGACCACGCCTGAGCCGGACAAGGAGCCTCTACGGCTGGTCCAAACGATTCCGATGCCCAATGTCAAAGGGCGCATCGACCACATGGATGTAGATGTGAAGGGAAAACGACTATTCATCGCCGCCCTGGAAAATGGCACGTTGGAAGTGGTGGACTTGAAAGAAGGAAAATGGACGCGCAGCATCCCCGGATTTAGGGCACCTCAGGGTGTGGCATACCTTCCGGCGCTGAACAAACTGTTTGTGGCGAGCAATGATGATGGGATGGTCCGGGTATTCCGCGGCGACACTCTCGAGCTTCTCAGTTCGATCCACCTTGACCTTGGCGCCAATCGCGTGGCCTACGATGCTCGTGCAGGACTGCTCTACGTCGGATACGGCGGTAGGGCAGCAGGGAAGGAAAACGGAGAAGTTGGAATCATCGAGGCGCGAAGCGAAAAGCACATTGCTGATATCCAAGTAGGGCCACGGGCGGCTGAGATTTTAATGGATAAGTCTGGACAAACCGTGTTCGTATTCGACTCGATCGCCAGCAAGATTCAGGTGATTGATAAAGAAAAGCGCCAGATCATCTCCACCTGGCCGGTAAGCAGCGAACGTCCGGGAGACGGGGCATTCGATGAATCCACCCATCGTCTCCTGATCGGCACCCGAAACCCACCAGAAATGATTGTGATGGACTCCACGTCCGGGAAGGAAATTGTCAAGCTTCTGACGGTCGAGGGAATGGACGGTGTCTATTTCGACGCGGCGCACAAGCGAGTGTACATTTCGGGGGGCAGAGACACCGATGTCGGCTATGTGTTCGTGTATCAACAACAGGATGCAGGTCACTACGCACAAATTGGAAAGATTCCCACGAGATCCTTCGCTGGCACCTCCTTTTGGTCCCCGGAACTCAATCGCTATTACGTTGCCGCCGCGGCTAACGACAAGGAGGATGCCGCAATCTTTGTCTTCGAGCCACAACCGTGAATGTAGTCGAAGAGTGCAGGGAGGAAAAATCGAAGAGGGGCATATAGTAGTTTACAAAGTGCAGTCCAGGAGTCTGAAATCTGGTTCTCTGAAGCAACATTTTACCGGAGGAAAGATATGAAAAATCTCCATGCTTTGCTGGGCCTCTTTGCGCTTGCTGCCGCCACTTTGCTTTCCGCTTGCGGGACCACCGGGTCGTCTCCAACGCCGACCACAGCAC
>Ga0137384_10005369_pt1 | contig 10275 bp, 10 predicted proteins | sample SagtaG_2_FD_104922 | JGI IMG/M metagenome (GOLD analysis project Ga0137384, IMG submission 104922) | Vadose zone soil microbial communities from Sagehorn Ranch, Mendocino, California, USA - Sage2_R_60_16 metaG | ecosystem: Environmental > Terrestrial > Soil > Vadose zone | place: USA...
CGAGTTCCTCGCTCGACACGGTGGCAATGCCACGGTCGGCGAGCGCGTACAGCGTCCGCAGGTACACCGGCAGGCGGGCAACCGTCGCCTCCGGTATGCCCTGGCTGCCGTTTTGTGTTGCAGGACGGCGGGACATTCGCCGGCGCTCCTGGGGGGATAGACACGGCGTGCACGCGGGCCAGGCGCGCCCAGCGTGGCAGCATTTCGTTCTCACGCTACGCCCTTGTGAACGTTTGCACAAAGTCAGCAGGCTTGTCGCCGGCTATCCGCGCAGCGCGGCCCGCAGCCTGCCCTCGTCCACCCGCCAGAAGTCGTGCTGCACGCCATCGATGAGTGTCACCGGGATCTGCTCTCCGTACGCCAGGAGATCATCCTGCGACTGGGTGATGTCGCGTTCCTCCCAGGCCACGCCAAGCTCGCCGGCGACCCGCGCGATGACGGCCCGGGCGTGGTCGCACAAGTGGCAGCCGGGCCTTGACAGCAGCGTGATGGTCCGGTGCCCGGCCGCCGCGGCCGCGCCGTGCGCCGCGCCGCCGGTCATGGCAGCCGCTGCGGGCCGCGCCCGAGGCTGGCCGGCCCGCCGCTGCCCTCGGCGCCGCCCGGCATCGCCGCGCCGAGCGGCCCGCCCGGCACCGGCTTGGCAGGGCCAGGCGGCCCGCCGCCCGGCCGGCTGAGCAGGTCAGAGATGGACGGGGGCGAGACCTTGGCCCGCTGCAAGCCGAGTTCGATCACATTGGTGGCGAGCACGTACGGGCGCTTGTCCACCTCGAACTTGGCGATGTAGGGCTGACGCTTGTGCTTCTCGTAGGCATCACGGTCCCGGTAGACCTCGTAGAGAATCCGCTGCATGGGCGCCGAGGGCACGGCGTGCACGATGTACATCAGCGTGCCGGGCTCGCGGGCCCGGACCAGTTCGACGACCTTTTCGGTCAGCCCGTCAAAGGCATCCACGCGATCTTCCAGCAGCGTGTAGATGGCGATCTGGCCGAAGAGGCGCGACCATGCCTCCTGGTCGTCAGCCTCCGGCAGACCCGGCTGCCCGCCCGGCAGGCCAGGCTGCCGGGAGAGCAGCCCGGCCGGAATGCCCGGCACTCCGGGCGGCCCCGGCGGAACTGCCGGCATCCCCGGCCGGCCAGCGTCACCTGGGCCTGGACTGGGTGGCTGCCAGATTCCCGCCTGGTTTTCCTGCGCCAGCTCGTCAGGGTCTGTCCCCGATGGCGCCAGGCCTGCCGGGACACCGGCAGGCATGGCGCCTGCGTGCACGGGACCGCCAGGCACGGCGCTGCCGGGCAGGCCAGCATCATCGTAGGGGCCTCCGGGAGCGGCCGGGTGGCCGTCATAGGCTCCGTGGCCGCTGCCGGCCGGGTAGCCGCCGCCGGCACCGTAGCCGCCGCCGGCACCGTATTCGCCGCCGTTGCCGTAACCGGCCTTGTCTGCATACTCCCCGCGGCCGGGCTGCTCGTAGCCGACGTCGTCCGGGTAGCCGCCGTAAGCCCGATCTCCCGGGTAGCGGCCGCCGTCCCCGCCGGTCAGCGGATCGTAATCGGCGGTCTCGCGGCCGGCCCATGAGCGGCCGTGCGCCCAGCCGTCCTCGTCCTCATCATCGTCCTCATCGCCGTAGGCACTTCGCTGGTGCACGACATCGAGCCGGATCCGCCGCACATAGGACACGGCGAGCCAGGTCAGCGCCGCGGCGAGAACGCAGAGCAGAGGAAAGGCGCTGCCTAGCGACACCTGGCTGCTGCTGGCCAGCGCGGCAAGCCCGGGAGCGGCCAGGGCAACCGCCGCGAGGCCGGCCGCGACCACCGCGGGGAATGTCGCCCGCCAGGCCGGGTCGCGCCGGGACCGGCCCGCCGTCACGAAGATGGCGATCAGCGCGGCCAGCGCGGTGAACGGCGCGAGCACGTACATCAGCAGGGAATTCGAGATCGGCTGGTAATGCGCCGACGCGACCGGGAACGCCTTGCTGAACGCCGCCGTGCCGAGCGGGTCGGTGGCCAGGATCACCAGGCTCACCACCCCGAGCGCCGAGACTGCCAGCCTGACCGCGAACCGTACCGGCAGGCTGCTCGCCGCTACCTCGGCGAGGCCGAGCGCCAGGCCGAGTGTCGCGACCACTTGCGCACCTAGCTGCACGGCGCGGAACGTAACGGGGCCGAAGCCGGCCGCGAATCCCGCGGCCTGCGCGACGAGCGCCACCGCGAGGCCGAACATCGCGCATGCCCAGGCAATGAGGTCCGCCCGGGGCATGCGGACGCACCGGATGGCCAGCGCAATGGTGCCCGCGAGGGCAACCACTGCGCCAGCGGCTGCGGCTAGCAGCGAGATAGACATCGCTGCCTATGGTGCACGACACGGAGCGATGATGCGAATGCGATGCGATTACCCGGACGACCGCCCCGCTGGCGCGTGACCAGCGATCCTGCAAGCGCCGGCCCGGACCCGCGCTAGCCGCCAGCTGGCCGCGACTGCGTCACCCAGGGCAGCACCGGTAGGCTCGATACACATGAGGCAGCTGCTGAGACGCCGCACCTCCGCAAGCCTGGCGCATGACGAGGGCCTGGCCGACTCCAGCTCAGGCGCCAGGCCAGGCTACGCTGGCCGGGCCAGGCTGAGCCTGAGCCGCGTGAGGTCCAGCCGCAATAGCCAGGCAGAGCTGGCCGGTCAGGCGTCAGCGGCGGTCGCAGAGGTTGAGCACCCGCCGACTGCCAAAGACCCGGCGGCGGCCGCTTTCTTCGATGTTGACAACACCCTCATGCGGGGCGCATCGATGTACCACCTGGCGCGTGGCCTCGCGGTCAGGAAAATGTTCGCACCGAAAGATTTCGCCCGGATGGCGTTGCGGCAGGCTTCCTTCCGGGTGCGCGGCGCAGAGACCTCGGGCAACATCAGCGCGGTTCGGCAGCTGGCGCTCACGTTCGTAGCCGGCCAGAAGGTGGCCGAGCTCGTCCAGCTGGGCGAGGAGATCTTCGACGACACCATGGCGGCCCGTATCTGGCAGGGCACGCGGGAGATCGTGCAGCGCCACCTCGAAGCCGGCCAGCGTGTGTGGCTCGTGACCGCGACGCCCGTCGAGCTCGCAAACATACTCTCCCGCCGCCTCGGCCTTACCGGAGCGCTCGGCACGGTAGCTGAAACCGCGAACGGGAAGTACACAGGTCGCCTGGTAGGTGAGCTGCTGCACGGCGAGGCGAAGGCAGCAGCCATCCAGGCACTTGCCGACCGGGAAGGGCTCGACCTGACGAAATGCTCCGCCTATAGCGACTCGGCCAACGACCTGCCGATGCTGCGGCTCGTCGGGCATCCCGCCGTCGTCAACCCCGATCCTGACCTACGCGACGAGGCTAGGCGCCAGGGGTGGCCCATATACGATTTCCGCTTGGGCCGGAGAGCCACGATAATCACCCTGCCTGTGCTTGCCAGTGCCATCGTCTGCGGGATATGCCTTGCGCTTGCCCTGCGCAGACGCTGGACCCGCACCTGACCGGCAGGGTATGACAAAGACACATATCGCGGACTCATATCGTGCCGTCGAGCGACGAGACAAGCTGCGAAAGCTGGCTCTGCAGCTGTGCCGTTATGGCCCGGCCCGGGCGGCCAGCCTCAATTTCGAGGAATTCAATAGCTAGTCGGACAGTCGGCCGCCTGCGACGCGAGAGCCTAATTTTCGGAAACCTTGTCCCGAGTTCCCAGCAGGTGTCAGTATTAACGACACCCACGAGCAGAATAGGGGTGCCAAGACGTGCCGCCAGATGACCCACGCCCGGCCTCAGCGTAGCTATCCCTTCGATTCTGTCGGCTGCCCTTGTAATGTGGCCCTCGGGAGTAATAACCAGCACCTGTCCTGCTTGGAGCAGAGCCTGTGCGCGTCTTCCGGCGAATTCCTTTCCGCCAGCCGGGATAGCACCCAATGTTCGCAGCAGAAGACCAAGCACTGGAATCCTACAGTAGTCGCTACGTACGAAGAAATAAGGATAAACGTGCCATCTGCCGAATGCGACGAGGCCGACAAATAAATCAAGCAAGCTTCGGTGGTTTGCCGCGATGATCAGTCCCCTGCGGATGTCTGGATTGATGTCGCATTCTTGAATTTCCAGCTTGGCAATTGGACGCAAGGCCAAGCTCGCGGCGCCTGAAGCGGTGCGAATCATTAGCCGGTGCGTTAGCCTAGCGCCCGTCGAGCCTGCCATTAGCGCCTGCCATTTCAGGACTCATGCTGAGGTATTATCACCGATTCTCTTATTGCCTCGGCCACGGCCCCTGCCGTCTCTAGGGGCGCAGCGTGCCCTACGCCATGCAGCAGCCTGATTCGCGCATTTGGCAGCAATCCAGCCATCTCTGCAGTGTCCTGCTCGCCACTCATCGGATCCTGATCACCGGCGAGGAAGACAACCTCGGATTCGATCTGACTGGCATAAGCACAGAACTCGCGCCAATGATGCCGGTTAATCCACAACACCCGCAGCACCTCCGGCGTACCCGAATTATCCATCAAGCTACGGCGCCGGTCCTCCGATCCAAGGATGGCATTTGATACTAGCCCGCCAAGCACCGCACGACTCACTCGTTCGCGCTTAATTATGGCCCGCCTTAGCGCGGCTGGCGTGGGCGTGGACACCAGCGCGAACAGGCGAAGAGCGCTCAAGCAGGTCCGTGGCCTTTTCACTAGTTCTCGTATGGGCCGGTCCAAGAACTTGGCCACGCTCGTCAGCCCACCATTGATGACGACGACTTGCCGCACGACATCCGGCAGCATCCGGGCAATGTCCAATGCGACGAATGTCCCTACCGAATGCGCCACCAGCACTACGTCACAGCGCTTTTCCTGCCGCAACTCGTCAGCGAAAGCACGCGCGAGCTCTGTTACGGTTGGCGCGCGGCCATCGAAAGCAGGATGCGGCAACAATGGCGCGCCAAACGCTAGGTCAGCCGAAACGTCCCGCAGCTGCCGCAGCACAGGCTCCCATTGGCTGGAATTACCGCCCAGCCCAGGAAGCAGCAATATAAGAGTCGAGCCGTGCGCTGCCGAACTTATCGGAGTAATTACCTTAGAGTTATCGGGATTTATCATGGCCTGCCTGCCGATCGTCGCGTCCAGGCTTATTGAACTCATCCTACTTGCCTAGGCGAGACGAAACAACAGCAAGGACAAGTGGTATGAGAAAGTAGAGCGTGCCCGCGCTGAGGGTACTCCGCACGCGAAACGGAAGGTTTGGCGCGCTCCAGACTCTGTCTATCACCGCATCCCGTGCGGTCGAAGGTCGCCGGGAGCTGAGCAGGTGGGCGACGAATGTTTTCTTCTCGCTGCCTATGCTGGCGGAGGCGGCCGCGGAGGGGTACAGGACTACGACGATGTTGATAATCATTACGGCAATGACCATGAGGATGGTAAATTCACTGAAGGGCAGCCAGACAACTAGCAATCCCAGGACCATGACAAGATGGCCCAAAGTTGATAGATAGGTCGTCCGCATGAGACGCCGCAGGTTACGCAACCCCCAATATCCGTCAGTATTAGCTGACATGTCGGGAACGAAGCCGAAGCCATAGCCCTTGACACGTTGCATGAAGACGACAAAGATCAGCCCCATTGTGAGCTGCTTCTGCAGAAAGTAGAAGAAATAGCCGCCAAGGAGCAGCAGGGCGATGGCCAGAAGCAGGTGCCGATGGTAATTAGCCCACCAGCCTGCATAAACTTCTCTGCTCCATGCGCCGGAGGTAAGCGGTTTGTTATTGGCGGCAACCTCTATGTTCTTCCAGCTACCGAATAGCCCCTCTCGCCAAGCGAAATAATCGAATAGAAATGAAAATCCCAGGCTCGCGACCAGCAGCAGAGCTGATCTGCCACGATTGCCGACCTTCTTGAATTGGCCGTTTGCATGTTCAGCATGTGCATTAATTGCGGACGCATCCAGTTCGCCGGCCCGATATGCAATGTTATGTTCGTTTGCTGCGTTGAACTCTTTGATTTGGCTGACTTGCGTGGCGCAGAAGATCGGAGTAGCCAGCGTCATCGCGATGGCAATAAGCCCGACTGGGTCTTGTAGCAACAGCAGGCTGACATGGGCGGGTGCCTTTGGGGGTGAGCTGATGATGAGACTTATGGCCGTGGCAACCCCTTTCGGGCTTGCCAGGGCGTGGTCCGCAGCAGCCAGCACAATAAAAAGAATGACCACCGCAAATCCGATAAGCCAGGCCAATGTTCGCGGACCGACTCTACTAAGGAAACTGGATTTTACGACTGATTCTTGGCGCCCGAACAGCCCGCCAATCTCCTCGGGCTGCAGCGGGGCAAATACGCAGGTCAGGCATCGCGCATCAGCTTGCCTGGATGAAGGATTGCCTCCACGCCGCATCGGCTGCGCTGCTCCATGCGGTGCCGGGCATCCGGAGAAGTTGGGTTAAGAAAAACATAGCCGACATGGCGGCAGACCGCGGCGATGCCGATACTCAGCGAGCGGGTCATGGCTGACGGCCGACAGGCGGCGTGGCGTGCTGCCGGAGGCGGCAATAAGACATCTTAGGCCTCGGTTTAGGGTAAATGTTGCGGCTGATGGTAGCACGGGGCACGCAGGTACCGCATCGGAGCGATGCGCTTATGGTTTTTGATTCACGGCTGCCCGGCCCGGGCTTACTTCGCTCGCCGCCTCCTTCGCCGAAAGACATTGTTCAGGGCCGTCGCAGGCCGATTCGAGCCCGGCGGGCTCGGCTGGCGCCGCGGGTCTCGATGAGGTGCCGGTAGTTGTGCCAGCCGGCGTACGTCGGGGTGACGGTTCGGGGGATACTGCCGCGCGGGGAGGCGAGGCGCTCGGTGCACGCGATGGAGGTGTACGGGTCAGCTGTCAGCCCGCAAGCTTGTCCCGATGGTGGCGGGAGACTGGTTCCGGGGCTTGCTCTTGTCCCCGAGGCCCGGCTGCTGCGCAGGAGCCGCCGCGAGCGGCCGGGCAGCCTGTGCTCGGGGATTTCACACAGCTCTCCCCATCACGAAGGCCGAACTCCGTGCCCTCTATCGGCGCGCCTCGGGCGCAACGGAGGCAGCGCGCACATGATTAGTCACGGCCAACCGGACGCCGCAGCGCCGCCAGCCCCCTCGGCACAGGAGCACGACAGGTATGTTCCAGTCGTGACGCACCGCTACTGGGGCCAGGGTTAGCCGAACGCAGGGCCGCGGTCCAGAACGAGCTGGTCAAGTTTTTGCTGAATAACGTCACGCACTTTACTGCCAAGCTCGGCGACCGCCGCCGGATGCGCCTCCCCGGCCACCATGTAGTCACCGGTTGGCACCGGCGGACAGAACTCGATAAGCCAGTTAGATGGCAGCGGGATGGCGCCGAGCGCGCCGAACCACGGAAAAAGCGGTGTCACCGGGAAATACGGGAGCCGCAGTATTCGCGCGAGCGTTGCGGCATTACCGATCATTGGATAGATCTCCTCTGCGCCGACGATCGCGCACGGGATGATCGGCACTGCTGCCTGTATCGCGGTCGCCGCGAACCCGCCGCGGCCAAAGCGCTGCAGCTGGTACCGCTCGCTGAAGGGCTTCCCGATTCCCTTGAAGCCCTCAGGGAACACCCCGACGAGCTCGCCCCTGGCAAGCAGCCGCTCAGCCTCCGCCGGGCAGGCCCTGGTGTGCCCGCTCTTCCTGGCCAGGCTCGCCAGTCCGGGGATCGAGTAGACAAGATCGGCGCCGAGCAGGCGCAGGTTCCGGTGGTCTGGGTGCTCATCGAATAGCCCCGTGTGGAGCATGATCGCGTCGAACGGCAGGACCCCGGAGTGGTTCGCCACGACGAGCGCCGGGCCGGCCTCCGGCACGTGCTCGAGCCCGCGCATGCGGACATGGAACCACTGCCGGTAGACCGCCCTGGACAGCGGCATCACCACCGAGGCATGGAAATCGGGATCAAATCCGGACTCGTCGACCTCGTAGTCGCCCGCTGCGCGCCGGCGAACGAAATCCGCGGCACTAGCGACCCGCTGCCGCCACCGATGGACCGGATCGGCCTGAGGCTGGCTCATCATGCCTCCCCCGCGGCGCCGCCGCAGGTCCGTACCGCGCTGCCGGAGGAGCGCAGCCTGCCCGGCAGCCGGGCAGGCACGTCAGCGCGCCTTACTTCTTGTTCCTGCGCTGTACCCGGGTCTTCCGCAGCAGTTTGCGGTGCTTCTTCTTGGCCATTCGCTTGCGGCGCTTCTTGATGACTGAGCCCATGAAACCACCCTCGCTCGATGTGTTGGCTGACGGGCATGCCTGCTCTGCACGCCCCACGCCCGGGCGGCTTGCACGCTTCAGGGTAAGAGTACTCCGGTCACGAACCGCGCAGCTCATCCCGGCTGGCTGTCCGCCGCTGGTGGCACAGGCCCGGACTACCGTTTGCGGCAGCCCTGGGCCGCTGCCGGGATAGTCCGCGGCCCAGGGCCGGGCCGGCCGGGCGGCTAGGTGGTCCCGACGAAGGCGTCCCGCAAGTACTGGTTCACGGCCTGCTCAGGAACGCGGAACGAGCGCCCCACCCTGATCGCCTCAAGCTCGCCCGAGTGCACGAGGCGGTAGACCGTCATCTTCGAAACCCGCATGATCGTGGCAACCTCGGCCACGGTCAGGAACCTGACATCGCTTAGGGGAGTTGCGTCTGCTGCCATGCTGAGCCCTCTTCCGGCGAAGCTGTGTGCGCCGAGCCGGATTCGGCGCACCAGTCACGTCAGTCTCCAGCGTAAGTCCTGTGCGGAAAAGGGCAACCCCGGCGAGCATCTCATATTAGGCCATCTGGCCGGCCGCTCTTGCCCTTCGGCGGCCGATCTCAGCAGCAGCTCAGCGGCCGAACTCACCGCAGGCCTGCCTTTTCGGTTATGCCGATACAGCCAATCAGCGCCGTGAAAATGACGCTATAGCTGCCCGGCCGGTTGCGCGCCGGCTAACCCGGGCCTATCCTTCGCCATGCGCGGCTAATCTGGCTAACCCGCGCGCCTAGCCTGCGCCAAGCTCCCGGCCGCGCTCGCTCGCGGCCTCAATCGCGGCCAGGATGGCCGCCCGCACCGAGTGCTTCTCGAGTTCGCGGATGGCATTGATCGTGGTACCGCCCGGCGACGTCACCGCCTCGCGCAAAATCACCGGGTGCTGGCCAGATTCCCGGAGCATCGTCGCCGCGCCATAGACCGCCTGGGTCACCATCTCCAGTGCGTTCGCGCGCGCCATTCCGAGCAGGATCCCCGCATCGACCATCGCCTCGACCAGGTAGTACACGTAGGCAGGCCCGCTACCGGACAGGGCAGTGGCCGCATCCTGCTGCGACTCGGGTATGCGCAGTACCTTGCCGACCGGGCGCAGCAGTTCCTCGGCCTGGCGCATGTGCTCCTCGCCCGCGTGCGTGCCCGCCGAGATCACGCTCATGGCCTCGTCCACAAGCACCGGCGTGTTGGACATCACCCGGACCACCGGGACGGTCCCCGGCAGGCGGCGCTCGATGAACGCCGTGGTGATGCCGGCCGCCACCGAGATCACCAGGCGGCCGGCTGGCATGGCTGGCGCGATCTCCGCCAGCAGCACCGCCATGTCCTGCGGCTTCACTGTGATGATGAGCGTGTCGGCGCGGGCGGCCGTCTCGGCCGCTGTGAGCACCTCGATCCCGTGTGCGTCGCGCAGCTCGCTTGCCCGTGCGGGCCTGCGAGCAGCGGCGATGACGTCTGCCTTCGGCACGCCCGCGCGGAGCATCCCCGACAGCAGCGCCTCGCCCATCTTCCCGGTTCCGAGGACTCCGATCACGCCGAGGAGCCTACCGTGACCAGCCCGCCGGCCCGGCCTACCGTGACCAGCGCCCGCCCGCCCGGCTGAGCGGGCGCACCATGCAGCCGGTCAGCCGGTCGAGACGAGCGAGCGCAGGAAGAACGCCAGGTTGGCCGGCCGCTCGGCCAGGCGGCGGACCAGGTAGCCATACCAGTCATTGCCGTACGGCACGTAGACCCGCACCTGCGCCCCGCCGCTGGCCAGCCGCAGCTGCTCGGCGGGCCGGATGCCGTACAGCATCTGGTACTCGAAGCTGCCGGGCGCCCGGCCCGCCGTCGCTGCCCGCACGCCGGCGATCTTGATCAGCCGCGGGTCATGGGTCGCGAACATCGGGTAGCACTCCCCGGCCAGCAGGATCCGCAGGCAGCGGGCATACGAGCGGTCCACATCGGCGCGCGACCTGAAGGCCGCCCAGTCCGGGGCCCGGTAGGCGCCCTTGCACAGCCGGATCCGTGAGCCAGCGACGGCCAGGTCCGCGCAGTCATCCGCGCTGCGCCGCA